>JAEEGL015140066.1_pt1 | contig 10633 bp, 8 predicted proteins | sample 9134231 | NCBI WGS metagenome assembly JAEEGL01 (sample SAMN16246548, study PRJNA631951) | gut metagenome | biome: gut microbiome; feature: rumen; material: fiber-attached | host: Bos | place: Iran: Karaj | collected 2018-10 | reverse complement strand
GGCGTTGAGCTGCGCGGCGAAGAGGATGTGCGGCTCGTTGAAGCCGACGTTGGTGAACTGGCTGAAGGGAGCGAGGTTGTCGACGCCGTCCTTGCTCACGGTGGAGATCCAGGCGATGGGACGGGGAATGGCGATGGACTTAAACGGGTCGAGCCCAGAAAGCAGGGAAAAATCTTTGCTCTTGGAAATTTCAAAATCCAGCATGTGTTTTCTCCTTTTCTCATTTATTATGTTCATTATACTGCGGCAGACCGTCCGCCGCTCTTTGTCATGATTATATCAAACGAATCGGGAAAGAAATAGGGCCCGAACGCACAAGCTTTGCCCTCTTTTTGCCAAAAACCACTGGTCCCCTTGCACAAAAGAAGACCTTTACGCCTTTACATGACGAGAATAAACAGATAGAATAAAAGCAAGAAAAAACAAAAACCCAAACAGGGAGAAGAACCATGATAAACAACGGAAAAAGAATGCTGGCCATGCTGCTCTGCATCGTGATGTGCGTATACTTTCTACCGGTTTCGGCGCAGGCGGAAGAAGGCACAATTGAAGCCTCACAAGAGGGCATCATCGTGCTTGCTCAGGAGCCCGAAGAAGAAAATAGGAATTTCATCTCTGAAACAGATAAAATAGAATCGTATGCTGCTATCGAAGAGGAGGAAGGAGAAAACGAGAGTATTGTCGCGTCTGGCACTTGTGGAGCAGAGGGCGATAACCTTGCCTGGGTACTATATGATGACGCTAAGCTCGTCATCAGCGGAACTGGTGCAATAGACTATCATTATTTTAGTGGGAATAACGATATTTATAAAGTTATTTTTGAAACAGGCGTAACTGGCACCTGGTTTTATGCGTTCGAAAACTGCGTCAACCTAACAAGTGTAACGATTTCGAAAAGCATGACGAATATTGGAGATTACACATTTAAAGGTTGCAGTTCTTTGTCAAGCATCTCAATTCCAGATGAAATAAATATTGGGTATGCAGCATTTGAAGACTGCAACAGTTTTAAAACAGCAGGACCTATCGGTGGAGGTTATGATTATGAATTTGGCTGGAAAAATGGGATTCCGAATCAAGCGTTCCATTGCTGTCGGGGACTAACCAGTGTTGTAATTCCTGATAGTGCAACGAGAATAGGATTTGATTCTTTTTCGGAATGCAACTCTTTGGAAGAAATCATTATTCCGGAAGAAGTTACTGATATTCAAGATTATGCTTTTTTTGGGTGTACTTCACTCACAAATGTTACAATCCCAGACAAAGTAGAATACATAGGTGGAAATGCTTTCAATGGTTGCACTAGTCTTACAGAGATTAACTTTGAAGGATCAGCACCTAGCATCGGATATAAAGCTTTCAATGAGATAAATGCTACGGCATATTACCCAGCAGGTGACGAGACATGGACAGAAGACGTACGACAAAACTATGGTGGTACAATCACATGGGTAGAGAGATGCTCAACATCGACGCTGATTTACGATGCCAACGGCGGTGAAGGCGGGCCGGAAGAAGTCAACGTTCCGGTAACAGATGCGTATGAACTGAATGATAAACCGGATCCGATACACGCAAACAGCGGCAATAAAGCAGTTGTCTTTATCGGTTGGACGGCATACCCGGACACGAAGATCTATATACGGACCGACAACAAGCCAGATACGATTACAACGACGAAGATTGAAGAAGGCGAAGGCGATAACAATATTGTTTATGCTGTTTACGGCTATGACGAATTCAGTCCCAGCGGAATGTCGCCGGACGGAATTGCGGACGTGATGCAGGACATTCTCATTCTATCCTATGATGATAATGGAGGTACCGGAGCTCCTGGACCGGCAGTAAAAGAAGCAACTGATATTGCAGGCATTAAAAACGCAAAATTCGATATTTCCGAAACTGAGCCGACCAGAAGGTACTATGCTTTCAAGGGGTGGGCGGAAACAGCGGAAGCGACAGAGGCAACGTATAAACACAACAAAGGGGACGGACTGGACAAAGACATTACCATCCACCTGGATACAACTCTCTATGCGGTGTGGCAGAAAAGTAGCAAGACAAGCGGTACCTGCGGTGTCGATGGTGACAATCTCGTTTGGGAAGTCAGCGAGGATGGTGTTCTAACGATTAGTGGCACAGGAGAAATGGCAGATTTTAGAGCCGAAAAAGCTCCTTGGTACGACGGACGAGAGAATATAACTAAGGCCGTAATCGAAGAGGGTGTCACCAGTATCGGCAGTTACGCATTTGCGGAATGTGAAAATCTGGAAGAGCTTTATCTGGGACGCGGAGTGAAAACAGTTGGCAGCAAGGCATTCAGTAACTGCAATAAATTCGACAGGATTTACTCCAGAGGCATACAAGAAGAGTGGGAAACGATCATTATTCTGGGAGGTGACGAAAACAATCCGTTCCTAATTGCAGATTTGATCCATGTCCACACACTGGGTGAAGCAGCCAGAGAGAACATAATCCCGGCGACATATACGGAAGAGGGCAGCTATGAAGAAGTTATCTGTTGCGCAGTATGCGGAGAAGAAGTAAATCGCGAGACGAAGACCATCTCCAAGCTGAACACCGAACGAATCTATGGACAAAGCAGATATGAAACATGCCAATTGATTGCGGGACAATTAAAACCCGAAAGTGAAAAGTTCCCAGCAGTTGTCGTGGCATACGGAGGTAATTTTCCGGATGCACTGGCCGGCAGCTATCTGGCAAATAGAATCAGCGCGCCGATCCTTCTGCTCGACGACATGAGGGCAGACGCGGTCTGCAGCTATATTCGGGAGAACATGGTCGAAAACGGAAACATCTTCATTCTTGGAGGCGAAGGAGTCGTATCGAAGGCAGTGGAGAGCAAACTGAAAAACATCAGCGGCAATGTGACGCGACTATGGGGACAGAGCCGATATGATACGAATCTGGAAATCCTGAAAGAAGCTAGAGTGTGCGCAGGAGATGAGATCCTGGTATGTACAGGCACAAATTTCGCGGACAGCCTGTCAGCCTCATCGACCGGGAAAGCAATCCTGCTGGTGGACGGACAGAACAGTCTTACAGCGGAACAGAAGAAATATCTGGCCGACTTGAAAGGCAGCACGTTTACGATCATTGGAGGCCCTGGTGTTGTAAATGAAACGATCGCGAGCGAACTGAAAGCATACGACAAAGACGGCAAGACAGATCGCATCTACGGAGCAGATCGTTATGAAACCTCGACACTGATTGCAGAGCATTATTTTCCAAATGCAGAGAAGATGGTTATTGCAGTGGGCGACAACTTCCCGGATGGCCTGAGCGTAGGGTCGCTGGCGCACACGCGGGGAGCACCGCTTGTGTTGACAAACGACGGAAAGTCTGCGGCGGCGGAAGCCTATGCACGCAGGTTGGATCTGCGGCAGGGGATCGCAATCGGAGGCAGCGGGATTCTGAGCAACAAAACGGTAATGGCGATTCTGAGCCTTGAATCAGAAGGCCAGATTGGGGTGATTACCAGGTAGGTAGGACAGGCAAAAAGAACTGACAGGATCTCAAACCAGTAAGATCCTGTCAGTTCTTTTTCAAGAAGTATAATTTACGCCCGCGACTCCTTGTTGCCAAGCTGCCAAAAGGCCACGGCGCCGGCGGCGGCCACATTGAGGGAATCCACGCCGTGGGACATGGGGATGCGCACGGTATAGTCGCAGTCGGCGATGGTGGAGACGGAGAGCCCGTCGCCCTCGGTGCCGAGGATGACGGCCAGCTTTTCCTCTGCGTTCAGCACGGGATCATCGACGCTGACAGAGTCATTCCTTAAGGCCATGGCGGCGGTGCGGAAGCCGAGCGCGCGCAGGCGGGAGATGCCGGGCTCCGGCCATTCGGCGAGGTTCTCCCCGATATACGTCCAGGGGATCTGGAACACTGTGCCCATGCTGACGCGCACGGAGCGGCGGTACAGCGGATCGGTACAGGCGGGGGTGAGAAGGAGCGCGTCCATGCCCATGGCGGCGGCCGAACGGAAGATGGCGCCGAGGTTGGTGGGATTCATCACGTCCTCCAGCACCACGACGCGCTTGGCGTCAGCACAGATCTCCTCCACGGTCTTCAGCGGCTTGCGCTTCATGGCACAGAGGACGCCGCGCGTCATCGGGAAGCCGGTGAGCTGCTTGAGCGTGGCCTCGTCGGAGACATAGGCGGGAATGTCGCCGCATTTTTCCAGGATGGGGAGGCCCTGGCCCTCCATGTGCCGGCGCAGCATCAGCAGCGATTCCGGCTCGTAGCCGGCGGCGAGTGCGCGTTCGATCACATGAGGACTCTCGGCAATGAAGAGCGAGTGCGCTATCCCGTGGTGGCTCCGCAGCTGTGTTTCGGTAAGGCGGGCGTAGATATCCAGTTCCGGCGCCTGGAAATCGGTGATCTCTTTGATGTTCGGCATGGTGCTTCCTCTTTTCGTTCACTTGCACTGAATGTAGCATATTTCAGGGTGTTTTTCAATATCTTGCGCAGCAGGGAACAGAGCGGTGGCACAGGTGGTGGTTTCCAAAGGAAAAACAGCAGAAAACCGGGAAAAATCAGGTAAAATGACACCTTTTTGAAATTTATACAATTTGGCTGATATGTATAAAACAGCACGAAAAGCGATTGACGAAGAGCGATGTTTTCGGTATAATTGACTAAAATTATACCGTGGATACGAACGCGGATAATAATAAAAACACCATTACAGGAGGGAGTATATCTTATGAAGAAAGCAGTAAAGAGGCTCGTTCGTCTCGTCTGCTTCGGCGGCGTCTGCTACCTGCTGGGCATCCTTGCACAGAAGCAGGAAGTACAGGAGAAGCTGTTCGAGGTCGTCGGAGAGGACACCTATCTTGCCGTTCTGGACAAGGCCCGCGTCGCCGGTGATATCCTGATGTGGCCCGTTCACTACGTGAAGGCTCTGCTGCCCTGAGACCAGGGAACCAACACAATTCAGATCTTATAATTATTTGAAGAAGGGGTAATTCTATGAATCCTAAGTACGAACCTCTATTTACTCCGTTTAAAATCGGAGAAGTAGAAATTCCCAACCGCATCGTGCAGTGTTCCATGGGCGGTACCACCCTGTTCGGCTGGCTGGAGCCTTCTCACTTCGACACGGAAGCCGCAGACTTCCTCCTGAAGAGAGCAAAAGACGGCGTCGGCCTGGTCCTCCCCGGCATGCAGGTCATCCGTGACACCATGGGCCGTAAATGGCTGGACTCCAACCGCCAGATGTATCGTGTGCTCAAGCCCTACATGGACGAGTACCACAAGACAGGCGGCAAACTGTTCATCCAGCTGGCCGGCGGCTTCGGCCGTTCCATGGCCGTCACCCCGTGGATGGCAGCGCTCGGCAGAAACGACCTGCTGAACAAGCTCGCCAGCCCCATCGTTGACGTGCAGTATGCCTGCGCCTCCGCCTCCGCCACCCCGAACCGCTGGGCTGACAATCTGATGTCCCGCCCGTTCACCGTGGAAGAGATCCAGGAGATGGTGTGGCACTTCGGCGCCACCGCCAAGAAGCTGCGCGAAGCCGGTGTCGACGGTGTTGAGATCCACGCCGTTCACGAAGGCTACAACCTCGACCAGTTCGCTATCGCGAACATGAACTTCCGTACCGACCAGTACGGCGGCTCTCTGGAGAACCGTCTGCGCTTCGCCTGCGAGATCGCTCAGGAGATCCACAAGCAGGCCGGTGACGACTTCCCCGTCTCCCTCCGTTACTCCGTCCGCTCCTGCACCAAGGGCTGGCGCAAAGGCGCAATGCCGTACGAAGAGTTCGAAGAGTTCGGCCGTGACATGGCTGAGTCCGAGAAAGCCGTCAAGATCCTTGAGGAAGCCGGCTATGACTTCTTCAACTGCGACAACGGCACCTACGACGCCTGGTACTGGGCTCATCCGCCTCAGTACATGCCGGACAACTGCAACCTCGCAGACGTTGAGCACATCAAGAACTTCACCAATTCTCCCGTCGCCTGCGCCGGCCGTATGGATCCGGTCAAGGCTGCCGAAGAGATCGCCGCCGGCCGTCTCGACGCTGTTGCAATTGCCCGTCAGAACCTCGTTGACGGTGACTGGGTCACCAAGATCAAGGAAGGCCGCGAGGACGAGATCCGTCCCTGCATCCGCTGCCACAACGGCTGCTTCAACTTCGCCAAGTTTGAGGGCACCGAGAACATCCAGTCCCTGGGCGACTCCCTGCACCTCGGCCGCTGCGCGCTGAACCCGCCCACCATGCAGCACAACCGCTATAAGATCGTTCCGACCAAGAACCCGAAGAAGGTCGCGGTCATCGGCGGCGGCATCGGCGGTATGGAATGCTGCCTCGTGCTGAAGAAGAGAGGCCACAATCCCGTTCTGTTTGAGAAGTCCGGCGAGCTCGGCGGTCTGTTCCTGACGGCTTCCGCCATGACCTTCAAAGAGCACGACAAGGACCTCATCCGGTGGTACAAGAACGAGATGAAGAAGTACAACATCGATGTTCGTCTGAACACCGAGGTCAATGACCTTGGCACCATCAAGCGCAGCTTCGATGAGATCATCGTCTGCACCGGTTCCGTTCCCAGAAGCATGCCGCAGATCAAGGGCTTCGAGAAGACCCTGACCTTCACCGAGCTGCTGAAGGAAGGCAGGATCGCGGACGAGAAACTGCAGACGGTCGTATTCCTCGGCGGCGGCCAGTCCTCCTGCGAGGCTGCTTACGACATGGTCTACAACTTCAAGAAGAATCCGATCGTCGTAGAGTACGGCAACGACCTGGTTGCCGCACAGGCCACCTGCCTTGCGAACACCTCCTTCCTGCGTGACGCGATGGAGTATCACAAGGTTCCTGTGTATCTGCACAGCACCATCACCGAGATCGGTGACGGCTACTGCATCATCAAGACCCCGGACGGCGAATTCCGTCAGGAGTGCGACGCGGTCGTCAACGGCATCGGCTTCGTTCCGGCGCCTGTCGGAGAGAAGGGCGCCCACGTCCACAGAGTCGGCGACTGCGTTGCCATCGGCAACCTGCGCACCGTCATCTGGCGTGCCTGGGACGTCTGCATGCGCATCTAGTCCCGAAAAAAGACAGCAAAAAAGCAGAGCTTCGGCTCTGCTTTTTTGCTGCTCAGAAATGAGAAGAAAAGAAACCTTATTCTTTGAGAGCGGCGATCATGGCGGCACAGACGGTGTCCATATCGCCCACGATGCCGTAGTCGCAGTAATTGAAGATGGCGGCGGCGGGATCCTTGTTCACGGCGATGAACAGGTCCGCGTCCACGCCGGTCACATGGTTGACAGCACCGGATACGCCGAAGCCGATGTAGAGCTTCGGTTTGATCATCACGCCGCTCTGGCCGATCTGCAGCTTGTACGGCAGCAGCTCGTTGTCGACGACGGGACGGGTGCAGCCGATCTTGCCGCCGAGAAGCGCAGCGAGTTCGCGGTACATGGGCAGGCTCTCTTCCTTGACGGGAGCGCCGACGCACACGATCGTCTCGCAGGTAGAGATGTCAAGCTCGGGATCGAACTCGTTGGCCTTGTAAGCCAGCAGCTTTGTACGGATATCAGCGAGATCGAAGCTGACCTCTTCGCGGATGACTTCCACGTTCGCTTTCTCGCCGGTCGGAACACACTTGAAGGTGCCCGGACGAATGGTGCCGACCTGCGGGCGAAGCACGGGGATCGTGATGACGGCCATGATCTTGCCGCCGGCTGCCGGCTCAACGAATTCGATGTCGGTGGTCTCGGGGTTGTAGATCAGTTCAGTGGCGTCGGAAGTGCAGCCGGTCTCCAGATTGGCGGCAAACCGCGGCGCGAAGTCGCGTCCGTTGACGGTGGCGCCGATGAATACGGCGGACGGCTGATACTTCTTCGCGAGGACGGTATAGAGGTTGGCGTACGCTTCGGTGTTATAGCGCTCATAGCCGGTGCCGGAGACGAGAAGGAGCTTGTCGACGCCACAGGCTTTCAGCTTCTGGAGCTCTTCTTCCGGGACCTCGCCGGGGACGACGGCGACCAGCGCATCGCCGGACTGATCACAGAGCTTGCGGATCTCGCAGCAGAGCTCGAGGGACACGGCATGCACCGTGCTGCCGTCGTGCTCCACATGGACCCACATATCCTTGTAGTTTTTCTTATCCATGTCAGCAGCCTCCTTATTCCTTGATGATCGCCAGAAGTTTTGCGACGCTTGCCTCTACGCTGCCTTCGTCGATGATCACGCCGGGTTCCGGCAGAACGGGCGGAAACATGCGGGGGACTTTGGTGGGAGAGCCGGGATCGCCGATGCGGTTCCGGTCAAGCCCGGGGATGTCGTTGGAAGTGATGGTAGTGATCGTTGCCTTCTTGGCGGCCAGCTTGCCCTTCAGATTGGGGATACGTGCGGGATAATTGGTCTTCTCCATGGTAAAGAGGCAGGGGAGCTTGGCTTCCAGAGTCTCTACGCCGTCTTCCAGCTCACGGTCGACGATCACCGTGCCGGCTTCCTGGTCTACTTCCTTGATCAGAAGGGTCGAGGTCACCTGTGTCGTGTTGAAGCGCTGAGCCAGCTGCGCACCCATCTGGCCGGTGGCGCCGTCAAGGGATTCCTTGCCGCAGAAGATCATGTCATACTTGTCCTGGGTATTGGCGGCGGAGAGGATGGAGTAGCTGGTGGCGAGGGTGTCGGCGTTGCCGAAGGCACGGTCGGTCACGAGGACGGCCTTATCGGCGCCGACGGCGAGGCACTCACGCAGAACAGCCTCCGCGCTCGGAGGCCCCATCGTGATAAGGGTGATCTCCGCGCCGTAGGTCTCCTTGACCTTCAAAGCGGCGGAAACGGCGTTGGCATCCTGCGGGTTCAGGATGGAGGGGACGCCCGCGCGGACCAGGCTGCCGGTTTCGGGATCCATGCGCATCTGGTCAACATCCGGGCACTGCTTTACGCATACGAGAATTTTGAGCATAGGGCGTCAGTCCTTTCTGTATATTCATTCTTTTTAGCCAGCAAAGGAAAAAGGCTGCGGTGGATCAATGCTTCGGAGTATAGGTCTCGCGGGTGGGAACTTCGGTATAGAGATCCTCAAACCCGTTGAGATCCTCTTCTTTTTTGCGGCGCTGCGGCGCCTTGCCGGACAGCAGATTTTTGACCATCACCCAGTTGATGTACAGCAGCATAAGCGAGGAACAGAAAAACATGATCTGCATGCCCATGTGGCGGTCGTCAGCAAGGGCCATGATATCCAGCATAGCCGCAGCCATCGCGGTAAACATGCAGTTCTGACCGCGCGGCCGTCCGAACGGATAGCCGGCCAGCCGAAACCAGGCGACGGCCGACATCATCAGCGCGATGATTTCAATAATGTAGCTCCAGATCACGCTGTTGATGTTGTTGATCTTATAGCTTACGACCAGCCATGCCGCGTAAAACACCACCATGAAAAAAGTCAGATAGCAGAGCAGCCGGGTGTTCGGCTCCTTGTCGCTGTCGGCCGCACGGACAAACAGCAGGAAACAGACCGCGGAAATGACCCCGAGCAGCGCCACGACACGCAGCGGAACGTCGTTTTTATCCGTCTCGGCCTGCATGAAAAGCACCAGCGAGCCAAGGGCCATCAAAGCGGCTATGGCAAAACGGACGACGGTATAGAGCTTGCCGGAATTAGAAAAAGCCGAAGAAAAATCTTCCGGGAGAAACAGCCGGTGCCGCCCCTGACTGTCGATAAACCGCAGGAACAGGAACGCGGCGACAGCGAGATAGAAGAGCAGCACGATGTGGAAGAAACTCTTATCTGCCAGGCCGATCTCATTGAACGCCAGCTGTACCTGCAGCCAGCGGAGAAAAACGCCGAAAGCGCCAGCGCCGGCGACGTAGCACGAGATCTCCAGCGCACGCATCTCCGGGGTCGGCAGTTTGGAATTGTTCATGACAGAGCCTCGAAACGATCAGGTTTTGCGATAGGTGCAGAAGGCGTAACGGACGCCGTTTTCTTCCATCCAGGGGGTACTGTCGGTGCAGGACCAGTCCGGCATCTCGTCCAGATTCGGGAAAAAACTGTCGGACTTCGGCGCAAGATCGATCTTCGTGATATGCACGATATCCATCCAGGGGAGCATCTGCCGGTAGACGGTGGCTCCGCCGATGACGATCGCGCGGTCGCGTGCGCTCGCAGCGGCAGCTGCCTCCAGCGCGGAATGGACCACCTCGGCGCCTTCGATGGTGAGGTCCTGACGGGTGATGACGATATTGTCGCGCCCTTTGAGGGGCTTACCGCCCGGGAAATCCTCCATGGTACGGCGACCCACGATTACGGCAGCGCCGTCTGTGATCTCGCGAAAATGCTGCCGGTCAGCCCGGAGCACGACCTGCTGCGTGCCCTCACTGCCGATTCCCCAGTCGGAAAATACAGCTACGATCGCTTCCATGCGCGGATCAGACGGCGACCGGGATCTTCCCGGAAAAGTCGGAATACTCGTAGCCTTCCATACGGAAGCTGTCACGCGTAAAGGCGTAGAAATCCTTTACATCCGGGTCGATGATGAACTTCGGCGCCGGCTTCGGCTCGTTCTTGATGATCTCCTCAACAGCGGGGATGTGCCGGTCGTAGATGTGGCAGTCGGCGATCACATGCACGAACTCGCCCGGTTCGAATCCGCTGACCTG
>JAEEGL014592462.1_pt1 | contig 10633 bp, 7 predicted proteins | sample 9134231 | NCBI WGS metagenome assembly JAEEGL01 (sample SAMN16246548, study PRJNA631951) | gut metagenome | biome: gut microbiome; feature: rumen; material: fiber-attached | host: Bos | place: Iran: Karaj | collected 2018-10 | reverse complement strand
TTAGCACTCACCTCTTGACAGTGCTAACAATAAGAGGTATAACATAATCAGAACAAAGGAAAAAGAGAAAGATCCCTAGCCGGTAAGGATCAAAACACTCCTTCCCCTTGCTCATAGAAACTGTAAAATATGGTTTGTATGTAAAAGGAGGGATGACTTATGTTACTACCGAGTATTTTTGGAGACAGACTTTTGGACGATTGGATGGATTTTCCGAGAATGGATTTTCCGGACATTGACCGTAAACTGTATGGTAAGCACGCAGCAAATATGATGAAGACAGATGTCCACGAACATGACAACGGTTATGAAGTAGACATCGATCTGCCGGGCTTTAAGAAAGATGAGATCAGCCTTTCCCTGGAGAACGGTTACCTGACCGTCAATGCGGCGAAGGGTCTGGACAAGGACGAGAAAGACAAGAAGGGCAAACTGATCCGTCAGGAGCGTTATGCAGGATCGATGACCAGAAGTTTCTACATCGGAGATACGGTTACCGAAGACGAGATCAAGGCCAAATTCGAAAACGGTGTGCTGCAGTTGAGTGTACCGAAGAAAGAGGCTGCGAAAGTGCCTGAGAAGAAACTGATTGCCATCGAAGGCTGATGCGATTAAGCTTCACGGCAGCAGTACCAAAAGAAAACGAAACAGGCGGCGGGGCGAAAGCTCCGCCGCTTTTTGTTCTATCTATAATACAAAGCCGTTGAATAAAGCGCGACAATAGGCTATATTAAAATTATGGAGGAGGTGATCGTATGCAACAGGAAAATCCGGATCAGAGTATGATCGAAAAGGTATTACAGAGATTGGATACGGAAGTGGAAAACGGTGCGATGCGGGTAACGGTGGAGTTTGATGATGAACAGAGGGAAGCCGAGAAGGTATCCCATAAAGGCTGTAAGGCATACGGGCAGGATGCGGCCCAAACCGTCGGCAAGCTGGATGCCTATTCCGATCAGCTCCTGCGGGAGATGAAAGAAGACTAAAACAAGGCGGATCTGAGAGTAAAAAAGCGGTGTTTTAGGCGGTAAATTCAGGAAATTTAAGTTTAGCGGCGGCTTGAAGAAAGCCGTCGTTTTTGGTATACTATAATGGCTTGTAAGCAATGGAAAAGCACGGTGCCGAAAACGAAAATCGGTTGCCGGAAGCTGCCAAATATATACCATAAGGGGGTTGCGATATGGACAATCAATTATTTTCCAACAAGAGCATTATTTCCTGGTTACAGTATTTCTCTGAGAATACGGACATCGATCTGGAGCATGTAAAGCTCCTGGACATCACCAAAAAGAATAAAAACCTGATCCCCACCGTAGAAGCGCATCGTTGTGTGCTGGCTTTTACCGAGGCGGGCAATGCGGATATCTTCTATAAAATGTGGGATGTGGGTCTGGGCGACTGTGAAGTGATCTATAATGAAGGATCCGAGCCGGCCGGTCCCATCAAGCGCAACAAGGTATCTGAAATGATCGACCGCGGCATCAATGCATCGGCCGGTATGATCATTCTGAACCCGAATGCCAGATCCACGATCAAATTCGGGATGGACAATAAGAAATTTGCATCCGGTTCCGTAAAATATGTGGGTTCTGAGATTCGTTCCGTCCTGATCTCCAAGATGCAGATCCACGACGGCAAGAACCTGTGCGTGATCTCCGGGGAATCCATTGCGGTGGAATCGGCGATGATGAACGGGGAAGGAACCGTGATCGCGGTAGAGTACAAGCAGTCCGATCGTGAGACCATGGAAGAGAATGTGAACCAGTTCGGTCTGCGTAATGTGGTCATAGTCGATCATGTGGGTGAAGACACCATGGGAAATCTGCCGGTACCGGATACGACGATGCTGGTGGCATCCGCAAGCTTAGAGCATGAGTTGGAATATCTGCTTGCTATCAACCCCAACATGGAGTTTGTCATTTACACGCTGGACTTTAAGGTGGCGGCGAGCATGCGGGATATTCTGGGAAGATTTGGCATCACGGACATTACGATCATCCAGATCGCGGTATCCAAGCTGACCTCCAAGAATGTATTTGAGAACCAGCCGGCACCGTGGATCATTTCGGCGAAGGCAGGAGCGTAAAGCGGCTATGATCCGTTATCAGAAGATCGCAGAGGGGTAAGCTGGCATGCGGTTGGACAAATATCTGGCGGATATGCATGTGGGCAGCCGCTCGGAAGTAAAGATACTGGTTCGAAAAGGGCAGGTGCGCGTAAACGGCGAGGTCGCAAAAGATCCGGGGATGTCCGTTACGGCGCAGGATAGGATCGAGGCGGCCGGAGAAACGATCGGCTATCAGGAGCATTTTTACTATATGTTAAATAAGCCGGCCGGGATCCTGACGGCGACGGAGGATAAGAAGCAGCAGACGGTGCTGGATCTGTTTCCGGAAAACTTACGGAAGAATTTGTCTCCGGTAGGACGGCTGGATAAGGATACGGTGGGCCTTTTGCTGATCACGGATGACGGTGCGTTGGCACATCGACTGTTGGCGCCGAAGTCTCATGTGGATAAAGTCTATCTGGCGGGTACGGATCTGCCGGTGACGGAAGAGGATGTGAAACGCTTTGCAGAGGGGCTTACGCTTTCTGACGGAACGGAACTGATGTCGGCCGGGCTTAAGATCCTGACCGGAGATGTGAAAGCGGATCCGTTTGGAACATTCATAGCGGAAGCACTGGGATCGGACGATCATCTGTCGCTGGTCACCATCCGTGAGGGCAAGTTTCATCAGATCAAGCGGATGTTTGAGGCCTGCGGGAAAAAAGTCGTATACCTGAAGCGTTTATCTATGGGTAGTCTTATGTTAGATCCTGACCTTCCGGAAGGAGAGTGGAGGGAACTGACGGAGCAAGAGATATTCTCCCTGCAAGGGGAAAGGAGTGCACTATGAACAAAAAGAACCAGAAACTGATGCTGATCATGGCGATCGTGGCAGTCGTTGCGGCGGTTGTCCTGATGGTAGTCGTGGTGGTGGCTATGAAGGGCGGAGCCAAAGAAGGCACACCAGTGGAAGAGCTGCAGCTGGCATCCGATGCGCCGCAGGATGAATGGACGGTAGCCACAGGCGCTACGGAGCAACCGGCAGAACAACCATCAGATCAACCGATAGTAGAAACGGAGACTGTGGAGCAGTCGGCCGCCGGGATGTCTGTGGGCGGTGATGCCACCGGAACGGTAACGAACAGTGCGGTGCCGAATGCGACCGATACCGCAAGCGCAGCGGCAAACACTTCGAATGTTGAGACGACGCCTGCTGCAACAACGACAACAACAGCGACTACTACAACAACAACTACTACAACAACGGCGGGAGCATCTTCCGCAAAAGGTTATGTGCTGACCTACGGTACCAACAACAGCTGGCAGAAGGGTGATGTGACCATGTTTGGCGTGGACTTCCAGATCACCAACAATTCCTCCGCGCAGGTGGAAAGCTGGACTCTGGTGATGGAGATCAGCGGGCTGGCAGAAGTAGACGGCTGGAACGGTACCTTTAAGACCAGCGGAAATACGCTGACGATCACCAATGCGGATTATAACGGTGCCATCGGAAACGGCGGCAGCGTAAACTGCGGATGTAACCTGGGTGTAGAGGCCGCGAATGTGACGGTAGCCAGTGCGACGCTCAATGGTACGGCTTGTACGGTAGTGGCCGGCAAGGTAGATCCGAATGCGCAGGCCAATGCACAGAATGCTCAGAACAATAACCAGAACAACAATAACCAAAATAATAACAACCAGAATAATAATCAGCAGGCGCCGGTGGATGTGAGCGCGATGCTGACCCGTTGTGCAGACGCAGTTCAGGGAGATGACTGGCTGCATACCGACGGACACCGCATTCTTGATAAGAACGGCAAGGAAGTATGGTTGACCGGTGTGAATTGGTTCGGTTACAATACCGGTACCAACACCTTTGACGGACTTTGGAACAGCCAGATGGCACCGACGGTCAAAGCGATCGCCGATCATGGTTTCAACCTGATCCGTGTGCCGATCTCCGCGCAGTTGTTGAATGACTGGGCAGCAGGCAATTATCCGAAGGCAAATTACAACAATGCGTATAATACGGAACTGAATTCTATGAACAGCCTGCAGATCTTTGACTACTTCCTGTCTCTGGCAGAAGCCAACGGCTTGAAGGTCATGATCGATATCCACAGTGCTGAGACCGATGCCATGGGGCATAACGCAAATATGTGGTGCACATCGAAAGTGACGGCAGACCAGTATCTGGCAGCTCTTGCATGGTGTGCGGACCGCTATAAGAATAACGATACGATCATTGCTTACGACCTGAAGAATGAACCGCACGGAAAACCGTATGAAGGCAGTAATGCAGCCATCTGGAATGACAGCAAATCTGCAAACAACTGGAAGTATATGGCAGAACGCGCAGCACTGACAGTACTTGGCAAGAACCCGAATGTACTGGTCATGGTAGAAGGTACGGAGATCTATCCGGTCGACATCAAGAGCAACAGTGATTATCATTCCCAGAACGATGCGGATTACTACTTCAACTGGTGGGGCGGGAACCTGCGTGGTGTGGCGGATTATCCGGTACAGCTGGGGCAGTACCAGAACAAGCTGGTATATTCTCCGCACGATTACGGCCCGACCGTATACGAGCAGCCTTGGTTCAAGGGTGGTTATACTTATGACAGCCTGATGAAAGACTGCTGGCATGATAACTGGTTCTACATTTACGAAAACAATACGGCACCGCTGCTCATCGGTGAGTGGGGCGGCTTTATGACAGAGCCGAACCTGACTTGGATGACGCATATGCGCAAGCTGATCAAGACCTATCATCTGAACCACACCTTCTGGTGCCTGAATGCAAACTCCGGGGATACCGGCGGTCTGTTAAAGGATGATTTTACGACCTGGGATACGGAGAAGTACAACTTTGTCAAGGAAGTACTGTGGCAGCAGAACGGCAAGTTTGTCGGGCTCGATCATCAGATCCCGCTGGGGGCAAACGGTATTACCTTAAGTGCAGCAAGCAGTTTGAAATAATTATAAAAAACGAAAAGGGGACGTTTATGAAGATCAGTAACGGATGTTGGATCCAAAAAGAAGGCATTACGGCATTTTTTCCGCAGGAAGTGTATTTCTGCGATGTAAAGGAAGATATGGTGAAACTGGTAGCGCCGACGCACCATATCAAACAGCGTGGTGATACGCTGGGCGGTGTGAATATCACGCTGGAGATCACGACACCGGTGGAGGGCGTGATCCGTGTAAAGGCATATCATTACAAGGGCGCGATCTGTGATGCGCCGGCGTTTGAGCTGAATCTGCCGGAAAAATCTGCGATCAACGCAACGGAAACCGAAGATTCCGTGATCATCAAAAGCGGTGCGCTGGAACTGTTCATTGATAAGAAAAACTGGCGTATGGAATATCGCAGAAACGGAAAAGTGCTCAGCGTGAGTGCAGCCAAGGATATGGCATATGTCAGCGAAGAGTATTTTGGCGATGCCTATGTACGCAGTACGGATGAAGATGTGTATATGCGGCAGCAGTTGTCCATCGCGGTGGATGAGCTGTTCTACGGTTTTGGTGAGAAATTCTCTCCGTTTGTAAAGAACGGCCAGACGGTGGATATCTGGAATGAAGACGGTGGTACTTCTACAGAGCTCAGCTACAAAAATATCCCGTTCTATATCTCTTCCCAGGGATATGGCGTATTTGTAAATCACACGGATAAGGTATCCTTCGAAGTGGGTTCCGAATCCGTGGAAAAGGTAAGTTTCACGGTACCCGGAGAATCTCTGGACTACTTCTTTATTGACGGACCGGATCCGAAGGAAGTGGTGAAGCGTTATACGGATCTGACCGGAAAACCGGCTCTGCCTCCTGCCTGGACCTTTGGCCTGTGGCTGTCCACTTCCTTTACCACCAACTATGATGAAAAGACGGTAATGCACTTTATCGACGGCATGCTCAAACGGGGTATTCCTCTGAAGGTGTTCCACTTTGACTGTTTCTGGATGAAAGATTTCCATTGGACGGATCTGGTATGGGATGAGCGTGTATTCCCGGATCCGGCAGGCATGATCAGCCGTATCCATGAAAAAGGCTTGAAGTGCTGTGTATGGATCAATCCGTATATCGCGCAGGAATCCATACTCTTTGATGAAGGTATGGAGAAGGGCTATTTCCTGAAGCGTCCGGATGGCGGTGTATGGCAGTGGGATATGTGGCAGCCGGGCATGGCAATCGTGGACTTTTCTAATCCGGATGCTACCAAATGGTTCCAGGAAAAACTGGAAGCATTGGTGGATATGGGTGTGGATGCGTTCAAGACCGATTTTGGTGAGCGTATCCCGACGGACTGTGTGTATGCAAACGGACTGCATCCCCGCAAGATGCATAACTATTATACCTATCTGTACAATCAGGCTGTCTTTGAAGTATTGGAGAAAAAGAAGGGTAAGAACGAAGCGGTATTGTTCGCCCGTTCCGCAACTGTTGGCGGACAGAAGTTCCCGGTACACTGGGGCGGCGACTGCTGGTCAAATTATTCCGGTATGGAAGAAACCCTGCGTGGCGGTCTTTCCCTGCAGATGTCGGGCTTTGGCTTCTGGAGCCACGATATGGGTGGTTTCGAGCAGACTTCCACGGCAGATGTGTACAAGCGCTGGGTAGCGTTCGGACTGCTTTCTTCTCACAGCCGTCTGCACGGCAGCTCTTCCTATCGTGTGCCCTGGAACTATGATGACGAAGCGGTAGATGTGGTACGGGTATTTACCCGCCTGAAGATGCGCCTGATGCCGTATCTGTGGACGATGGCACAGAAGACACACAAGGAAGGTATCCCGATGATGCGTGCGATGGTGATGGAATATCCGAAGGATCGTATGTGCCGTTATCTGGACAAGCAGTATTTCCTGGGAGACAGCCTGCTGGCAGCACCGATCTGCAATCCGGAGAGCAAGGGTGTCTATTATCTGCCGGAAGGCACATGGACCGATTTCTTTACCGGTGAAAAAGTAGAAGGCGGTAAGTGGTTTGAGAAGCATTACAGCTATCTGGAGATGCCGCTCTTTGTGAAGGAAAATACAATCCTGCCCATCAGTGATAACGAGGAAACTCCTGAGTATGACTATGCGGATCAGGTGACCTTTAACATTTATGCGTTAAAGAGCAGTGCGGAAGCGGTAGTCTATGATATGGAAGGTGTGGAAGGAAGTTCCATTCGCGCAGAGCGGAAGGGCAATGAGATCGAGATCTCTCTCAACCATACCAAGCCTTGCTGGATCAAGCTGATCGGTGAGCAGGTAGCGAGCGTGGAAGGTGCGGAGCATACGGTACAGAACAACAATACGCTGCTCATCCCCAAGGCAGAAAAGATCAAAGTGACTTTGGGATAATTACGGCGGATTCGCGATCGGATTTTTACAGTTTTAATACAGGTAACAGAAACGGGAGTGCAATAAAGCGCTCCCGTTTTTTGGTGTAAAGCTCTTCGATGCTTGCACTTTGCTTGCACATAGAATGTTACAATTTCAAATAAACAGTGAAAAAATGCCCGAAAGAGGGGATTTGCAAAGTATAACAGGAGGATAAAGCGATGCCCGGACCGAAGGAAGTATTTATCAAATATGAAAAAGAATACAAAGCAGTGATCGACAATAAGACGGGACAATCCAAAATGGTGGAAGCCGGTTACCGACCGAAATTGCGGGAAGGCGGACTGACGGAAGAGATCCTTCTCAATGGTAATCTGGAAAAACTGCAGAGTTTCTGGGATGAGAATGCGGATAATCTCAATGCGGAGGAAAAGGCATATCTGCAAAATCGTCTGCATACCGCAAGGAAGGTGCAGAAGATCGGCGCGGAGACCCGTGCAAAGCTTTCGAATGGTGAGAGTATGCAGGGGAAGGAACCGAAGAAGGAAGGCGGGTTTATCGGCTTTGCAGACTTAAAATACCCGGAAAAGCAGACAAGCAGCAATGGCTGCTGGTCGTGTTCGTATTCCCTGCTGCTGAAAAGCCGTGGTGTAGATCTGGACCAGCGGGAGATCCGTGGGTGGAGGCCGGACTATACCAAAGATTCCTCTACGCCCAGGGAAATCGCGGACGGACAGCAAAGTCGTCGTGAGGTCTCCAGACGATTGAATGTGGATACATCCAACAGCATAATGGATAATGGGGATCTGATGAATCAGGTATTACCCAATGCCGGTCTGCAGCAGGTTTCTTTAAAACCGCTGTCGACGACTGTGATGGGGATTGATGGGAGAATGGCTACGAAGGATGAGCTGGAGACGATCCGGAAATTCTATAAGGAACAGATGAAAAAGCAGTTAACCGATACGATCCGGCATGCGATCCAGGTGGATCATTCCCCGGTATCGCTGACCGTCGACGGGCATTATATCACCATTACCGGGATCAGTGAGGATGGCAAAAACCTGCGCTATGAGGATAGCCTGGAAAACGGCACACAGACCATGAAGACGGATCGTCTGGTCAATATGGCAACCGAACCGCATACCAACTGGTTCGGGAATTATGTAGTGCCCGGAATGTATGGTGGCATTGATATGACCTGGATCCGTGACATTCCCGTGCCGGAGCATGAGAAACGGAACGAAGAAAAGCCGGTGATCCATCCGGAAGAGCCGGGATTGGCGCAGATAGATGAAAACGGGAAAGTGACAGTAAATGTGCCATTGAAACATCCATCCGCAACCAGTCTTGGGAATCCGTCCTCCGGGCAGGTGGAAGGTAAGGGTGTATCGGATCAGATCATGCTGGACACGAAAGCGCTGTCCAAACTGCTGGGTGGCAAGAAGGTAACAGGGTTTGGACCAAATAATGGCTATACCATGGGAAATAAGGAGGCATATTATCCGAAGCAGATCTATTATAAGAAGGATCCGCAGTTGGCGAAGTATCGCTGCATGGGAGAGAGTGCACAGCAGACTTTTGCCGGCGTGAGCCTTGGTTTGGAAAAAGCATTGGGGCAGGCAGAGGCGCAGCATCGCGATGTCAGTACCTGGAAGGACAAGGTTAAAGAGTTTGCTGATGCGGCAGAAAAACTGGAGGAGTTTGCGAAGAAACCAAACGATCCGGAGAATGTACAGGGATTTGAAGCAGCTTTTAACAAGTTGAAGGAATTCGGCAGCTTCCTGACAGAAAAGCAGGGACAAAAGACCGGATATGAGCAGATCATGGAAAATCTGCCGGATGCGGATCAGGATGGATTTTTTAATGCGCTGCAGAATATGGACAAGATCATGGGTTGGGGTGTGGATTTCCCGAAGATGATGGAGCTTGGCACACAGAAGGAAGATCTTGCGGAAACCGTTTCCAATACGGTAACAGAAAAGGCGCCGGAGAAAAAAGAACCGAAGAAAGAAGAGCCTAAGAAAGAGGGAATCAAGAAAGAGGAACCTAAGGCAAATGAAACCAAAGCAAAGCCGACAGCCGGGAAACAGCAGTGGGTACCGCAGCGTACTTCGGAGGTTTCTATCAATGGAGGAAGTGAAGCAAAGAATGAGAATAAACCAGCGAAGAGCCGCAAGACCAATATTGATGAGCTGGTGAAAGAGTCCAGATCGGAACAGCCAAAAAAGCATGCATGGAAACTGGAGATGTCACATACCGACAGCATTACCATATCTTCTTCGGCAGATAAGAAGCAGGATAAGAAAAATGAGGTTTTGAATAACAATAAAGCGATGGTTCCGAAGAGCAAAAAATAATTTTTCTTTTTGAACGAAATGCTTGCACTTTGCTTGCACTTGCCATGCTATACTTTGCAACATACAAAGAAATAATAGTTGCAGGAGACGGCAGGAAGCCGAAGATCGGATGTGAAGGAGGTAACACGATATGTCGAGTGGTTTGTTAGAAGAAAGCAAAAAACATCAGTCAAAGTTTCAGCAGACAAGATCTATTCTATACGGAAATAAATATGATAATGTCAACTGGCTTATGAAGGGGATCTATAATACCTATTCCATATGGCGTCTGACCAAAGCGGAGACGGGAAATGCACTGTCGGCCTCCGCGCGGGCGATCCGGGAGATATCAAAGAGCACAAAGAATGGTGTAAAGGACTGGTATAAGGAGTCCGGATTTGGTGAAGCCGTAAAGGATGCGGGCAAAAAAATGTCCTCTGTCGGAAAGTCGATCAAGGATTTTACCGTTCATCATGCGAAGAATGCAGGCGGCCTGATGATGGCCGGAGCGCAGAAGGCCTACGAAAAAGGAAAAGAATTCGGAAACTGGGTGGCAGATTCTGAATTCGGAAAAGCGGTAGCACGCTACGGAAAGCAGACCGGGAAAGCAGTCGGTGGATGGTTCCGATCCGCAGGCGCGTGGATGAAGGATAAAGCGATCCGTTTTTCCGAATCTCCTATGGCCAATAAGATCAAGGCTGGTTTTAAAACTGCCGGTCAGAAGATCAGTACAGTAGCAAAAGGAGCAGCAGAGATCGCAGTCAATGCTGCAGATAAAGTAGCGACACCGGTTGTAAATACGGCAAAGAAGCTGCATAACAGTACATTCTGTAAGAAAGGACGGTCTGCCGGCGCATGTATCGGCAAGAAAACAGTAAATGGTATGAGCGCGCTCGCACATCATACGTCCAGCGGACATTATTATG
>JAEEGL014194370.1_pt1 | contig 10633 bp, 6 predicted proteins | sample 9134231 | NCBI WGS metagenome assembly JAEEGL01 (sample SAMN16246548, study PRJNA631951) | gut metagenome | biome: gut microbiome; feature: rumen; material: fiber-attached | host: Bos | place: Iran: Karaj | collected 2018-10 | reverse complement strand
TGGAATTAGTAGGAAGTAGGAAGTAGACGGTGGTTAGTCGTTGGGAAACAGTGGTTAGGAGTTAGGGGTTCGGGATGAGGACAATTATCACGCGTTTCTCGCGTCCATTATAAGATGGCTCAGCCGCAATTTTTCTCTCCTAATACCTGTCATCTGTTACCTAAAACCTATCTTTCGTCTTTATACAAGTATCAAATGCTAGGCTCAGTTATAGGTCTGCAAGCAGCCCTGCAACATTCGCCTTACGCATTTGTCGTCTGTAGCCCGAAGGGCGTTCTTTCGTCTAAAATTTAAATCCTGCGCGGATGTAGGCTTTGCGGTCATCAATCAATGTAATCTCTCCCATGAATGAAAAACGTTGTCCATCGTAGCTTATCGCAGGCGTCAGCGAATACTGCAATTTGGCACCATCAAGGAACTTTTTGTGAAGTCTAAGATGACCGCTAGGAGTTGTATCGTTCACGGCACTTCCGTAATCAGTCCCTTTCCAGAACCAAGTCTGACGAAGTGATACAAAAATTTGGCCTTCCAAACGCGCAAAAATATTCCAGTCAATCGTCCGACTGTTCGGGCCGCCTTGATTTCCTAACGGATACCCCAAGTGAGCCATTTGCGCCGTATTCTGTTTGAAATGCGAATAAACATAAGGCTCTACGCGAGCGTATTCAAAAATCGTGCCCACCTCAATTTTATGCCTCTTGTAATAAAAGTCATGGCCCGCTTGGAAACCTGCCATCCAAGCCCACTTTGCTTCAATGTTGTCATTTCGGACTAAACTAATCGGAGATTCCATATCATCCAAGAAAAATTCCGTATAAAGTCTCACTGCATTGAACAAGCGATAGTTGAAATCAAACGATAACGAACCATTGTTGCTGTTTTCCGAAAAATTCCCTTTTTCCATAAAGAGCGGAGCCGTCGGCACAAAAAGCCAAGGCTTCATGTTGTCGTAAAGTACAGTCAGTTCGCTGATTCCAAACGTCGCATTACCTACAGCAAGTTCATAGCGGTGGCCAAAAAGATTTCGCGTTTCTTTATTTGACATGCTCATGCTGTTATTGTAAATACGCAAATCCGCATAGAAACTCATCACGCGGAGAGGCCCAATCATCAAGTCGAGACTCAACATGTTATACGGAACAGCAAATTGGTTTAAAGACAAGTTGTTGTAATAACCCGGTCCCCAATGCATCACGTCGCGGCCAAAGTCCAAACGCAACCAATCGTAATTGAACGCAAAATGCGTACGGTAGCGTGCATAGCTCGTATATTCCACGCCAGAATTATTTTCTTCTTTTTGAACTTCCAAAAATTCGCGATCAAAAGACTTCGGTTTCTTGGCAGAATGACCTTCATTGTAAATGCGGGCATCCAAAACGAAATCCAACGAATCTACAAAGCCACGAAGATAAAGCCCACCATCAATTCCCGGCCAAATCGTATCGCCAAGCGTTTTGCCACCGCGGTAATCAATACCACCGATAATGCTTGCAGCAATAGCAACTCGCGGAATAGCATTTTCAATCGCAAGAGCCTTCGCAAAGCAAGCGGAATCCCCCTCCTTACAATCCAGTTTTAATCCGTTGCCAAGAATTCCCGCACCACGTTCGCTATCAAAGTACAAAAGCGCATTGCTTTCTGTTTTCGTAAAGTTCTTGCGGAAAGTCGTATCGCGGCGAGGATAAGTAAAATACTGCGGTTCGTTCCCAATCGTCTGTCGATGATATTCAAACAGCATCGGAGCTGTTTCCAATGTACGCAAATTAAAAGAATGTTCAGGTTCAATCACCGGCGAAGCTGCAATAGACTCCCCCAACCCCGCCAACAGCAAGACGGACAAAACAGAATAAATTTTTCTAAAAATCATTGTCCAAATTTAACTTTTTTAAGATATCCTTTCAATTATCCGTGATGGAAGAGGCATGTTATTAGTAGGAAGTAGGAAGTAGGATGTAGGAAGTAGGATGTAGGAAGTAGGAAGTAGGAAGTAGGAAGTAGACAGTGGTTAGTGGTTAGTGATTGGTGGTTGGTGGTTTGGATTCTGTCATTCCCGCGTAGGCGGGAATCTAGATCATCACCTTCGTGAGGATGCCGATTCAAGGCAAGGATAGCAAGCAATAACCGACCTCATAGCCCACACCTCACCGCCCACTGCAAAAAATTTTCGGCGTTTTTTGCCCCGTTTGAAACTTTTTGTTCCACTTTAAATTTACGTTTTTTTTAATGTCTGCTTTTTGACATAATTTTTTGCAATTGTAAAAAATACATTTATAGCAATAACGTTGAATGGGAGATATATAAATGGTTATGGACAAGAAAAAAATTGCTATACTCAGTGGGTTATCGACAGCATCTCTGGCGTTACTCGTAAGCTGTTCGGACTCGACTTCACCCGTAAGCGAATTTTCTGACAACGCTTATCTTTCCTCTACAGAAGTAACAGGAGAATCATCATCTGCAACAGATGACGGCCTCGGCGAAATCACTTCGAGCGATTCTCAAAGCGGAACGCAAACTGGAACGCCGAATAATCCCGCAAGCAGCGCAACATCACCGACAAGCAACGCGACTGTAGCACAGTCCAATAGCGGAACCGTTGAGGCGTCTTCGGCCAGCGCTCCCTCCGTTAATTTGAGCAGCGGAACCACGCCAAATGTAACAGAGTCTTCTAGCAGTACCGCACAACCGAGCGCACAAAGTTCTTCAAGCGACAAGGCAGATCAAGTTAACGAAAATACAGGAGACCGTCCCGTCATCACGTATGCAGCAAGCGGAGCAAGCGTCGTCAACGGCGGCAACTGTGTCACCATCGAAGGCGGCACCGTAAAAATCACTTGCGGCGGCGAATACGACTTTAGCGGTTCATACAGCGGAAACGATGCACAGATTTTAGTCGCAACCGCGAAAACGGACACGACAGTCTATTTGAACATGAAGGGCCTTACGCTCACCAACACGGCGGATGCCCCGATTTACATCCAGAAGGCAAACAAGGCTTTCGTCGTCGCCAAGAACGGCACAACCAATACGTTCTCGGATGCGGCCACAAGAACGAAAACGCACTCTTATACCAATGACGCGGGCCAAGCCAAAGTCGATACGACTGGAGCCTGCATCTACGCAAAAGACGACCTCACCCTCAAAGGCGAAGGAACGCTCATCGTCAAAGGCAATTACAACAACGGCATCCACACCAGCAATGATTTGAGAGTCAAGAACGGCATCATCACGGTGACGGCAAAGAACAACGGCCTCAAAGGCAAGGAATCCGTAGAAATCAGCGGCGGCACGTTGAACATCACCACCTCCGACGGCGACGGCATCAAGAGCGATACCGACGACGCGACGGATTTGAAGGACGGCAAGGGTTCTATCGAAATCACGGGCGGCGAAATCACCATCAATTCCAAATACGATGGCATTACGGCGAACAATGCAATCTCCATCATGAACGGTGAAGAAAAGACACCGACCATCAAGATTACTGCTGGTGGCGGACAAACTTGCCTCGGGCAAAGCACCGGCGGCGGCAACGGCGGTCGCGGAGGCTTTGGCGGCGGCATGGGATTTGGTCAAGGAAACTCCTGCTCCCCCGACTCCAGCACAAAAGGCATAAAAGGCGATTCGAGCATCACCATCAGCGGCGGCATCATCGACATCAAAAGCCGCGACGACGGTCTCCATAGTACCGGCAACATCACTGTTTCGGGCGGCAAGATCACCATCGCCACCGACGACGACGGCGTTCACGCGGAAAAAGCACTCTACGTCAAGGACAACGCCAACATTAGCGTCACCATGGCATACGAAGGCATGGAATCTCCCGACATGAACTTCGAAGGCGGCATTACAAGTGTCATCACCACAGACGACGGCTGGAACGCAGCAGGTGGCACAACGACAACGAACGGCAACAATGGCGGCAATACGGGGCGCGGCGGGCCTGGCGGATTTGGCGGCGGTGGCTTCGGCGGCCCTGGTGGCGGCAGCACAGGTTCGCTCAAAGTCACGGGCGGTTACCACTACATTTATGTGGGTACTGGCGACACCGACGGCATTGACAGTAACGGCGGCATCGAAATCTCTGGCGGAGTCATCATCGTGGAATGCCGCATGAACGGCGGCATGGGCGGCATGGTCGATTCCGACGGAACGACGAACATCTCCGCCAACGCAAAACTGCTCGGATTCGGCACGAACAATTCCGAAGAAGGCAAGCAGTACAGCGTGAACTTCACCGCCGACAACTACTACGGCACTTCTGAAATCGCGTTCAAGCCGAGCTTCTCCGGCAGCAAGATGGTTTCGAGCGTGGGCCAGCCGAGCGTCGTGAACAGCGTAAGCGGCATGAACAAGACCTGCTTCGGTGATAGCGATACGCGCTGCGTTTATACGAAATAGACGAAAGAACGGGCCATTGGCCCTACAGACGAAAGACGAAAGACGAAAGACGAGCATTTTTGCTCGCCTTTTTCAAATTTCAATTTTACAGCATTCGCCTCTCTCGTCTTTGCACTCCGTACAAGACTGGTCGGCTCAATCATGATAACAAGTAAACTTGTTATCGCGACTCTCGCCTCTCTCGTCTTTGCTCTTCAAGCCAAGACAGGTCGGCTCAGCAATGTATACGCAAGCGTATCCACTGCATTCGCCTCTCTCGTCTTTCGTCTACCAGCGAAGCGATCTTTCGTCTAAACTACATCCAGCCGCGGTCAGAAGTGCCGGAAATACCACGAATCTTGAGGTCGAAGTCATCGCGGTTCGTGGCGGCGTTCATGGCCGTTTCAAGCGAAATCTGTTCGCTCTGGTAAAGTTCCAATAGAGCTTGGTCGAACGTCTGGCTATGGTACTGAATATGGCCTTCAGCGACAGCCTGTTCCACCATGTCAATCTTGTCCTTGTCCTGGATGTATTCCTTGATGGCACCCGTATTCACGAGAATTTCGGCAGCAGGCACACGTCCCTTGCCATCCTTCGTCGGCAAAAGACGCAAAGAAATGATTCCAGCCAAAACTTCTGCAAGCAACAGACGGATTTCGTCGTGCTGGTGCGGCGGATACATCGAAAGCACACGGTGAATCGTTTCAACGGCATTCGTCGTATGGATGGTCGCAAACACCATGTGGCCCGTATCAGCTGCGGTAAGCGCAATCTGCATCGTTTCAAGGTCACGAATTTCGCCCACGAGGAGCACGTCCGGGTCCTGACGGAGAGCAGCACGCAAAGCGTTCGCGTACGAAAGCGTATCCACGCCGATTTCACGCTGCGACACGATTGCAACGTTATCCTTGTAAAGGTATTCAATCGGGTCTTCGACGGTAATGACGTTTACGGATTCTTTCTGGTTGATGTAGTCAATCATCGATGCAAGAGTCGTCGATTTTCCAGAACCGGTCGTTCCCGTCACAAGCACAAGCCCGCGCTTGGTCAAAGCCAAATCGCGAATGACTTCGGGCAAATGAAGGTCTTCGAACGGAGGGATGGTCGCCTTGATATGACGAATCACGACTGCAATCGTTCCACGCTGGCGGAACACGTTCACACGGAAACGGCCCATATCGCGGGCGCCCACGGCAAAGTCGCATTCCTTGTTCGCTTCAAAACGCTGCTTTTGATCGCGGTTCATGATATCGTCCAAGAAGGAGTCCATCATGACGCTATCAATGCGCACATCAAAAAGCTTTGTCAATGCACCATTGATACGATAAACAGGAGGTACACCTACGCGAAGGTGCAAGTCAGAAGCCTTGCGATTGACCATTTCTCGCAAGAGCTGTTCAATGCGAAGTTCCGCCATTTAAGCTTCTCCAAACTTTTCACGACAAAGTTTTTCAATTTCATCGTAACGAGTCTTGATTTCAGCATCATCCGGATTCTTCTTGACCAAATCCGCATAAATGTCAAGAGCCTTGTTATACACACCCTGCTCCATGTAAATATCCGCAAGAGTGCGCGTATTCAGGCTGTCGTCCAAATCGGCAGCACCGCGAGAAAGCGGAGCATCGGCATTGTTGACAAGACTTGCAGCGACTTCGTCATCGGAATCGCCGGACATCAAGTAATCGACACCTTTGTTGCTCGGTTCGTCAGATTCGGCCAAAGTATCGTCTTCGTCGAAGAGACCTTTAAAAGCGTTAGAAACTTCGGAATCAATAGAGTCGAGTTCTGCAGACGGGGCTTCAGCACGAGCTTCAGACGGTTTTTCAGCTTCGGGTTCTTCAGCCGGAGCCGGTTTTTCGGTCTGAGCCACACCAACCGCAGCAGCGGCGGCAGCAGAAGCAACAGCAGCAGAAGCTAATTCCGTTTTTTCTTCAGGCAAGTCATCGGCGGCACCGAAGAGGTTGTCAAAAGAGTCATCAACATCCTTAACGGCATCTTCTTCAATTGCGGCACTCGTCGCTTCTTGGCTTAAAGGAGCTTCAGCCGTTTTTTTTTCCGTAGGCTCTTCCGGCTTTTCTTCCGGCAATGCAAGATCGTCCTCGCCACCGAACATGGAAGCAAAGGCACCGCCCATTTCATCGGCGATACTTTCTTCTTTGGGAGATTCCTTCGATTCATTCGGCAATTCAAGATTGTCGTTATTCAAAGAGAAATCATCAACCGGGAGCGGTTCCGCTTGCACCCCTTCGGGAGCGGCATTGGCAAAAGCATCTTCGATCGGTGCTTCATCATTTTTTTCATCTTCGAAGAGTGCTTCAAATGCACCATCGACACTCTCTGAAATATTTTCGGACGCTTCAGCCTGTTGAGGTTCGCTAGCTTCAGCAACTGCCGGAGCTGGAGTTTCTTCGGCATCTGCTAAACCGGCATCATTGCCTTCTACACTAAATTCAGCATCGGCGGATTTTTCAAACAAACCACCAAAGGAATCATCGCTTAAAGATTCTTCCGCAGGAGCTTCCGTTTTTTCGGCCAAAGTTTCTTCTGCCGGTTTTTCTTCAGGAATGTCGTCATCACCAAAAATCGAAGAGAATGCATCATCGACATTCGTCTCCTTGTCCTCTTCCTTCGGTGCATCAACAGCAGCGACTTCGTCATCAGCAAAATCCATGTGCGCTGACGGAATCGAACTTTCGCTAGAAACGTTATTCAAATCCTCAGAAGGTTTTTCTTCAGGGGAAGCGCCTACACTAAATTCAGCATCGGCGGATTTTTCAAACAAACCGCCAAAGGAATCTTCTTCAGCAGGTTCGCTTTGAGCTTCGGCAACAGCTTCATTTGTATCGGCAGACAAATCTGCAGGAGCATCCGTTTTTTCAGATAACGTTTCTTCTGCCGACTTTTCTTCGAAAACATCATCCTCGCCAAAAATCGAAGAGAATGCGTCATCGACGTTCGTTGCCTTGTCTTCTTCCTTGGGAGCTTCAAGAGATTCTTCCGCTTCTGCAACAGGCGTTGCAGACGGACTCCAGTCGCTCAACGATTCACTTGTTTCCGCAGGTTTTTCTTCGGGAAGGTCATCATCACCGAATATCGAAGAGAATGCGTCATCGACGTTCGTCGCCTTGTCCTCTTCCTTCGGTGTTTCAAGAGATTCATCCGCATCAGCAACTGGTGTCGCAGACGGACTCCAATCACTTATAGAATCACTTGCTTCTGCAGGTTTTTCCTCGAAAGCATCGTCTTCACCAAAAATCGACGAGAACGCATCATCAACGTTCGTTGGCTGGCTTTCGGATTCAGAAGATGCATCCAAACTAAACAGATTATCATCGGACTTCGGAGCGACGTCCGAGGCCAAAGCGTTCGACGAAGAGAACGGAGAAGCATTCGCACTGGCTTCACCAGCTTGACCATCGACAAGATCATCGTCGCCACCGAGAATACCGGTAATGGCAGACGAAACTTCAGATGTACTCAATACATCACTGCCGCCATAGGACTGGTCTTGGTTGTCCGCCACTTCTTCATTTCCATCAGAAGCGGAATTCAAAGACTTGAGCAGGTCATCAACAGACGCGTTGTCTTCTTCATCGGAATTCGGCATAGACGAAGCCAAATTCGCAAAGACGTTGTCTTCACCATCAGCACCCGATTCGGAATCCATATCCATCGTGAACGAATCATCATCCATCGGCGGTGCAGCCAAATTCGTATCCTGATCCTCAGGAAGAATATCGAACTCTTCTTTCCAGAACGAATCCAAAGGATCCATATCGTGAACACGGCGGAAGCACATGTTGCGTTCAGTCGTCTTGCCCAGCTGATCGTAAGCCTCCCCCATTCTCTTATGGGCGGACAAGCAGAACGGATCCTTGGCAAGAACCTTCTTGTATTCCGAAACACTTCCGGCATAGTCCTGCTGACCAGCAAGAATTTTTGCTCGAACCAGCATGGCCGGAACATCGGACGGCGATGCCGCAAGAGCTTCATCGATAATCTTCAAAGCAGCCTCATAGTCACCCGAGGCACGCTCCATATCGGCAAGCCAAGCCAAAGCCTGAGATTTGCCTTTGTTCTTTTTTACAGTTTTTCTGAGGGCATCCAACGTAATAGCCATTATTTCTCCAATGGAAGAAGAATAGCTTCATCCGCCAAAAGTACAGGTATTCCTTCACGAACCACATAGACTCGAGAACCATCAGGAGTCACAAGCGCTTCGGTCAGGCGTTCGGTAATCGCTTCACCAGCAACATTTTTGAGGGAGCCGGCTTCAATAGCATTGTTCAAAAGAGCGATGCAATCCTCGCCCGCCTCCGAGAGCGGCTCGCGAGTTTCGGGGCAGCAAAGAATACTTAACAGTTTAAAATCGAGCATAGAACCTTACAATTCAATTATATCATCAAAAAAAATAACACAATTTTTACAAAAAAGGCAACATTAACGAAGATATTTAAGGTTAACAAGGGCAAAATTGCCATTTTTTCCGTTTCCAATGAGCAAATACACGCACATACCGAGCTTGTCGAGCCAGCTGATATCGAAATTTTCGCGATAACCAGAGAAATTCGAGACGACCAGAAGTTCACGGCAGCCGGTGCGGTTGCAGATGGATTCCATCTGGGAAAGCGGTCCCAACAGGTGCTGGCGGTTCATCTCGCTCACGTTTTCGGGTTCGCCACTCACGCAACCGAGAATTTCAATCCCCGGGATGACGTTGTAGCTATCGAACCAGTTGTTGAGGGAATCTTCGCGGCCACCAAGCAAGATGGAACGGTGACGTTTTTTCGCAAAAATGCGGTAGAAATAGTTTATCCAGAACGCGATACGGCGCCAAGCGAGGAGCGCAAACGGAATAAAAAGACTGGAACAGACGATAAACGTAATCCAATGCGATTCGTATGGCAAATACGATTCTGTTCCATCAACAATAGGAGTTTGCGTAAAGAACCGGAATGCCGAGTATCCGCCCACTGCAAGCAAGTTCAGTGGAATCAGATAACGTAAGAACTTTTCACCCTTGAGGCTTGAAGCCGTATATTCCCCGCGAAAAATCAGGAATACCATGTTCACGATAGCGACGATGCTAACAAGCCACCAGTCCTCAAACTGGGCAAAATCCCAAATGGAATGCTTTACAATTCCTAAAAAACCTGATTCCGAACAATTCGATGCATTTTCGCAAGTTTCAAAACAAATATCCCCGACTACAGTTTCATAACGCAAGAACGTAAAAGCCCACACGGCAATCACGCCCAGGTCGAGGAACATCTTCCAGAACTTCGGGATAAGGCGCGAGAACATGCCCACGAACGCAGCAAACAAAATACCGAAAGACACGAGGAAATTTGGAACAAAATAAAGGTCCTTGTGCTTTTTCACAAAGATAAGCATCGCCCTATAAAAATCAACGTAAGACCCCCAACGGCGCGTGCGGCAACTCTGCCCCTTAAAGTGCAGAATGTTCGTGACCGGCGTGTAATAGTTTGTGAGTCCAATTTGCTTTGTACGGAAGCAAAGATCCAGGTCTTCACCGTACATAAAATAGTCTTCGTCAAAGCCGTTCAGCTTTTCATACACGTCGCGGCGGATGCAGAAGAACGAACCACTGACGGCATCGACTTCGATCATCTCATCGGGATCGGCGTACGTCATGTTGTACGAAGCAAGCAACTTGCTTTTCGGGAAAAGCGCTGCAAGGCCTATCGTCTTGGACACAGCAGAGACGATTGTCGGGAAAGAACGGCGGCATGCCCACTGGAGCGAGCCATCTTCATTCAGAATACGGCAACCGACCGTACCTGCTTCCGGGTGTTCTTCCATGAACTTGAGCATTTCGCGGAAGGCGTTCTTCGAAATAATCGTATCGGGATTGATGAAGAACAAGTACGGCTTAGTCGCATGCTTTTCGGCTAAGTTACAGCCCTTGCCAAAGCCCAAGTTTTCCTTGGAGTCGATCCATTCTACTTCGGGGAAGAAGTTCTTGATTTCGGGAATTATCGGCTCGTTGGAACCGTTGTCCAGAACAATAATCTGCGAATCGATGCCCTCGCACGCATCACGGACGGACTTGAGGCAAGCCGGAATGAAATCGCAAGAGTTATAAGCAATGATGATGACGGAACAGGAAAGCATATTAGACGAAAGAACGGCGCTTTGCGCCTACAGACGAAAGACGAGAGATGTGAAATAAGAGACGAAAGACGAGAGACGATAGACGAAAGAGAAAAGACGAGAGACGATAGACTATAGA
>JAEEGL014124130.1_pt1 | contig 10633 bp, 8 predicted proteins | sample 9134231 | NCBI WGS metagenome assembly JAEEGL01 (sample SAMN16246548, study PRJNA631951) | gut metagenome | biome: gut microbiome; feature: rumen; material: fiber-attached | host: Bos | place: Iran: Karaj | collected 2018-10 | reverse complement strand
GTTGAAGGTCTTGCTTATAACGAAGTAACAGGCAAGTGGGGCGGATATACAATTAACTTTGATATCACACTCTCAGATGCACAAAAAGCAAAGATAGTATTCCTTGCAGAATATCAAACATCTAACTGCGGAGTTCAAAACATTATATTCAAGATTTTGAATGATGATGATTATCCAGAATTCCATTTAGATGATCCAAACTATTCTTCAGTAAGCACAACTGTTACAGTAGTTGGTGAAATCAAGAAAGCAACAATCCATGCACTGTTAGAAGATAATTCAGTACCATATGGTACAATGATTAAAGATAGAGTAGATACAATTAGATATAGTACAAATGCTTCATTCTCTATCTCTAAACCATTACCTCTTACAAATGGACACAATACAGATACATTAGACTTATATGTAATCAATGGAGTACTCGGATACTTCAAGGATACAGACACAAGTGAAGCAGGTGTTAAGTACTACACATATGATGCTGAATTCGTACAAGCAACAGATGCACAAATAATGGATGAAGAACATTATCACTTCTACATTGAAAATGCTGGTGAATATCAACTAGTATCTTCATTGGATCCAGGTGAGACATATTACATCTGCACATCTGTTGAAATTATCGAAAGAGAATTTGAACTTGGCGGAACAAACTATGTATTCGTACCAGTTCAAGGTTCATTAAATACACCAAAAGTTATTACTAATGTAACAAATGCTACAAACGTTGGAACATATTCCGCAACAATTCAAGGTGGAAATGCAACTAACTATACATTTGAATGTGACCATACAAATTATGATCATAGTAACATTGATGTAACCCCATTAAAGATTTATGTATATGCAGAAGATGTATATGTTGATGAAGAGGGCGCAACAGTTAACTATGCAAATAGCATGAACTATGATGCAACTAAGACTATCCCACAATTCGCATTAGGATATGCTCAAAGCACAACATCACAACTTTCTGGATTTGTAAATGGACAAACAGCAAATGAACTTATTAGAAAGGGTGAATTAGTTGCTCCAACAACACAAGTTAGATTGTTTGATGGAACAAACCCAGGAACAGCTGCATTAACAATGGCTGATTTACAAGTTGTTACAGATAAGCTCGAAGCAGGTCAATTCTATTACATCTATATAGACTTAACTGGTGCAAGTGCAAGAAACTATGAGTTAGAACTCAAGGCTGGCGCAGCATTTGATGCAGATAAGATCGCTAAACTCTTAGTTGAATATCCACACATTACAAATTACTCAGTTGTAAATACAATTAAGACATATAATGGTAGCCCAATCAATGTAGATTATATCGGTGAAGGTGGAACAGTAACATACAAGTACTACACCAACGCAGAAATGACATCATTCGTTGGAACAAGCGTAACAAATGCTGGTGAATACTATGCAGAAGTTAAAGTCGTTAAGGAAGGATTCAAAGATTGGTATGGATATGCAACACTTAAGATTAAGAAAGCATCATTCAAGATCACAATCCCAGCTGTTGACGTAGATTATGATGGATTAAGCAAGACAGCATCAATTCGTCTAAGCAACGTTGCTCCAAGCACATCAGATATTAGTATTACATATCAAAAGGGCACAGAGACTGTATCAACACCTCAAGCAGTTGGTGTATATACAGTTATCGCTAAGTATGAAGCAGAAGAGAATCTTGAAAACTTCCCAGGCGGACAATATCAATACAACTTCAATTCTACATCCACAAACGGAGCTCTCGTAATTCATGGTGCAGTTATCCAAGTTACAGTAAATGAAGATGACAAGAACACAATGATTAAGAGTGAAGGCGAAGTAGTATCTCTTAACTATAAGTTAAGTGTAGATGAGAAGTACTATGATATGCTTTCCAATGCTGGTTGGGATTATGAAGATCTCAATGCAATCGTTGAAGATGGTGGAATCATTATTAAGTACTTCAATGTAGATTCATTTGATACAGAAGACTACTTAGATGAAATCACAGAAATGGGTGTATACAACTACGTATTCACAGAAGGCTATGGCGCAAACATCGTATTAAGCGGTGATGTATCTGGTTCCTTCACAGTTGGTACTAATAAGTTAGATAACCAAAACAACAAGCAAAGAACAATTATCACATCTGTTGGAAATACAATCCTTAATGCAGATACACAATTGTTATACGAGAATGTTGTTTATACATCTAAGATTAGTTCTTCAGCAACAACAGCACAATATAATGCTATTAAAGCAAACAATACATTATATACACAAATCGAAAGCAACATCCCAAGTATCGAAACTAAGTTCTATGAAACAGCAACACTCAAGGGAATCTTAAAGGTTCAAATGAGAATGAACAACAATGACGGTACAACTTACATGATTCAACCAAACGGAAAAGTAAAGGTTACTGTTCAGGTTCCAACATCATATGAAATAGATGAACAAACTTCTGTTTATAGAGTAACAGACAAGGGAACACTCGAGAAAGTAGAATATACCGTAAATGGAAAGAACATCACTTATGAGACAGATTATGTAAATACAATCGTATTCGTAAGAGTTAACACATTTATGGAATGGCTACTTGCTAACTGGTGGTTAATTGCAGTAGCAGGCGCAGCATTACTAATCATCTTAGTAATCATCATCGTACCATCTGCAATAGCAGGAAAGAAGAAGAGAGCAGCAAAGAAAGCAGCACTTGCAGCACAAGGCGCAGGCGCAGGCGAAGCAGCAGCTCCAACAGAGAGCACAAGTGCACCAGTTCAAGATACGGCGCCAGAAGCTCCAGCTCCAGCACCTGAGGAACCAGCTGTTGAGGCACCTCCTGTAGAAGAACCTCCAGCGGATGTACCACCTCCAGTAGAGGAGCCACCAATGGAAGAACCTCCAATGGTAGAAGAGCCTCCAGTTGAGACACCTCCACCTGTAGAGGAACCACCTGTTGTAGAAGAACCAGCTCCTGCACCAGAAGTTCCAGAAGAGCCAGCTCCAGCACCAGCACCTGAAGAACCAGAAGTACCTAAGAAGGCACCACCTCCAGGAGCTGTAGGAACCAAGGCAGAGACTCCAAAGAAGGCACCACCTCCAGGAGCAGTTGGCACAAAGAAAGCCGAAGCACCTAAGAAAGCACCTCCACCAGGAGCTGTAGGACAAAAGAAAGCTGCAGCACCTAAGAAGGCACCACCTCCAGGAGCAATCGGTAAGAAAGACTAAAGCATAAATCATCTTGTGCACCCTAAAAAGTGCACAGGATGTATGGCTAGATTTAGAACTAAATAAAAAATGCTATAGATATCGCGCGTGTGATATTATATAATAATTTAGTAATTATAAAAGGGAGTACAATATTAATTATGAGAGTAGCTATTGGTTGTGATCACGGTGGAATCGTTTTAAAAAGTGCAGTTCTTGAAACATTGCAAGAGTATGGTGCAGAAGTAGAAGATTTTGGCACATATTCAGAGGCATCTGTAGATTATCCAGATTATGCATTAAAGGTAGCAGAAGCAGTTGCAAGTGGAAAGTTTGATTGTGGTGTTATTATGTGTGGTACTGGAATTGGTATCTCTATTGCAGCTAATAAGGTAAAAGGTATTAGAGCAGCTGTATGTACAAACACATTTATGGGCGAGATGACAAAGAGACACAATAATGCAAACATCATTGCACTTGGCGGAAGAGTTATTACTCCAGACGAAGCAAAAGCAATTGTTAAGGCATGGCTCACAGCAGAATATGAAGGTGGAAGACACCAAAATAGATTAGATAAGATCTCTCAAATTGAAGATAAGTATTTTAAATAATAGGAATATATCATGATAGAAGATGTCATAAAAGAAATTAAAGAAGCCGAAGCAAGGGCACAAGAAATCATCAAAGATGCTAATGTAAAAGCAAAAGAGATGGTTATAGATGCTGAAAACAAGGCTCAAGAGCAAAGAAAAGATGCTGTTTTAAGCTCTAGAAAGGACATTAAAGCAACAGAAGCTGAAGCAACACAGAAGGCATTAGAAGAGCGCAACAAGGTTTTACAACAAGGCCAAGATGAAGCAGACAAATTAATAAAAGAGAAAGCATCAGTTATCGACAAGACAGCTGATGATGTATTAGCTATTTTAATAGAGAAGTACTAATGTTAGCAGATATGAAAAAGGTGATGGTTATAGGCCATCGCTCAACAAGACATGAATTATTAAGAGCATTGCATAAATCTGGATTGGTCGAGATTATTAAAACTCGTCCAATAGATGATACAATTCGCTTAGATAATACAGATAAGGCAACAGTCTACCAAGAAAAGATGAATAGATTGTTGTTCTCCTTTAAATTTTTAAAGGAATGTCATACTCAAGCTGTTAGAATAATTAAGGAGTCTAAAAAGACAGGTGTCCAATTTGAATATAAGCAAGTTAAGGAACCAATGTTTAGCAATATTAAGACATTGTCCTATGACGAATTCATGGATATCTCAACAAGGGAAATTGAAATCCTTGCACAAGTTTCAGACCTAGAAGAAGTAAGCCAAGAATTAATTGCACTTAATGCAGAAAGACAAAAGGTTTTAACAGAGAGTAAGTCATTAGAGATTTATACATCTCTTCCAAATTCATTTAATTATTATAAAGACACAAAGAAAGCAGTTGTTTATTTAGGAACAATCGCAACAAAAGAAGTTGCAGCTCTTGAAGAATTTGTAAAAGAAAAACCAGAGTATATTTTCGAAGCATATGAAGGAAACGAAAAGTTAACTCCATTTGTAATGATCGCTATAAAAGATGAAAGCGAAGATATGCTTTTAAAATTACATGAGCTTGAGTCTGAAAGATGTGTTTTAGATAGTGATTTCACAGCAAAGGAAATAATAGAGAATAATAATAAAAAGATTGAGGACTTAGATGAAAAGAAGTTGGCACTCTTAAAGAGAGCATTAGAAAAGGAAAGATTCATTAGAGACTTCAAGACACTTTCAGATTATTATTCAATCGAAATACAAAAGTTAGAGGCATTAGATTCATTTGCAGCAACAGATAGATCTTTTGTCTTAGAAGGTTGGTATCCTGCAAATAAAGAAAAGGAACTCAAAGAAAGATTGGATGCAGTAGATGAAACTCTCATTTATGAATTCAGTGAGCAACAAGAAGGAGAAATCCAACCAACATATCAAAAACCAAATAGAATACTAGATGGATTCAGAGGCGTTACAAATATGTATGCACCTCCACTTAAAGGAACAGATATAGATCCAACTATATTTGTTGCATTCTTCTATTTCATCTTATTCGGTTTAATGCTCGCAGATGCAGCATATGGTTTAATCTTAACAATTGGTGGTTTAATCTTATATAGATTAATGAAGCCAGCACCAGGAAAGGGCAACCTAGTTTTATTAATTGCTCTTTGTGGTATTTCTACATTCATTTGGGGTGTATTGTTTGGATCTTGGTTCTCAATTACACTTCCAGAGAATAGTTTCTTACTTAAACTCAGATGGTTCTCTCCAATGGATGATGCACTTAAGATGCTTATCTTAAGTTATGTCGTAGGTTTCGTTCATATCTGTACAGGTATGGCAATTAATGCAGTACAACTTATTAAGACAAAACAAATTAGACAAGCATTTGGTAGTGTCTTTGGATGGTTCTTCATCTTTATAGCCTTAATTCTCTTAACATTCGGAATGATAGTAAGTGGTATCAATATGATGTTTGGTACATCACTTGCAGTTAGCATCCCAGGCTGGCTCAAATACGTTGGATTCGGATTTGCAGGACTTGGTGTACTTTGTATCATCTTCCTCTCTAACAACAAGAGAAACCCACTTAAGAGAATCTTTGGCGGTGTAGCAAAATTATATGATGGTGTAAACATTCTTTCCGATATCTTATCTTATTCAAGATTATTCGGTTTAGGACTTGCAGGTGCAGTTGTTGGAATGGTTGTTAACCAAGTAGCAATGGTATTCTTTGATTTAATCCCATATGTTGGATATGTAATCGGTGCAGTAATTCTTGTTATTGGACACGTATTCAATATTGCTATTAACACACTTGGTGCATATATCCATGACTGCCGTTTACAATACATCGAATTCTTCGGCAAATTCTACACAGGTGGCGGACACGTATTCCGTCCTTATGGTAGCAAAACAAAATATACATATATTGATATGACAAAATAGGAGGTCAAAAAATGACTACTGGAACATTTTTAGCAATACTCGGTGCAGCATTAGCAGCAGGACTCGCAGGATGCGGATCAGCAATTGGTGTTGGTATGGCCGGTAAAGCAGCAACAGGCGTTGTAGCAGAAGACCCAGACAAGTTCTCAAAGTGTCTTGTTCTTCAATTATTACCTGGTACACAAGGTATTTACGGATTACTTATCGCTTTCATCGCAATGATTAAAGTTAACGTATTCGGAGATCCTCTAGCACTAACAACAGCAAGTGGTTTAACTATCTTAGCAGGTTGTTTACCAATCGCAATCGTAGGTCTTATTTCTGGTATCTACCAAGCAAAGGTTGCAGTTGCAGGTATGGCAATGACAGCAAAACGTCCAGAAGAAAGTGGTAAGGCAATTGTTCTTATCGTTATGGTCGAAACATACGCTGTTTTAGCATTGCTCGTATCATTCTTAGCTGTATTTATTCCACAAGTATCTACAATAGCATAATAAGGAATAATAAAAATGAGTAAGCAAGCAATAATAGACAAAATCATTTCGGATGCCGAGATAATAGCAAACGGAATCATTGAGGAAGCAAATGCAAAGGTAGATGAGATTATGTCAGCTGCCGCAGCAGACTGCTATAGATATGTCTATGATGCAAAACACGAACAAGATGTTTTGAAGCAAGATATAGCTCAACGTTCCGATACAGTTGCTCAGTTGGACTCTAGAAAGTTGGTTTTAGTTGCTAAAGCAAAGGTTATAGACGAAGTATTCGCAACAGCCCTTGAAAAAGCAAGAAACCTTCCAAAAGAGAAATACAAGAAACTTATCTTCGGTATGTTAGAAAGTGCCCAAGATGGAGATGTAATTACAATTTCCAAGAGAGAGGAAGGAATAGTTACAGAAGCATCTATCAAAGAACTCGCTACCAAGAAGAAAATTAAGTTAACACTTAATAAAGAGCTTGGCGATTTTGATGGTGGCATAATTCTCTCCAACAATGGTATAGACAAGAACATGACTTTAGAAGTCGAGATTGCTTCTATTCGTGATGAGTATGAAGCAAAAGTTGCTAAGGAGCTTTTTAAATAATGTCAGATGCATATCTATTTGAAAATGCAAGGGTAAAATCTCTTGAGACAAAGCTTATAGTGGCGCAACAAATGCAGCGTCTACTTGAAGCAACCTCAAAAGAGGATGCCTTTAAAATGCTCGTTGAATTTGGCATTGGCGGTGGAGTTAATGTAGAGGGTTTGGACTTTGATGCACTATTTAATGCAGAAGAGAACAATATAGCGTCCTTAATGCGTGAGTTAAACATTTCGCACGATTTTGATGCAATCCTCTTAATTAATGATTACCACAATCTCAAAGCCTGCATAAAAGCCTTCATTATGAAGAAGGATGTTGTAGGATTAATGGGCGAAGGTATAACATCTGTAGAAACAATAAAAGCTGGTGTAAGCGGAGATAATAAAGCACTTAGAGATGGAATGGTAGAAGCTCTTAAAGCCGTTGAGAAAAACATAGGTGAAGAGAATGTTAACCCAAGATCCATAGATGTAATTGTAGATAAAGCAATGTACAAGGATATCTTTGAATTATTAGAAAAGGGAGACAAACTCTTAAGAGAATATTTCATTACTAAGGTAGACTATGCAAACATATTAACATTTATGCGTTGCAAGAAACTCGGCTTACCTGTTGAATTCTTTAAGGATTCATTTATCCCTGGTGCAACATTGAACTTAGACTTCTTTGTTGAGAGTTATGCCTTTGGTACAGAGGATTTAAGAAAGCAAATTAAGTATACAGACTACGCAACTATAGTAGATTATATGAACGAAGATGATTTAGTTGGATACGAAGTCAAGGTAGACAATACTCTTCTTCAAATATTCAAAGCACAAAGAGATGATATGTTCACATCTGCACCTGTTCTTGGATATTACTTTGGAAGACAATCTGACCTTAAATTAATGAAACTAATTGTTTCAGGAATTAAGAACAAAGTACCAACAGAATTAATTCGCAAGAGAATGAGGGAATTATATGCGTAACGGTATAGCAGTAGTTGGAGATAAAGATTCAGTTCTTGCATTCAAGGCAATAGGAATAGATGCCTATCCTGTTGATGGCGAGATGCAAGCAAGAAGTGTTGTTAGAGAGCTCGCAAGAACTTATTCTGTAATATTTATTACAGATGCAATAGCAGCACAAATAGAATCATTATTGAAGAGATATAAAACACGTCCATATCCAGTAGTAGTTCCAATCCCATCTGCGGAAGGAAATACCGGATTTGGCATGCAAGGCATCAAAAACGATGTAGAAAAAGCAATAGGTTCCGATATTATATTCGGTAAAGAGGAATAGAAAATGGAAGTAGGAAGAATAGTAAAAGTTTCAGGACCATTAATCGTAGCTGAAGGAATGGCTAAATCAAAGATGTACGATGTTGTTCGTGTATCAGACAAGAATCTTATTGGTGAAATCATTGAATTAAGAGGAGATTTAGCATCTATCCAAGTTTACGAGGAAACAAGTGGAATTGGTCCAGGAGAGGAAGTAGTATCCACAGGAATGCCATTAAGTGTTGAATTAGGACCTGGAATCATAGAAGGTATCTATGATGGTATTCAACGTCCACTAGACAAGATTTGTGAAGTTAGTGGAGACAGAATTTCAAGAGGTATCCAAGTCAACGCAATCGATAGAGACAAAGTCTGGGAATTTGTACCAGTTGCAAAGAAGGGAGATAAAGTATCTCAAGGTATGGTAATCGGTACAGTACAAGAAACAGAAGTTGTTCTCCATAAGATTATGGTTCCTATCGGATTAAGTGGTGAGATAGTAGATATCAAAGCTGGTTCATTCAAGGTTGAAGACACTGTTGCAGTTATTAAAGATGCAAATGGTGAAAAACATGACGTTTGTATGTTACAAAAATGGCCAGTTCGTAGAGGTAGACCATACCAAGAAAAATTATCTCCAAAGACTCCACTTATAACAGGACAAAGAGTTATCGATACACTCTTCCCAATCGCACGTGGTGGTGTTGCTGCAATTCCAGGACCATTCGGTAGTGGTAAGACAGTTGTTCAACACCAATTAGCAAAATGGGCAGATGCACAAATCGTTGTATATATTGGATGTGGTGAACGTGGAAACGAAATGACAGACGTTTTGAACGAATTCCCAGAATTAATAGACCCACATAGTGGAAAGCCATTAATGAAGAGAACAGTTCTTATCGCAAACACATCAGATATGCCTGTTGCAGCTAGAGAAGCTTCCATTTATACAGGAATTACAATAGCAGAATATTTCAGAGATATGGGATATTCAGTAGCTATTATGGCAGATAGTACATCACGTTGGGCAGAAGCACTTCGTGAAATGAGTGGACGTTTAGAGGAAATGCCTGGTGAAGAAGGTTACCCAGCATACCTTGGATCAAGACTTGCTGAGTTCTATGAAAGAGCAGGACAAGTTAAAGTTTTAGGTGGCAATGGTGTTGAAGGTTCCATTACAGCAATTGGTGCTGTATCACCTCCAGGAGGAGACTTATCCGAACCAGTTTCTCAAGCAACACTTAGAATCGTTAAAGTATTCTGGGGACTTTCTGCATCTCTTGCATATCAACGTCACTTCCCAGCAATAGACTGGTTACAAAGTTACTCATTATATGCAGATAAGATGAGCGAATGGTACTCAGATGAATTAGGAGATGATTGGATGGCTTGTAGAGCCTCTGCAATGCGTATATTGCAAGAAGAATCATCCTTAAAGGAAATTGTTCAGTTAGTTGGTATGGATGCTCTAGGCGCACAAGATCGTCTCACAATGGAAACTGCAAAGTCCATTAGAGAAGACTATCTACACCAAAATGCATTCCACGAGATAGACACATATTCATCCTTAAAGAAACAATTATTAATGCTCAGATTAATTCTTGAATTTGATGCAAGAGGAAGAGAGCAATTAGATAAGAACGTAGACATAGAAGACATCATTGAATTACCAGTAAGAGAAAAGATTGGTAGAGCAAAGTATATCCCAGAGGATAAGATTGCAGAGTTTGATGAAATCTTCAAAGAAATCAAGAGTGAAATGGTTGCATTGTCCAACGAAGGAGAGATCTAATGTTAAAAGAATATAATACAATTAGAGAAGTAGTAGGTCCTTTGATGCTTGTTGAAGGCGTTGAAGGCGTTAAGTATGATGAACTTGTTGAAATCAGACAAGCAAATGGTGAAATTAGACACGGAAAGGTTCTTGAAATCAATAGAGACAAGGCATTAGTTCAATTATACGAACCATCCCAAGGTTTGGAGATTGCAACTTCTAAGGCAAGATTCTTAGGTCACTCACTTGAACTCCCAGTTTCAGAAGAAATGCTTGGTAGAGTATTTGATGGTATGGGACATCCAAGAGATGGTGGAGCACCAATTAT
>JAEEGL013995512.1_pt1 | contig 10633 bp, 9 predicted proteins | sample 9134231 | NCBI WGS metagenome assembly JAEEGL01 (sample SAMN16246548, study PRJNA631951) | gut metagenome | biome: gut microbiome; feature: rumen; material: fiber-attached | host: Bos | place: Iran: Karaj | collected 2018-10 | reverse complement strand
GTCGGGATGAGGCGACTCGAACGCCCGACCCCTACGTCCCGAACGTAGTGCGCTACCAACTGCGCTACATCCCGCCTTTGCAGACGATTTTTTCAAATCGACTGCAAAGGTAGTATAATTTAATGAGAAATGAGAAATGAGAAATGAGAAATTTCTATTTTTAACATTTCGTGTGAGCTAACGTCTTGCCAGGAATGTCTTGTAGACATCACAATTGGAAACGAACTGACTGGGCTGGTTACCATTCTCCTTTTCAAACTTCTCGAGTTCTACCAGTGCCTTGTACTGGACAGTCTCAGGATGTATGATGAAATCGTAGGAAGTGCTCTCGCTGTTCCATTCCATCGTAAACCAAGGGCTGGGGCTGAGGTAGTAATAACAGCTGCCGAAGAGTGCCTTCTCCTTCAACTCCTTGTTCTTGGTCTTACTGGCTTTCTGGAGCAGTTGCTGGGCAATCTGTCCGAAGTCCGCCTCGTTGACTTCCACGGAGTCAGTCCAACTCTTGCTATAGCGGGTTAGGTACCAGCAGTCACCGCTATAGGAAGCCTGCGCATAGCGGATAGCGAGGTCGTAGTAACGCTGATATTGTGCATCTCCCTTCAGCAGAGTAGCCTCTTTCTCCATTGCCAGCATCTCCTTGGCGAAATCGAGTTTGTAATTGCTCTTCAGCTTCTGTTTCTCGTTGCTGTACTCCACCTCGTCACTCAGCCACTGACGCGTAATCCAAGGCTCAATAGTCCACTTACGATTGACGGCATAGACGACCTGTGTCTGTTCAGCCATGTAGGAAACAGGAACCTGCTGCAACCAGTTGATGGCTTGCTCCCACTGACAGACACGCAGGTGCTTGGTACCAATCAGTTCATACATCTGTGTAGGACTGACCTTCATCTGTCCTTTCAGATACTCGTCCAGTTCGTTGTCGGAAGGAGACTTTGTATAAGTGAAGAAATCCTCCAGACGCTCCACCTTCATCGAGTTGAGACGAGCTTCAAAGGCATAGTTGTTGGTGACGTTAAGCAGGGCGTTGGTAGTGAAGTCACGTCCGGCTTTGTCGTACTTGTCGACAAGTTGTTGGTTAATGGTACGTGTCAGTGCTCCTCTCTTGAAACCATCGAAAGGTTCCGCACCACCGTTGATCCATTGCAGTTCGTTGGTCAGCCACTTATCGAAAGCATTGTTCAATGGAGCCACATCCGACTTGATATAGAAGTGGATAACACGCGCACTGGTCTTGGCCCATTCCGTACCGTCCATATTCAGTGCCTGTTGGATATCGTCATAGCCCTGTTTCTTCTGTCCGAAGAGATATTCGATCCAGCCCTGGGCGGCTTTCCACATGGCAGGGTTGTTGGTCTTTCCCTCTCTGACTACCTGTCCTGCAAACTGTGCCATCTGCATCGCCTCGTCCTGTTTGATGTCACGAACGAAGAGCTTGCCTTCCATATCTTGGTCAATAGCCTCCTGAGCGTTGTTCACGAAATCTTGTAACAGGAAAGGCAATACGCCTGCATTGGGGTTACGAAGGTACTCCTGACGGATGGCAGCGAAGGAACGACGCTTGTAGAACTGTGTCATCAGACTGTTATAGTCGCCCATCTCTGCAAAAAGTTCTCCAGCCTCGGCATCCTTACCTGTCTTGTACAGGGCACCGGCATAGATGTTCTTCATCATGTCCTTATAGACCGTCTCGATGAACTGACTGGCAGTCTTCTCCCAGAATTCTACATTCTCGCGGTTCAGACCGAGTACCATGTTACAGCGCATATAGAGCAGGGCATGCTGGGAGCGCAGTTTCGTCTTGATCTTGCTAAGGGCATAAGCCTGTACGTCACGGAGAATCTGGTTACGCTTAGCAAGCTCCTCCTTGGTAGGATAGTTCCACGAGTCGTCCCTGACACTGGAACAGACATCAAGGTAGCGCTTCAGGTTCTTGACATAACTGACCATCAAGGCATCGTTTTTCTTCTGTGCTGCCTTGATAATCTCGTCGGCATCAAACCAGTAATACTCTTTGTCGATACCGAGATAGGCTTTCCAGTTGTCGCGCGTAATCTTGTCAACACGCTCACTGAATTCATCACTTTCGTACAAACGGAACAAGTAGACGTTGTCTGTTCCATACCAGCCACACGCCATCATCGGCAGGCCGAGTACGACAAGCAGGCTAATGAGAATAAATCTTTTCATAGGTTTCTGGTTTATATCTGTTAATATTATCTGTTGCTAAGTCATAGGTGAGAATGCAATGTTTCAGTTCCTCACGTTCTTTCTCTACGGCATTTTTGACCTTGAGAATCTCCTCCGCCGTAGCCACATGCTCGATATCCACCCCATGAATGATACGATGCCAGAGGAAGACGGGATAGGCTGCTGCCAATGGCAGGTCATAGTCTTCGAGATGGCGCAGGTAAGGTGCCACATCACGGATGTCGAGGATAGGGTTACGCTCCATGAATTTCATCGGATGTCCTGTGTTATAGAGCATCAACACACCATAGTCCACAGGAGGTACCTTCATCGACAACTGATGCAGGCGGATGGTGGTGGAGAGACGCATGCCATGTGCCTTTACCTCTTTCCTCACTTCCTCCAAGAACTGATAGTAGAACATACGACTTCGTGCCGTATAGTCACAGTCTATCTGTATCTCCTTCACACCCATGATGTCGTTCGTCTCGTTCATCTGTATGATGCGGTCGACGAGTTTTTTTGCAAGTCCTTCCGGTTTTTGGTGCATGCAATTCTCGACGATAAAGACGGTAGGAATCATCTCGATACCTTGAGGCAGGGTGTCACTGAAGGTGATGGTAGCATTGGGCATCGGACCGAGACTGTCACTCATCACCACATCGAAATAGCGGCAGTACACCTTGTTGATATGATACTGTTTCAGGAAGGCACGCTCTGTGGAGTCGAGTCGCAAGTCCGTGCGCCAATAATAGACAGCGTTTTCCTCCTCCATAGGCGATTGCTTGCCTTGACAGGCAAGTAATAAGAATATGGTTGAGAAGAGTAGCAGTCTTTTTGTCATAGCAGTTCTGGCAGTTGGAAGAGTTTATTACTATTCGAACCTTTAATAAGGATGTATTTATCGGTTAGTGTTTGGCGGTTAGAGGTTATCGCTTCTTTAACTTCCTCGACATCCTTGAACTTACGGAAGTTACAGGGGATGTTTTGGAACTCGTCACCCACCAGCCATACTTCTTCGAAGTTGGCAGCGGCAAGCATGTCCACGACCTTCTGGTGTTCCTCCTCAACAACATCGCCCAACTCACCCATCTTTCCGATAATCGCCATTTTATGAGGAACCTCCATCAGTTTGAAGTTGTCGATGGCTGCCTTCATACTTGTCGGATTGGCGTTATAGGCATCCACAATGAGATGGTTATGTTCCGTGACGGTCATCTGACTGCGGTTATTTGAAGGCACATAATTCTCTAATGCGTGGTTGATCTGCTCAAAAGGTATGTTATTGACATAGCCGATAGTGATGGCAGCCAACATATTATCGAGGTTATAGGCTCCGATGAGATGCGTCTGTACTTCCATCCACTCACTCTGATAACCAGCCTCATAGTCTTGCTCACGCCAACGGAACTTCAGGAAGGGAGCACAACTGATGACCTCGCCACGAATCAAGATGTCGTTCGAGTCGCTTTGTCCATAGTAGTAGATGTCGGGCAGTTGGCCATTAGCTGTTAGCTGTTGGCTTATCATCTTCATCAAATGTTCGTTGTCACGATTGACAAAAATAGGGCACTCATGGGCTTTAAGGAAATCATACAACTCACCTTTGGTCTTGCAGACACCCTCAAAGGAACCGAAACCCAACAGATGGGCACGTCCAACATTCGTGATAAGTCCACTAGTCGGCTCGGCCGTTTCTACTAATGTCTTGATATCGCCAGGATGTGAAGCTCCCATCTCAACGACGGCAATGTCGTAGTCGTCATTCAGACGGAACAAAGTCTTAGGCACTCCCACATCGTTGTTGAAGTTGCCCTCTGTAGCCATGACGTTGTAGCACTCCGAGAGGACGGCACGAATCAGTTCCTTTGTCGTCGTCTTACCATTGGTGCCTGTAATGCCGATGACAGGGATATTGAACTGTCTGCGATGCTCTCGTGCCAAGTCCTTATAGGTTTGCAGGCAGTCGTCGACAAGGATGATTTTTTTCTCTAGATGTTCTAGATTCTCTAGATTATCTAGAATTCCTGCTTCATCTACTATCGCATAGGCGCAGCCCTTTTCAAGAGCCTGCAGGGCAAACAGATTGCCATTAAACGTCTCACCCTTCAAGGCAAGGAAGATACTATCCTTGGGACAGTCACGGGAGTCTGTCGTAATACACGGATGCTGCTGGTAAAGTTTATAGATTTCCTTGATATCCATCTTTTTTATAGTTTTATGGCACAAAGGTATAAAAAAGTTTAGAGTTTAAAGTTTATAGTTTATAGTTTTTTCGTATCTTTGCAAAAATTATGGATTACACACTAAATTGTAACGGGCGGTTATTGGACCTCAGTACGCCGCAAGTGATGGGTATCCTGAATGTGACACCCGACTCTTTCTATGCAGATAGTCGCCAGCAAACAGAGGAAGATATTGTCCTGCGTACCCGACAGATTCTGCAAGAGGGAGGAAGCATGATCGATGTGGGAGCCTGTTCTACGCGTCCAGGCAGTGAGCCAGCCACAGAGGCAGAGGAGTTGGAGCGTTTGCGCTTTGCCCTGTCTCTGATTCGTCGTGAGGCTCCAGATGCGGTGGTTAGTGTTGACACGTTCCGTCCTGCGGTGGCCCGCATGGTCGTGGAGGAGTTTGGTGTGGATATCATCAACGATGTATCGGAAGGGGCTGATGCAAAAATATTCCGTACGGTGGCCCGTCTGGGGGTACCTTATATCTTGATGTCTGTGCAGCCCACTATGCGTGAGATGCTCCTGCATTTTGCACGGGAGGTGGATGAGCTGCGTTCATACGGGCAGAAGGATATCATCCTCGACCCAGGCTTCGGCTTCGGCAAGACGCTGGAGCAAAATTATGAGGTGATGCGTGAGATGGAGCAGTTGGAGATGCTGCACCTGCCGGTATTGGTGGGTGTCTCTCGTAAGTCGATGATATATAAGCTGCTGGAGACAGATCCGTCGCAGGCATTGAATGGTACTACCGTCTTGAATACTATAGCCTTGACAAAGGGTGCCAGTATCCTGCGTGTCCATGATGTCAAAGAGGCGGTGGAAGCTGTCATGTTAACCGCTAAATGCCAATCGCTAATTGCTAATTGCTAAGGATATGCTTTTTGAATTTGGATTAAAAGATATTATTGATATTGCCCTTGTCGCCGTGATGTTGTATTACATCTATCGGTTGATGAAGGAGTCACGTTCCCTGAATGTGTTCATAGGTATCATGTTTTTCGTGGTATTGTGGCTGATTGTCTCACAGGTGTTGGAGATGCGGTTACTGGGGTCTATCATGGACAAACTGGTCAGTGTGGGCGTGATTGGTTTGATTGTCTTGTTCCAGGAGGATATCCGTAAGTTCCTGTTTAATCTGGGAGCCCATGAACGGATGCGTATCATTACCCGTTTGTTCGGTAAAGACAAGGCTCATGACAAGGAAGCGTTGAAACAGATCATTATGCCGATTGTGATGGCATGTCTGAATATGAGTAAGCGTAAGGTAGGTGCCTTGATAGTCTTGGAGCGTAATATGCCGTTGGATGATATTGTGGTCACCGGTGAACGGATAGATGCCACAATCAGTCAACAGTTGATTGAGAATATCTTCTTCAAGAACTCACCCTTGCATGACGGAGCGATGATAATCTCCAACAAGCGGATCAAGGCAGCCGGTTGTATCCTGCCTGTCAGTCATAACCTGGATATTCCTAAGGAACTCGGTCTTCGTCATCGTGCCGCCCTCGGTATTTCCCAGGATTCAGACTGTGTGGCTATTGTGGTGAGTGAGGAGACGGGCGGTATCACAGTCGCTATTAAGTCTGATTTACAGATTCGTCTGTCGGCAGAGAAACTGGAGAGTATCCTGACCAAGGAAATGATGTAAATAAAGTTTAAAGTTTAACGTTTAGAGTTTAAAGTCGAAAGTTTTTCGTATCTTTGCATTTCAGTATATATCTTAAAACTAATTATAATAAAACAAACTATGGATTTATTAAGTCAAATCGTAGCGCGTGCTAAGGCTAATAAGCAGCGCATCGTGCTTCCTGAAGCAGAAGAGGAACGCACCCTTTGTGCAGCCGATAAGGTGTTGGCTGACGACATTGCAAAAATTATTCTGATTGGTAATCCTGACAAGGTACATGCCCTTGCCAAGGAGAAGGGACTGACCAATATTGACAAAGCTGTCCTTATCGATCCGGAGAACTATGAGAAGAGCGAGGAACTTGCAGAGAAACTGGCAGAGCTCCGTAAGTCGAAAGGAATGACCATCGAGGAGGCTCGCAAACTAGTGAAGAATCCCTTGTATCTCGGTTGTATGATTATCAAAACAGAGGGTGCTGACGGTCAGATCAGTGGTGCCCTTTCCACAACTGGTGACACCCTGCGTCCTGCCTTGCAGATTATCAAATGTGCCCCTGGCATTACCTGTGTCAGTGGAGGTATGTTGCTGATTTCCAAACAGGCCCAGTATGGTGAGAATGGTGTTCTTGTCATCGGTGACGTTGCTGTTACTCCTATGCCGGATGCTGCGCAGTTGTCACAGATCGCTGTTTGTACCGCTCAGACCGCTAAGTCGGTGGCTGGTTTTGCAGACCCCAGGGTGGCTATGCTGAGTTTCTCGACGAAGGGCAGTGCCAAGCATGAGGTGGTCGACAAAGTGATAGAAGCTACGCGTCTCGCCAAAGAGCTTGATCCGTCCTTGAAGATTGACGGTGAGTTACAGGCTGATGCCGCCCTCGTTCCTTCTGTAGGCAGCAAGAAGGCTCCTGGCTCTGACATTGCCGGTAAGGCCAATGTGTTGGTATTCCCCAACCTGGAGGTGGGTAACATTGGTTATAAACTCGTACAGCGTCTGGGTGATGCCATTGCTATCGGTCCGATTCTGCAGGGTATTGCCCGTCCGGTCAACGACCTCTCCCGTGGCTGTTCTGTGGAGGATATCTATTATATGGTTGCCATCACCGCTTGTCAGGCGATGGACGCGAAAAAATAATGTAATAATTTAAAAATATAAAAATGAAGATATTAGTATTGAATTGTGGTTCGTCATCTATCAAATACGCCTTGTACAATATGGACGACAAGAGTGTGATGACATCAGGTGGTGCCGAGCGTGTAGGCTTGGATGGTGCCTTTGTGAAGGTGAAACTCGCCAACGGAGAGAAGAAGCAGATTATGCACGATATTCCCGAGCATACCGAGGGCGTGAAGTTTATCTTCTCCCTGTTGACAGACCCTGAGATTGGTGTCATCAAGTCACTCGACGAGATTGATGCCGTTGGTCACCGTATGGTGCATGGCGGTGAGAAATTTAACAAGTCAGTAATACTGACGGATGAGGTACTGAAAGCTTTCGAGGAGTGTTCCGACCTGGCTCCGCTGCACAACCCAGCCAACCTGAAGGGTGTGAATGCCGTGAAGGAACTGATGCCGGGACTGCCTCAGGTGGGTGTCTTTGATACCGCTTTCCACCAGACGATGCCACCGAAGGCATATATGTATGCCATTCCTTATGAGTTGTATGAGAAGTACGGCATTCGCCGTTATGGTTTCCATGGCACCTCTCATCGTTATGTGTCTCAGCGTGCCTGTGAGTTCCTGGGTATTCCTGCCGAGGGAACAAAGATGGTGACTTGTCACGTGGGTAACGGCGGCTCTATCGCTGCTGTCGTGGACGGTAAGTGTATTGATACTTCTATGGGTCTCACCCCGTTGGAGGGACTGGTCATGGGAACTCGTGCCGGAGATATTGACGGTGGTGCCGTGACCTTCATTGAGAAGAAGCTGGGCTTGGATGCCGACGGCATGTCGAACCTGCTCAATAAGAAGAGTGGTGTAGCTGGTCTGACTGGTGGTAGCAGTGATATGCGTGATGTGGAAAGTGCTGCCAAGGAAGGTAATGAGCGCGCCAAACTGGCTCAGGATATGTATTTCTACCGTATCAAGAAGTATATTGGTGCCTATGCTGCTGCCATGGGTGGTCTGGATGTTGTCGTCTTCACTGCCGGTGTCGGTGAGAACCAGATCAGCATGCGTTCTGAGGTCTGCAAGGACATGGAGTTCCTGGGTATCAAGTTTGACGAGGCAAAGAACAAGGTGCGCGGCGAGGAAGCCGTCATCTCTGCAGACGACTCCAAGGTGAAGGTCGTCGTCATTCCTACTGACGAGGAACTGATGATTGCCACCGATACGATGAATCTGTTATAAGATTATTATTCAATCGTCTTATAGAGGGTCGTGGGATTATAGCGACCTTCCATGACATCGAGGATTTCATCTTCGGTCGACAGGTTGAAGTCACCGGGGATCGTGTTTTTCAGAGCGGCAGCAGCTAACGAGTAGTTTAGCTGCTGTTGCCGTTTATTGGGAAAGATGCTGATGGCATGGAGCCAGCCACCCACAAAAGCATCACCAACACCTACGGGGTCTACCACATCGGGGATGTCTATGATAGGTGCTTGCAGCAAGTTACCGTCAGTCCAGAGCAGGGCGGTCAGTGTGTGGTGATTGGAACTGACGATATTGCGCATACCCATCATCCAGTGTTTCACCCGTGGGTACTGGCCATGCAGTTCGTCAAACCATTCGCCGTACTCCTTCATTTGCATTTGGAAATGAGAGCTGGTAGCAGTGAAGGGGGGCTGCGGATGTTGTGAGAGCCAGTCGAACTCGATGGCATCTCCAAACATCATGTCGCAACGTGACAACATTCTGCTGAGTGTCTGGCGAGGTTCGGCACCCTCGTATTTCCAAAGGTTCTTACGGTAGTTGATGTCGAAACAGACGGTAACTCCCAGCTCGTCAGCAATATCGAGTGCCTCGAAGGTGGCGTTGGCAGCCTGTGGCGATATCGCTGCGGTGATGCCAGACACATGAAAATAGGCACAGTCCCTTAGTATCTCGCGCCAGGGAATCATGCCTGGTTTCAAGTCATAATAGGAAGAGCCGGAACGGTCGTAGATGACTTTGGCTGCACGCATGCCGGCAGCGGGTTCAAAGTAATAGGTACCGATGCGCTCCCCGCCATAGAGTACCTGACTGGTATCGACACCCAGTTGTGCCAGACTCATAGCTCCAGCATGACCTATGGGGGTATCTGGCAACCGGGTGATATAGGTGACGTTCTCACCTTGCGCAGCCAGTGATACGGCTACATTGGCTTCACTGCCGCCATATTTGCTGGTAAACAAGTCGCCCTGTGTCAGTCGCAGGTGTCCTGGTTTCGAGAACCTGAGCAACAACTCACCGAATGTTACAATCTTATTTCCCATAACATCTTACTTCCTACATCCAACAGCTTACTTCTTTTTCTTCTTCTATGGCTGGCTCTCACCTTCCACATATTCCTCCAGGAACATGTGCTCCCCATCGAAGACGGCATAGGTGAACTGGCTGATCCAGTCGCCGAGGATCATCAGACGGGTATGGCGTGCCAGTTTGATGTCGAGTTCGATATGACGGTGCCCGAAGATGAAGTAGTCGATGTCGGGATGGTCCTCGATATAGTCTTTGGCAAAGAGCACCAGGTGTTCCTTGTCTTCCCCCATATAGTGTACATCGTCCGTCTCTTTGTGCTTGATATAGCTGTGTTTCGCCCAAGTGAGTCCGAGTGCCATGCTCCATCGGGGATGGAGGTTGGAGAGAAACCATTGGCAAATCTTGCTGTGGAAGAGATAGCGTAGGAACTTGAAGGATTTGTTAGGGTCACCCATCCCGTCACCATGGGCGAGGAAGAACTCCTTGCCATAGATCTCTGTCGTCTCCTCTTTCTTATGCAGAATGACACCGCACTCCTTTTCCAGATAGCCATAGGTCCAGATGTCATGGTTTCCCGTGAAGTAATGTATCTCAACACCCATGTCCGACAACTCAGAGAGTTTTCCCAGGAAACGGGTAAACCCTTTAGGTACTACGTATTTGTACTCATACCAGTAATCGAACATATCGCCCAGCAGGTAGATGGCGGCAGCTTTCTCCTTGATACTGTCGAGGAAGCGCACTAACCGCCGCTCTTGCATCCGCTGGTGGGGTATGGCAAGGGAACCCAGATGGGCATCGGAAAGGAAATAGACATTTTTCATATTCTTCGGTGTTACGGGATAACGGAATACCGGGATGCCGGAAAGCCGGGATAACGACTTAATCGAAGCCCAGTTCGACTCTTGCTTCTTCTGACATCATCGACTGGTCCCATGCTGGCTCGAAGACGAGATTGACGTTCGCGCCCTTGATACCGTCGACACTCTCTATCTTTGTGCGTACATCTTCTAATATAAAGTCGGCGGCAGGACAGTTGGGTGCCGTGAAGGTCATGTCAAGGTCTACGGAAGCATCCTCCTGTACGTCTATTTTGTAGATCATGCCGAGGTCATAGATATTGACAGGAATCTCCGGGTCATAGACGGTCTTCAACACATCCACGATCCGTTCTTCCAGTTTCGTTTTCT
>JAEEGL013759891.1_pt1 | contig 10633 bp, 3 predicted proteins | sample 9134231 | NCBI WGS metagenome assembly JAEEGL01 (sample SAMN16246548, study PRJNA631951) | gut metagenome | biome: gut microbiome; feature: rumen; material: fiber-attached | host: Bos | place: Iran: Karaj | collected 2018-10 | reverse complement strand
CATCGCGGGGTGGAGCAGTCGGTAGCTCGTCGGGCTCATAACCCGGAGGCCGCAGGTTCAAGTCCTGCCCCCGCAACCACAAAAAGTCCCTAATTTAGGGACTTTTTCATTTTTCCGTTTATCTAAAAATGCATAAAATGGCGTTTTGACGACATTTTGACGACACTTTGACGACAGATTATGTGCAAAAAACAATAGAATGCCTCTCCGATTTTCGGCAAAATGAACGAAAAAATGCGCATCGAGGTCTCCCCCGACGCGCTTTTTTCAATGAGTTATATGGACTGAATGAATCAATTTATGTGCACTGCTCCGCCTTCAAATGGCGCAAATTACCTCTTCACCCATAACGGAGAGCAAAAATGCAATTCATTCACTGATGCTTCCGATCGCGTTCATTGCCCCGGCAAAGTCCTTTTTTGCCTTTCTGATTCTTCCGTCATAATGAAGCACATTCTTCAATACTCTTTCACACCCATCATCCGACAAAATCGTCATAATATCAAGTTTTAGGCGTGCTCTGGATGCGCCGACATAATAAATCAAGACGTTTTCATTTGAAAATGTCATCTCATCCACGTCAATAAGAATAACGGCATCTGCCTCAAGGCCCTTAAATTTTCTGCATGAAGTGAACAAATACTTCACCCGATACTTGCCGTCCGATATATACGGTGACAATACGCTGTTTGATTCCGTTTTGCACGTCAGGATTACGATGTCTTTATATCCTTCGGTTGTGAGTCTGCCGATTGCCAAATCGATTTTATCCTTCTCGTCGACTTCATCTTGACAGAAATGAATCCTGGCAGGCGCACCTTTTATTGCGCCTTCAAACAATTTCGGTTTCCTCTCAGTTATCGGGCGCAAAGAAGCAGCAGCGATATTCTCGGTATTTCTGCAATTACGGTATAACGTCAGTTTACAATCCAATCCTTCAATAAGCTTCGGCACTTCTCTGGATTGAATCAATTGCAATCTGTCATAGAACACATAAAAAGTTCCGTCTATGCTCTCATCGGTAACAATATCATAAAGAATGCGAAGTATATCAGCTTCCTCTATGATCTCAGATCCGAAGTCCTGCGCTTCATCCACAATAATATGTCTATACGGGAAGCTTCCGGAAATATACATGTCCTCCAAAACCGATTTTGCCCTGTTATAATCCGGTACTGCAGTCCCGCAAAGTTTGCATGCAAATCCTGCAACGGTGTTGTATGTAATCAGCTCATGCGAATATGCCTTTTCAAGATAGTCTCTTAACGCGGCATTAAAGCAGAGGAACAGAACTTTTTCTCCTGCCGCTGCATGCCTTTGAGCCTTCTCTGCTGCAATCATTGTTTTTCCGGTTCCGGCAGCTCCGTTTATTGCTGCCGTTCTTTGCTCATCCAAGAAGTTCAAAATGCCGGATTGTTCTTTCAGCATTCGATGAAAAACGATCTTCTTCAAATCGGCTTCAAATGAGGCCGAAGGAAAAACGTTAAACTGAGGACAAAGCACTTCTCTGATCAGTCTCTTGCTCTCTTGTTCGTTGATATCTGTTTCTTTACCGTTTGGTAATTCAATAGAAAAGATTCTGTCAAAAAACGGCTCCGGATCCCGTAACGCTTCTTTCGTCAGGATCAATTGTTTATCGGCTTCCGAAGGAAGGATCATTGTTCGCAATTGCTCAATACCGATGGACGGAAACCAAACAGCATGTAAGAACTTGCATTTATCCAAAATAGATGCCATGCTGCTCTTAGTTATGTATTTCATTAAAGTGTACTTGTTGGAGGCAGCTTGATTAAACGGTCCTCCGTTATGCATTGGAATGCCGTTTCCGTACTTCCACACGCCGTTTTCATACCTTATCTGTCCTGCTTTTGCTTCCAAGCATAGAACGCCTTTCTTACGGTTATAGATAATGAAGTCGGTTTCACTTTCCCTGAAAACATTATCGTTAACACATGTAATCTTAAATGAGTGGAATACATAGTAGTCATCCGGTAATGAGGAAAGTGCATCAAACATCACGCCTTCTTGACTTGCGGGATCGAAATCTCTTGGTTTCTCCGGTATCATATTCGCCATTTATCTGTCCTCCAATGCATTCAGAATCGAATCAGCGGTCAATCGCACATCTCCTGCATAAAAGCACTTGATCTGCGTTTCCTTTGCGCATTCGAAGCATTCTTCATTATCAGTTGTAAACAGAGCAACCTGCGACTTTTTCCAGAACAAATCACACTTAAATACTTCATTCCTCCCCGTTACCTGAAACTGACAGTCTTGATGCGGTTTCTCTTTCTGCGAAAAGCGATCACTTTGATTTTCAAGATCCGTCAATAGTTTGACTTCTGTTTCATTTTCAGACCACTCTTTTAATCCTCTCCAAATTTCCCCATATGAGTTTTCCGAAAGATCTGTTCCGTTATCGATTAAGATGAACTGTTTTAAAGAGTTCTCGGTTTGTTTACGGGGTATAGCTCTTACCGCATCGTCGCGCCAAGAAGCTCCGTTGTACAATTGTTCATAATAGAAACCGAGTCTTCGATTTTCGCATGTACCTACGACCGTTCCTCTGTCCAGGAACACATTGAACTCTTCGCAACTCGTTTCCGGAATCAGACAGCAGGAATAGCATGCGGATAGATTCAGCGAATCCCTGCCCTGCCCCATACTTAGGCTGCAAACCGGATCGTTCGAGCAAGTCATTGCCGATTCGATCGCTTTCTTAAACACCCCTGGAAAAGTGTCTGCACGTCCTTGACGAACAAGTCCCCCCAATGTTCCTTCGGAATCTCCGCTGGCTGTATAGATCAGAATTCCCGCCATCTTTCTTCCTTCGGATTCTTCGCTGCAGTAGATCCTTTCCTTCAAAGATGCTATGCTGTACCCACACTCAAAGCTCAATTGCTTTATCAAAAGATGGGATATAGTATGCAATAAAAGAAACTTTCCTGTAACGATCCTCGGCCTTGATGCGCCGATAAATGATTTTTTGTAGTTTTCATTTATCGTATCCACCCTATGCTGAATAACGCTGTTTCTGTCCAGCCACTTCTTTATTTCGGTGTCGTTGAACTCAATAAATATGCCTTCTCCGCGAACTTCATATGCAGGATACCAATCGGTTTCGTTTTGTTTAATGCAAACCGCGGTCCCTGTGTTCTCTTCCGCGTTTACCGACTCGACAGGTTTCAACCTGGAGAATCCGGTAAGTGCCTGTACTTCTCTTATTTTATGAATCAACGAAATGCTGTTGACATAAGGGATGCCATAGTCTGCAATATCAGTTGATTCACGCAGAAAATCATCGTATTCATCTACTGCGATCGATACTTCACCATTCAATGCTTCATACTCTTCGGCTCTGTATGTGACACTTGCCGTAGAATACTCTTCGTTTGAGTCCGAAACGATCCATTTGCGTTCTAGAATCGGTTTGATTTTGTCTGATGAAATACCGATTTCCAATGCGATCTCATTTGATTTTGTGTCGATCTCATTTTGGATCAACATTTGAAGCAATTGAGTCGTAATCACAGTATTTCTTTTATACCCTGCGATTTGGTCTTTACATCTCGAAAAAGCGGAGCTATCCTCTATTTTTCTAGTCAATATGCTGGAATAAGGAGGTATCACCAAAGAACTTGCGGTAATGGGAAAATAAACCGACGAACTGCCGCGTTGCATTACCTTCGGATATTTCCCGCATGTTTCGACAGTATGTTTCCACGGATGTCTTCCGGTACATCCGAACTCATAACGTCCGTTATACTTTTTATCCAACTCCTGAAACTTATTCGGATCAAATGCGCCTCTAAGCGTTGCTCTTGCGCCGCATGATTCACAGGCTACGGTCAAGCCTTCCAATCCTTCTGTTGACGATGCACTGGTTTTGAAAGTCAACGAAGGATGATCGCATATGGGTTTAGGCCCTTTCATATTTTGACAATGAACCCATTTTACCCACGGGAAATCATCAATATGCCCGCATTCGCACACAGTAACAATACGCGTTACTACCAAGTCCTGTCTGCAGATCGGGCACTGCATATGCTTAATCATATTCGGATCATTGTCCAATTGCTTTTGCTTTGCTCTTTTCCTGAAATCTGCAATCCAAGACTTAATCGGTTGGAATTTCCTGCATTTCGGACAGAAATACCATTCGGGAAAGCGCACATATGAAATTCCGTCCGTACTGCGCGGATCATCCTGCCCTGCAGGCAGTCCGAAATAGCTTACATGCAATACTTTTTCCAGTCGCTCATCATGTATTTGTGTAATCTGTTCCTGCCAATACTCGGGAGCAGCGGTCATAAGTGTTTGATTCGGAAAATCAACCATTGCTCCTACACCGTACTGAAGAACCGCCTGTGATGCTCTGACAGCATGAGTATACTTGTTCAACGATATTTTTTTAGCTGCTTTCAAAGCCATGTCATTCGTCCTCCCACACTAAGACATTTCCTTTGACGGTGGAATCAACATTTCTCATAGAAGTCATGGTATCAAATGCCGACTCATTTCTGCTTGTATTATACGGCTTCAGCAGACGTCCCTCGCCTTCATTTGGATTCCCAAACATAAACTTTTCTCCGTAACAGAAATGATCCTCATCAAAGCTTTCTGCTATTTTCTCCCACTGCTCCAAATAATAATCTATTTCGGAGGCAATGACTGCCGATTCATCTTCCATATCCGGATTAATTCGTTTTGTTATCGAAACGGATCTGTTTACAACAAATTGTTTTATTGCCTCAATTCTGTCTGAATACTCTGCTCTGCTGAATTCTGCCGCGCCTCTATCCGGCATCAGGCTTTCCTCCTGCATTCTGAGCAGCGAGAAAACGATTGCATGCAACGCACGGTCTCTTGCCGGTTTCGAAAACGGAGTAGCACCGGTCGGCTCAACATGTTTATAAAACGACTCGTGATATGGTTTAAACTGTTCATAATGCGACCTGTCTCTGCTCTTCGATCCGTCGTACATTGCAAACGCAACTCCCGGAAATGATCTTCCTACGCGACTTGATGCCTGTATGTATTCGCTTGTCAGTTTAGGTTGACCGACTAAAAGCATAACATTCAGTCTGGCAACATCTATACCGACGGAAATCATATTTGTAGCTAAAAGAATGTTGGAAGGAAACCGCTTGTTTTCAATGTTTTCTTTCGAATAGCTCAGTTTCTCCAGCTTGTCCAGGGTTTCATTCAATTGTGTCGTGGTTACGCGACTGGTCAATTCATCCGCTCGGGCAATCATTCTTGCATCTTTTGCGCTGCCCAAGCGATAAGCCGTCCTCTTGATAAAGTCTTTTACGTCATCATCAACCAACGTGGAACATTTCCCTAAGTCTTTGAGACTGTTAAAATAAACCGTTAAGGTCCAATACTTATCCTTAATTTCATCCGGAAGATCCATCGAATTGATTTTTTGCATGAGTGCTGCAATCGAACGAACTTCCATCATGGCTTTCGTTTTTCCTGAAGGCATCAAGCCGATGTACTTTCTGCCGTATATGCCTTTATCGTAATCAATTGAGGATTCACGCGCGAAAAAAGAATCTTCCGCATCCAGTCCCGGATGCGGGAACTGAATGACCGCCCTGTTATATAATGCCGAGCATTGCTCCTTTGCTCTGCGAATTGTTGCGGTCGATGCAATAATCTTCGGGCGTATTCCCTTGTTCTGACATAATGAATCGATGATGGTTTCATACAACCCCACCATGGTTCCCAGCGGTCCCGAGATCAGATGTAATTCATCTTGTATTATCAACTCCGGGGCTCTGTTTGCCGATCCGACTGCAAAAAAAGAACCTATATCTTTATTCCACGGAATCATGGCAAACTTATCAACCGTACCGAACAACAAACTCGGCGGCGTTGCGTATAGTTCCTGGTCGATTATCTGAATCGGCAATCGTCCCTGTCGGTTAAAGAAGCAGCTTTCCTGCGGGCAGAATAATTCAAAATGCCGATTGTTTTTCATCCGGTATCCGAATGTTCCTACCGTTTTGGAACCGATCCGATCCTTGACCAGCTTGGTACCGCACCAGGGGCATTTCAGCACTTGGAACTTATTATGCTGTTCTTTTGTGTAGTCCAGACTTTGCGGCTGTGCATCATTCAATGCTTTCAGGTGTTTTTTCGCATCCTCATTTGTGTTCGGGATATGTTCCCGTCCGATCCACAATCCGATGCTGATTTCATTTGCTCCCAACGGGTACTTCTTATACCGCGGTCTTCTTGATACAGCATCATTGCGAATGTACTCACATGCGCAAATCAAAGTGGATGCCCGTGTAAACTGCTGTGCCGCCAACAATCTCAAAGTGTATCGCATGATTACGGCTGTTCCGTCGGATTGCTCAGGATGTGTCAATCTTCTGAAAAAGATCGTAAAAGCCGTCAACCCGAGATATGCCTCTGTTTTACCGCCGCCCGTAGGAAACCAAATCAAATCCACAAGATCTCTGTCGTCGCCGTGTTCATCAACAATCGAATTAACACTCATCAACAGGAATGCAATCTGGAACAATCGCCAAAAATGCTCATCTGCCACTATGCCCGACATGCTGCTGTAATCAACAGAATCCAATAACGCCGACAGTTCTTCGTCTTCGGGATATCTGTCGATCGAAGAAGTCATACTCTGAAGCTTTAAGTGGATTCGCTGCATATACATTGCTCGATTTGCCAATTCAAAAGCAGCCCAGGCATTTGAATTTGTTGCAAGCGTTTTTAATCCGGCTTCCATTCGTCTGCATGCCGCATGGCAACCTTTTATATTCTCTTCTGCCGCAGGTAAATACTTTTCGTCCAGGGTTGTCTTTTGTATGTTCAGAGTATCAATCCACTGTCGATATGCTTTCGGTACTCTCTCGAGATCTTCAATCTTCTTTTCACGTTCCGTATTGTCCAAATCGGACAAATAACGCATTGACAATGTTTCCTTTTCGATCCCCGAATTGTCCGGTACTGCGAAATCCATACCCGGCACTTCAACATCTGGAAAGAAATCATTATAAATGCAACCGTTGCCGTCATGATCAATACCCCAATTCACAGAAGTACCGAGCCCGGTTCCGTAAACTCGTTTGTTTCTGTATTGCAATTCCAAGGATTGTTCCTCCGGATCCAGCAAACTGAAATCAGTCAGAGCGGAGTATTCGCAAAAGCGGAAATTATTATCTTCGGAATCGATTGTCAGTTTCGGTTGAAAAATGCATCTGACGCCGTTGGACCGTTCTTCATCGTCATTTACAAGCATCACGGTTACGGAAAACAAATCACTGTTTGCCTGTCGTTTCAAGGCAGTCAATTTCAGTTTTGTGCCGTCAAGGTCCTTATTATTGTCAACATAGTCTCCCGATGAAAAGTCAATGTCGACAGTAATACTGTGCGGAATTCTGACAAATCCGCCTTTGAGTTGGTCGCACAATTTATACATTGCGGGAAATATGCCGTATTTATCTTCGTCGAGCAAATCCCGTTCTTTCAATTCCGATACCGTTTTTCTGTTCAATCCGGTATTTAGCTTGAGACATTGTTCGCTCTTATCATAATAAACGAACGATGACAGTCCTTCCGGGACACAGTATCCGTTTGGATTCTCGGGATAAAAAGGAATTCGGCAATCATCGAACTTTGCTTCTCTGTAGGTTGCAAATGATACCTTGCATTTTAATGATTGAATATTCCTATCCGAAAGGAATGTTATGCCGAAAGAAGACGGCATATTTTGAGCTGCCAACCCGATTTCTTCGTCGAGGTTTTCTTCGTCAGCCGGAATACTTGTTTCCGGGGATTCATTTCTCAAAGCGCTCGCTTCCGTCCCATCGGAACTTTCTTCCTCATGATCGAAAACCGATTCCTCGAGTCTTGCTGTATCATTATTATCGGCATTCAACTTATTATTTCGCGGAAACAGAATTCCTATCGAATACCTGATATCGGGCGAATTCGTAATCAACTCATGTTCGGCATCCGGAATTGATACTTCCGATCCCGGACCGAGCAATTCCGCTTTAATCAGGCTGATATACTCGTCTCTTGCCTTAAGATATTCCTGCTTGCTCATTTCCCTCCTCCTTACTCTGCAATGCTGATCGGTCGATTTATCATATTGATCGGGACACGTTCTTCAACAAAAGTAATCTTCTCAATTTGCAAGACTGCCGACAATTCATTAACCTGTTCATACACGATTTCATAATTCGGATCTGTTGCTTCCGTTTCACCTGTGATTCCGCCCAATACAGCTCGTGCAATCATTTCAAGTATTTGTCTGCGCACCTTTCTTACGGTTGCACATGCCGCAAAGCATTCGCCGGCATGATCGAAAAGATTATCATCCCCTGCCAAAAGAGCTATTTGCTGAATCGAATCCATTTTTCGCGGACCGACGGTATGTGAATCTTCATCCAACCATCCGCGAATCGTAATTTCCTGGACCGATACGCCGTTTTGTATCATTGTTTCGGCTATTGTCTTCGCACTGTTTCCGGATTTATTCATGTACCCGATCAATGCTTCTTTCCATGCCTTTGAAAATCTATATGCGTCAACGATACCTTTCGGATATTTATTTTGCGATATCATTTTTACAAGGATTTCATCAACGATATCTCTTGTCTTCGTATTGCTTCTTGTAAAGATGACCGAATCACCTTCGTTCAATTCGTTGGCTTTAACTTCGCTGACTGTTTGATTCATATCATCAAGAACATACGCTCTGTAGTTTTTTGAAAAGAACGCGATGTCGCCGCTGTCAAATTTGGCTACTGCGATAATATCCGCCAGAACATTTCTGTTTTCTCTGTCGCCAAATACAGCCCGGGAAGAATCAATTATGACCTTCTCGGTGTACTCCTCCAATTCCTTATCTATTCTGTCAAATTCCTCATCTTCCGGAGATTCCTCTTCTTCCTCATCGGAAAACTCGTAATGGAGCAAAGATGTTGCTCGACGGTTATATGCTAAGTCTGCTGCTTTTGCAACCTTTGCATGTTTTCTGTATTCATATTTCTCAACATCATAAAGCAAAACCAGAATATCCGTTGCAGACTTACATCTGAAAATATCGAACCTTGACCCTCCGATGTTGCCGACAACGACAATTACATCATACAAAATCCGGTTATCAAATCTGTTTGCAGTAACAATGTCAGTATTTCGATACTGACCTATTGTTTCCCGCAAAACCGTTACGTAATATGCTTTCGGCACTATTATTGCAATCTTTTTCCCCTTATTCTCCTCGATGAGTTGCTGCAATTCTCTTTCTTTTGGGGAACCGTCATAGAGTTGCAGATATGCATCCTCCAAAGCATTGATGACCTGCTGCGCTCGCTCCGACAAATACTCTGCAAAAGTGTTTTTACACTTTGATAATCCTTCCAAACGATCCTCAACAGATGAGATGCTGTTTGTCATCCCGTTTTTAATCAAATTATTAAGAGATCTGACAGAGAACGGCGCCGACAGAAACAGATTCATAAGCGAAAACGCCTGAATTATGAAACTCTTTTTTTCATCCGTTTCATAATCCGCAGACTTGAGAAAAAACATGTCCTTTTTGAAAGACCTAAAGGCATCTTTCGAAATGAAACTCGGAAGTTCCCTGACCTCGATCTCATTGTCGATTACGGCATTGGTTTGGCACGCAAGCTCCTGCGTATATCGGTTGTCAACTGCCGCCGGAAGTGTATTTGACAGCAGAAAATCTCTTGTACATGCAAACAAGTGCGCTTCTTCATGATTCTGAAGAATACCCGCAGCTCGTTCGGAGTCAATATGCGTGCAAACATAAGCATATTGGAGACTTTTTCGCGATAAGAGTTCCGGAAGCTCAGATTCTCCACGTTTAATTGATTCTTCTCCGAGCACAATCAGTCCGATATTTCTGTTGCGCTCCCTTTGAAGCAGCAGTTTCCTTGCAACAGAAACCTTCCCGGTCAGTTTGAGAACCGGCTCCTGCTTTGCAACGTTGGTACCGTATTGATATGCCTGATCCCCCTCTGTAAAATATGATACGGCAACCAAGTCGGTTAAGCTTATCTCATTCGCCGATGATTCACCTTGAACATCGAACCGAAATGAAATACTGCGAATTAACCGATCGGCTTCTTCTTTCGGCATAACAACCACTGTTGATGTATCAACGGTTTTCGAAATCCGAGTATCATCAAGTCCTAAAACCGTTTTTAAAAAACGTTCCCTGTTTCCGTTTTCTCTTCGAATGCCGCTGCCACCCAATCTCTGTGACTTGCCTAGGTATGGAATTATCTTAGACCACCTGACTCGAGGAACAATTTCTTTCAGCTTCTGTTTTTGCGGTTGCTCTAAAACAGCATACTGTCCCTCATCGGAAAACTCTCCGTCAAACGAATCTTTAAACCCTAAAAAAACATACTTTTGGCCTTTTGCATCTGGTTTATTTCCTGCATAATACAGAACCAGATCGCCTGGATTTAAAGATTGAACTACGCTTTCTGGATCCGATTGATTAAACAGGATATTCGAAACTGCCGCATATGCTATCATTATAACGTCATAACACACCGATCCCGTATGAAGAACAACCCCGACGTTATGCTTATCTTTTGCAATCGTTTCGGCGACAAATCTCGATTGT
>JAEEGL013626339.1_pt1 | contig 10633 bp, 8 predicted proteins | sample 9134231 | NCBI WGS metagenome assembly JAEEGL01 (sample SAMN16246548, study PRJNA631951) | gut metagenome | biome: gut microbiome; feature: rumen; material: fiber-attached | host: Bos | place: Iran: Karaj | collected 2018-10 | reverse complement strand
TCCTGCTTCATGGCCACCTCAGGCGCATTGCGCGCCCCTCCTGCCGGCAACTATACGAAGAAAGCCCTGGCGGGGCAAGACAGGCGTTCCGGCGTCCACTGCGACGCACCTTGGGCCTTGCCAGCCATGAGACCTGCGGGCGCCGGACATGCCGGCCTCATGGCCGGCCTGCAGCCGGCCGGAGCGCGCGATGTGCTCCAAGCCTCGTCGCAACGACGTGCCGCGCTCGTCGCAAGCCCCGCCAGCGCCTCCCCGGCGATGCCACCCGCCAGAGAAGACGTCAGCATCTTTCGACCTGTACACCCTCCCCCTCATAATGTCGGTTTATTACACGGCCACGAAAACAAGTCCGCCACGCATTGGGTGGGCTATGCAAATAAACCACCGTTATCGGCATAGGGTGCACAGGTGTTTTTTTCATCAGGAAAAACTGGGGGCACCCCCACATTTCGCCCCTCAGTTTACCACTTTTTAAGGGACGACTATTTATTTACCATTTTTCTTCAAAATAACTATCTGCCTTTACTGCACCTCTTTCTATCTTATCTTGATATGAACGAAGATCGCTTTCAATATTTCGCAATTCATTTATTCTCTTAATAGTTGCTTGCGTGTATGCATCCACTCTTTTAAATCCATTTAGCATAAAATTCTTTGCATCTTTATCTCTTCCATATTTAATCCAGTTCCTCTGTTCATTAAGAATATCTTTTCGCCAAGAACCTTCAGCGATCCTCATAACTCTCTTCCATACTGCCGTAAGTTCATTATCAGCCTGTCTGTATTCATATGATTGAGATTTTAAATATCTGTATTCAGAATCAGATAGTGCAAAAGACTGTGTTGCAAATATGCATACTGAAATAAGAAATACTAAAGTTTTCATGCGTAGCCCCATAAAGCATACTATTGTTATTTATGATACAAATATAAAATTCTTAATTTCTCTCTTTTGCATATCTACTTTAACAACAAAAGGTGTTGTTGCAAAGCTTCTTTTACCAGAAAAATAATCTTCAATTATAAACAATACCCAAAACAAAGTATTTCCACGCTTAGAACAGTTGTTTTCATCGGCAACATTTACAAGAAATTTAACGCTTTCTCCTTTCAACAACCCAGTGTTTGCATATTCAGATTCTTTCAGTGTGAAGTATACTGCAGGACATCCTTCTCTATCTGTTCCAAATGATATATTTTCAACGCTAGCATTTATTTCTACTATCTTTGAATTTGCATCCGAAGAAAAACAAAAAATTAATATAAAAGCTGTCATAAGATAAAGCATGTAACGTTTCATGATAATCTCCTTTTTATTTGAAATTTAACGCTTATTCCTGCGCCCTTTCAGCCTACTTCCTGTGAAACTGGAGATAACTTATTGAAATTATACAACTCCATGGAGGTACTGTCCCTTCCCTCGAGCCGAAATCCAGCCATTTCTGATTGCATGGTCGGAGGTGAAAGTCGATACTTCCATGGTCAGTTAATCTGTCTCTCCCTACCGCCGGAATTGCTTATGGAAAGCTACTTCCGGACGTGCTTTGGGTAGAGCGTGGCTGGACGACCGATGACAACTGCGGCCTGCGAAGAGGGGCCTGCACATTCTTCTACTCCTTGGGCTGGAATGCGAAGCTCTGTCTCTAGCACGAAGTCGAACCCGTTCTCCAACGAGTCGGAATCGACAAAGTTGCGCTTAACCCAGCATTCGTTGGTGCGCACGGACTTCAGCGCTTTGAGCCCGATCAGATCTCCCTGGCTCCATTCAAACTCGTTGACAAGGTTAGTCTTCAGGACAATGACCTCGCCCTTGGATAGCCACACCTCAAAGGCGAGCGCAAAGATGTTGTCCTCATCGCCTCTGAGCTTGAACTTCCAGACAGATCCCTTGCGGGAAACGAGTTTGTAATGCCGGCTTTGCTTAGCCCATTGCTCAACGTCCTGCGTTGTCATGCCGAGTCGGATTCCGATGGGCTCCTGACTCAGGTAGTAGTTGAGGTTTTCAAAATTTCGTGTGACTGCGTACTGCTGGACAGCTTCATTAAGAGTTGGACCATATGGAGCTGCCTGTGCTGGTAAGCTGGCAGACAGGAGAAAAGCACTGAAGATTAAGAAAACAGATTTCAAGGACACCTCCGTAACGTGTCGAAAATGTTTGCAGAAATGCCTTTAGCAAATGCCTATAACTTATAGTCTAACTCAGCTTCCCCCACGATGTCACCTATTAACGACAGCTTCGAGCATGCCGTTTCTTGGTGGGACATGACGCCCGCTCCACAAATTGCACCTCTGCACCCTATGCCGTTAACGGAGCGTTATTGCATAGCCTCCCCAAGGCGGGGGGTGGGCTTGTTTCCGTGGCCGTGCAAAATAACCGACATTATGAGGGGCAGGGTGCACAGGTGGGCATCTTTGCGAACGGCACAGCCAGCCTTGCCTTGTCGCCTTGTCTGGGGCATTTGCCCTTGGCCCGATTTTTGCGTATAGGCGAGTGCCATGCCTGCGGATCTCCCCAGGCTCCAACCGGAAGCGCCAGGACAAGGGCATGTTCAAAGATCCAGAGGAAATCAAGCAGGGCATCGTGCAGCTGCTCGAAAGAGCCACGCCGGAAAACCGGCGTGCCGTCATCAATCTCTTTCCGGCCGCCAAGGCTGCCCTGGAGTCGGGCTACGTCCCCCTGCTCAGGCGCGAGCCCCTGCGCACCTGGCGCTGCCTGCTGACGCTGCTGGCCAACCTCGCCTCCATGCAGGCCGGCGCCGACGCCTTCCTCCACGTCACCCACGAACTGCTGGGACTTGCCGACAGGATGGTTCCGCCGGCCGAGGCCCTGCAGGAGAGCGCAGAGCTTTTGACCCACCTGCTCCACGCCGACCTCTACGTCTGCCGCATGCGCGACAAGCAGGGGAACTGGCGCGCCACGTCGGCATCGACGGTGGACGAGAGCCCCATCCCCCTGTTCGCCAAGTCCCTGGAGGCGGGCCTGAGCCAGCATCCGGTCATGCGCGCGGCAAGCCAGCGCGGCGTGCTCTACATCGTCTCCAACGACCTCAGGAGCATCGAGCGCGGCGGCGAGTCCTTCGACTGCATGTGCTACCGCGACGGCTACCGCTCCCGCCTCGCCTTCGTGCTGCGGGAACGCTTCGACGACCAGGCCTTCGGGCTGCTCATGTTCTACTCGCGCATGGACTACGGCTTTGAGAACCTGGACGAGCTCTTCCTCTCCCGCATTTCGCGGCTGGTCAACATGGCCGTGGGCCGGCGCATCAGCCTTGCCCGCGACACCCTGGAGAAGGCCGCCGGCGCCATGGCCCACTACGGCAACAACGCCCTCAACACCATGCGCGTGGAGGCGGAGTACTGCGGAGAGCTCGTGGAGGGCGTGGACGAGAACGCGGCCCGGGCCCTGCGCCTCGTGCGCCAGGCAAGGCGGAGCCTGGGCGAGTCCAGCCCCCTCGCCCGCGGGCTCGGCGAGGCGGAGCAGGCCATTGCGCGCATGGAGACAGGCGAGCTGTCGGCCCGCATCGGCGACGTCGTCGAGGGCACGAAGCGCATGTCGCGCATCATCAGGTCCCTGGAAAAGAGCGTGGAGCGCCCCCGCCTGCTCAAGTACGTGCGCGGCGTGGACGTGCTCAGGCTGGAAGACGGCCAGTCCCCGGACGAGCGCACCCCGTCCGGGGCGGAGCGCTAGGGTCTGAAGGCCCTGCCGGCGGCCTCGCTGAGGGAGGCTGGCGAGAAGACGTCGCGCAGGACCACGGGACGCTTGGCTGCAGGCCCTGCCGGGAAGAGCGCCGTCAGCGGGATGCTCCGGCTGCCGAGCAGGCCCAGGAGCTTGAGGCCGTAGGCGTTGGCGTCGGTGATGTCGACGCGCACGAATTCGATGCCGTACTGCTCCTTGAGGCTGCGCATGCGGTCCTCGGTGAAGACCGTGGCCTCCACGAACTTGCAGTTGGGACACCAGTTCGCCGTGAACTCGACGAGCATGGGCTTGATGCCGAGGTCGGCCACGAACTCCTGCGGCTGGAAGGGCTGCCACTGGGCTTCCTCTGCCTGAGGCCGCAGAATGAAGAAGACGCTGGCTGCAATGGCGCAGGCAAAGAGCACGCCGCCCACGCGGCGCCTGGCCGTGGAGGCGTGGAGGGAAAAGTGCCTGCCCCAGAGATAGGCCGCGCAGCCCAGGGCGAGCAGGACGGCAAGCACCCGCAGGTGCAGCCAGTCGGGCAGGATGCTGAGCAGGTAGATGCAGGTGGCGAAGAGCAGAAAGCCCACGATGCGCTCGAAAGCTTCCATCCAGCCGCCTGGCCTGGGAATGAGGTGGACGAGCTTGGGGAAGAGGCTGAAGACAATGTAGGGCAGCGCCATGCCGAGGCCCACGGACCAGAAGACGACGATGAGCACGGGCAGGGACTGGGTGAAGGCCCAGCCGAGGACGCCGCCGAGCAGGGGGCCGGAGCAGGGCGTCGCCAGGATGGTGGAGAAGAAGCCGCCCACGAAGGCGTCGAGGCGCGTGCTCTTGGCCTTGCTCAGGTTCCCCATGCTGACCATGGGCAGGTTGAAGATGCCGAACATGGACAGCGCCATGAGGAAGATCAGGATGATCATGACCAGGATGAATTCCTGGCTCTGGTAGATCTGCCCCCAGATGAGGTCGAGCGCGCCCAGCACCACGGCCAGCAGGGTGAACTGCACAAGGATGCCAAGGGCGAAGAAGATGTTGTGGCGGCGGAACTCGGCAACGCCTTCCGCCGTCCTGCGTCCGAGCAGCAGGGCCGAAAGCTTGAAGGTCACCACCGGCAGCACGCAGGGCATGACGTTGAGGATGAGGCCGGCGATGAGGCCGAGCAGAAGCGCCTTGCCAAGGCCGCCTATTTCAACGGCCTCGTCGGCGTAGACGGGATCGAGCTCTATGCTGAACTCCGAAGGCGGAGGCAGAGGGGCCTCTTCGGCTGCAGGCGCAGGGGCGCGCGGAAGCTCCGCGCCTCCCGGATTCTGCGCGGCGTCGGCTGGATCCATGCCGGGCGCATCGGCAGGCTGCCTTGCCGGCCTGAGGCCAGACCCGTCAGACGGCACGCTTCCTGCCAGCGCAAAGGGCATGGTGCCAGGATCGTCGGCAGGCATGGCTCCCCCCGAGGCCTCGGCCTCGAAGGAGGCCTTGCCCTTGAGGTAGCCGGCGCCCCAGGGCGCCGCGGCAAGCCCGCCGGGCTCGGCCGGCACCTGGCCCTCCAGGGTCTTGTCCACGGGCTGGCAGGCGCTTTGGCTGCACATGAGCAGGGAAAGCGAGGCCCGGTAGCGCTGGCCGGCGGCCTTGGCAGGAAGCTGCACGAAGAGCTCGACGGCACCCTCGTAGACGCTGATGGTGGCATCGGTGTCGTAGAAGTCGCGCTGCAGGGTGCCCCGGGGATAGAGCACCGTCGCCGGCGAGCCGTCGGCCAGATGGAAGCCCAGCACCGTCGGCCTGCCGGCATCGCCCGGCGCGTGGGCATAGGCATGGTAGCCCTTGGGCAGCTCCGCCCGCAGGGCGCAGACAATGCCGTCCGCCTCTCTGGCAAAGCTCAGCTCGGGCGCGATGTCGGCATCGGCCAGCGCAAGGCTGCAGGAGAGAAGGCAAAGCAGGGCCGCAAGCGCGCACAGCGTGGATGTCTTGCTGAAAATCATGGTGCTCCCGTCACGTGCTTCTGAGATTGATTGCGACGGCGTGGCAGGGCCGATGCCGGAGGGGCGACCCGCCCCATGTCCGGCAGCCCGCATCTTGCCGCGACTCTACCAGTATAAGGCACTTGAACGCTGCACTCAATTGCGCGTCCCGTCTGGCAAAAAAAATTTTGTTTTTTGCGCAAAAGCCTTGACCGCACCTGCCTCTTGGCGTACAAGCTCTTTCGCGCCGTGGGTCACTAGCTCAATTGGTAGAGCAGTTGACTCTTAATCAATTGGTTCGGAGTTCGAGTCTCCGGTGACCCACCATAAATTTCGGCACCTGCAGCGATGCAGGTGCCCTTTTTTTGGCCCCAGCGCCCGCAGGCACCAAGGCCGGGCGGGCACTTGCCTGGCAGGCGCAGGCTGCACAGCTCCGCTGCCCGCCTGGGACCGCCGCGCATGCCTGCGGGATGGCACGGGATGAGGGCAAGGCCCTCTGCCAGCGCCTTCCAGCGCCGGCTCCGGCAGATTTGCCCCCCGTGCCTTGCAGCCTTCTGCCAGCGGCCGCGCGCGCCATCCAGCGCGACGAGGACTCGTCTGGCACGCCCCGCGCCCCCGGGGTTCGTTTCCCGTGCGGCGCAGGCGCTTCGCCGGGCCTGCCGCAACCGGCATCCTCTTCCCCTGCCTTGCCAGCCAGAGCGCAGGCCTTGCCTCTCAGGGACTCCTGACCGGCCCTCATCGCCGCCTGCTCCGTGCCCTGCCGGCACGCGGGCGCCCCCCCCTGCACGCATGCTCAAGCGGCAGCGCCTTGCCGGCCTGGGCTGGCCTCTCCGGGCCCTGCCCTCTTCTCCAGGAAGGAGCCTGGCCTTGGCACCCGCGCCGGCCTTGGCCCGTTCGGCCAGGCCGGCCAAGTCGGCCACGTCGGGAGCCTCGCCCTGCCCTGCGGCGAGACAGCCCTGCAGGCGTCCCGGATGGCACGGCTTGGCATTCAGCTCCGGCCTTCAGCCTTGCGGGGCCCCTTGCTGGCCTTGTCCCGCCCCGCGTCGGCAGCCGGGGCTGCTGTGCCGCCTGCCGGCAGCGCCTGTGCCATGCCGGGGACATGGCCATCCTCCTGCACGGCACCGCCCCGGATGAGCACCTCCTTGCCCTTGAAGGCAAAGCCGTAGGCGTAGATGGCGCCCGGGGCTGCGCCGCGGGCGGCCAGCGTGCCGGCATAGCGCTTGTCCGCTATCTGCCTGAGCGCGCTGGCGCAGGTGTCGGCAAGGCTCTTCTCCCTGCGCGGACGCCAGGTCTTGAACTCAATGACAATGCCCCGCTCGCCCTGGCGCAGAGGAAACATCACGACATCGCAGCGTCCCAGGCCACTCTCTCGGTTGGAGACAATCTCGTAGCGCCCCCGCAGATCCACGATCAGGCCAAGGACAAAGGCATGGTAGAATCGTTCAGGTTCCTTGCCTCCCGTATCAAAAAAGCTGAACGTGTGCTCGGCAATCGCTGACATGTAGGTATTCATGCTGTCGAGATCGCCGGTCAAAAGCGCATTTCTAAATTCATCACCCTTGACATGACGATTGTTAAACCAGTCGGATACAAGATTTTCAATTATTCTTCTGACTTCAAAATTCACCAAGGCAAGCTCATAGCTGCCTTCTCCCAGATTGAAACTCAGGGGCTTCACATAGCCTGCAGCCATCAGAAAGCTCCAAAGGGCATCTTTCTTCTCGTAGAGCTGAGAGAAGACAATCTGCTCGTCAAAATGCACCGCAATGGACTTTCCCTGCAATAAGTCTTCAGTCTGCATCTTCACAGTCGCTTCAGCTTGACCGATAAGCTGGCCCACCATGGCATTGGAGCTCGTCTGCGCCCAATAGGGCGCAAAGCGATGCTCGCTCAAATAACCGATAATAGACCATGGATTGTAGATGCCTTTCGTTTCGCCAAAACTGAAACCATCATACCATCGCTTGACTTCGTCTTTCTCCGTCAAGCCATACTCGTCCATGGCAGCAAAAACCTCATCTTCTGTAAAGCCGAAGCAGTCAGCATAGAGATTCGATGTGGTTGTAACAACTCTCAAATTATTTAAATCCGAAAACAGCGACTCCTTGCTCACGCGCGTAATGCCTGTCATGAGGCCTCGGCCAAGCCAAGGATTGGTCTTAAACGTCGAATTGAACAATCCGCGTAAAAACGCAACAGCTTCGTCCCAATAGCCTTTTAGCCATGCCTCCTGCAATGGTGTATCATATTCATCAAGCAAAATAATTGGCTTTACACGAAATTGACGCGCCAAATAATTTGTTAGAAATTGAATGGATTTTTTTGCAATCGGATCTGTCATCCCTGGATTAACTAATGCAAACTGTTGCCTTTCTCTATCTGATAATAATTTTAAATCCAATATGTATTCAATGTTGTCATATATTGCTGATAAAGTAAGCTTAATCTCATCTTTCATTTCAGAAAAATTTGTGCTTTTTATATCTGAAAATGAAAAATATACGATTGGTATTTTCCCTTGTATCGCGCAAATTTCTTTGTCGTTGCTTATATAAAGCCCGTTAAACAAGTCTAAACGATCATGGTACTCTGTAGAAAAAAAAGTTCTCACCGTATCCAGCATAAGTGTCTTGCCAAAACGGCGGGGACGCGTTATAAGAGTGACTTTGTCGTTCTGATTCCACCAATATTTTATGAAATGCGTCTTATCAATATAAAAAATATTGTTTTCGCGAAGCTCAGAAAATGTATCGATTCCTGTAGCAATATTGCGTGCCATAATTAGCTCCATACAATTTCCGATTGCCTCTAGAGTTCCGTGTTGCCTGTCGGGAGCATTGGCGTGAAGCAACCCCTCTCTCAGACCTGTCATGCCCCTTTTCCAAGCCGCGGCAGTCACAGCTTTCTGCCTGTTCTCAACCTACCAAAGGGGCTTGTCCGGCGCAAACCGGCATCTGGCGCCCAAGCGTAAACGCGGCCGCTAGCTCAGCATGCATGCTCTTCCTCTGGCTCGGCTGTCCGGGACAGGCTGGCTGGTGCGCCCCAGCGCTTCAGCCAAACGCGACGGACATGCTCCAACCCGCCTGCCGGCGCAGACGGCGCAGACGCAGCCCCTTGAGGGAAGCCTGCTTTACCATGAAACATCCGACTAACCCGCCGAAATCAAACAATGCCATGAAAATGCGATTAACGGCCTTGAGTCGGGTCCCCGAGCTCTCTGTTTCATGGTCGGGGGCGGAAGTCAGCACCTCCATCGTTGTTTCTCTAACACGTAGGAACGTAAAAAGTAGCACGGTCTTGTGCCGGACTTCGCTTTCCCATATTTTCATGGTCGGGGGCGGAAGTCAGCCTCCTCCATCGTTGTTTCTCTAGACTTGCTTCCGTCCCTGCCATCTTCAACCCCAGCGCGTCTGCATGGATCCCAAAGCCCTCTTCCGCAAGATACCCCTCAGTCTCCGGCTCGACCTCTGGACTCTGGCCGTCCTGCTGCTGGCGCCTGCCTTCGCCATGCTGCTGGAGCTGCCATGGCTTCCCGGACTTGCCTATGCCCCGCTTGAGCGCTGGGCCTTCTGCCTGCTGGTCTATGCGCTCCTCAGCCCCCTCAGCCTTGTCGGCATCTCGCTGCTCCTGCTCTGGGCCGTGCGCTGCTGGAGCCGCATCCCCTCCTGGCGCAGCGCCCTCACCCTGCTGCTGTGGACCGTCCTCGTCCACTGCTTTCCGCAGATCTATTTCCTCTGCTACCGGCGCCTAGCCGCTCTTGCGGGCATGAGCTAGCTCCGCTTCCCCTCGCGCACCTGGAGGAAGGTGCCGGCAACGATGAGCGCAAGGCCGCCCACGGTCGTGGCGAGGATGGGCTCGCCGAGGATGAGATGGATCCAGACCAGCGCCAGGAAGGGCGTGGAAAGCGGCAGCGTTGCCATGAGCGCCACGCGGTCCGTGAGGCGCAGCGCCTCCCGCCAGCAGAGGAAGGGGATGCTCAGTTCGAAGAAGCCGAGATAGACGGCCCAGGGACAGCGTTCAGGCGCAGGCAGCCCCTCGCCGAGGGCCAGGCAGCATCCCCCTGCCAGCAGGCAGGCGACCGTGAAGCAGACCAGCATGGCCGGCAGGGAAGGCATGTCGTTGACGTCGCTGACCACCCAGTAGACGGCAAAGAGCACGGTGCTCAGCACGATGAGGCCAACGCCCAGCGGCTCCACGGGACCAATGCTCCGCCCGCCCATGGCGATGACGGCCGTGCCCGCCCAGGCAACGCACATCCACAGGATCTGCCGCGGCCGCAGGGGCGTGCGCCTGACAAGCGAGAGCAGGATGGCCAGCATGATGGACCAGGTGTAGTTCACGGGCTGGGCCACCTGCGCCGGCAGATGGTCGTAGCCGTGGAAAAGGACGAGGTAGTAGAGGAAGATGACGGTGCCTGCCAGCACGGCGAGTCCCGTGCGCCTCGGCGTGAAGATCCGGCCCCTGGCTGCCAGAGAGCGCGCCTCGAGGGCGGCAAAGGGCACGAGGGCAAGGGCGGCCGTCCCCATGGCCACGGCCGTCATCTGCATGGGGCTGAGGCTCTTCAGGGCGAGCTTGAAGGCCGTGGACACGGTAGACCAGGACAGCACGGTGGCAAGGGCGAAGCAAAGGGCTTTGGCGTTGCAGGGCATGGCTTGAAACCTCCGGAGCGCCGCAATCCTTGCGCGATTCCCGGCCCGGGGCAAGCGCAGACCCGCCGGCAAGCCTTTTTTGACCCTGCCGAAAAAAAGGTATTGACAGCAGGCAGCCATCCGTATATCTTCCTCCTTGCGCCGTGGGTCACTAGCTCAATTGGTAGAGCAGTTGACTCTTAATCAATTGGTTCGGAGGTCGAGTCTCCGGTGACCCACCACCAAATTTCCTCTCACGGGCCTGGCCAAAAGCCGGGCCCTTTCGCTTTGCAGGGCCCTGGCCGAAATGGCCGCAAGCCGGGCGCCCGGCGCTGGCGGATGCCAGCCGTCCGCGGCATGCAGCGCCAGAGGCG
>JAEEGL013523102.1_pt1 | contig 10633 bp, 5 predicted proteins | sample 9134231 | NCBI WGS metagenome assembly JAEEGL01 (sample SAMN16246548, study PRJNA631951) | gut metagenome | biome: gut microbiome; feature: rumen; material: fiber-attached | host: Bos | place: Iran: Karaj | collected 2018-10 | reverse complement strand
TACACCAAAGCCGGTGATAGCGGCAAAACCTCATTGATTGGGGGCATTCGGATTGAAAAATTCTCAGAACAGATTGAATCTTATGGTACTATCGATGAGCTGAACTCAGCTACCGGTGTGGCGATAGAGCTTTTGAAACAGCTAATGCCAGCGGATGGACAGGCGGCGGCGCGCGATGCCATGGTGGATGTTTTAGATGACATCCAGTGCCGGCTTTTCATGGTAGGCAGCATATTGGCGACCGATAAGGGACAGTGGGAAAAGTATTGGGCAACCACCGATTTGGCGGCATGGACTACTGAAACAGAGGGACTTATCGACCAATACACGGCGGAGTTGCCGGAGCTGAAAGGGTTCATACTGCCGAGCGGTTCGTTGCTGTCGGCGCAGCTGCATGTGTGCCGCACCATTTGTCGGAGAGCGGAGCGGAGAATCTGCCAATTTGTGGCACAAAATAACATGGAAGGGACCGTCTGCGAGCAGGTGATGAAATACGCAAATCGGCTTTCTGATTTTTACTTTATTTCGGCCAGAAAAGCACTCCAGCTTGAAAACAAAAGCGAAACCATCTGGAAATCAAAGAAATAAAATTTTCATCACTTTCCACCAACGTAATAAAAAAAGTGTATTTTTGCGCCCTAAAAAATCGAAGATAACCAAAACCTAAATATTATGTATTGGACCCTTGAATTGGCATCGAAATTAGAGGATGCACCTTGGCCAGCAACCCGTGAAGAGCTGATTGACTACGCCACACGCTCAGGTGCTCCTATGGAGATTATTGAAAATTTGCGTGAGATGGAGGATGAAGGTGAGGTTTACGACTCTATCGAAGACCTCTGGCCCGACTATCCTACCAAAGAAGACTTTTTCTTCCACGAGGATGAGTATTAAAGGTTAGTCGGTTAGGAAGTAAAAAGTATCTTACTGATAATCAATGTAAAATGGCGAGCAGCAATGTTCGCCATTTTGCATTTTACGGCAAGAAAAAGCAAAATATAAGGGTATAAAACGGTACATTTTTTCCGATTTTTTATTATATTAGGGTATAAAATGGTGTATGAAAAATGCCAATATCATAGTAGCAACAAATACCATATTTATAATAAAAAATGCAAAAAAATGGGAAAAAAGAAACGACTATTTCCAGTTGGGACATTACGACTTCATTGTCCGTCAAAGGCTATTGCCACAAAAACCTATTCCATATATTATGTTTGTAATTGGAATGGAGAAAAGATACAGAGACAGACAGGGTATTCTTGCAAATTATCAGATTGGGATGAGAAAAAATCAATGGTGCTACGTTCATACGGACAAGAATATAGTCGCATTAACAACACATTGATGAGTATGAAAAACGACTATGATTCTAAAATTCAAAAGTACGTTCAAAAACACCAAAACAGACTTACCGTTCAAGTGATACGGGACATTCTTGATGGAAAGGAAATTACACGCAAAGACAAGGGTTTGGATTTTTGCCAATTTACCATAGATTGTATGAAATCCGAATACCAGAAAAATAAGATTAGCTGGAGTAGGACAAAAAATGGTATCAGTGCTATGAACGGCTTTCGTCAATTCCTGCAAATAATGAAGAAAGGTACATACAAACCAGATGCAATATATTTGGGTGAAATCAGTGTCCAATTGATTGACGAATACATTTCTTTTCGCCGAAATTTCAAAAAAAATGCTGATTCTACAATCAATCATACCCTGACCCCTATTATCAAGGCTTGCAGAGCTGCTGCTGCAATGGACTTGATGGAGCAGAAGACCGCTTATTTGATTGGGCAATGTCGTATTTCGGAACGGGAAAGCTATGATGATGCCAAGGAAAAATTTGATGGCCTTTTTTTATGTAGGGAACAAATCTTGGCTTTGACCGAGTATTGTAACGAAGGATGTTGCCACACGTATCGCCAGAGAGAATACATAGAGATGTTTCTTTTTGCATTTCACGCCTGCGGGATGCGGGTGTCTGACATAATCACATTGCGATGGAAAAATATTGATTTCAACAAAAAGGAAATTAGAAAAATCCAAATCAAAACACGCAACCGCAATGTAATTCCTCTTACAGCAGGCGCGGAACAAATATTGTTGCGATGGAAAGAATCCCACCCTAAATCTGAATATGTTTTCGGCTTTCTTCCCGATGGCTTCGATTTGAACAACGCCGAAAACCTATACCGAAAACGCAATACCGCCACCGCCTTAATCAATCAAAGTCTTACTGCCGTTGGGCATAATTTAAAGCTGCCCTTCCCTCTTACTTTTCATAGGGCACGTCACTCGTTTGCAATGTATGCCCTTAACGTCCGCCAGTTGCCAATGTCACAAGTCAGTCAGCTGCTTGGACACCGCAATACTGAAGTCACAGAAAGGGTATATGCAAGATATTTGCCTCAAACAATTGCCTCAAATTTAATCAATATGATGAGTGATATATCCATACCACAGACACCAGCCAATTAGCGTTCGTATTGAAAAGCGGAACAATGGTTGTTTTGCAAGAATTCGTCAACGTCTTTCCTCGAATAGTAATATTTGTCATCCACACGGGAGTAGCCGAGCCAGCCGTTCTCTCGGTACTTTTTTAGCGTGTTCGGGGACACGCCGAGCAGAATCAGCATTTCTTTTTGGGTGTAAAGTTGTTTGGGCTGCTCTTGAGCTTGTTCTTTTTCAGCGAGCAATTTGCCATATATAAGCAATTGCGGCAATTCGTGAAGGCGTATAATTCTCATAGTATTCCATTTAATGATAAAACACAAAAATTCTACTACTACATAATAAAAAATTGAGATTTTTGGTTGGAAAATATCGATTCTGAATGCTTATTACATTTTGGCTCTGGCAAGAAAGAAACCAGCGGGCGACCTTAAATACCACTGCTGGTTGTCTCGGAGTGTATCGGAGGTCTCTGTTGAACGAATATTCTTACCGCATCCGTACACCTTTACGGGGTATGGGATAGAAGAACAACACATCATCTTGGAACTATCTGTTAAACCATTGAAATTTCAGCGTTTGAAACATACATTTCTTCAAATGCTTTGAACAATTTGCTTTCATCACAGCTGGAATTTCAAGCATTGATAATCAATAGCCAATGTTGCAGCTGCATCATTGGTGAAGAAGTTGAGAGATTATTCAAAGACTGAATTTGATTCATTGAACTACATTGAAACTTTCAATTTTAGAGCAGCGTTCCCGCCGCCTTCCTTGGCGGCGGACGCTGCGTCTGGAGGTTGTGTTTTTCTTGAAATCCAAAACGACAACCCTTGCTTGCCAACGCAGCATAGATATAGTTCTCCTGCGAACCAACAACTAAATTATCCTCTGATAACCCATTTCTTAACCATTAAGTTCGGGGCGGAAGGGTTGATTCTCATCATCTCCAATCGGTGTGGCAACCGAATGCGTCCTTTCCCTTAAAGCATACAAAGGACGACCGCACCCTTATATAATGGCCATTTTCGACGGTATCGGGGTCTGCTGTATAGTGTTAAACGCCTCGCTACTATCGGTGTTGCGAACCGTACCCGACTTCTTTTCCCGCCGTTGATAGTCTGTCAAACTAACTAACGGGAAACCTTGCTTCCGTATGCGGAAACCCGTCTGCCATTTCTCTGTCCCGCTTGCAGGGACTCCCATTCAGTTCGGCATTCACGGTAATTGATAGCAGGATTACGGATAGTGGTTTTACTTTTGGTATTCGCCGCCGCCTTCAGTATTGCCCGCTCACCGAATTTCTTCGGCTGCATAGGGCGGTCGTGGTCTGCGTCAATCCGCACGCAATCTCAAGTGTTCGTGTCCGTAGGTGGCTGTATCAAATCCATCGTTGTTTTCCGTGAAAGGGTTGCCCGAAAAGAACGTCTCAATCTGTTAAAGAACATTGTTTGATAATACCACTGCTGTACAGTCTGTCGGTATCATCGGTCTCTGTATATTTATTTATATCGGTTAAAAATTGGATTTTTTCTGGAAATTTAAAAATAGAAAAGGGCGGCAACACCATACAAAACCCGCCCTTATTTTTGCAACCCGAATGGATGGATGGAAAAGATTTCATTGTATTTATACACGGATAATTCTTGCCAAAGATGTCAAAAAAACGTGCAACTTTTTGCTCACTTTTGTGCAGCTTTTGCCAGCTTTTTTGTCACTTTTGCCGCATAAAAACATCCCAAAAGTTGCAGATTTCTTCCGTTTTCTTGCAGTTTTCGCCTCGTTTTTAGCACTGGTACGCAAAAAAAATGGAATTGAAAAGTATACCACCACAATAATCGAAAAGTGTACCATTTGTCAAAAACATTCCTAAAAGTGTCACTTTTTCCTTGTTTTACGTCACTTTTCGGCGTTTTAGTGCCATTTTTACAGATTTTAAACACCCAAAAAGTTGCAGGTTTCTTGCGGTTACAGGCTACTTTTTTAGTATTTTTGCCGTTATAAATTTAATTGCAAAATGGGTACTCGTTTTTTTACCAACAGAGGCGACAATACGCTGTTAAAGGAATTTGACAATCTTCTTTCTAACAATCCGCATATCAAGAACTTGGATGCTGTTGTCGGCTTCTTACGGGCTTCGGGCTATTTCTCGTTACGCCCGTTCCTTGATAACATAAACAAAGTGCGTATTTTGATAGGAATCAATGTAGATAAGTACATTGCCGATGCCGCCAATCGAGGTGAGATTTTCTTTTCAGAGGAAGGCAAGGTAAAAGACGAATATCTGTTACGATACCAACAGGATATTGAACATTCACCTTATACTCAAGAGGTTGAACGGGGTATGTTGCAAATGGTTGAGGATATTATTGACGGGAAACTTGAAGTGCGGGCGCATCCTGCCAAATCAATACACGCAAAGATTTATGTCCTTTACCCCGATGGCTTGAACGAGCATACCATAGGTGCTGCCACTATAACGGGTTCAAGCAACCTTACGGGCAACGGAATGGGCATTACGCACGAACACCAATATGAGTTCAACGTGTTGGTGCAGGAGTCCAATCTTGTGCTGGATGCGGCAAAGGAGTTTGAAACGCTATGGGAAGAGGCGAAGAACTGTCCTATTGAAGCAGTGGACTTGCAGAACGCAATGAACAAGACTTATCTCAAAGAAGATGTCACCCCCTACGAAATCTATATCAAGATGCTGATGGAGTATTTTGAGGACAGAGTGAGAGCGTCAGATATGCAAGACCCGCTGGTTCTACCGCCTGGCTATACCCGCTATGAGTACCAAATTGATGCAGTAAACGAAGGGTATCAGAAAATGCTTCGTTATGACGGATTTTTTCTTGCCGATGTGGTTGGTTTAGGTAAAACCGTTATTGCTACAATGATTGCAAAGAAATTCCTCATTGAGAACGGCGCAGAAAACACCAAAATTCTTGTGGTATATCCGCCCGCAGTGGAGCAAAACTGGAAAAGCACTTTTGCGGATTTCGGGATAGACAAGTTCGCAAAATTTGTTCCTAATGGTAGTCTGAAAAAGGTGCTTGACGAAGATAACTACAACTATTGGAACGCAGAGGATTACGACTTGGTTCTCGTGGACGAGGCACACAAATTTCGTAACCATACCACGGGGGCGTTTCAGCAGTTGCAGGAGATTTGCAAGATGCCCCGCATAGAGACGGGTAACATTAAGGGTTACAAGAAAAAAGTGATGCTGATATCGGCGACCCCAATGAACAACTCACCCGAAGACTTGTACAATCAAATAAAAATGTTCCAAGACCCTCATTGTTGTACCATTGATGGTGTGACAAATCTAACCAATTTCTTTAGACCACTCATTGAAGAATTTGAAAAATTAAAAGCAAATCCCAACTATGACCTTCCTTCATACAAACGTTTAGCAGAGAAGGTGCGTAATAGAATTATCAAACCTATCACCGTGCGCCGTACCAGAACCGATATAGAACGGGTGGAACGATACAGAAAGGAGATTGGGCATTTCCCTAAAGTAGCGAAACCAAATCAGAAAAAATATGAACTGAACGAGCATCTGGCAAACTTGTTTGAGGACACAATGAATCTTTTGGTAAAAGACCTTGTTTATGCCCGCTATCAAGCAATTGCTGGTTTGAAGGAGAGTGTTTCAAAGGGACGTTATGACAATGCGGAGATGGCATCCCGACAATTGGCTGGCATTCGTAAAAACGGATTGGTAAAACGCTTGGAAAGCAGCTTCTACGCTTTTCAAATTTCACTAAACCGTTTTTCCCAAGCGAACCAAAATATGATTGATATGTTCGCCAACGGCAAAATTCTGATTGCACACGATTTGGACATCAACAACCTGCTGGAAAAAGGATTGAGTATTGAGGAAATTGAGGAGAAACTGAACGAGAAAGCAGTTGATAATCCGAAGAATGCCGTGTTCAAACCAGAAGACTTTAAGCCCGAATTTCTTGAAGATTTGAAAAGAGACCAACTTGTTTTGGATAAGATGTGCAAACAATGGGAAACGGTAACGGAAGACGATGATTCCAAGTTTGATGTGTTTCAAGAACTGCTGCAACACGAATTGTTCAACAAGAAAATCAACCCCGAACAAAAAATAGTGGTGTTTTCAGAATCTTCAGATACCGTTAATTATCTGAAAAAACGCATTAATCGTAAAGATGTGCTGGCAATTTCTGCGGATAATAGAGGAACACTTTATAAGACCATTCGTGCCAATTTTGATGCTAACTATACCAAAGAAAAGAAGAATGACTACAATATCATTCTTACTACAGACGTGCTGGCAGAAGGTGTGAACCTTCATAGAAGCAATGTTATAGTGAATTACGACACTCCGTGGAATTCCACGAAATTGATACAGCGTATCGGGCGTGTAAATCGTATCGGGTCAGAATCAGACTATATTTACAATTATGTGTTTTACCCATCCCGTGAAGGCGACCAACAGATTAAGTTAAACCAAATTGTATTATCCAAAATACAGACTTTCCTTACTGTTTTTGGTGATGATAATCAAATCTATTCCCCCGAAGAAATCCTTGATTACAACCTTGAAAAGTTGTTCTCTGAAGGTATGTCGTCAGAGGAGGTGAATGAGGAGCTCCCGTTCTTTGAAGAAATCCGCAACTTGTATGTCACTAACCGAAAGGAATATAATCGTATTCGTAGGTTGTCCTTGCGTAGCAGGACTGGCAGGGATGCAAGAGCGTTTGATGGTATCACGTTAAGCAATGACACTTTGGTCTTCTTTAAGACCAACTTCCGCAAGGCATTCTACCGTGTTTGTGACAATTCTTCCCCTGTGGAACTTTCAGTTGTGGACGCTTTCAAATATTTCAAAGCACCAGTAGAGGAGAAACCCGTCCCACGGATAATGCACCATCACGAGCATATTCAGAAAGCGTTGCAAGCATTCAAGGCGACCATACATCAAGAAATCGTTGAGGAGGATATTCAGATGACCGCCTCAAAAAGCAATTTGGGTGCGCAGGTTACAATGGCGAAAAGTTTGTTGAACGTATTTATGCCTTTAGTGACAGACCCGACAGAACGGCTTCAAGTTGAACAACTTCGTAAATTAGTAGAAATAGGGCGCATTGATACCATAGCCAAACGCTTGCAGAAAATGGCAAAGCAGTTGAAATCGAGAAGCAGCGCACTTTCACAAGACATTGTTTTGGAGGAGATTATCCAAATGGCAAAAAAATATAACCCATACTATGTCTCCGAGGAGGAGGACGAGTCGAAGCAGGAGACCGAAGCCACCATTATTTTATCAGAATCATTCCGTTAAAAACAGCAGATATGGATTACAAACCGATTATCGAATCCGCCTACAACCGTAAAAACTGGCAGGTTCTGTTGCGTGATATTTTTGGAAATCGTGCAACCTTCTTTGCGACCCCAACCAACATTGATGTCAATAGCAATATGGCAAAGACAGCTCTATACTTGGGGAAAATTGATTTGGCGGATGGCAAGAATATTGCCGTATATGAAGTCCCGCTTGCCGAAAGCGTTGTGATAGAACGTAACAAGGTGAGCATCCGCAATCTGTTGGTGTCGCATTGGCGGAACAGCGGATTCGCAGGTGCGTTTATGTTTTGTTTCAAGGAGAATGAAAGCGTCTTGCGTTTCTCGTATGTGAGCGAAATTATGGCGTTTCAGGCGGACGGCACATTGGGAACGGAAGCGACCGACACCAAACGCTATACCTACGTTTTGGGCGAAGGTCGTGGATGCCGCACAGCCATAGAACAATTCTCAAAGTTGAAAGAGAGCGCACAAAATTTGAGTGATGTGACGGAAGCGTTCTCTGTGGAAGCCCTCACCAAGCAATTCTACAAAGATTTGTTTGAGTGGTATCAGTGGGCAGTAGATGATTCCGCTAACATATCGTTCCCAAACAACACCACTATTGAGACGGATGACAGGGAAGATATAGAGAAGAAGTTGATTAGGATGATAACCCGCATAATGTTCGTTTGGTTTATCAAGCAAAAGAACCTTGTTCCCCATAAGATTTTCGACATTGACTATCTGAAGACGATTCTAAAAGAGTTCGACCCATACAGTCAAACGGTGGGCAATTTCTACAACGCCATTTTACAGAATCTGTTCTTCGCCACTCTTAACCGTGCCATTGAGGAAGAGGACGGCAGCAAGCGCAAATTCGCCACCTCAACCAAGCGCGACATTAAGACCTTGTACCGCTATGATGAAATGTTCAAAATTAGCAAGGAGCAGGTGATAGACCTTTTCGCTGAAGTGCCGTTCTTGAATGGTGGGTTGTTCGAGTGCTTGGACAAGACACGGTACATAGACGGCGTGGAAGTCGCCTACAATTTGGACGGATTCAGCAGAAATGACCGCACTTTTGCCGATGGTCGTTTCAAGCATCGTGCCGTTGTTCCCAACAACCTGTTCTTTGAACCCGAAAAAGGGTTGGTCTCCATTCTCAACAGATACAATTTCACCATTGAGGAGAACACCCCCGAAGAGCAGCAGGTAGCCCTTGACCCCGAATTGTTGGGCAAGGTGTTCGAGAACCTGCTGGGTGCGTACAACCCCGAAACCAAGGAGACCGCCCGAAACCAAAGCGGTTCGTTCTACACGCCTCGTGAGATTGTGAACTATATGGTGGATGAAAGTCTGGTTGCCTACTTGGGCGACACACCCTTTGTCCGCTCCCTGTTCAGTAGCGATTTCATTTATGATTCCGCCCAAAAAGTCGAATACAAGAAAGTGGCTGACAAGTTGAAATCCGTCAAAGTGCTTGACCCCGCTTGCGGTTCGGGAGCATTCCCGATGGGTTTGCTGAACCGAATGATGGGTATATTGGAGCGTATCAGTCCCGAAGAAAGCGTCTATGATTTGAAACTTGCTATTATTGAGAATTGTCTGTATGGCAGCGACATTCAGAGCATAGCCGCACAAATCACGAAATTGCGCTTCTTCATTTCCCTAATTTGCAATTGCGAGAAGGATGCCTCCAAACCCAACTTCGGCATTCCTACATTACCCAACTTGGAAACCAAATTTGTTACCGCCAACTCACTAATTGCCAAGAAGAAAAGGGCGGCACAGACCAATCTGTTCGAGAATCCCGAAATAGAGCCAACCAAAGAAGAACTTGCCCGCATTCGCCACGAGCATTTTTCCGCCAAGTCCGCCTCTACGAAGCGAAGACTACGTGAAAAAGACCAAGTGTTGCGTGAGAAATTGGCACAGTTGCTATCTGATGATGACAACTTTGCTCCCGAAGATGCCAAACAGATGGCGGAATGGAATCCCTACGACCAAAACGCCGTCAGCCCGTTCTTCGACCCCGAATGGATGTTTGGCGTAAAAGACGGATTCGACATTGTGATTGGCAATCCGCCGTATATTCAGTTGCAGAATGACGGCGGCAAATTAGGCAAAATGTATCAGCCGTGCGGTTACAAGACCTTTGCAAGCACGGGGGACATATATTGCCTGTTCTATGAACGGGGACACCAGTTGTTGAAACAAGGTGGTCACTTGTGTTACATTACCTCAAACAAGTGGATGCGTGCGGGTTATGGCGAGAAGACCCGTGAGTTTTTCGCCACGCAAACCAACCCGATGCTGCTGATTGACTTTGCAGGTGTGAAAATTTTCGAGAGTGCCACGGTGGACACCAACATTCTCCTTTTTGCCAAGGACACCAACAAGCACCAAACTGTGTGTGCCGTCACCAACAAGCAGAACAAAGATAGCGTTAATAATTTGAGCGATTTCGTGCGGCAACAGAACAACACCTGCGATTTTAAAACTTCTGAAAGTTGGGTGATTCTAACCCCAATAGAACAAAGCATCAAACGCAAGATTGAAGCGGTTGGTACTCCTCTAAAAGATTGGGACATTCAAATCAACTATGGAATAAAGACGGGGTATAACGAGGCGTTTATTATCACCACGGACAAGCGGAATGAAATTCTTGATAACTGTCTGACCGCCGATGAGCGGAAACGGACGGAGGTGTTAATACGACCGATTTTAAGAGGCAGGGATATTAAACGATATGGTTATGAATGGGCAGGCTTATATCTCATAGCGACCTTTCCTTCAAAGCATTACGATATTGAACTATACCCTGCGGTAAAGCAACACTTGCTTTCGTATG
>JAEEGL013356685.1_pt1 | contig 10633 bp, 9 predicted proteins | sample 9134231 | NCBI WGS metagenome assembly JAEEGL01 (sample SAMN16246548, study PRJNA631951) | gut metagenome | biome: gut microbiome; feature: rumen; material: fiber-attached | host: Bos | place: Iran: Karaj | collected 2018-10 | reverse complement strand
TTTCAGCCCGAGCATTTCGTCTACGGGAATCGTGACGAAGCATTCTTCGAGAGCATCTTCCGTAAGGATGACCAGGAGATCCTGGTGGCGGAGCTGGATGGATGTGTTGCCGGGTTCGCACATTTGATGATCCTGGAGCAAAAGCGCGTTCCCTGCCTCAAACCGGAGCGCGTGGTCTACCTGCAGGACCTGGATGTGCGTGAGGACCTGAGGAGCAGGGGAATCGGTGCGAAGCTGATCGATGCATGTAAGGCATATGGGAAAGAAAACGGCGCAGATTTCATGAGAACGCAGGTCTTTCCGCAGAACACGAGAGGAATGCAGTTCTATGAGCGGCAGGGATTCTCGGAGAAGATGAAGACCATAGAGACATATCTGTGACAATGTATTTTTGTAAGATAAGCTGTGATCGAGGGAGATTTATCGGACGAGGAATTTGAGAAAATAGGGATGGTGCAGCGGGATGCACCGAGTAGAGCCAATAAAATGGAATTCAACGGAAATCGTTGATGCAGTAAGGAAGGGTAAAAGATGGCAGAGAAAACGCAAGCAAACATTGGATTTGAAAAGGATATTTGGAATGCGGCGTGTGTGCTTTGGGGGCATATCCCTGCGGCAGAATACAGGAAAGTTATTGTTGGACTCATCTTCCTCAGATATGTATCTACTGCTTTTGAGCGCAGATATAATGAGTTGGTCGAGGAAGGCGATGGATTTGAAGATGACCGGGATGCTTATGCGATGGATAACATCTTCTTCGTCCCGGAAGAAGCCAGATGGAGAACGATCTCTGCGGCTGCTCATACTCCGGAGATCGGCAAAGTGATCGACAATGCCATGAGAGCCATTGAAACAGAGAATAAATCTCTGAAAGGCGTACTCCCTATGAACTATGCAAATCCGGATCTGGATAAGCATGTTCTGGGAGATGTGGTTGATATCTTCACCAATATGGATATGGGAGATGCGGAGGAGAGTCAGGACCTTCTCGGTAGAACCTACGAGTACTGTATCGCTCAGTTTGCTGCAGCAGAAGGAGCTGGTGGCGGTGAATTCTACACGCCTTCCAGTGTTGTTAAAACCCTTGTTGAAATACTGAAACCTTTTGACAACTGCCGCGTGTATGATCCCTGCTGCGGATCAGGTGGTATGTTTGTGCAAAGTGCAAAGTTTATTCGTGCGCATTCCGGGAATAGAGGAACCGTATCTGTCTATGGTCAGGAAGCAAATTCCGATACCTGGAAAATGGCAAAGCTCAATATGGCTATTCGAGGGATCGAGCCGGACTTTGGACCACACCAGGCAGATACATTTACCAATGACCTGCATCCCACATTGAAAGCAGACTTTATCCTTGCCAATCCACCCTTCAACTATCACCCCTGGAATCAGGAGAAGCTTATAGAGGATGTCAGATGGAAGTATGGTCTGCCTCCTGCAGGAAATGCAAACTATGCCTGGATCCAGCACATGATTCATCACCTGGCTCCGAATGGAAAGATTGGATTGGTCCTTGCAAATGGGGCGCTTTCTACTCAATCAAGTGGAGAGGGAGAAATCCGGAAGAAAATCATCGAGGATGATCTGATCGAAGGCATCATCGCTATGCCGACACAGCTCTTCTATAGTGTCACGATTCCGGTGACATTGTGGTTCATCACAAAGGGTAAGAAGCAGGCCGGAAAGACGCTCTTTATCGATGCTCGCAAGATGGGTCATATGGTGGATCGCAAGCATCGTGATTTCAACGATGAGGATATTCAGAAACTGGCAGATACCTTTGAGGCATTCCAGAACGGAACATTGGAGGATCAGAAAGGATTCTGTGCAGTTGCAACATTACAAGATATTGAGAAACAAGATTATATCCTCACTCCGGGAAGGTATGTGGGTATAGAAGAACAGGAAGATGATGGGGAGCCTTTCGAGGAAAAGATGACAAGGCTTACATCAGAGCTGTCAGATATGTTTGCAAAGTCTCACGAATTGGAAGATGAGATTAGAATGAAGCTGGGGGCAATTGGATATGAAATCTGATACTGTTTTAGGCAATATTCCTTCTCGATGGGGCATAGAGCCATTAGGAAAATATGCAGAAGTTATTGACCCGCATCCTAGTCACAGAGCGCCTGCTGAGGTGAATGATGGTTATCCCTTTCTTGGTATTGGGGATATAGATTACTTTGGAAATGCGACATTTTCTGAAGCACGACAAGTTAGTTTATCAGTTATTGAGGATCATGAAAGGAATTATTGTATATCCGATGAAACTATTGGATATGCAAAAATGGGGAATACCATTGGAAAAATTGTGTCATTTCCAAAAAGAAGCAGTGAATGTCGTTTTGCGATAAGCCCAGCGCTATCAATTATCAATCCAAAGAATAATATCAATCCGTATTATCTGAGAGCGGTAATCGAGTCAAGATCATTTTGGGGTCAGGTAAATGGGAAAATAACTGGATCTACAAGGCCGAGTATCGGAATCCAGCAACTGCGTAGTATTCTTATTCCTATACCAACTATTAAGGAAGAAGACTATATTGGAGAAGTATGGAAAAAACTATATGAAAAAATGTTACTAAATAACAAAATAAACGATAATTTACAGGAGCAAGCGATAGCCATTTACTCCAACATGATTATTGATAATGCTGACGGTTCCTGGACAACTGGCGTTCTTTCGGATATTGCCGAAATAACGATGGGGCAATCCCCGAAGGGCGACACATACAACGAAGACGGTATAGGAACAGTCTTTTTTCAAGGGAGAGCAGAATTTGGATTTCGTTTTCCTGCTCGTAGACTGTTCACGACTGATCCAAAACGTATGGCTCAGGCTAATGATGCGCTCATGAGTGTCCGTGCTCCCGTTGGCGATATAAATGTCGCCTATGAGGATTGCTGTATTGGCCGTGGACTAAGTTCCATACGATCAAAGGACAGTCATCAATCATTTGTGCTTTATACAATGCTTGCTCTCAGAGAAGAACTGAACGTATTCAACGGAGAAGGAACAGTCTTCGGGTCAATAAACCGTGATGCACTCAATTCTATGCCTGTTAGTATTCCGCCTAAAGTTGTAATGGACAAATTCGAGGAAATAGTTGCACCTATGGATGCCGCCATACGGAATAATTATGATGAAATATGCCGTCTAGAAGCTATTCGTGATAGTTTACTCCCCCGTCTTATGTCCGGTGAGCTTGATATCTCCGGACTAAACACTTAGGCCGCTAAATTATCGTTTATATGAGGATTAACTATGAATATATTAGAAATGCTTAAAGAAGCAATAAGCGTTGCCCAAAAGGCTGACAACATAGATCTATATAAACAATTGTTGGATGTAAATAAGGCCGCATTAGATATTCAATCAGAGGTCAATGAATTAAAAAAAGAAAATCAGTTGCTTAAAGAAGAATTAGAAACTCATGGAAGAGTAGTGAGGCATAATGACGGCTTATACATAACATTAGAGGATGATCCCCTGGAAATACATTATTGTGCTATTTGCTGGGGTAATGATAAGAAACTAATACAGTTAGGAAAAAATGGTTGTCTTAATTGCGAAACCAAATGGAGAGCCGCAAATAGATAAATCAAAACTCCTTAGGCGGTAGGAGTAAATGGCGGAACTACCGCCTCATGTTGTTCTCTAAGTATTGAAAGGAGAAGCAACATGAAAAAAGAAGAACTAACGACAGAGGTAATGCAGCAAATGTTGCCTTACCTAGATAACGGTCAACTGAAATATCTCAGGCAGGCGATGGAGCAGACGCTATGTCACTACGATGTGACTAGCGTGCATGTAAATCCGGTGAAGGACGATAGCAATGAGATCATATCGATGTTCATAGCTGCAAAACGAATAGAAGGGTGTTCTGTGAAAACGCTGAGGTATTACCAGACTACGATAGATGCTATGGTAGCGGCTCTTGGTAAGAATGTCAGACATATTCTTACGGAGGATTTGCGGACATACCTTACCGAGTACCAGAATAAAAAACAGTTGAGCCGAGTGACCATCGACAACATCCGCCGTATCCTATCCAGTTTCTTTTCCTGGCTTGAGGATGAGGACTACATCATTAAGAGTCCGGTGCGCCGTATCCATAAAGTGAAAACGGCAAGCAGTATTAAGGAAACATACTCCGATGAGGATTTGGAGAAGATGCGCGATAACTGTGAGGAACTACGAGACTTGGCAATGATCGATATGCTGGCATCTACGGGAATGCGAGTTGGTGAAATGGTTCTGCTGAACCGAGATGATATTAACTTCGCCGAGCGGGAATGCGTGGTTTTCGGTAAAGGTGATAAGGAGCGGATCGTGTACTTTGATGCCAGGGCAAAGTTACACCTGCAGGAGTATCTCGATAGTCGGACAGATGATAATCCAGCACTCTTCGTTACATTACGGGCTCCGCATGAGCGGATACAGATTGGCGGCATCGAGCATCGACTCCGTGAAATGGGCAAGCGGCTGAATATTCCGAAAGTGCATCCACATAAGTTCAGGCGAACACTAGCCACAATGGCTATTGATAAAGGAATGCCAATCGAGCAGCTTCAACGGCTTCTCGGGCATCAGAGAATAGATACGACATTGCAGTACGCAATGGTTAAGCAAAGTAATGTGAAAGCGGCTCATAAAAAATATATCAGTTAGGAAGGTATTAAAATGACTAAATGGGAAAATGTTGAATTAGGAAGTGTTTGCGAGGTCGTTCGAGGAGGTTCACCTCGTCCCATTATTGATTATATAACTGAAGAAGGGGATGGGGTTAATTGGCTGAAAATAGGCGACGTAAAAGAGACAGACAAATATTTCACCCATGCAGCTGAGCGTATTAAGCCATCGGGAATCCCCAAAACTCGTGAGGTGAAAAGTGGGGACTTGATTCTTTCTAATTCCATGAGTTTTGGAAGGGCATTTATTACTCTCATTAACGGGTATATTCATGACGGTTGGTTAAGACTACGGGTTAATGAAGAAAAGCTCGATAAAGAGTATTTATATTATTTTTTGACATCAAGTATTGCACAGAATCAATTTAAGGCTGTGGCAACGGGATCCGTTGTAAATAACTTAAAATCAGACACAGTTAAGGCGGTGCGAATTGATTTACCTTCCTTGAAGGAACAAAAAAGAATTGCTGATGTACTTAACATGCTTGATGAGAAAATAAAGAATAATGAGGAGATAAACGATAATTTAGCGGCTTAAATGTCGAGGTTGGAGACATCCAGTTCACCGGACATTAGCTTGGGAAGAAGCGAATCTCTAAGCGCGGCAAGCCGCATATTCTCCTGGCTATTGTTGTGTATAGTATCCATCATCGGTTTAATAAGGGAAAATACCTTTTTTGAATCGTCATCAGAGAGAATGTTGATAGTTTCGCTGTCGAAGTCTCGGGTAACTATTGCATCAAAAACCGCTCCGGAGGCCTTATGCTTCAACGAGGCTACAGCCTTAAGCACGTAGAAATAGACGAGTAATGGATCGACGGTCTCGCTTGCCAGTGCATAGCAAGATTGGTTCATTGCCATCGGAGTTCCAGCAAGGCTCACTTTACCTACTGTACCTCGTGCTGTCACGAAAGTTGTATCTTTCTGATAAAGATGGCTGTTGCAGTGAGTTAAGCCAGATTCCGTAATATACTTTTCCGTCTGGAAGGTATACGGTGTTCCTACATCCTTTGGAGTAAAAAAGGGAATAGGACCATCCCAGAAATCAGGATTTCCCGTTTTGGGGGTTCCTCCTCCGAGAACACTGATCAATGAAGTAAACGGTTGCTGATTAGGTGATTCTTCATAGAATTTGTTGAAGACAGCACCTGCTTGCTGAAGTAAATTATCGTTTATATAAATATATAGAACTGGGATACATCAAAAAGTCTACTGCAAATGCCCTTTAGTATTTTGAAAATGATGAGGGAAGCTTCTCTGAGGATGAATTATGGGTGACGATGCGGAATTATACATTGAATCAGGTGGAGATCCTACTACATTAATCAGTGATCTGTATTGGAAAAAATATGTCGATGATGATCTAGTGAATGCTCATCGCAAACAAAATACAATGGTCTTTATAGATGCTGAAAGTGTCAGCGCAGACCATTGCCCAAGAATTTGTGGACAGTGTCGCTCTCTAGGAGAAATAAATGAAATCCGGTATTATGCCAGACAAAATGATCCATCAACAAGTGCTTGGAAGGATCAGGCAAAAGCCTATGACATTAAACCGATCCTTATGTATGGTGAGCCTGAGCGCAACAAGATAGACAATAAAATCATAAAAGATATCAGAAGAATTCTTAATACTAACAAGTCAATTGATATTTTTTGCATAGCTTCCAGGGATGGCGATTTTTCACAGATTGTGCAGGAAATACGTGGTAAAAAGAAAAGGGCGGTTGTCCTTGCAATGAAGAACACCTCTGAAAAGCTGAAAGGATCAGCTAGCGAAGTAAGAGGGATATAGTATTTGCAGAGGAGGATAGGTATGCCTGGATTCATTGAAGCAGATTATGAAAACTCACTTATTGAACTGTTTCAAAACATGGGGTATCAGTACACGTACGGTCCGGATATAGAGAGGGATTACAGGAGCCCTCTCTATGACGCTGTACTCGTAGAATACCTGCATAGAATAAACGCAACGTTGCCTGAACCGGCGATTGAGGATGCACTTTACAAGCTGCGGAATTTCGAAAACGGGACGCTTGTACAGAAAAATACTGTATTCATGGATTATCTCCAGAATGGTATCGAGGTTAGCTTCCATCAAGGTGGTGAAACCAGATCTGATATCGTTTATCTCGTGGACTATGCCCATCCGGAAGAAAATTCTTTTATCGTTGCAAATCAGTGGACTTTTATTGAAAACAGTAATAAGCGGCCGGATATACTTTTGTTTTTAAATGGCATCCCGGTAGTCTTGGTAGAACTGAAATCTCCCTCCAGAGAGGAAACAGATGCATCGGAAGCATACCTGCAGATCAGAAACTATATGCAGGAAATCCCTTCGATGTTCATATATAATGCCATCTGTGTCATGAGTGACATGTCGATCTCCAAAGCCGGTACCATCACCTCCGGGGAAGATCGTTACATGGAGTGGAAGACCAAGGATGGAAATACGGAGAATACCCAGTATGCGCAATTTGACACATTCTTTGAAGGAATGTTTGCCAAGGAAAGACTGCTGGATATCCTAAAGAACTTTATTTGCTTTGATGAGGATGGAACAAATTCGAAGAAGATTCTTGCCGGATACCATCAGTATTTTGCCGTGCGGAAAGCAATCGTAAGTACCCAGAGGGCTGCAGCGGAAGGCGGAGATGGTAAAGGCGGTGTGTTCTGGCATACGCAAGGATCCGGGAAATCTCTGTCAATGGTTTTCTATGCGCATCTGCTTCAGCAAGCTTTGGAAAGCCCTACGATTGTCGTGATTACCGACCGTAATGATCTGGATGATCAGCTTTTTACGCAGTTTGCTAGATGTTCCGACTTCCTTCGTCAGAAGCCGGAGCACGCTACCAGCAGAGAACATTTGATGAGCTGGCTGAATTCCAGAAATGCCAACGGTATCATCTTTACTACCATGCAGAAATTTGAAGAATCTGCATCAGCTCTTTCCGTCAGAAGGAATATTATCGTTATCGCTGATGAAGCGCATAGGAGTCAGTACGGACTTACGGAACAGCTGCGCTTGGTCACCAATGAAGATGGCGAAACCGAAGCGAAGCGAGTGATCGGGACTGCGCGAATTATTCGGGATTGTCTTCCGAACGCTACTTTTATCGGATTTACCGGAACTCCTGTTTCTTCGAAGGATCATAATACCAGAGCCGTGTTTGGTGAGTACATTGATGTGTATGATATGACCCAATCCGTGGAGGATGGTGCTACGAGGCCGGTTTATTATGAGAGTCGCGTAGTAAAGCTGAAGCTGGATGAAGAGACCATCAAGCTCATTGATCAAGAATATGAAGCAGTTGAATCCGAGGATCTGGCGGATGAAATAGTAATTCAAAAGAGTAAGCAGATGATGGGGAAGATGGAGGCGATTCTTGGTAATCCACAGACCATTGATTCCCTTGTAAAGGACATTGTTTATCACTATGAGAATTTCAGGGCAGATTTGCTGACGGGGAAGGCTATGATTGTGGCTTATTCCCGTGGCATTGCCATGAAAATCTATCAGCGGATTCTGGAACTCAGACCCGGCTGGGCGAAGAAAGTGGCTCTGGTAATGACTGAGAGCAACAAGGATCCGGAAGAGTGGCGAAAGATCATTGGAAACAAAACCCATAAGAAGGAATTGGCACAGCAATTTAAGGATAACAGCAGTCCGCTGAAGATTGCCATCGTTGTAGATATGTGGCTGACCGGTTTTGATGTACCCTCCCTTGCCACGATGTATGTTTACAAGCCAATGTCGGGGCATAATCTGATGCAGGCAATCGCAAGAGTCAATCGTGTTTTTGATGACAAAGAGGGGGGTCTGATCATCGATTATGTCGGTATTGCCTCTGCGCTGAAGCAGGCAATGAATGACTACACAAAGCGTGACCGGCAGAATTATGGTGACACGGATGTCGCAAAGGTTGCATATCCGAAGTTTGTAGAGAAACTGGAAGTATGTCGGGATCTCTTCCATGAATATGATTACGAGGAGTTCATGAAAGGCACAGGGCTGGAGTGTGCGAAAGCAATTGTCGGTGCCGTAAACTATATCGCTGCCCCTGACAAGCAGGAGTTGCTTAAGACATTTGTCAAAGAAGCGTATCTTCTGCATCAAGCACTTTCCTTGTGTGCTTCACTTACAACAGAGGATGAACGCTTGGAAGCAGCCTTTTTTGAGGCGGTTCGTGTTATGGCGAATCGAATTCTGATTGAGGGCGGCAAGAGCAGGATCTCTCTAAAGGAACTGAATGAACGGATTAATAATCTCCTAAAGCAGAGCATTCGGAGTGATGGCGTGATCAATCTGTTTGATGGGGTAAAAGAAGAGTTCTCGCTGTTTGATCCGAAGTTCCTGGAAGAGATTTCACGGATGAAACAGAAGAATCTCGCAGTGGAATTGCTAAAGCGACTGATTGCGGAACAGATTGTGGTATACCGCAGATCCAATGTTGTTAAGTCAGAGAAGTTCAGCGAGATGATCCAAAGGGTAATGAATCAGTATCTGAATGGACTCCTCACAAATCAGGAAGTCATTGATGAACTGATGAAGATGGCGAAGGAGATTCAGGAGAGTAAAAAGGCCGGAAATGATCTGGGCCTTACCGAAGAAGAACTTGCTTTCTATGATGCACTTACCAAGCCAGAAGCCATCAAGGACTTTTATGAGAATTCCGAGCTGGTGGCACTTACCAAGGAATTGACGGAGACCTTGCGAAATAACAAGACCATTGACTGGCAGAAGCGAAGCGATGCGAGAGCCAAAATGCGGATGATGGTCAAAAAACTCCTGAAGAAGTATAAGTATCCACCTGAGGGAATGGATGATGCGGTGGAAACGGTTATGATGCAGTGCGAGCTTTGGACGGATAATAATGATGAGATTGTGATCGAGAGCAATCAATGGGAAGCGGATCGCTTGGGTACGTATCTTGGCGCGATAAAAAAATGATTGGTTACTCGGTTAAAGGATTATGAGTAATTAATTGTAAGAATATCTCATTATGGTTTGTACTAATAAGATGCTACCACCAAAGAGGAATGAAAAGATGGCTGATACAGTGGATTTGATAATCAATTCGGCTACTACTTTCTATAACCAGTTAAAAGCTGACCCCAATGGCAGGTTCAGATCATGGGAGCATTGCTACAAATGTTTTCACGATGCAAGAACTAATTCGAAAGCGGATTCTGACTACCTAAGCCTGCAGCTTGCTTTTTATCTTGCAAGCTGGGGAATGTATCGTGGTTCCTCTTTTCTTCTGCAAAAGGATTATAAAGTTCATATCCTAGTAGTAGAGGAATTACTAAAAAGAAAATACGATTGCCTGTTTGGCCTTGAATGCAAAGATCTGAGGAAAGAAGAAGTTCAAGGGCGCCTGTTGGAAATCGAACAATTTATGTTGGAATACTATGATGGTATCCGCAAACAGGTGAAGGAAGTAGAGGTAAAGAATAAACTTTCAACTACATTGATAACCAAGATCCTTATGGGGACTTTCGGTTGTGTTCCGGCGTACGATAGATATTTTATTGAGGGCGTGAGGGATCAGAAAGTCACTACCGGCATTTATAACATTAACTCTTTGTTAGGCCTTGTAGATTTTTATGAGAAAAACCGTTCCAGGCTTGAAGAAGTGCGGGAGGGATTGAAAGTATATGATCTCCCTTATCCTCAGATGAAACTGCTTGATATGGGATTCTGGCAGATTGGATTTGAAAAGGATGACAATAAAGGATTACAGATACCGCATTGAAGGGCGCGGATAGAATAAGAGTACGAGTAAATAATTGTATCATTGAAAATGGTTTGTAGGGGGAAGAAATGTCCAGGAGACGAAGAAGACGGGGAAAAGATCGTAGCTTCCGTACGCTTTTGTTGCTGGTTGTGGTCCTTGTCATATGTGGCGGCGGAATGACGGTACCCAATATAGAAGTTCTC
>JAEEGL012531601.1_pt1 | contig 10633 bp, 10 predicted proteins | sample 9134231 | NCBI WGS metagenome assembly JAEEGL01 (sample SAMN16246548, study PRJNA631951) | gut metagenome | biome: gut microbiome; feature: rumen; material: fiber-attached | host: Bos | place: Iran: Karaj | collected 2018-10 | reverse complement strand
TCTGGTCGATTTCCGGACGGTTCAACAAGAAAGGCTTGCGTCCTTTCAAACGAGCAACGGCTGCATAGAAGAAAGGTGTGGCATCGTCGAAGTTGTCAGCCTGAGCCTTTTCAAAGTATGCTATTGCCTGATCATATTTCTTCAAACGCAAAAAGCACAGGCCAACAGAAGTGTTGAGATCTTTGCTGTCCGGATGTTCAGAAGATGCGGCCTGATAGCTCGCCATGTACTTGTTGATCTGAGGAGTGGGCATCGCTGCAAGATTCTTAAACGACTTGACAAGAATGTCACTCATACAATACTCACACTGTTTTGTCTGTGTGGTTATACTAGCCCCGCAACTGGGACACTTCATTGAGATGATTTCCATAAGAGATTGTTTATTTGATAGTGATACTATTGGTTCGCAATCTCTGAACATCCTCAATGGCACGTTCCACCAGATTACTGAACTGATTATTGGCTGATGTGTCGTTCTCTGTTGCCGTCTCAATGCTTGAGACTGCATCGTCGATTTCACCTATTATCCCAGCGATTTGGCTTCCAGCACTGCTATTGTTGAAGACAGAGGCAGGAAGTGCCGCTATTTGCTTTTCCAACAGTTGAAGACGCTGAACTAACGTCTTGTTTGAGATATTCTTCTCCCTGCAAATTCTGTTGAACCGGGAAATAACAAGTGTCAGTCGCTCTGAATAGTTGTGTAGTGTGGATGCTTTCTGTTGCAAGACATCCATTTCCTTACCGTGACGATTGCAGGCCTTATATATCCAAATGGTTATTATGATAAAGAAAACCGTATAGACAGCCAAACAGATATAAATCAAGTTCAGCGACGGGAAATCTGCTGGCCATTCTTCAATAGCACGGCTAAGCCCATAGTGGCTGATAAACCGCATAATACCGAATTTGACGGCAAGCAGGTATAAGCCTGCAAAATAGCAGAAGACACAAGATGCAAGGATGTACTTATTAACTGTTTTCATTGGCTTCCTATTATTATGGCATTACTGGTGGAGGAGGGGGTGGAGGTGTCGCTCCGAAGAATGGCTGTAAGTCTGGCTGGTCTCCAGCTTTTCCCCATTGGGCCATTCCTTGTTTCCAAACCAAAGTATCAGCCGTCAACACTTTGCTAGCGACAAGGGTCTTTAGGGTGTTTGCATCGAAGGGACCCTGTTGAGCACCATTGATATAAATATAATATGGTGTCATGACTATAGGTGGTGGAGGTGGGGCGGCTTGTGAGCTGTTCATGGCCTGTGCAACCTGTTGCATGTGGCTGCCAAACATACCCGACATGCCTACGCCCATGCCAAGTCCGATACCCGCTCCCATCAAATCACTACCCTGGCTTCCCTCGTTAGCGGCGGCAGTCTCGAGTATGTCGAACTGACGCTCTTGCTGATAGTTAAATCCTTGTATACTGCGCCGCTCACGTTCCTTCAGTGCTTGCAGACGGTTGTCGAGCAACTCCTTAACGACACTGTCATCCTCATTGGGACCGACGTGCGCAAACTGGAAATCGATAAGTTCTATACCGTACAGCTCAAATTTGCTCTCAAGCGTAACCTTGATAAAGTCTGCTATTTCGGGAGCATATTCGGGAAAGTCGAGTGTGGAAATGTTCTGTTCGCGTGCAAAGCGTTTGAGGTTCTTGTTAAGCTCCTGTACAACCATTGTAGCGAACTGCTTCACGAACTCGTCGGTTGTGAAAAGATGCTGAGTACCCACAAATTCATTGAGCAGCATTTGGGGGTCCTTCACACGGATGCTATAGTCACCGTGAGCTCTGACAGGAATGTCCACACCTGAATAGCGCGGATCAGAAACTCGAATGGGTACCGGAGTCCCGAATTTCAGTCCACGACGTATCACCTTGTTCACATACCATACTTCGGCTGTAAAAGGTGTTCGCCCGCCGAAGGGCAGGTTGATGATTTTCTCCAACAGCGGCAAGTTATTTGCCGAGATGGTATGAGTACCTTCTCCGAAGACATCACAAACGGCACCTCCCTTCACGAAGATAGCTTCCTGACTTTTGTTCACAATTAGCTGGGCTCCTGTGGAGAGGTTGTTGTATGGAAACTTCCATACCAATTCGTCTGGAGCACCGTTGTATTGGATGACATCGACCAAGCCACGACGTTCGTCGCCTTGTCCGTCGAATGTTGCTCCGTCTGAGCGTAATTTGTTGAAAAATCCCATATTAGTGTTGAATATTAGAAGTTATGGGTAATCAATCTTATAGCCTGGCATAGGGCAAGTGTGTGTCACTCGCCTGATAATAAGCGTGAGTGCCTTGGGCCAACGATACTTCTCTAATGCCAACAAGGCATACTCGGAACACGATGGCTGGCACGTACACTTGCGTCGCATCGATTCTGGAGCATAACGCTGATATATTTGCACCATCAAACGCAGGATGACGCGTCCGAAAAGTAGAATCACTGCGATATGGACAGCCTCTGAAAGAAGGATGAATGAACCTGTTGGCAGTGAGAGGCATGAAAGACATAATATAAGCAATGCCTCAAAGCCTGATATCACCAATACGATCCTCCCCCATCTGATTGAGGGGCGACTCAATTCATGTGTGTTACAATATCGGCGAATATCTTCCTCGTCTGCCGACAGATTCATTCCTTAGCGAACGGGGTTAAACGCTCTTCTTTTCTCTCAGCTTGGCCTTCATGCCCTGGATGGCACTCTCGGTATAGTCGTTCTGTTCCAGAGAGCAGTAGAAACGATCGCCGGGAACAGTAATGACGAAGCGGTTGCTATCGACATTAACCAAGACAGTCTTGTCTTTCTTGATATCGTACTGGGGAGTCTCCTCCGTATCCGTTGTAGTCGAGAAATTAGTAATGTCCTTATAGAAGTATTCCTCGGTGCGCTCGCGCTTGCCATCCTCGTCCATGTTGAACGTATTCTGATATACATACACCTGTGTGTCACTGAAGAACAGCCAAGAAACCTGATATTGGGAAGAACGATACAAGCCGTCTTTACCGAGTTTCGCGAAACGAGCCTTCTCGCCAAACTGATAGCCTTCGAAATGAACTGGCTCAATCTCTTTTACCTGATCCTCATCAAGACCGATTTTGTTCAGAGCCTTCTGCTTGAAATCGATTTCACTCAGATGTGCTGCAACCAGTCGATCATACTCATCATCTGAAATTGGTTTCTTGCTCAAACAAGCCGATTCATTGCAGAAATAGCGAATGACTGCCTTCTGCTCATCCGTACGACCTTCGATGCGTTCCTTTACCCATTTTGAATCATTGTAATGGGTCGTTTTGTACCACACGTAGAGAGCTACGATAACGATTAAAACAATTACAAATCCCATAATAAATTGTTTTTTGGTGCCTATAACTCCACCTAATTCAGCGTTACACTTAAGTTTTTTGTCAGGAACCAAAAAGGCGAGGGAGTTAATTCCTGTTTATGAAAACACCTTTTCTTTCGGTCAGCCCTACAAACGGCTTCGTCGACCATTGGATTCCATCTAAGATTCGTCCGACCTGTCCCGTCTTTTGGGCCTCTGAGCATAGCAAAACAGGGCACAAGACAGGCTTTGTTTTTGCAAAATTAAAAAATTTTTCTAACATAATTCATTTTGCAAAGTTTTTTTTCATAAAAGGCACGATTTTTTCTATCTATATGAAGTTCAAAGCAACACAACGTGTAGTTCGAGCCAACACATTACGTTGTTTTGGCCTCTGCAACACGGCGTTCTGAAATCATTCGCGAATTCTTCTAATTCTATTAATGTACAAGGAGGAAAATCCTTCTTTCAGCGAAGCACCTTGCGCACCTTGCCGTCAGCCTCTCGAACGATGTTGATGGCGTCCTTCTGAGGGCTTTGTATGCGCATACCTTGCAGCGAATAGGCTTCTCGGGGAAGATCGCAGCGAAGCGGAATTACGCAGTCGGGCTGCTCTTCCATGTAGCGGAAGTTGTTGGCGATGATTGCATTGACAAGCTCAAGTCCGCGCACTGCATAAGAATTACTTTCATCGACTCCCGCATAATCCATCATCACGATGCCCGTCGGCCCCGGCTCGTGCGTGGAAAGATACTCCAAGACGGCCTCATGGGTATGAGCGGCATTGTCGCGGTATCCATCGCTGGTCGATATTTCGTTGCCCAAGAGATTGACTACCTGCGAATAGGCCGAGGCGAAATTGAGCACCCACACGATCTGCGTGATCAGCTGCGTCTTGTGCGTCGTGCTGAAATCCAGCATCTGATTGATGGCATTGATTTTGGTTTGCATATCCGCGTCGGTGCAGGTCTCGTAGAAGTCCTGCATATAAAGCGTGCCCTTCGCACTTCCCGGCCCGATAATGGTGCCCTGTGTCTGACGGCTCCAGTTGGCATCGCTCGTCCAGTTGCGGATGAATCCGCCGACAGGTGACGAAGCATACTCGCTGCGAGACAAGACGAGGATTTTGCCGCGCATGTCGCTCACGCGCAGATAAGCCTTATAGTTCGCGAGGTAGGGTTGCAGGTCGGTCCGCTTGAGCACTTGAGTCATTTGGGTATTGAAGTTCCCTCCCGTCTGGTCGCCCTCCGATTCGTGACGGATGTGGATGATGACAAACTCGGAAGGATTGGCAATCAGCGAGTCGCGCAGTTGCTCGAGCACCTTGTCGAAGTGCAGGACGGTGGCCATTATACCGTGATTCAGATTCAGATGGTCTGTGAAGGCACTGGGGCGCAGGTCAAAGGCGCGAACGCCAGCCGACCATTGCTCTGCAATGTTGAGATCCTGTGTACGGGCATACATATCGCCCAGTGCGGCATAGCCGCTGTCCCATCCCGAGCCTGTGGCTGTATCGTGGGTACCAGGAATACTCAATGTGGCTACATAGGCCTTGTCTGGCAGACGTGCCATCCAGTTCTCGGCACGAAGCGACGAAACTGTGAGCATAACCCCACAGAGCAGAATAAAATGTGTCTTTTTCATATCATATTCAATTTACTTCAAACAATGCCATCCAGCTGCGGAACACAGCCACGCCTTCTTCGCCGAACTTTGCCAAACTGCGCAATGCCTGCTCGGGTGTCTTCTCCACGTCGAGGCGGGTCTTCGAGTAGAACTTGTCGGCATAGCACACGACCTTCTCCTCCATCGTTTCAGGCACGAGGTCCAGCTCGGGCAGAGGCAGTCCTTGCCGACGGATGGTCTCAGCCGTGAGCCCCGTTCCCGTGTGCCGCTCAGCCACTCTTGCATGTCGCGGCAGTCCTTCTCCGCGCAATATCTCGCCGCCCAACAGGCCGTGCCGGATGTAGGGTTCCGTGCCGAAACACTCGATACCAGGCGCGTTACAGCGGATGATGCCGATGTCGTGGAGCATCGCAGCCTCGGCAAGGAACGTCTCGTCAAGCTGCAACTCGGGGTGGCTCGCTGCAATCCGCAGAGCACGCTGCATCACGGCCTCGCTGTGCTTGAGCAGGATATACTCCAGCTTCGGCGCATCAGCATAATAGCGGTGTATCAGTTCGCGAGGGTCCATATTACGCCTGCAAAGGTACGACTTTATGTGGAGAACACAAAAAAATGAAAAAGATTTTATGCACTCTCGAAAATAGAAAAAGGCAATAAATCCTTACACGATATTTTGTTGCTTCAAATACAAAGTGAGGTAAGGGGCGGAACAACACGTTCTTGGAGCCGGAAGAACACGTTCTTCTGACGTACACAACACGTTGTTATTGCCTCTGCTTCGTTTGTTTTCGGCCAAAACCTCGTTTGGCCTATAAGAACGCAGAATTTTGCACTACTGAGAATCAGGCGGTTGAATCTCACTTGCTGCCCGCAGAGACTCAAAATGGGGTGAAAAATGCCGTTTTTCGCCCCATTTTGGCTATCCCTTCCGAACGTCCGAGGGACGCCGGCATGACAAAATATTTACTCGCTGCACGGTTCCCGTGCACTACAGGGCTACGAGCTGCCTACAAGGCAAGACGCAGACCAAGCGCCCAGTCGGTGCCGCCTGGCCCGTAGCCCCCACGGCATGAGACACGACATAGGGTAGTCCCATGGTACCAGCCGCCTCCGCGATAGATACGGTAATTACCAGAGGCGGGACCTTTCGGGTTGGTTTGCATGCCGCCGCGATAATTGCCCTCCCAGTCCTGGCACCATTCGGAGACGTTTCCCGACATGTCGTAGATGCCAAGTTCGTTGGGGGCGAGCGTGCCCACGACGTGAGTGCCATAGTCGGCACTGTCCTCGCCCACGTTGCGGCTATTCTCGACGTTCCATGCCACCTGGTTGAGGTCGTTGCTCCCCGAGTAACGATACCCGTAGCTGAGTTTTCCACCCCGTGCGGCATATTCCCATTCGGCCTCAGTGGGCAGACGGAAACGCTTGCCCGTAGCGGCATTCAGCTTGCGGATGAACGTCTGGCAGGCATTCCATGACACCATCTCAACAGGACGGCGATCGCCCTTCATGTGCGAATTGTTGCTGCCCATCACGGCCTCCCATTCCTCTTGCGTCACCTCGTAACGGCCGATGTAGAAGTCCGAAAGCGTCACCTGATGGATCGGCTTCTCGTTGTCTTCGAAAACACCAGCCTGCTCGGGTGTGGCTCCCATCGTGAACGTGCCACCTTCGACGCGCACCATGTTCGCAACGAGGTTGTCGAGGATAGCTTTCCTACGCTCGGGCGTCATGGCGGTGGAAGAAGAGGAATTCCCTGAGGTGAAGAAAAGTCCGTTTCTTGCAGCATTAATGATTTCAAGCACACGAGGCTTCATCTCCTCGGTGCTCACCGCAAGGTCATACGTGGCTCTGCTGATCACTATCTTTCCATTACTGCCATATAGCGCCATATTGGATGTTTTGCCAAAACCCAGGGCTACAATCGGATCGTCCAACGTCAAGTCCTTTATTTCGTCTTTCGTAAAGGTTATCTCATATTCGGTGTCGCCTTCACAGACATGGATGAGTCCTTTCCGACTGACGTACACCGTCAGCGGAACTTCCGTGGGCTTATCCGAGTATATGCTGAAGAGGGGACCATTGTCTCCTTTGTAGAAACCGGGATAGGACAGCATGTAGTCATACGACTGCCCTTTGTAGGAATATTCCTGTGCCACGGCGATGACAGACGCGGCAAGAAAAAGTATGGCATGAATCGTACGTTTCATAACAAACTATGCGTTATTATTAGACAAACAGACATCAGACTACGGGCAACCCATACTGCAAAGATTATGTTATGAGAAGAAGCGACCATGAGAGCGTTTGGCGTTCTTGGCAACCCAATCGCGCGTGAAAGACTCATCCTCCTCATAGACGCGTACGTGCCCGCAATCCGGACATGTGGCTTTGTAGGTGACCGTCTTTGGGGTCGTAGATGATTTCTTCACCTCCTTGTCACCATCGCCCCATGTAGTGGTAGTGGTCTCGGTGGTTGTATCACCGTAACTAACCTTCGTTTTTTCCACGTCGATGTACCTGCGGTGGCACTTCTGACAACGGAACTTGTCTTCCTGATCCACAGCGGCCGGGAAGAGCGCCAAGAGGGCGAGGAGGAAGAATACCCAACCCAGAATACTGCCCAGGCCCCACATCATAATCGGTATGTTGAGCAGTAGGTAGATAATCCACGCCAGCCCCATCACAGTTCTGTTATCCAATGCTCGGATGAAGCTGGGAAGAATGGCTATATCCTTGGCCAACAAGAAAATGAGAGGCCAAAAGATGAAGCCGCCGATAATCATGAGGAGGAAGGAGAGGATGGCTCCGATGATGCCGGTACGCATAAAACTGGGAAGGTCGAAGAGGTCCCAACTGGAGAATCGGGGATATTCCATAAAACCACCAAAGGTGACGGTGGGCCCATACTTGTACAGAATCTTTTCTAAACGCTTGCGTCCCTTGCGGAATTTGCGTGACATCTTCTTGAAGAAACCGTCATCAGCCTTCGCCTTGGAATCGATGACGGAGTCTATCCTGGCGATGCTGCGGGTGTCGTAAGTGGGATACATATAGGCCAGCACCTTGCCTTTGTGATAGAGCAGCGTATCGCACAGCAGCGAGTCGACAGCGATGAAGGGGAGCTTGGCAAAACACTCCCGACCGTCAGCGAGTCGAAGGACATAGTTGGTCTCAGCATCAACCTGCGAAGGCCGAACAAGATTAAGGCCGAGGTCATAGACGGCCATATAGAGCACTTCGGTGCCGGCAGAAAGTGGAATTTTCTTGCCATCGTCTTCGCCGCCCATTATGGTGACTGTCGCCTCCTGCTTAAGACGGAGAGGGCGTGCGAGTTCCAGAGCCTTGTCGTCAGAGACATGGGAATAAGACAAGACACGCAGTACAGCGATATAAGGCAAGAAGGTAAGCCAACAAATAAAGGCGACAACCGCCATTTTGATGAGATGCATTTTCATAGAAGAAAGATGTTAAAGATGAACATCCCGAAGGGTAACAGATGTGTTGGCCCTTCGGGATGATATAACAGTGTGTTGAACTATCCACCAAAGTTGTCGAAGCGAATCATGTCGTCCTCGACACCGAGCGAATGGAGCAGGTCGAGCACCGTCTTGGCCATCATTGGAGGACCGCAGAGGTAGTACTCGACATCCTCGGGAGCATCATGCTGCTTCAGATAGGTGTCGCCCATCACGGGAGCGATGAAGCCCGGAGTGTATTTCACACCAAGCGAGTCGGCCTTCGGGTCGGGACGGTCGAGGGCAAGGTGGAAGTGGAAGTTGGGGAACTCCTTCTCCAAGGCGAGGAAGTCTTCCATGAAGAACACCTCGTCAATGGCGCGCGCACCGTAGAAGTAGTGCATCTCACGGTCGCGGCACTGGCGCGTCTTCAGCATGTGCATAAGCTGTGCACGCAGGGGAGCCATACCGGCGCCGCCGCCCACCCAAATCATCTCACGCTTCGAGTCATAGACGGGACGGAACTCGCCATAGGGGCCCGACATGATGCACTTGTCGCCCGGCTTGAGCGAGAAGATGTACGTCGAGGCAATACCGCAGGGCACATCCATGAAGCCCGGGCCTTGCTCCTTCGGCTTGAAGGGAGGTGTAGCGATGCGGACGGTGAGTGTGATGATGTCGCCCTCGTCAGGATAGTTGGCCATCGAATATGCGCGGATAGTGGGCACTTCGTTCTTCTGCTTGAGGCCGAAGATGCCGAACTTCTCCCATGTAGGCACATAGAGCTCGCCGATGTCGGCCTTGTCGAAGTCGCGGTCGTAGTCGATGTCGTAGCAGGGAATCTTGATCTGGGCATAGCTTCCCGGCTCGAAGTCCATGTGCTCGCCCGGAGGCAGCTGCACCTTGAACTCCTTGATGAAGGAGGCCACGTTCTTGTTCGAGATAACGGTGCACTCCCACTCCTTGACGCCCATCACGCTGTCATCCACATGAATCTGCAGGTCGCCCTTCACCTTGCACTGGCAACCGAGACGCCAGTGATCCTTGATTTGCTTGCGGGTGAACTGGCCTTTCTCCGAATCGAGAATCTCGCCGCCGCCCTCGACTACCTGCACCTTGCACTGGCCGCAAGAACCCTTGCCACCACAGGCACTCGGCAGGAAGACGCCCTCCTGGGCAAGCGTGCTGAGGAGGCTGGCACCCTGACCGACTGAGAGGCTGTCCTTACCATTAATCGTAATATTCACATTGCCGCTGGGCGACAAATATTTCTTTGCCACGAGCAGCACAATCACCAACGCCAGAATGATGGCCAGGAAGACGCAGATGCTCGTTAATATCAAATTCATATCCATTGTCAATTCCTCCTTCTTTAGATGTTAAGTCCACTGAAGCACATAAATGCCATTGCCATGAGGCCGACGGTGATGAAGGTGATACCAAGTCCCTGCAAAGGCTTGGGCACATCGGCGTATGCCATCTTCTCACGAATGGCAGCCAAACCAACGATGGCAAGGAGCCAGCCAATACCGCTGCCCAGTGCGTAAGCGATTGCATCGCCGAAGCCGCCAATTGCCTGAGAGCTCACTGCGGCATCCATCTGCACGCGCTGCTGCATGAACAGCGAGGCGCCCATGATAGCACAGTTCACAGCAATCAGAGGCAGGAAGATACCCAGTGCAGCATAGAGCGACGGACTGAACTTCTCGACAATCATCTCAACCAACTGCACAATAGCTGCAATCACGGCAATGAAGAGGATGAAAGCCAGGAAGGTGAGGTCCACACCCTCGACCAAGGCATTGGGACCCAGCACATAGGTCTGCAGGGCGTAATCAACGGGAACCGTGACGAGCAGTACAAAGGTCACTGCCACGCCGAGGCCCAGAGCCGTCTTCACTGGCTTGGAGACAGCAAGGTATGAACACATACCCAGGAAGAAGGCGAATATCATGTTGTCCACGAAGTTGCTGCGTACAAATAAGCTTATCATGTGTTCCATACTTTACTTCTCCTCTTTGTTTATTGAGCGATGAGCCCAGATTACACATCCAACGATGATGAGCGACATGGCAGGCATGGTCATCATACCATTGTTTTGATAGCCGTGGTCGTAGAGCCACTGCGGTACCACCGAGAAGCCCAGCAGGGTGCCGAAGCCCAGCAGTTCGCGTACGAAGCCCACGATGACCAGAATCAGCGCATAGCCCAATCCGTTGCCAAT
>JAEEGL011597144.1_pt1 | contig 10633 bp, 5 predicted proteins | sample 9134231 | NCBI WGS metagenome assembly JAEEGL01 (sample SAMN16246548, study PRJNA631951) | gut metagenome | biome: gut microbiome; feature: rumen; material: fiber-attached | host: Bos | place: Iran: Karaj | collected 2018-10 | reverse complement strand
CTCGGCGGCTCGTCGGAGAAATTCTTGAAGTGGCCGGAGTTGTTCGTGCCGATCATCAGAAGGACGCACTTCGCCTCGTAGCCGTCGAGCTCGCCGTTGTCAAGGCGCCACAGGACGAGCTCCGTGCGGTCGGCGCTCGTACCGAGGTTGAGCATCTTCATGTCGCCTTCGGAGAAGTACTTCTTCATCTGCGCCTTGCCATAGCCTTCCCTCTCCCAGAAGTGTGTGATGGAGTCTCCGACGAACACGACCTTGGCGCCGCCCTTGGCGACCTCGGCCATCTTCTCGGCGTGGCGCTTCTGCTGCCAGCAGTCGCTCTTGCCGTTCCACGCGGTAGGGGTGACGGCGCGAATCGCGCCGAACGATGTCAATGCGGCGAAAAGCGCCGCGACAGCAAGTATGGTCTTGATTTTCATAACGTGCATTATACTACAATTTCAAGTTTAGGTTGCCGCGTTCCGGGCGGACGGCTACAGTCCGCCCATTATGAGCGAGCCGAAGGTCGAGATCGGGGTCGTGTCGCGGTAGTTGTCGAGAACCTGGCGGACATCCTTGATGAGGCCCTGCACCTCGTCGTACATCTCCGCGTTGTTCGTGAGCTTGCCGAGAGTGCCCTCGCCGTTCTTCAGCTTCTCCGACACCTCCGTGAGGTTGGCGACAAGCTTGTTGGCCCCGGTGGTGATGTCGGCGATGTCCTTGTCAAGCGTGTCGGGAAGCTTGATCTTGTCGCAGGCCTTCTTGAAGGACGCGACAGACTCCCTCAGCTCCTCGTACAACTGCGCGTCGGACGACAGGAGTTTGCCGACGGTACCCTCCCCCGCCTTGATGCGCTCGGAAATCTCGGATGCGTTCGCGAGCATCTTCCTCGCATCCGCCACGGCGTTCGTGATGTCGCCGTACACCTTCTCGTCGGACGAGAGCAGCTTACCGAGAGTGCCCTCGCCGCGCTCAAGGCGGCTGGCGATCCTCTTCACGTCGGATACGGTGTTCGTGGCGTCGTTGTAGATTGTCTCGTCCGACGAGAGCAACTTGCCGAGCGTGCCTTCACCGCGCTCGAGGCGGTCCGCAATGTTCTTCGCGGACTCGCTCGCGGCCTGGATGTTGGTGATGATGGTACGGAGCCCCTCTCCGCTCGTCAGGTTGTTGAGGTTGCGCGCTATCCGCGAGACGTCCTGCATCCAGTCCGTCGGCGGCTCGCCGTGGAGAAGCCCGGCGGTTATGTCCACGACCTCGCCCTCGCCCTCCTCGAGCATCAGGAACTGCCCGCCGAGCATCGACAGGCTGCACACAGTGATGCGGTAGCTCGTCCTGAGCACGACGGACTGGTCCACTTCGATGCGGACCGTCAGGTTGGAGGGCGTGACTATCACGTCCTCGACTCCGCCGACCTTCGTGCCGCGGTACATCACATTGTCGTGCTCCTTGAGGCCGCCCACCGCGTCGAACGCGACGTTGGCGACGACCTTCTGGCGTCCCTTCAGCACGTCCACGCCCGATATCACTATCGTGAAGTACACGAGTAGCGCCAGCACCGCGAGCATGAAAAGCCCCACGATGGCCTCCGAGAATATGTCGTTCTTCCTTCTTCTGCTCATTGCATTTCGCCTTTCATGGCCGAGAGGAATTCCCTCACGTCCGGTTTTTCCGATTTCACGAACTCCTCGGGCGTCGAACATTCGACGACCTTCCCTCCCTTGAGGAGCAGTATCCGATCCGCGATGGCGAGCGCCCCCTGCAGGTCGTGAGTGACGACGATCGAGGTGATGCCCAGCTCGCGGTTAAGCTTGCGGATGAGGCGGTTGATCGTGACCGAAGTCACGGGATCCAGCCCCGACGTCGGCTCGTCGTAGAGGACGATGTCCGACTCGCGCACGATCGCGCGTGCGAGGCCGGCGCGCTTCTGCATGCCGCCGGAGATCTCCGCCGGATACTTGTCTGCAGCCGGGACGAGCTCCACCGCCCTCAATGCGTGCCTGACGCGCACCGAAATCTCGCGGGCCGGAATCCTCGTGCACTCCTCAAGCGGCAACGCCACGTTCTCGGCGACGGTCATCCACGCAAGTAGAGCCCCACCCTGGAAAAGATACCCTATGCGACCACGCAGCCTCTCCAGTTCGCTGTCGGAACAGGACGCGACATCGACCCCATCGACGGTGACGGTCCCAGACGTCGGGGTCAGGAGGCGCACGAGGTGCTTGAGCGTGACGGACTTGCCGGTCCCCGAAGGGCCGACGATACACAAGACCTCGCCCTTCCTGACGGAGAAAGTCAATCCGTCCAGGACGGGGATCCCGTTGAACTTCTTCACCACGTCCCTGAACTCGATCAGGCTGGCGGCGTTTGTGTCCTTTTCACCCATTGACGGATATTATACCACAAAATTCGCCGCATGTACCTGCAATCATGCATGAAATTTGACCTTAGGACATATCCGTCAGGCTGATCTCAAGGGTTTCGTCCTGGGAAAGTACGGAGAGCGCAATGTCGTCGCGCCCCATGTCGGAAAGCGTCTCCCTCATCGCGGTCTCGGCGATATGGGGCGTATTGCAGTCGCGCGACAGGTGCGCGAGCGCGAGCGCTTTTAACCTTGGCGAGGCGAAGCGCCTGACCAGTTCGCACGCATCGTCGTTTGAAAGGTGCCCGCGAGGTCCCGCTATGCGCCGTATAAGGCTGGGGTGCCTCCCGCTCGAATGAAGCATCACCGAATCGTGGTTCGACTCAAGCGTCGCAACGTCTGCCTCTGCGAACTTCAACCCCACGGAATCAAGCGGAGTGCCGATGTCCGTCCCGTGGAAGTACGTGACGCCTCCAGCGCGGATGAGGAATCCGACCGGATCGCTCGTATCGTGCGGAATCGAGAACGGAGATATCTCGAACGGCCCGATGTCGAACGGCTGCCCGTTCTCGAAGCACACGAACGACTCCCCCGCGAGACCGCATCCGTGCGCAACCGACTCGGCGGTCATCGCGTTCGCGAACACTGGCACGTCCCTGCGCGACAGAAGCGTCTTCAGCCCGGACACGTGGTCGTCGTGGGAATGTGTGACGAGCACGGCGGAGAACTCTACGCCTTTGAGCCTCTTGTAGCAGATGCCGCAGTCGATCAGCACCGCTTCGCCATCATGCTCGACAAGGTATGCGTTCCCCTTAGATCCGCTTGCAAAAGACACAATCCTCATGGCGTCCGTTCCCCCTTTTGCGCTTCAAACCCTGCCGAACCTCCATCTTCCCGGTCGAGGCGGACGGCGGACCAGAACGCCTCGCCGTCGCGTATCAGCCCCGCGAGGGACTCCTTTCTCGCGAGAATCTCCTCGACATGTTCCTCCACCGTACCCTCCGTCACGAACGCATGGACGAACACCGTCTTCTCCTGCCCGATGCGGTGCGCACGGTCCGTCGCCTGCCCCTCCACCGCCGGATTCCACCATCGGTCGTAGTGAATGACGTACGTCGCCTTCGTGAGGTTCAGTCCGAATCCGCCGGCCTTCAGGCTGAGGATGAACGCCGAAGGCCCTGACGAGCCGATGAAGCGCGCTATCTCTGCCTCGCGGGCGGACGCAGAAAGACCTCCGTGCAGGAACGGGACGGAACATCCGAGCCGCCCTTCAAGGAGCCTCTTCAGCGCCGTGCCGACCTTCGCGTACTGCGTGAACACGAGCACGGACTCCCCGTTCTCGAATATCGTACCGACAAGCTCGACGAGCCTGTCAGCCTTGCCGCCGGACACCCTCTCGCCGTCGAATCCGTCGCACGCGAGCTTGAGGCGCGTGAGGAGAGCGAAGACGTCCCCCTGCCGCCTCTCGCCCATGCGGTAGTCCGCGAGGGCACGCTCGTATTCCGCGCGCTCCGCAGGGCCAAGCGTGCAGTACTCGCGCACCTCGCGCTTCTCGCCGAGTTCCCCCGCGATGTCCGGATCGCTCTTAAGCCTCCGCATCACGAACGGTTCGAGCGCGCGGCGGAGCCTCGCGCCCTGCGAGCTGCGCGGATCCTCCGCGAGCGGCTTGACGAACCGGTCCTCGAACGACTTACGGTCACCGAGCAGCCCGGGGTTCAGGAACTCCTCTATGCTCCAGATGTCCGCGACAGAGTTCTCTATCGGCGTGCCGGTGAGCGCGAGCCTGCGCGGAACTCCAAGCGCGCGAACGGCACGCGCGGCATGCGTGTCTGGATTCTTGATGGCCTGGGCCTCGTCGAGCACTATCGCGTCCCATGCGACTTCGGCAAGGTACGGATGGTCCCTAACGAGCAGCGCATAGCTCGTCACGACGACGTCCACCGAGCGCGCCGTCCTCGTGAATCCGCTGCCGATGTGGCGGAATTCGCCCTGATGAACGTAAACGCGAAGGGAAGGCGCGAACGCCGCAAGCTCGTGTCGCCAGTTCGCGAGCAAGGTCAGCGGGGCGACGACAAGCACCCTTCCCGGCGACCCGTCCTTCAGCATCCACGCGATTGCCTGCATCGTCTTGCCCAACCCCATGTCGTCCGCGAGCAGCGCGCCGAATCCGTTGCCGGTGAGGAAGCGTATCCATTCCACACCCCGCGCCTGGTAGTCGCGAAGCGTCGCCATCAGCCCCGGAACCTGCGTCGGCGCCAAGGCGCCCTCGCCGTCGCGCGCACGCCTAAGGTCAGCAACGAGCCTACCTATTGTGCCGCGCGCCTCAACCTCGTCTATCTCCAGCCGTCCGACCGCGCCGATGCCGAGAGCGAACGAAATCGGATTCGCCTTGCTTCCCGCAGCCTTTTCGAGAGCGCGCAGCGCCTCGCGCAGGATGCCGCGATCCACCTCTATCCAGCGGTCCCTGAAGAACACGAACGTCGAATTCTGCTCGAGAAGGAAGCGAATCTCCTCCGCAGTCACGTCCTCGCCCGCGACCTTGATGCGCAGCCTGACGCCTCCGTGCGTCGAATCTTGCATCGCCTCGTCGCCGACCTCCACGGACGCAGAGACCTTCGCCTGGACATCAACGCCCTCGACGGTGTAGCCCGCGCCACGGAGGTCGTGTGCGCCACGCCTGACGAAATCCTCGGCATCTCCCCTCGTGAGCCTCGCCACGAGCCTGTCTTCGGCAGAGCCCGCCTTCAGCCCGCGCAATCCACCCCACACGTACGCGGCCTCGCCGAGCGCGCGGTATTGCGCGCGTCCGTGCGGACGCGGACACGACACGGTGAAAGCATCCTCGCTGGAAGCATTGGATCCGTCCGCGCGGAACGCGAACGCCATTGCCCTTCGCCCGTCCACGTCCTCCTCGGCTGCACCGTGCCACGCGGCGAGGTCGGCGGCGAACGCGGCGCACTCCGCGTCGTCCCAGAGGACGAGCCCGGTGCGGCTCCTGAGGGCCATCGCCCATGCGTCGTGAAGTGTCTCGTGGCGCTGGTCCTCGGCGTCCTCGCTCAGGACGGTGACCGAGGGACCGCGAACGTACTCGTCAACCCAGTCGTTGTCCACGCCGACTCCGCGCCAGCGCGCGTGCCATCCGTCGTCCTCGCGCACGAGGTCGGGATAGAACCTCCCCTCCGCGACTAGCGCGAGGGCCTCAAGTTGCCTGGGGCTCGGACGCTTCAGGGGAATCCTCCTCCTCCTTGGCGACCTCTCCGAGGGTCTTCGTGCCGGAAAGCAGCGCGACGACCTGCGCCTGTACCTCGGCGAGGTTCTCGAGACGCAGTCGCGGATCGAGTATCACGAACGTGTCACCCTGCTTGCGGTCCTCGTACACGCGGCGGATGGTTCCGTCCTCTAGCTCCTTGGCGTCGCGCTCGACGAGAATCTTCGACCGCTCGAGCATGACGGCGAGGACGTACACGACGTTCTTCATCGCGGGATCGTCCATCGTGACGAGCTGACGGATGAGCTCGCCCGCGTCCTCCTTCTTGATAGGATCCTTCTTCTCCTCCTTGACGGGGGCGAAGTACACGCCGTCCCACTGCGAGAACGGGACCCAGTCCCGCTCAGCGGTCTTCCAGCATTCGGGATGGCAGTCGAACCTCTCGTAGCCATCGACCGTCTCCCTCAGGGCGCTCACTACTGGTGCGCGATCCACGAGCGGCTTCTGGCACAAGCTGCAGACGTGTCCACGCGAACGTATGTTCCATTCCTGTGACATAGTTTGTTATAGCACTTCTATTTGAGCATGAACTCGAATTCCGGCGTGAGGTCCTCGCCGACGATCCGCGATAGCCGCGAACACCACTGCTTGCGCTTCTCGAGGTCATTCTTTGGACGCTCCGACTGCGGCAGCGCGCGGTACTCGGCGAATAGTTTCTGGAACGTATCCCACCCGTACCGGTCGATGAGCTGCGCGAAGAAGTGGAGCGCGAGGAAGGGATCGCCCTTCCACATCCCGAATGGACGCCCCTTGTCATTCCATTCCTTGACCGTCCGCCTCATGCCCGCGCCGCCGATCTTCTTGTCCCACAGGCCGGCCCCGCATATCCGCTTCATGTTCAGGAGCGTGAAGAAGTTGACCGTGACCTCGCCAGTGCCGTCGAACGTCCAGTCGTAGTTCTGGTGGTTGTGCCCCATCTCGTGGAAGAAGCCCCAGACGTCGTCCTCCTCGCCGGCGCGTATCGTCGGCTCGCTCACGAGCCTGCGCGCACTGCCGTCCGGGATCATGATCGGATACCCGGAGTGCATGTACCCGCAGCAGAGCTGCACGTCGGTGCACATCCGCTCCGGCGAGGAGCGTTCGGCGGGGATCCCGGTAAGCCAGGCGTCGTTGTCCATGATCTCGCGCCAGACCTTCAGCAGCGGGCGCGGGTCCGCAACGCCACGCGCGACGGACGTCGGGACGGTCAGGACGATGCGTCCGCTCTCGATCTCGGCAAACGGGGCCGTCGGGGCCTTCAGCTGCGCTGCCCATGTCTCCGGCGTGTCCCGCCCCTCGACGAACCACGGTGCGGGGCAGGCGGGCCCGATCTTCACGGACACCTTCCCATTCTTGCCGCCCGGCACCTCGATGTACACCGTGCCGCCGAACGGGGTTGAGAACGTGACGGACCTCTTCGCGAGCTTCAGCGCGACATCGACTACGGGCGCGCGCATCCACTCGCCACTAGACGTGTTCCTGCACGTCGTCGCGCCAACGCGGACGTAAAGCCCCAACTTCTCCGCGCCATCCGGGAGCGTTACCGTGATCGGCTCTCCGGCGGCGGCGAAGAGTCCAGTCCCGTGGCGGCGAGGAACCGAGAGGTCGATGTCGATGTCGCGCGTCACGCGCGGACTGCCCTTCTCGGGCAGTCCAGGATACGTCGCCGCAGCGGGAACCGCACGCCAGTTCCGCTCCGGATTCGCCTGCCATGCGCTCTGCATCATGATGAACGCAAGACGCTCGCGGACCATCCCCGACCTTATCGGACGCGATGGCGACGGGACGGTCTTCATCACCGTCTCGTCAAGCGTACGCTGCAGAGACTCGAGTCGCGCGCCCCATTCGTTCTGCTCCATTGGCAGGACCTCCGAGGCCATGTCGATCGTGGACAGACATTCCGCACCGGTCTCCTTCGACATGGTAACGCCGCCCTCCACAAGTGCGAAGGCGCTCGCCATCGTCGTCCCGGGCCTGTCCTCCATCCCGGCTATCTCGTAGAGGCCGCCGCGAGGATTCCCTGCGAACGCGCCTGTCGAGTAGATCCCCGCAAGACCGAGCGCGGCATTGAAGGTGCTGTCGGAACGGAGGGACTTGTCAGAATTTATCTGCTTCCAGCCCCATCCGACCACTGGCGCGAGCACGCCGCCACCTCGGGCGACGAAGTCAGCAATCTTGCCTGCGTCCGCGCGCGGATGCGCATCGGGCATCGTGAGCACGACGGTGCCTTGAGAGGAGGATGCAAGCTCTCCGAATCCTTGCATGGCCTTCGCCTCCACCTGCCGGCCGCACTTGCCGAGCGCACGTTCGATCGCAGGCAGCGAGGCGCCAAGCCGCCTGTCGATGTACAACGTGACCTTCTTGGCGTCGCCGGCGAGCCATAGGACGCATTCGCGCAGGAACGCGACGTTGTCGTCCCTCAAGCCCTCGTCGCCCTCGAAGAATCCGTGGTGTGTGACGGCAACTGCGCGTCCCTTGCCGTACGACCCGGCGGCGGCGACCGTGTAGGACTTTCCATCGGCGCGGGCGAACGCAATCGGCACTGCGACCTCGCCGTCCGTGACGAGGCATCCGGGCAGCGCACCGCCCTTAACGGCGATTGCCTTCACGTCGCGCGAGAGCGTGGCGCGAAGCGCGTCCGCCGCGCGCTTCCACGAGAACTCGAGCCGCACGGGGCCGAGCAGCCCCGACGGCGCGCCTTCCACCGTGGTACGGTAGCGCGTGGGTATCGTCTGGTAGTGGTTGTTAAGCGTGTTGTAAACCGTCACCTTGATGGTGTTCGCGCCTTCCTTCAGCTTGCCGCCTACGTCAGCGCGCCAAGGCGGACAGCAAAGGACCTTCTCATCGCCGCCGTTCACCGAGACGCCACAGCAGACGCCCACTCCGCCGAGATCAAGCGTACAGTCCTGCCCCGCCTGTTCCTTCGTGAGGGTGAACGTCCTTTCATACACCGCCCCGCCGGAGTAGTGCCTGAGGCCGTCCGCGACAAGCGCCCAGTTGCCGAGGGCGATCTTGCCCTTGCCGCACTTGAGGCGCATCGGCTCCGTAAACGCGGCCCCGCCGATGAAGCCTGGTTCGTGCGCGACGCGAAGCGTCAGCGAGGCAACGCCCGCATTCGCCATGCGCGGCTTCACACGATATGCCTTCTCCTGCGCAGCGCTCGGCGAGCGCGTACTGCCATCAATCAATTGCACCTCGGCCGACGCGCCGGCAATACTCGCTGAAAGGAGCGTGCCGCGCATCCGTATCTCAATCTCCTCGCACGCGGGCGTAAGCGTCGCAGTGTACACGCCCTCTTTCGCCTTGCCGCCGAGCGGATCGAATGGCAGCACCGCAGGATCGTTGTACCAGCACATCGAAAGCGGAACCTTCGACGGCACGCTCTTGACGTCCGTACGCATCATCACGAGCGCAGCGCGGCCAAAGTCGTCGTAGGTTACGGACAGATCGTGGTAGCCTGCCGAGAGGGAGATTCCCTCGCCCACCTTGCGCGCCTTGCCGTCGATTGTCAGCGCCGCCGGCACAACGCCGTGCGCGACCGGCTTCGCCTTGCAGTCGCATGGCGCATAGACGAAGGTCTTGTACGCCGCACCGGGCTTCGCACCACGCGACGGCGAGACGTCGTAGAGCCTCATGCTGTACGGACCCAACACGAAGAAGTCGTCGCCCACGATTCCGTTCAGGCCATGGTGCCAGTCCTGGAAGCCGGGCATCCCTTCTGCGCCTTCGCGCCAGGAGAAGAGGAACGGCGAGCCGTTTTCATCAAGAAATTGCGGGCCATACGAGACCGTCATGTACTCAGGCAGACCTATTTCCTTCGCGCCAATCATCTTCACGCGGCGAATCTCCGCGCCAATGTAGCGTTCGCGTGCGGGCAGGCGGAAATCACCCCACTTGTTGTCAAGCGTGGGCTTCAGCGTGAAATCCCACTCGCCGTCGAGTGTCACATACGACGACGGGGCAAGCCTCGTCGCAAAGGACTCCTCTTGCCGTTGTTCGCTTGCCTTATTGCTCGCAAACACCACGAGCTTGGGCGCGCCGTCACCTGCAATCTTCACCGTGGTCGTGCCGTCGGCGTTGCGCCTGAACTCCGTGAGCGCCTTCTGCGTGCCGTCCCAGGGATCCCAAAGTTCGGGCGTACCCGTGGCACGAAAGGTACATTCACCAGGGGCAGCGAGGTCGCAGATGAAATACACGTCATACCCGCCGATACGGCGATGCAGAGCCTTGGCGTTGCCGGGCGCGCGGAAGTCGGGCGTACCAACGGCGGCGGCGATTTCCTTCAGCTGCGCGGCGGAAGGCTTCGCGGGGAACGCAACGGGCAAGGTGCCCGTAGTCCCGGTGGTCAGTTCCGCAACAAGGGCGTCGATCTTCGCCCTTTCAGTATGTGGAGCATCGGTGAACTCCGGCTTAGCGCCAAGGACGATGACCTTGCCGCCCGCGCGCTTGAACTCGACAAGCTTCTCAAGCGACGAGCGGCGAATCGCGATCATATCGGGCAGAATCACCATGCGGTACGCCTCGCCCACGACGCAAAGGCGTCCGTCCTTAGCCGTCGCCTTGGCCAGCGAATCCGCGTCGATGAAATCGACGTCCGTCTGCGCCTCGGTGACGAGGCGGCGCACGATATCGTGCGAAACACTAACGGAGACATTACCCCTGTTCCTGTTATAGACGCACGGCTCGAGCGGATTCACCACCGCCACGTCGCAGACATGGTCGCCCTGGCTCAGAATGTAGCTCAACCGCTCGAAGTACTTCAGGAACGCCTTCATGTACGTCCAGTACGGCATTCGGAAGTGGTAGCACGGCGGCGCCCACTCCCACCAGCCGCCGTAGGTGGAGTAATAGAGCCCGTGAAGGTTGAGGATGTTGGAGCCGTAGAGGTAGTTATGGCAGGTAGAGTCGAAAATCGTCGAGGTTGATGCCTGCCATCCCTGCGAGTGGTAGCCCTCCAGCCACACGCGCGGACGCCTGTTGAGGTGGGCGATGGAGGAGCCGACCTTGTTCTTGATGATGTCGGCGGAGCGTCCGGGCGTGTCGAATCCGGG
>JAEEGL011516971.1_pt1 | contig 10633 bp, 9 predicted proteins | sample 9134231 | NCBI WGS metagenome assembly JAEEGL01 (sample SAMN16246548, study PRJNA631951) | gut metagenome | biome: gut microbiome; feature: rumen; material: fiber-attached | host: Bos | place: Iran: Karaj | collected 2018-10 | reverse complement strand
TGTGATCATGCGGGGAGCACGCCATGTGCAGTCCTTTGACAGCCCTGTCCTGATGGCTCGGAGAAAGATCCTGAGCCCGGAATATCAGATGCTGAAGCGGATCGGTGATTTCCTGATTTCACTTATCGGATTGATTGTTCTGTCGCCTGTTTTCCTTGCAACGGCGATTGCAATCAAATCTTATGATCACGGTCCTGTCTTCTACAAACAGGTGCGTCTGACAAAAGACGGGAAGCAGTTCAAAATCATCAAGTTCCGTTCGATGAAGGTGGACGCGGAGAAAGACGGTGTTGCCAGGCTCAGCAGCGGGGACAATGATGACCGGATTACTCCCATCGGTAGAATTGTCCGGAAATGCCGCCTGGATGAGCTGCCCCAGCTGATCAATATCCTGAAGGGTGATATGGCATTTGTCGGTCCCAGACCAGAAAGACCTGAAATTGCTGAGCAGTACTGCAAAATGATGCCGGACTTCAAACTGCGGCTTCAGGTGAAGGCTGGCCTCACAGGATATGCACAGATATACGGAAAGTACAACAGTGATCCGTATGAAAAGCTTGAGTTTGACCTGATGTACATCAACGATATGAGCATCCTGACAGATCTGGAACTTATGTTTGCCACAGTTGGTATTCTTTTTTCTTCTGAAAGTACCGAGGGCGTAGCAGAAGGGCAGACAACGGCAATGGAGTATGAGAAAGAGGCAGAACCATTAGAAAACAGAGCATAAATAGTAGGAGTATAGGATTAGCTGGCCAAGAGAGAAAAGAGAGGAGCACCTTGATAGAGAGATGGGTGCTCCTTGATATGTAAACCAATTAGGGATTGTAGTTATGACAATTTGCTCGGAGTTCATTTTGGCATCCGGGCATTTTGTCATGTTATAGAAGTTTCTTTACGGATGGGAGTCTGGAATAGATGCCGAAGGTTTTATATGTGGCTACTGTGGTTAAAACTCATATCATGGAGTTCCACATCCCATATTTAAAAATGCTGAAAGCAATGGGTTGGGAGACAGCTGTTGCCGCGAGAAATGACTATGAGGATCCTGCCGATTGTAAAATCCCATATTGTGATGTATTTTTTGACATCCCATTTGAGCGAAATCCGTTCAAGCCAGGAAATATTAGAGCCTACAAATTGCTGAAAAAAGTAATTGACGAGGGAAACTATGACATAATTCATTGTCATACGCCAGTTGGAGCGATGCTCACACGATTAGCTGCACAGGATGCCAGGAAGAAGGGTAGTAAAGTATTTTATACAGCTCATGGGTTCCATTTTTATACGGGGGCTCCATTGATCAACTGGTTGGCATATTATCCGGTTGAGAAGTGCTTGGCGCGGAAAACAGATGTTTTGATAACTATCAATAAGGAAGACTATAACAGAGCAAAAGATAAGTTTAAAGCCGGGAAAGTGGTGTATGTACCTGGCGTGGGAATTGACATAGACAAGTTCAGCAAGCGGATTGGTAACAGAGATGTAAAGCGGGCAGAGCTTGGATTCAAATCTGATGACTTTGTATTACTTTCTATTGGTGAATTGATCACGAGAAAGAACCATACGCTTGTCCTGGATGCATTGGGAGAATTGAAGAAAGCCAAAGAGCTGGACAATATCCAATATGTCATTTGTGGGTGTGGTGTATTGGAAACAGAATTGAAAGAAAAATCAGTCGCTCTTGATATATCAGACCATGTCCACTTCTTGGGTTATCGAAACGACATCAGCGAGATCTGTAATGCTGCTGATCTCTTCGTGTTCATGTCACTACAAGAAACCTTTCCGGTAGCGCTGATGGAATCGATGGCTTGTGGACTTCCGGTCATTTGTTCAGATACTAGAGGCAATACCGCCCTGATTGATAGCGGGAAGAATGGAGAGATTATCGATAATACAGTCGAAGCAGTGGTTGGTGCGATAAAGACGCTTCAACATGATGATGATCTTTGTAATCGTTATGCACAAGCAGCAATGGCCACAATCAAACACTTTGATTTGTTGTCTTTTGAAAAGGAAGTTTACGATATTTATACAGATAAAAAGGACCAAATTCCATGGAGAGAGGCAAAACCCGAATACCTTATTGCTGTGACAAAGTATCAAAAGCTTAAGAGAGAACTGGGAATTCCTCTTAATGCTACAGTACTTCTTTCAGTTGGAGAAGTTAATAAAAACAAAAATCACAAGGTAGTAATAAAGGCATTACCGGATTTGAAAGAATGCTGGTATGTTCTATGCGGACGCGGACCGTTGATGGAAGAGCATAGGAAGTTGGCAGAAAACCTTGGGGTAAGTGACAGGCTTATTATGACAGGCTATCGAACAGATGTGGCAGATTTCTATTGCATGGCGGATGTATTTGTGTTCCCATCATATCGTGAAGGCCTTCCTGTGGCACTTATTGAGGCTGTTGCCAGCGGATTGCCTGTGGTTGCGACAAAGATACGTGGAAGCAGCGATGTCGTAAAAGATGAAAATAACGGTGTTCTTGTCGAAAACCCGGCAGATCATGATGAGATTATTGCAGCAGTAAAAAGAGCTGCTGAGATTACAATAGGGACAGCGCATATTCAGCGCTTCGAGATTAAACATGTATTGGAAATAATCAAGTATATATATTATGAAAACAGGCAGGATCCATTATGGGAAAAGCAATAAAAGTTTTACATGTTCTTACAAGCACGCGGTATTCGGGGGCAGAAAACGTTGCCTGCCAGATTATCAATGGCTTTATGGCTGAGGGTAATTTCTATGAAATGCTATATTGCAGCCCAGATGGACAAATTCGCGACGCTTTGGCTGATTGGGGTGTTAGTTTTGTACCACTTGAGTCATGGTCTATAAGAAATCTTAAGAAAGCAATAAAGATGACAAAACCGGACATCATACATGCACATGATATGAAAGCATCCCTCTTCTCAGCAATTCTTTGTGGTTCGATACCACTGATTTCCCATGTACATAACAACAATTTTGATTCCCGTGGAATCACACCAAAGGCGGTTTTATATTCTTTTGCAGCGCATAAAGCGAAACATATATTCTGGGTGTCAAAATCAGCATATGAAGGATACGCATTTCATAATCGTTTTAGAGATAAAAGCAGTGTTTTGTACAATGTCATAGACCGGGAAAAACTACAAAAAAAAGTCGGAGAGGATATGCATAAGTATGATTATGACATTGTTTTTTTGGGCAGATTAACGTACCAAAAAAACCCGTTTCGACTAATTGATGTGTTGAGTAAAGCCTCTGAGAAACACCCACAAATGAAGGCGGCTGTTATTGGAACAGGAGATATGGACGCTGAAGTCAAAAAAGAGGTTGAACAGGCCGGAAAACAGAGCAATATTGACATACTTGGATTTAATAGTAATCCATACAGGATTCTTCATGATTCAAAGGTTATGATCATGACATCCCGGTGGGAAGGACTGCCAATGTGTGCAATTGAAGCCATGAGTCTAGGTGTGCCAATTGTCAGTACCCCAACTGATGGACTGAAGGAATTAATTGATAACGGTATAACAGGGTATTTGTCTGATAATGACGAGGTCTTGGCAGCAAAAGTAGTTGAGATTTTGAAAGATGAAAAACTGCATAAGCGCCTTTCCGATAATTGCCTCAAGAAAGCGGAAGAATTGCTGGACTATAGCAAATTTGGAAATGCAATAGAGACAGAATATAAAAAAGCATTAGGGAAGCAAGATAAATGAAATTTTCAATCGTTATCCCAGTTTACAACGCCGAAAAATATTTAAGTCAGACGTTGCAATCAATTCGAAATCAGACGCATGAAGATTTTGAAGTTATTATGGTTGATGATGGTTCTACAGATAACAGTGCGCATATATGCGAAACCGTGGCAAAAGAGGACAATAGATTTATTCTCATTCAAAAAAAGAATGCAGGGGTATCATCCGCAAGGAATATTGGCATTCGTTATGCTAAAGGTGAATTCATTCTTTTCATTGATTCAGATGACTGGATAGAAAAGGATGCGTTAACTATTTGCCGACAACATCTACAAACAACACATGCAGATGAGTTGATATTTGGCATGTCTTTTGATATTGAGAAGGATGGCAAAAAACAGAGAAGTCTTAACAAATCACACAACAAGCAATTGCTTCAGGCTATAGATTTCGCACCTGCATTCAAAAGTTTGTATGGGAACAATTATCTTACGTCTTCGTGTAATAGGATGGTATCTCTCAGAACTCTAAGGAGCAACAAGTTGCTCTTTGACGAAGGAATATCAAACTACGAAGACTATGAATTCAACCTTCGAACACTGGGATATTGTAAGAATGTCATGGTAATCCCGGACATGCTGTATCATTATATTATCCGACAAGATAACAGCAATTCGAGAAAATATAAACCTAATATGATGATGCAACTGCCATTGCTATGTTCACTCCTCAAAGAGGATGCGCAAAGAATCACTGATGATGCGGAAAGACTAATGACAATCTGTATAACATTCCAGGAAGTCTTATGGATGGGGATCAATAATATTTGTAAAGGGCCAAAGCCTATAGATAACATCAGGAAACTCTGCACACAAACCTGGATAAAAGAAAAACTTCCGATGGTGACTACCGGAAATAAATATAATGATATATCTCTATGGTTGTATAAACGGGAGCACTGGTTTTTCCTATATCTATGGAACAGATTTGCAATGTTGGTCAGAAAAAAGCGCTATTAGATATGAAAAGGTAGTTATAAAATGCAGACAGAAACAAGTACTACAACACATATGAATAAAACACTTGGATTCCTGTTTGGCCTTTTTATGGCTACGGATGCCATATATCTGTTTGGGTTTGGTTCCACACTTTTTACTATCTCCGAAATATATTCTGTTGTTTTGTTCGTATATCTGTTTGCAACAAAGCAGATTGATTTTGGCAGGATTAGAACTGGCGTTGGTAATAGCTTTCGGTTTTTACTTGTATATGTAGTATTTTCCGGCTTAACGGCCTTTGCCAGTTTTCTGAGCGTTTCCCTTATGTATCGGTATTTAGTTGGCATCATTGTTCTTATCATTTCCTTGACTGCCCTAGCCGACATGATAACATTATTCGAGTATAAGGATTATATAATCAATGGAATCGAGATGGGATTATTATTAAATTTCATCTTCTCTGTTATTGAATATATTGTCTGGAATACGACGCGGTCACCATTCACATTATTATATAGTCTTTTCCCGCAGCCCAATTTCCATATGAACGTATATAACTTTGGAGCTGAAGGCCTCTTCCTTGAGCCTTCCCATATGATCCATTATATTGCTTCTGTTTTTCCATTGTGGATTGTATATAGATATAGGTTTTCATTCAAATATTTAGCATTGCTTATTATAGGTTTATATCCTGTAGCAATGTCCGGTTCTGGAACATCTATGGTGGTTTGGATGGGGCTGCTACTTTTACTTCTGGCCACAAAAAGAAAATGGAGGTATGTTTCAAGAGGATCGTTTTTTGCATTCTGCATGATTGCTATTGTACTTGTTATTGTGTTTGCCTTCTTTCATGAATCTTCTGCAATTAATGGATTTATACGAACGATAGAGCAATACCTTGATCAGGCATTTACCGGGAGCAGGGTGACAGATTCATCGAATGCGGAAAGATTCAAATCAATGACAACCGCTATCTCAATGGCCTATAAATATCCTATAGGTTGCGGTTGGAATATGGCTCATACGTTGCTTGAACAATATGCAGACCTTAATATAGCGACTGCTTTTAATGACATCATTGAGATGACTTTGGAGCTGGGAGTTGGAGTTCTGTTTTATATTTGGTTCATTTTAGACAGCATTATTTCACTTTTTAAGATTGGCAGGAAAGACGCCAAGGGAGTTGCAGTTGCGATGATTGCTATTTTTGTTATGCAATGTATGGCAGACTATGCCTTCAATCCGTGTATGATGATGGTGTTTGGATTTGCCCGTTCCATTATTTTTGAGGCCAGGGAGAGAATAGAAGACGATGAAGATATGCTTAGTAGAGTATAAGTGCATAACAGATGAGGCTGGAAACGCCTTTGGACATGGGAAAAAAGTGTTGTTTGAAGCGGAACAGATGTGTCGGAAGATCGGATTTGAAACGTCGATCGCAACTTGTGTGGCTTATCTGGATGAGAAGTATGATGGGGAATATATACTCTTGCCAAATGCAATTTCGGCAGCTGAGTACACATATTACAGCATCAAAAGAGTCATTAGAAATATAAAATCGGCATTGAAAGAGAATGAAGCGGACTATATCTGGTTTACAAATATCGACTGGTATTTATTTCTATATCTTGGCTGCCACAGTGTTAGTCAGAAAGTGATCATAACTGCTTATGGGGATATATACGATTCAGTTAAATACTTTAGTTGCAGAGGGCTGCTAGGAAAAGCAGTGAGTTGCTTGGAGAAAAAAGGAATTCGGCAGGTTTCAATGATCATTGAAACTTTCTATAGGGATAGGCGTTCGGATAATGCAATGTTTATGCCTGACTACCTTTACACGGTTTTTTATAAAAAGTATCGATCCGTTGAGAAAAAACACAGAGTTATCTGTATTGGAACCATTAACAAACAGAAAGATATTTTGGGTGCGGTAGAAATATTCAATCAGATGAATGTCCCGCTTTACATTGTTGGAGGTTTTGTAGATAAAAAACTCTATAATGATCTCAATGCAAAAAAAAAGGAAACAATACAAATCAAAGATGCCTACTTAAGTGATGAAGAATATTACAGAGAACTTGGAAGCTCTGAATATGTAATTGTTCCTTATGACATGTCTGTATATGGTTCTGCTACAAGTGGTGTGGTGCGAGAAGCTATTTATATGGGAGTCAAAGTAATTGCGCCACAGAAATTATTGGACAATATGGGAATCAATTTAAAAGGATATGCAACTATTCAGGAGACGAAGGGATTGATCGAATCCGATGCACTCAGCATTTATCCAGAAGAAAAACTGGAACAATATAGCGAAGAGCATTTGTTACATGAACTAAAAAAAGAATTGTTGAAGCTGTGAGTGAAAAAGCTGCTTATATAGTTGGATTGGGCTGTTTATTCACATGGAACTTGGACAGATTGAAAATGGAATGAAGAGGATTACATGGATGCAGAACAGAAGACAGTATTGAAGAAAAAGGGAAGACTGGCAATGAGCGTTTTATCAATATTAAGCATTAAGATAATATCAATCAATTCAGACAATAACAATATAATGAAATAAGCGCAGAGATCTCGGATGGAGAGCTTTGCAAATCCTCAATTATGCATTCCCTTCTGCAGCTTGTTTTATGGAAAAGGGGAGAAAAATAATGATGATAGGAATTATGACATCGAATGCTTCTTTTCTTGAGAATTATGGAGCAGCATTGCAGGCATATGCTCTTTCTACCCAGTTGAAACTATGGGGGCATGAAGTGGAAATAATCAATTATAAATATAATACCGGGACAGAAATGGTGACAGCAGATAATAAGGTTAACAGATCACCAGCGAATGTACTGCGATATGTACTTAATAGTGAAAGCAGTCTTGCACAGAAGATTCAGTATAGGATTGCCAGAGGAAAACGGGATTCCATGAAACAGGTTTTTAAGAATTTCGCTTTGGATTATCTGCCAATTGATTTTGACAAACCTTTGACTTACAACGACCTACAAAACTATGCACCTTACGATTGCTTGATTACTGGCAGCGATCAAGTTTGGAATCCGTTGATACATGCGAATCAGAATGATCATGGTTTCTTTCTGGACTTTGGCGCAAAGGGAACAAAACGAATTGCTTATGCTCCGAGCTTTGGAATTTCTAAATTCCCGCATGAATGTGAAGAATCTTTAAGAAAATATATTAGAAAGTTGGACTTTGTTTCCGTAAGGGAAAAAACAGGAGCAGAGATAGTAAAAAATGTGTGTGACTTGGATGCCCCAGTAGTATTGGATCCGACGATAATGGCGGACCAGAAAATATGGGATACGTTCCTTGCGAAGCCTCAGGATATACCAGATAGATATATTTTGATATATCGTTTCGGAAAGATGAACTATACGACAAGACTCATAAAGCAGGTTCAGAAACAGATGGGGATACCTGCTATTGAACTTCCTCTGTCAATCGAATCATATGGGAAGGGAACCAGGTTATACTATAATGCGGGACCAGCTCAATTCGTGGGGCTTATTCGAAATGCAGAGATTGTTTTGACGGATTCGTTTCATGCTTCTGTTTTTTCAATTATGAACCATACACCGTTTTATACCTTTCTACGACAAAAGAAGAATGAGAAAAATAACATGAACAGCAGAATGGAAAACCTGTTGGATTCTGTTGGCTTGAATGAAAGACTCATCTATCCTGATTGTAGGTCTCTTTCAATCAAGGATATTAATTTTTCTGAAGCCGACAGAATTATTCAGAACAGAAGAATAGAATCCCAGAATTTCCTATTGAGAGCATTGAAGGAAACCTTATGAAAGAGAAATATATAAATAAGAATGTTGTATTTGATTCTTGTACAGGTTGTGGAGCCTGTTATAGTATTTGTCCAGTACAAGCTATTACCATGCAGGAAGATCAGGAAGGATTTCTGTATCCTGTAATCAATCCTGATAAATGTGTGAATTGCCACCGCTGTGAAAAAGTTTGCCCAGTTCTGCTGCCTCCTGATCAACCAGGAGTTCCAAATGCTCTTTTTTCGGGCTATATTATGGATGAAAAGTATCAGAAACAGTGTTCATCAGGGGGCGTGTTTGGACGTCTGGCAGATAAGATAATCAGTAATGGTGGTATTGTTTTTGGAGCGGTATTCAACAGTGGAAATAAAAAAGTTATTCATAGTTCCAATCTGGAATATGGAATGGATAAGATCTGTCGCTCCAAATATGTTCAGAGTGAGGCTTTTCATTGCTATTCCGATATAAAACATCTGCTAACTGAAACAAATAGGAAAGTATTGTTCTGCGGTTGCCCTTGCCAAGTTGCTGGTTTAAAGCAATTTCTTGGGGAATCATACGAGAATCTGATAACAATTGACTTTGTATGTCATGGGGTACCAAGCCCAGGAGTCTTCCGTGATTTTCTTGCCGAGGAAGAGAAATTGGAAGGAAAGAAGGTTTTAGACATTACCTTCCGAGAGAAAAACGCACAAGGGAAAGGAGAAGAGTACCTATACCTGTACCTGCACCAGAAGAAAAAAGAATTTAGGAGTCTTGATCATTTCTATTATTATCTTTTCCTGCATAATTGTATACTTAGACGTTCCTGTATGAATTGTGAGTATCCTGTTCATCATTATTCGGATCTGACGCTGGCTGATGACTGGGAACAGAACTGGGTGGATGATCCGCTGACAGGTGTTTCGCTGATACAGACAAATACAGATATCGGCAGTCAATGCATGAGAGAGATATTCGACGAAATGGAAATAAGACAGATAGAAATGGGTTCTCGAGCCTATATTAGAATGCCGCATGATTACGATTACAAAGACCGAAACAATGCGTTTAAAAGCTATAGGAAAGACAAATCACTTGATGGTCTCAAGCGTTTTTTTAAGCAAGTCAAATTCCGTAACGAAATGAGAAAACGTATTATCCACGACTTAAGCGTTATGAGAAAACGTTTATTGAAGATTATAGCGTTTAAGAAAGTAAAGACAACATACCAATAAGGTATTATGCCAATGGAGCAGATAACAGATGAACCAAAGTAAGGGTAGTTTGAGATTTATAAAGAACACAGCCATTTTCTTTGTGGGGAATATTCTATCGAAGTTAATATCATTTTTGCTTCTTCCCCTATATACAAGCATCATACCTACTGAGGATATGGGTGTATATGATGTATCGATTACTTTAGCTACAATGCTTCTTTCTTTCTTCTATTTTGAAATATGGTCAGCAGTACTTAGATATCTTTATGACGGTATAAATACAGAGGACAAAAACAAAGTCATTAAAGGTGGCTTTGCAATATTTGGAGTCTCTACTGCGCTTTTTGCTATAGTATGTGCACTTATGTGCATAATTCTAAGGTACAAGTATTTCTATCTAATAATCGGCTATGGGGTTATGTATGGCGCAGTGAGTTACATTACTTTTGTAGCGAGAGGATTAGGGAAAAACATCGATTTTTCTGTTTCGGGACTTATTAATACATTGCTACAACTCTTGCTCAATGTGCTTTTGCTAACAAAATATCAGATCGATTATTCTGCTTTGTATATCAGTTACATGGTCGGATCATTTATGCAGGTTTTGTATCTGTGTATAAGGATTGGTTTTGTTAAAAGAATAAAGACTGCTGTTTTCGATTATACATTGACAAAGAACTTACTTATTTATGCACTGCCACTGTGCTTTAATACCGTGGCATACTGGTTTCTGAACAGCGGCAATCGAATTGTTTATAATAGGATTTATGGAGATTCTGCAAGTGGCATCTATTCAATAGGGAACAGATTTGGGAATATTATAGCCCTTGCGACAATATGCTTTACTTATGCATGGCAAGATCTTGCATTCTTAACGTCAAATGACCATAAGGTCAATCAAAAGCAGTTTTACACAGCAGCCTGTAACAAATATCAGCAGTTTT
>JAEEGL011503850.1_pt1 | contig 10633 bp, 8 predicted proteins | sample 9134231 | NCBI WGS metagenome assembly JAEEGL01 (sample SAMN16246548, study PRJNA631951) | gut metagenome | biome: gut microbiome; feature: rumen; material: fiber-attached | host: Bos | place: Iran: Karaj | collected 2018-10 | reverse complement strand
CAAAACTCAATACATTATTTAAAAAATATTAATTTTATGCAAGAATTACTTTATTTAAATTTAAGTAATAATCAAATTAAGGATGAAGGAATTAAAATTTTTTGTCAAATTGAATTATATAATTTAATTTATTTAAATATTGAAAATATTGGAATGAATGATTTAGGTTTATCAGAATTTACAAAAGATAATACATTTTTTGATAAATTAGAAACTTTTATTATAATAAATAATAATTATGAAAATAATAGTAATATAATTTCTATTTTAAATTCAAAAATAAACAATTTTAGATATTAAAAAGTAAATTTTAATTTTTTTTTTCATGTTAATGTACTATCTTTTTAATATGAAATATATGTTCAAGTACATATTCAATATCTAATTCATTTTTATCAACCAATTTTTCATAATGTTTTATTTGACTATGATATTCTTTATATTTTTCATGTTTTAATAACTCCTCAATTGCATTTTTAAATTGTTTCTTCATTTTTTGATTATAATGTTCAATCATTTTTTTCTTCCAATTTAAGTTAATTTCATCAAATTCACTTTTTTTATTAAAAGGAATATTATTAATTTTTTCAATTAATTCATCAAAAAAATTATCTTCAGATATAGGAACAATATTATCATTTTCCTTTTTATTTTTATTCATTTGTTTTTTATTTTTTTCTTCTATTATTTTAATACCTTTTATTTCTTCTTTTGGAGTTAGAGTATTTATTATTATACCCTCCTTTGTTAAATTATTACCATATTTAAAGTTTAAAATATTATTTTCTTGTTCTTTTTTTTTTTATTAATTTCCTCTTTCTTATTTTCAATTTTTTCTATTAATTTTTGTTTCTCACTTTCATATTCCATTTCTTCTTTATTTAATTTAATTTTTAATTCTTTTTCAATATCTTCTTTTATTTTATCTAATCCTGATATTTTTTTTATTAAATCTAATTTATCATCATTTATAATTTTTTTAATTCTTTCATTATATTCTTGGAATTTTTCTTTATTATTATTATTTTTATCTTTTAATTTATATACTAATTTCATTAACCCATTTTTTTTAGAGATATAAGTGTTATATAAATTATCAAAGTTATAATGTTTTTCAATAATACCTTTTATTTTTTCTTCCTTATTATTATTGTTTTTATTTATTATTCCTTTTGTTGATAAATCAGTTGAATATTTGCATTTTTTTTTTTCACCATTTTTTAAAATCAAATATAATTTAATATTCATTTCATTATTAATATTGATAAATTCTACAAGTATTTTAGATGCATTTTTAAATAACTCTTCATTATCCTTCTTTAATTTATTAATATCTATTAAATATGAATATATATATTTATTTTTTTCTGGAAAAAACTGTTTAACTATTGGATCCTCATATTTAAAATTAATCATAATCTCCTTACTAATTTCTTTTACATCTAATTCAATTTTTTCCAATAAAATATTGAAATTATTTTGATAAAGTTTAGTATATTTTTCAATATTATCAATTTTTAATTGAACATTAATATCAAAGTAATTATAAGGAATAATTTTTTTTAATGATTTAATAGGAAATTTATTTTTATTATTAAAAAAACCATAAAAAGCTGCACCAAGACTAGCAGATTCATCAATTAAGATAGTTTTTGATAACTTAATATTTTTTCTTAAATCATTTTCAAATAGTTGTTGAATTTTTGGAATTCTCATTATTTCACCTGCAATTTCCACTTTTACATTGTCAATATTAATATCTTTAATAAACTCTTTAAAATCTTCTAAAATAGTATTTAAATAGCCTTCAATTAATTTTTCAAAATTTTTCCTAGTTAAATTATATTTTAATGCAATCTCTCCTCCAATAAATGGATCTATTATTATATCTGTATCTTCATTTACAGTAAGAATTTTTTTTGCTTTTTTTATCGCGTCTAATAATTCTTTTTTATGTAATTTAAAAGAAGATTCAAATTTTTTATCATCTTTTTGTATTGAATTTTCTTTTTTAAAATGTTCAATACAATCTTTAAAAATTACTTTATCAAAATTTCTTCCTCCTGTAGAAGGTAAAACTTTTACTTTTTTAACTTGATATTCATCTTGTTTAAAAATAGAATAAATAAAAGAAGTTTTTGAGTGTCCAGAATCAATAAAAATAACATGTTTTTCTTTATCTTTTTGATTTTGAAACATATCATAATGTTTTGTATATCCATAATGCATAGTAATTGCAGTTGATTCATTAATAACATTAACATTTTTCATACCAATTGCATTAGCAATAATTTTTAAATTATTTTTTTGATATAAAGTATAATAATCAGGAACACTAAAAGTTACATAATCATATTGTATTTTTTGCTCTTTAAAAAAATAGTTATTTATTAATGAAAGATAATCTGCAATAATAATAGATGAATTTTCATATTCATTATTATATGTTTTAAATTTATCTTTATTTGAATCAAATATATCTTTTTCTAAATATTCTAATTCTTTTTTAAAAAATTTATTATTTATAAAACCAATAAATCTTGAAATATTAAAATAAGATGTGTTTAAAAATCTATTCATTTTTGAATTTGATGTTTCACCATATAATCTATTTGTATTAGTATAACATATTTGAGATGGGATTGTTCTTGATGCAACATCACTTAATAAAACTTCTGTTAAAAATTGATTATTGTTTCTATAACATTTTGAATATACTGTTTTCATTGCTCCTATATTAATTCCTATATGAATTTCATTGTGATTATCCATTTTTTAAAAATATTAATTAATGTGTCCTTTTTTTTGTGATAATTCAACTTTTTTTTTTATATTATAAAAATATTTATATTATAAATTTATTAATTATTTAATTTATTTTTTAATAAGAAAATTTATTTAATAAATTGTTTAATTTTTCTAATACTATATTTGTATATTCTAATCTTGTATTTAATAATAAATATCTATTTGCAGATTTATTATTTTTATCATTAATAATTCCAATAAATTCTAATATGTCTTTAACAATAAATACAAAAATTGCTGTTGTTTTATCTAACTTTTTATAATAATTTGGAGTAATTTTTTTAATATTATTTCCTAAAATAATATATAATCGATTAATAATTTTTTTATCAAAGATTTTTCCAGATAATTCTTTTTCAATAAATGATCCAATATTATTAATATTTCTTTTATTAAAATAATTACAAATTTTACTCCAAATATCTTTTGAATTTAAATTATTTTTTATTAAGTTCGGATTTATTGAACATAAAAATAAATGATATATTAATATAATATCTTTATTAGGAATTGAATTTTTATTATTAAATAATTTTCCTGAATATGATTCATTTAAAAGTGATAATGCTCTTTTTGAATAATTATTAAATGAAAATTCAGAAAATGATTTTATTTGATTATATTGTTTATTATTTAATTCATTTAATTCTTGATTAATTTTTTCTTTTTCTCTTATTAAATTAGAAATTAAATAATCCATAGAAAATTTAAAACAATTTTTATTCAGAAAAGTAAAATGAAAAATTTCATTATTATTTAAATATTTAAATATATGTTCATAATTATTTTCTAATTTCTCTTCTAATGTAAATAAATTATTCTCTTCTTTATATTTATCATTATCATTTTCATAATCATTAATAATTCCTAATTCCATTGAACTTAATCTTAAATCAGTATTAATTAAAGAATTATCATTTACTAAAAGTTGTTCATATGAAATATCTTTTAAAAATATATTAGAAATTGAATCTTCTTTATTATGAATTATATTATCTTTTTTATCAGGGGTCTTAATTTTTCTTTTTTTATCTATTTTTACTTCTTCTATATTTTTTTCTGTACTTTTGGTTATTAAACTTGAATTATTACTTTGATTAGATTCTTTTTTACTTGGAGATTTTATAACTTTTTGATTTTTTATATTATCTTTACTTTTAAGGTTTTTTTTACTTTTAACATGAATTAAATTTACATTTGATTTTGATTTTTTCATCTCTGTTTTAATTTTATTTATTGTTTTACTTTTTTTGATTTTTTTTTTATTATCAGTACTTTTACTTAATTTTTGAAAAGGATTAATTGAATTGTCCTGTTTAAAATTGTTTATAGTTTTATATCTTTTATTGTTTTTTTGCATTATTCTATCATCACCACTTAAATTTCTATCCAACTTTTTTTCTGAATTTCTACTTTTTGATATATTGTCAATAATTTCGTTTGTTTTTTTGGTATTATTATTTATTAAATTTTTGATATAATTATTCATTTCTTTTTTCAAATATTCTAATTCACTTAATTCATTCTCATTTTTTTTTTCTAATATAGATAAATTTTTTCCTAAATATTTATTTAACAAATTATTTAGTATAACCCTTGCATTTAGCATTGAATTTTCATAATCAAATCCTATCATATTAAGAAAAATAATTTATAAAAAATAATTGAATAATTATTTATAAATAAATTAATATAATATTTTTAAATTTAAAAAAAATAATTAAGAATTCAAAGCTGTTTCAATCATTTGTTGACCATAACTAATAATTTTAGCAATATTCTCATCATTATTATAATAAATAGGTTTTTTTAAACTTTCAATAATAACATTAATAACAGAAGTATTAATTAAATTTTTAATATTCCCTTTATAAGTTTTGCAAAAATCTCCAATTAACCCTAAAGAACTTTTTAAAATTTCAAGCGAAATGCATTTTTGATCAACACAAATAGTATTAATAAAAGTAAAAATAGGTGCAACATACATATTAAATTCATTTTCTTTTTTAATATCAATAATAGCATTAAAAATTACAGTTAAAGTTTCAATAATATGTTCTCTTAAATCTCTAAAATATTCAATAGTTTCAGAATCATCAAAATTTTGTATATTCATAGCTGCCTGTAAAGCAGAACCTAATAAATTCATAATTGAATTATAATATGGAAAAGTATCATTTGGACAACTATAAAATAAATCACTTATAATATTAAATGCATGTGGTTTTAAAAATTTATCAATTGAAGGATTTGATAAAATTGATATTATAATTGGTAAGAAATAATTTATATATTTTGAAAATAAATTATCTAAACTTCTAATTATATCACTCATACAATGTATACTCGCTCTACATAAACTTACTTCTTCATATGACTTTAATCCAGTCATTAAATATTCTGAAAATTTTTGCATATAAGGATCAAATTTTTTACCTAATGATAAAGAAATTGAACCAATTAAAGTCATTGCTTCATCAAAAATACAATTTTTCTGTTGAAAATCAATTAAAATATTATTATATAATTTTTCTAAATCCTCATCAGGAATTCCAGAATATAAAACAAAAGAACATAAAGTAGTAACAATATAAACTTGATAATCATTTCTCATATTCTCATCAGTAAAAATTTTAGTATTAAAAGTTTTTTCATACATTTCAGCTAATAATTTAAAATTACTTTGAATAACATTTAAAACATCTCTTGCTGAATGTTCAGCAACAGTACCAATAGTAAAAAAACAACCTAAAGAAACATTATATTCAATATTATAACTTCCATTCTGAGTAGCTAAAGTTAATAAAATATTCATTATTCTTTGACAATAAGGACTTAATTCATTAGTATTTGTAGTTAAATCACAATTTATTTTTTTTACAAGTGAATTTAATGCATTACATAAATTAACACATACTTTCCTTTTAGAATTTGGTAAAAGTGATAAAAATAATTCAATTAATTTACCAAAAGTATTTTTATCATCATTTAAAATATCTTTACCATATGAATCACATATTCTTTCAATTGTCCATGCAGAAACTTCTTTTAAATGATCTGGAGTATTATTATCACATAAGAAATTACTAATCATTTCTAATGACTGAGTTACTGTTGTTAATAATTGTTGATGATGTCTAGTTTCTAATATAGAAGCAAAAGCAAATAAAGCCATATTTTTATTATCACTATTATTTTGATTTATATTCTCTCCAATAAATTTTAATATATTTTCTACAAATTGATATTGACAACATTGAGATAATAAACTAATTAAACAACCTGATGCTTTTCTTAAAGTCCATTCATCAGAATTATAATCATTTGATTTTAAATGTTCTAATATTATAGGAAGTAATTCTGGATAGACTATTTCACTATAATTTAAATTATTTTGATCTCCTTTTTTTATTCTATATGATTCAATATCACCTATTGAACACCAAATTTCATATGCTAAAATTGCATTATCTTTAGTATCTTTTTGCATTATTGTTTTAGTAACTTCACATAAAGTATTTATATAATCTTTAAAATTATCATAATACATTCTTACTAATTCTAAAAAAATTAATAAAGCATCATTTCTAATTTTTTCATTTGGATTTATTAAAGATAATTTAATCAAATCAAAAAAAACAATATTTTGATTATCAGAAGTAATAAAAGCAGAAATAAAAGGAATAAAATTTAAAATAGCATTTAAAGTATCATCATGTAATTGAATATCAATATTATCTTTTTTTAAAATAGTATAAAAACAATTTAAAATTTTAGCAATAGTATCTTGAGGGATATCATTAGGAGAAATTTCAGTAAAAATATAACCTAAAGTAGTAACAGAAGCAAGTTGAATATATAAATTTTCATTTTGTGAAGTATTAACTAAAGTATCAAAAATATCTAACCATTGTTTATTTGGAATTTCAAATTTACAAAAACATGCAATTACATTTCCCGCTGCTTTTCTTATATCAATTTCTTTACTTGCTAATGATGATAAGACATGATTTTTAATTTGAATTTTGTCTTTTTCATCTAAATTTAACCATTTTTGAGTATATTCACTTTTTGATATTATATTTTTTATTACAATTGCTGAAATTTGACGAACTTGTTTTTCTTCTTGTTCATTTGATATTTTTGATGAGACATTTATTAAAAAGACATTTAAATTTTCTGAGGCTAAATGGTATATTTGAGATTCGGCTTCTCTACGAAGGGAATCATTACCATTTAATGCGTTTAGAAGTATTTGTGTTAATTGGTCATTTGATTGTTGGTTCATTTTTTTTTTTTTTTTGATTATTTGTTTTGGTTTTTTTTTTTTTTTAATTTATATTTGATTTTTTTTATTTTGGAATTTAAATATTAAATTTTTAAAAATTAATTTAATTATTATTTATTTAATTAAGATTTTGTTTTTTTTTTTGAGTTTTTTTTTTTGTTTGTTTTTTTTACATTTTTTTTTAAATTTTAATTATAAATCAAAATTATAATTAAATGAAATTAAATTAAATTAATATTTTTTTTTCATTTTATTATAAAAATTAAAATTTAAAAAAATAAAAAAAAAATTAATCTATCTTTGCTTGAATATACATTAATTTTGCAATTAAAGCTTCAATATGAAATAAATCCTTACTCCCATTTTGAGTTCTATTATCATAAAAAGCACTCCATTTAATAATATCTCTCTTTCTACTTTCATTATTTTGTAATTTAATCATTTCTTTAGCAATATTCAAAATAATAATATCTCCAGAAATCCCATTAACTAACAAATTCATAACAAAACCTCTAATTAACTTAAGTGAATTAGCAGATTGATCATCTTTAATTTTTTTACAAATTTCCTTAATAGAAATTAAATATTCCGGAATAAAAATATTTTTAGAATAATTTTCAATAGAACTTAATTGTAAACAATTAATTCCCATTCTAACATTTCTTTCACAATTCTTAACAATTAACTGTATTTGTTCATTAGAAATATTTAAATTTTCCATATTTTTAATATTAACTAAACAATCAAAAATTTCTTTATCAGAAGGAGAAGAAATTCTTAAAGATAAACATCTTGAACTAATTGGCGGGATAATTTTACTTAAATTATTAACAGCAATAACAATTCTACAATTTTTAGAATATTTCTCCATTGTTCTTCTCAATGCAGCCTGGGCTTCTTTAGTTAAATTATCACAATCTAATAATACAATCACTTTAAATTTTTTTTGTGATTTAATATCAAGTTGCATTACTGATGAACTTTCTTTAATTACTTTTGATATAATGAATCTATCGTAATTTTCATTGTCACTTGGTGATAATTCTAAATGATAATTTGATGATGTTATTGTATATTGAATTGTATTTGTGTTTATTTTTAAATCTTTTGTTTCTGTGTTCATTTTATATATTCCTGTTCCGTATATTGATTCTAAAAATGCATGGATTCTTGTCTTTTTTCCTGAGCCGTCTGGACCGTAAAATATTATGTGAGGAAAATCGGTTTTTTCAGATAGGGATTGAAGAATTTTTGTTATTAAGGGATTAAATGTTAGTTGAGATAAGGTACGAGGAGAATATTTGTCCATCCATAAGATTTTTGATTGGGTTTCCATTTTTTTTTTAAGTTTTTTTAAATATTTTTTTTTGGGAGGTAAATTTAATTATATTTTTTTTTTTTTTTTTTGAGTTTATTTTATTGTTTTATTTTAAAAGTATATATTTTTATTTAAATAAAACTATATATTAAGCTTTTTCTAATTCAATTTTAGTATTAAAAATTTATTATATTTTTTAGAGATATATATATATTATTTATATAAATAAGATTTTTATTAAATTGAATGAAATAATTTTTTTTTTATTCATTAAACTATTAAAAATATTAATTTTTTTAAGAATAATTGTTAATTAAAAAAAACAGAAAAATCCAATCAAAAGAACTGAAAATCATGAACATACTTAATTTATTTTTATTCATTTTTTCTAATTAAAAATGAAGATATTCTATTCAATCTTATTTTAATGTTTGTGGAATAATATATGAAATTATAAAATTAAATTAAATCTCAAAAAGTAAAATTTTATTATATAGTTATTCTATGATATAATTTTTATAAGCAATTTTATCCTTTATATAGAATAAAATATATAAAAACACATTTTTTTATATTATTAATTTTAAAGTTATAAAACAATCAAAAATAAATTTTTTAATAGTAAAAAAATGAATGATTCAGCAGTATTCTTAAGTAAAAAAGGGAAAAAAATGCAAAATGCTCAAATTCAAATAGGTGAAGATGGAGAAAATAATATTTTAGATGAAAATAATATTCATGAAAAAGAATTAGTAAACCTTGATATAAATGAAAAAGAAACAAAAGAAGATATATTAAATAATGAATTAAACAATATTGACACAGATAATATAATATCAAATGATGAAGAAGATTTTAATTTAAATGAAAAAGAAAATGAAATAGAACAAAATCAAGAAGAAAAATTAAATAATGAAAATAATGATAATTATAATTTATCAACTATGAATTATAATCTATTAAATTTAATAAAATCTTATTTAAAATTAATTTGAGATAAAATTGAATAAGGATTAAATAATTATAATAAATCAAAAGGAAATATCAAAAGAAAAAAATGAGACTACATTACATAATTGACTTTCAATTATTGAAATAAAACCATTAATTAAACAAATTAATCATTATAAACTACAAACAGGAAAAATTGAAAATGAATTAGAAGAAATATTAAAAAATCAATGAATTAGAATCATAAATTAAAAAATATAAGGACCTAATAAATCCATTATTAAAATATTATAATTTCCTTGACTACCACACCAATGTAATTTTGGTATTCCAATTCCTCCTTGTAATGCCATATATAATTTACTTTCATAGAATAATTGAGGATGACGTGAACGAGTTGGTTCTAATTTAATTGCTACTTCTTCGTTCATTATCTTGAAACAATAAAATCAATTTTAAAGACTTATTTCAGATAATAATGTATTAGATGATGATTTTAAGACATATTCTATTTACTCTATTTGAAAAGATATTTTATTTCTAAAATATAAAAAATGTTTTAGTTAATGAATGTAAAGCTTCTATTATTTTTATATTGAATTATTGTTGCACTAATAATTATTGTTGACTTAATTATTTATGAAGGGAATTAATTTCTTAATTATTTTGAAAATGCTCTAAAAAAATATGGAGAAAATTTTTTTAGAATCAGGTACTAGATTATATAGTAAAGCAATTGAATCATTTAAAGATTTAGCTGAAATTAATAATCATGAAATTATTTATGAATAAAAATATTTTAATAAAATTTTTTAAAATATTTAAAATTTTTCAACAATTTTTATTTGTTTTTTTGTAAAAATGGATTTCTAAAGTAAAAAAATTTTTTTTTAAAATATTTTTCACTCTTTGTTTTTGTATTTAATAATATATATATAAATATACATAACTTACTATATTTATATGAAAATTATTTAATATTCTTATACCCATTTAATTAAACATGACAATGAAAAAACAATAATATTGAAATGAAATTATTTAATAGTATTAACAACTTCTGTTGTATTTTCCTATAAATATTTCATTTAAAAAATGAATTTCAGATGTCTTCTAATTCAAAGGAAAAAAATGAGGAAGATTAAATCTCAAACATAAAAAATATAGAAGACCCAAAAGTAGAAAAGATAAAAGGAAATGAAGACATAAACAATGAAGAAGATGATGAATCAAATTTAGCCTTTAATAGTAAAATATTTTTAAATGTT
>JAEEGL011389808.1_pt1 | contig 10633 bp, 7 predicted proteins | sample 9134231 | NCBI WGS metagenome assembly JAEEGL01 (sample SAMN16246548, study PRJNA631951) | gut metagenome | biome: gut microbiome; feature: rumen; material: fiber-attached | host: Bos | place: Iran: Karaj | collected 2018-10 | reverse complement strand
TCCGTGCAGCGCAGGCTCGCCTTGTGGTTGAGGAACGTGTTGTAGGCAATCTTGAAGAGCCACGAACGAAACTTCCCCTTGTCCTGATAGCCCGCACAGGAAAGGTAAGCCTTCACCAGCGCATCCTGAGCCAGATCGTCGGCATCGTCTTTCCTGCCGCAGCAGAGGGCGAGCAAGAAGCCTCTCAATGCCTCCTGCTCGCGCTCTACATGTGCTATGAAAACTTCACGGGTCACGACTTTTCACTTATCACTTTTCACTTATCACTTTTCACTCATCACTTTTGCCTGCTCTGCCTCCATCTCCTTGGCCAGCATCTTCTTTCCTTTGGAGTAGCTAATAAGGAAAGCAATGCCTACACCCAATAAGATAGCACCTGCCAAATAGAGCATCCTAAGATCATTTGAAGTCATTCCGCCAACAAAGTCAACATAGATGGCACATATCAAGAAGCCAATACCGATAAAGGCTGCGATGTTTCCCGTTTGCAGTTTCGAAAGCAGTTTCTCCTTCAGTAGCTTCTTTTTGGGCGAAATCTTCGTCATCAACTCTTCGAGATCCATTTCCGGATTTTTCTCGATGGCCGCCAACACAATCTGTGTGCGTTGGTTTGTTGCGTTCATCTTTTCCCGGACAGATAACCAGACAATCATGATGGGCAGCACGCATCCGCATGCGATGGGAACTAAAATAGGAATTAAATCACTCATTTTTCTTTTCTTTTTTATTGTTAGACTTCTGTTTTTTCTGACCTTGGTCACTTATATAACAAGTCAGAAAGACAAAAGGTGACGTTTGAACAGAAAAAAAGTGTAATACGTTTGCACCTTATTTCCAAATCCATGTCAATTCACGCCATAAGCCTTCCAACGGCCCACGCTGATGATTGGAGAACCAGAAACGGGCGAAAAGGTATTGCGCGATAACCATGCCCACTCCAACCATTACGGCGTAGGTGATGCCTAACTTGTAATAGCAGCCAAGGCCGTAGCCACAGAAGATGGCGCAACCGATAATGGATTGTAGCAGATAGTTGGTGAGACTCATGCGACCGAAGATGCACAGGTGATGAAGCACACTACGCACACCCTCGAAGGCATACCACGCGGAGACCACAGCCGAGACTATCATCAGGAGGATAATGAGGTTGTAGATGGGCTTGAGCCAGCTTTCCAGATTGCCAAAGTCAACAAAACTCAAGCCGATGACAAGTGCGGCTGATATACAGAGTATGATGTGCCATATCTTCAGATTCCGTCCCTCGTTATAAAACAGCCGCTGCCTCCCCAACTGCATGCCCAGGATGAAAAGACAGAGCAACTGCGTCAGTCGGCCACTGAACACATTAAAACGGAAGTTCACCTCAAAGCCATAGCGCAGATTGGTAATGGCATTCTCCCAGAATGTGCCGTGCTCGTGTGCATTGTTAATCATGCCATACAACTGCCACATGGTAGAATGATCCATTGTTGTGCCCGTCAGCAGACAATACAGCTCTACGGGCTGGATGGCCAGCAGGCCGATGATGCACCAAACCACCTTCGAAGGCAGATAACTGATGGGAATGAGCAGCAGACCATAGCAGGCATAGAGCATCAGAATATCGCCATCGTAGAACGCCACATTGACAACACCAAACAGGAAGAGCAGGCACATGCGCCAGGCAAAGCGCCCTGAGAAGCATTTCCCCTTCTGCTGCTGGTTGTCGTTCATAATAAAGAAACTCAGTCCGAAGAGCATGGCGAAGATGCCGTACATCTTGCCTGACAGCAGCCAAGCCAGTACGTCGGCCACCGTCTGATCGCTGGGCAGCGTGTGGATGATAGTCTCCTGCGTGAAAATATTGAAATGCTCCACGGAGTGATACAGTATGATACCTGCCACAGCGATTCCTCGCAGGGCATCGGCCACGTCAATGCGTGTGTTGGGGAGATAACGAGTCTTATACATTTTTATACTTATTGGTAAACACTTTGAAGTTGCAAAGATACGGAAAAAATGCGGAAATTATGCAGGGAACAGCTAATTTAGCACATTTTTCGATAAAAAAACGCATATTTGTTTGGCAGTTCGGAAGAATTTATATACCTTTGCACCCGCAAACGCAACATGGTGCCCGTAGTTCAGTTGGTTAGAGCGTCAGATTGTGGTTCTGAATGTCGACGGTTCGAGTCCGTCCGGGCACCCAACAAACAAACCCCTGTAAGCCAAATACTTACAGGGGTTTTTAATGTTCAACATCTCAAATTTTGATGGAACATTGATGGAACATTTTTAAGTTGTTCCATCAATGTAATAGGTTTTGTGTTCATAAAGGGCCATGATAATCCAAATACATTCATTCCTTTGTGATAGGTATATTCAATTGTTTTCATTGGTGTTTTTCATTAACGACCCATTTACCTTCCTTACGGCCACCTTCACGAGTGAGAATTCCCAATTTCTTTAATTTGGCCAGATCCCTTTCGATGGTTCTCTCATTGGTACCTTCCTTTTCCGACATCTTTTCCGACATCTTTTCCGACATCTTTTCCGAAATTGCCTTTGCGGATAAGAACGGATCAGCAATAATCATTTCAATAATCACTTTCTGTCTTTCAGACAGTTCTTTTGGGTCGTCTTTGGGGTCACGATTGTCTTTACTGGCTATGTCAGCAATGATATTGCCTGCTGCCTCATGGCAAGGAATGGTGATGCGGAAGAAGGTGCGCTCTTCATCTGTGACGACGATGGCGCGAGGCGAGCCATTGGCCTTCAGCACATTCTGGATGGTGGGAATACCAGTGCTTCTTCCTTCGGTCATCTCCAACTCCTTCAAGTATTCACCCAAACGACGATTGCGGTAACGCTTGGAGATAAGCAGCTCGCCACGACTGATATCAGCAGCAGGGATGCTACGATCTGGCCCGCCTACGTTTTGGATGGTAATACCCTTTGGCTCCACCGTTATTACCACAGGCTCCCATTCCCGATAGTCGCGATGATATAGCGAGTTCGTAATACTTTCCTCCAATGCCTGATAGGGATATGTATAGAACTTGATACTGTGGTTATCATTCTTGGGTTTGATGATGGTCTGCATCACCACCATTCGATTCAGATACTCCAGTGTCCGCTCGATAATCTGTGTTACAGAACCAGTGATAATTGGTGCTTCGTAAATATTGTTAGGATTCACCAACCGCCCTTCTGGGAAGAACACGACTTCTACCTGCGTCCGTTTGAAAAACTTGCTTGGATTCTCACAGAACATCATGGCGGCAACGTTCCTTAGCATACGGTTCTCTGATGGACCAACAAACAAGTCCATCTGTTCCAAAATCTCGCTCAGCGGTCTTTCGTATAACTCATTAGCCAGTTTGCTGCCAACCTTTACGAGGTATTCACGAAGTAATAGTGTTGATATGTCTTCCACTTTGATGTCAGGATTACCCCTTTCATCAAACGGCACACGGCTTGCCAACTCCCGCAGTTCGTCCAATACCTCACCCTTGGCAATGATGCTACTCGTACCGCTACGGATGTAGAAGTACTCTTTACTGCCGCTTTTCGCTGTTACATTCTCTGGTACAGAGTATGGCCTATTGATACCTGCCGGACACCAAATCACGAGTACCTGCTTACCATCCACTTCCTCGATGCTCGTCCTTGGCATATAGTAAGGTGACATCTTATTGTTATACGCGACCATATCCTGAAGAATACCGTCAATCTTCTCTATTGCCAACCCTTCAACAGGACGGATAGCCATGCCTGTATCATCATCACTATCCACACCAACCAAGATATATCCACCGCCAAGATCATCGAAATCATTAGCGAAGGCACATACACTATGGTATATGCTTGCCGGATTCCAGCCTTTCTTGAACTCTATCCTGTTGGACTCAATCCTCTGCTTGTTCAGCAGGTCTTCTATGTTTATTGCCAGTGCCATATTCTTATTTCGTTTGCAAAGTTACACATTTTATTTGTTATGTTGTAGATTAGAACTAATTATTCTCAATTTCTTTAAGTACCTTAGCCATCCCGCTTGAGTATGAATTCAACATCATTTTATCGAAGACATCCATGACTTCATCTGCTTTTTCATTCTCTTCGTCATCCATAAATTTACGATAACATGTTAATAGAATCTTGAGCAACTCCTCCTCGTCATAATAGGTAATATTACTTTTGCTATCTATCAACATCTTTACGCATTGATAGCATTCATACGGATAATTATTACAACATTTCTCAAGATGCTTAACAATCTCATGAAAGCCATTCTCTATAGAACTATTGAGCCATGAGGTCAGTAATTCCATAAACAAATCTATTTTTGATTCGGGCATTTTGTCGCACCAAATGAAATAAGTGTGTCTAATCTCATCCCGATGATCTTTTGCATATCTACGTAAGAAAGCCTCACTTTGTTCTCCATAGGTCTCGTCAGACAAATGCTTGTATGCTAATGGGATTATTTTTCTTATTACCTCTTCTTCGTTCTGAGAAAGGAGATTCTCGAACATTTCTCTTGAAATTTCTTTCGACTTCTCATACTGCATACCGAAAAACATAATCTGAACTAAAATGGGGTTTGCTCGTCTCTTAAATAGTATCATTTTGAAATATGGAAGTATCTGTTCAGGATTGTTACACCAAAACCAATGCATTCTATCCGCATTCAGAAACAAATAATCAGTAATAGGTCTGTTCGCATATCTAAACATAACCTTATTATATAGATCATTGTCATAGCATTCTTTTTGCAGATAGAGCATGGCTGCTAATTGATGCTCTATAGATAGTCTGTCACATGAATCCAAGAAGAAATCATATATTGCAGTTTTTCTTTGCAATAGCGTTCCTATTTTTGCCAATGATTTTATGGCGTGTCCTTGAGTAGTATTGACACCAGCATTCAGTGTTTCGTTTGAGATAGATTTGTCAAATTGGTCTTCAATACTTGCATCATATTTCGAGTTATATTCAGAAAGAATGATTCTTTTTAAGAAATCCTCAATTCTATCTATATGTTCTCCTTCTGTACTTGTGAAATTATCAATAACCTCAAAAAGCCTGTATCCAGAACCTTCCTTAGACAACTTATTGAACATGTCCATACTTTTCCAAAGAAGTGGTAATAATTGGTCTTTTGGATAATCTGCCATTGTCAAGCCATCAAGACCTGACAATTTATAAGTAGCAGGGATATCCTCTTCCTCAAATATTTGGAATACAAACTTATCGAAATCATTAGGACGTTCACTAACACATTGTTTAAATGCGTCAGCATGAGCTCTTTCGTCAAAGTGGCGATACTTTCCTTTTGCATAATCCTTGATACCATAAAAAGATTTCTGCCAATCTTCACATGATACGGTTTTGTATTGTTCTGCGGACATCAGCCCACCACATACAAAAGCGGCAGTAACACCATGATCAGGTTTCTCATTTTTCCATTCATACTTGAATCTTCTATCCAATTCCTGTTTTCTGCATTTTATCCTACTATTCCTCAGATTCTCTGGTATCGCCCATATCAATTTTCTTTGATCATAACCTAAATGTGGGTAATATGCCCCTGTATATGATCTTTTCTTATCTGGTTGCATGTCAGAATTTGACTTAAAGTCGTATATGAGTTCCTGACACAAAGTCAATGTGTCACTATCAACTAACGGGAACCATGCTTTTAACATCTCAAGGAAGTAATAAGTCACGTCACTATAAGACAACAAGTCATCTACCAACTTTGTATCTTTAAGGATAGCAACAATGTCATCTGTAAACAAGGTGGGAGATTCTTTCATAGCCATAAAAGCAAAGCCATAGCAACTTGCCTCCCTTTGACTCAACAGTTTTTTTATGTCTTTGACAGCAGATTCCGTATCATGTCTTATTTGCTTCTTTAATATCTCTCCGAACCATTCATGTAGAGCATGTGCATGATGATGTTGGTCCATCATTAGTGGAAATACATTGTTATAGTCTATTTCTCCACTCCATGAAGGAACCCTAAATTCATTTATTGCATAGAGTATTCTATCACGCAAAATAGGATAAAAATCATCGGGGAATTTCTCCATTAGTGGAATGCAAATTTCCTCTAATGTTGTTTCTACCACTCGCTCTTCATGATGATTCTCTTTCTTTTGCGGATTTAAAATATAATCTATTAATTCTGAGATGTTGTCAAGTACAAATCTCGGATTAGTTGGTAGTGCCCTTTCTAAGAAATCGGCCTTTTTAAAGAGAGTATCACATATAACATTATACCATTTCGTTACAACACTCAATGAAAAATCGGGATTTGCATGCAGTACATTTCTGGCAATAGTATTTCTTGTATCTACATCCTTTATGATATCAATCAATTTAAATACATTTTCCGTACTCTTCTGTACGTGATTCCAGAAAAATCCATAAACATTTTCATAGACGCCCTCACCAACCTTCATTGCTTTAATCTCGTTAGTAATGAGTGGTGTTATTATCTGATACCATTCCTTATTATAGGTCCGTCTGATAAATGAGTAGAACAATAGTTTGTTCTGTTCATACAAATCTTTTACACATTTCTTTTCCGAAGGCAGAATATCAATCCTATTTGCCATTGCCCACAATAGCATAAGCTGGATATGTGTTCTAATATTACCAGAGAATAATATGGTCTTTACATCTTCTTTATATTGTTTGGTGTTTTTAGCCCTTTCATAATCCAAGATGAAATTAACGGTTGAGCGTACAAATATGCCTTGATGTTTTTTCTCTGCCAACAAATCTTGAATCAGCGAACGTTTCTCCTTCGTATAGTAACGGGCAAAAACATAATCATACATACTTTGGTGAAAGAAAGTTGCCTGACTGTTTTCATGTTCAATAATGCCCTCACTAATCAGATAATTCGCTTCTTTCAATTCCAATGTGTCATAATTCCATTGAGGTGTCAGTTCTTCGTCTTTATATATCTTCAGTGCTAAGTCAAAGAGGATTTTTTCTGCTATCTCTTTGTTGATATCAGCCTCAGCCAAACCTATAGTCTGTAACCACAACTCATCATACAAATCTGTTATAGAATAATAATCTTTTCTCTTGTTTTTCGCATATACTCGGCAGAATAGATTTAAGTGCTGGGGTGTTTGCAGTACTAATTTTGTTTTATCATCCAACTCCTTATAAAGGCTGACCCTCAATCTATCAAGCACCTTCTCAACATCTTTCTTATCTAACAGTCCGAGTATTATCTTAGGATCACTTGCCAAAAGATTAAGTTTGGGGTCAAAGTCCAGGTCAAATGAACGACAAGATATTATAATTCTTACGTTTCTTAATTTTTCGTCACTAGAAAAGAGTTTGACCAAGGTTATGATGTTTTCCAATTTGTTCCTGTCACTATTTATATATTGTGATAAGGCATCAATCTGATCTATAATTAGCACAGCCCTTTTTTCCTGAATCAAACTGGCAAAAGTATTTCTCAACAATTCCAAATGTTCATTACATGTATACCCAACGGGAGTTTGGAGTTTGTCTGCTTTAATTGCAAAAGAACTAATGCCATCTGTATCCAATCTCTGGATGACCTTTTTTATAACGACGCTTTTCCCCATCCCGGCATTGCCAACAAGCAATTTTACACAAGACTCTTCTTGAGAAAGTTCATCTTTGACCCATTGGTAAAGTATGCCTATCTCCTTTCTTTCTATAAAGGAATCCTTCAAATCATGAAAGTCTGTGTTAATCCGACTAAAGGCAGAACGGCTTTCAGACATCACCTCTTCTGCACTCTTCTTCTCCTTAATGAGTAAGGCAATCTTCTCATTAAAGATTTGCTTCCAACGGTCAATGGTTATTGCAATATTCTCGCTCGTAACAATCTCGTCCTTGCAGAATTCATATATATGAATTGCATTATCTCCTTCCTCTTGAAAATGTCTTATATAGTCATCAGAAATGTATTTCCAATAAATCTTATTATCATCTGCATCAACAGAAAAGAAAATACAAACTTCATTACGCATTATTGATGCATAAGCAACGAAATAGGCTGGAATCTCAGCTTTATTCTTCCCCTGATATCTTGATTTATATTTCTTTGCTTGTATTACCAATTTGCCAATAGGTTGATCCTGATTATTAACGAGTTCAATATAGCCATCAATATTAGGAGTTTTATCATGACTTTCTACTCTATGCGCTATAGCTTGAGTATGCCTTAGAAGTCCTCGAATACACAAAACCCCATCTTCATCAAGGCGGTCATTTGAATTTGTTGTTTTTTTCGGTTTGAACTTGGTTTCGTGCATCATTTTTATCAATATCTATTTACCACTGATGTTCATATTATTATGAGGAATTCTCCTTGTCTTATTATTTCTTTTACTATTGGAGATAGTATTTGATGATTTTTTCGTTCTATTAACTACTTTATATGAAACATATGAATGCCTTTAAAAAAACAACTTAGGTTTTAATAATTTCTCGATACAATAATTCATACAAATAGTTTGCCGCCATAAATGCTGCATATGGTTTATATTTATCACTTTTATTGTTAGATAAATCCATAACAGATTTAATAACCATAGTATTTACATCCATTATATCACCTACCCTATATATGGCATAACTCTCCATATCAACAGCACAAAGTTTTCTTTTGGCTGATTTTTCTGCAATCTCATCAAGTGCCCCCTCCTTATCAATAACATAATCTGCGCAAGCCATTGGTTCATATCGAACCCTTGGCGTGATTAAACTAAGAGACATGTGTTTTTCCCTCATTAGCTTTAACGTATACCTTTCGAATAATGTTGATAAGATTTCGTCGCCTCCTTCATATCTATAAAATCCACCATGCTTTGGTTTGGCAATTTGTATGTCAGGAGAAAATCCATATTCTTTCAATTTTCCGCGCTGATATGCAACACTTTCTTCAGGAATGATAACATCTCCAATATTTACTTCTTCTGATTCACGCCCTCCACACACACCAATCATGTAAATATTTTTAACACCCATCTTTGAAACCATGTGAGTTGCGATTACGCTTGAATCTGCTATTCCCATGTTTAACGTACAAACTGCTATAAAAGTTAATTTATGTCCATTCTCAGTTGTAATTGTCCCTTTCTTATAATGGATGCCATCTACTATATGTTGCTGCATTTTGGGGTTGTCAGCAAATTCTAAAAAAGGTGTGAGTTCTTCTTCAAGAGCGCATACTATTCCGAAATCATAAGGAGAACGATCTTTACTTATTGTTAAGTCAATTTTGCTATGAAGCGCATTCTTGTATCCTGAGGATTTATTTACACTAGCATTCAATATATCCTCCCAAGTTAAGAAAGAACCGACATTATACCCTTCTTCTGCCGCATTCTGAATAATCGGTTCCAATTTCCCACTTTCTACAAGTTCCTTATAAGTACCACTAAGAAGAATTATTGGCTTGTTTTTACCAATTTCTTTTAATACTGATAATACATGCAATGGTTCTTTTGTCTTTGGGTCTTTATAGGAACTAAGATTTAAGTCAATAATGTACAAATCTACCATTGTTTCTTCAATGGTCTGGTAGATTAAATCTGCATTGTCTGCGTATTCAACAATATATTTCCCCTTAAAGGCGTTATCGTAATGAGATTTCCTTTTTTGTAACTCATCATCAATTACTAATATTCTTTTCTGCTCCATAATGTATTTATATTAAATTAAAAGTTACTTTAGTTTCTATTAAATAGTTTTCTTTATCAGCATATTCCACTTTTACATCTAATTCTTCAGAAAGGCGGCTTTTCCCATATCTTGATTTTTTCGCAGATTCTTTTCTGATATAATCTGCGTTTTTTTGTTCAGTGCTCTTGTTATAAAAGAGCAAGGATAATGAAGAAAAATCATCTGCATATTCAATAGAAATCCAGACTTTATGTTTTATGGTTTTATCAGGACAGTTTGATGGGAGAAACACCCCATTTGAATGTTTGTTGGCATCAATTATCAAATACTCCAATTCTTCTTCAACTGTCCGATCCCAAACAATCCATTTCTCCACTATATTAGGCGAAGAGCTAACATTTAGTTGTTCAAAATTGAACAAGCCAATATCAAATCTCGTGTCACTTAGCCACCCCAGAACCATTTTCTTAAGTGTGAATTCTGAATTATCAGTATTATTAAATTGATTTATGACATTAAGTTTGATAAAAAGTCTATTATGTATCCGTCCAAGAATAGCTGAAAGTTCTTCAAATTCTTCACATAAATTGTATCTTTTGTCCAAATAATCATCATAGGAGATCTCTAAAAGTTTTTTCTTATCTGTAATCCGATTTATAGCTTCTTTAATATTTATTTTATTTTCATCTTTACACCAATCAGCAAGGTTCCAATCATAGATATGTTCTAAAGAATATTTTAAACAATCCAATGCGTCTTTACAACGTTCTAATTCTTGTTTATTACTAATTATACCCTGTTGAAGCCTATTTATTGCTCTAGCATGGGCTTTTCCATTTCCATTGTATAATTCAGAATGGAAAAGCATATAAGGTTTATCCCCATCCATAGAAATTCGTGTTAATCTTTTTGCATCTATGAAACAACCAAAAAGGCTTTCATTTTTTACACTTAGATACGAAAGAAG
>JAEEGL011356090.1_pt1 | contig 10633 bp, 8 predicted proteins | sample 9134231 | NCBI WGS metagenome assembly JAEEGL01 (sample SAMN16246548, study PRJNA631951) | gut metagenome | biome: gut microbiome; feature: rumen; material: fiber-attached | host: Bos | place: Iran: Karaj | collected 2018-10 | reverse complement strand
AACCCAAATACTAGCGCTATAAATGCGGAGTTAGTAATATTGCATATAAAAAAGCCTTCACAGTCAATGAATACAGGTTATGATGATTTTGCCTTATGTAAATTATAACATATTTATTATATTATTTCAACTATTGAAATGTAGAAAATTCTTACGAATTTTAGTGCAATTTACTATAAAATACAGTCAAAATGCTCTTAATTTGAGATTTAACAGTCAATGTCATTACTTTTTGACGTTATAAAAATATATTTAGTTACAGTTTGGAAATACAAAAGCTATACAAAATGTGCTTTTACAGACATCAAGGAGAAAGCCCGAAGGGCACTCTCTCTTTAATTATAAAAAATACCCGCGGCTCTCCAGAGACAAAATGAAGAATACGGCAAACTCAATTGCCAAGCCTATACCCAAAATCAAAACTAAAGTCAAAATACGTTCCTTTTTTAAGCCCTTCCGCTTTTCAAGCTCCTTTGCCTTTTCGATGTCATCAAGAGTTTCACCGTTCATGAACGCGATGACCTCGCGGTATGTCTGAACATCGTGCTCTGCCTGCATCTGCTCCATTTTGCGAAATGATATAAAAGTTACCGTCAGAAATGCTCCGGTAAGCATCGCAAATAATAATTTTAACACTTCGACTTCCAGCACACCGCCAAGAACAGCCGAAACCAGACCTGCAAGGAATTCTATACCCGCAAGATTATAAAGCTTTTTCATTTCTTTTCCGTCATTCTTTGTAACAGTCTCTTTCATAGTATCAACATCTCCTTTGATAAGCTCGTCAAGAGAAACGCCGAACACATCGCTGAGGATAAGCAGACTGTGGACATCGGGATAGCTTTTCTCGGTCTCCCAGTTTGATATGGTCTGGCGGCTGACATACGCGCGTTCTGCCAGTACCCCCTGCGACCAGCCCTTTTCAGTTCTCAGTTCCTTTATCCTGTTGCTAAGTTCCATACGTTTCACTCCTTTCCGCAAGGGGCTCTCCCTTGTCTGAACTCATCATAGCAGACGGTCTGCATTTTTGCAACCAAACATCTTTTGCAGACGCCGTAAAAACGCTGTCAAAACCTTTTGACAGTCCTGTTTCAAGCCGATTTCCACATAAAACAAAAGCGGTCCATTCGGACCGCTTATATAAGTCTTAGTTGCCGAGCATCTTGAATATGTCGTCAAGGTCGTAATCCTGATTTGCTGTTGACGAAGGTCTCGGAGCGCTGCTCGGTGCGCCGAAGCCAAGTCCGTCGATAAGAGGATTGTCTATCGGGATGATATCGTCCTCATGTGACTCCTCTGCCGCTGTAGCAGCTGCAACTGCAGCATCATTTGCTGAATCCATATCATCGAAGCCTGCCGCGATAACCGTAATAGTCATCTCGTCCTGCATATCTTCCTTGAATGCTGTACCGAAGATGAACTCAACGCCGTCAGCGGCTGTATCAGTGATCATCTTTGTAGCTGCATCAACATCGGAAGAAAGGATATCCTCGGACATAGCGATATTGATAAGGAGTCTCTTAGCGCCTGAGATAGATGTCTCAAGAAGCGGGCTGGAGATAACTGCATTTGCAGCGTCTCTTGCCTTGTCCTTGCCTGTACCGTGACCGATAGCCATGTGAGCATAGCCAGCATTTCTCATGATAGTGGACACATCGGCGAAGTCAAGGTTGATGTAACCCTCTTCAACGATAAGATCGGATATGCTCTTTACACCTGTCTTGAGCACGTCGTCCGACAGTGCAAAGGACTGGAGCATTGTAAGGGGCTTGTCAAGTCCCACAAGAAGTCTTTCATTAGGGATAACGATAAGGGAGTCAACATACTTTCTGAGCTCTGCGATACCTCTCTCAGCCTGAGCCATTTTCTGCTCTCTCTCGAAGAGGAAGGGCTTTGTTACGACTGCGACTGTAAGGATATCCATTTCCTTGGCGATCTTTGCAACTACAGGAGCAGCTCCGGTACCTGTACCGCCGCCCATACCGGCAGTGATGAAGATCATGTCTGCGCCTTTGAGGTGTGTCTCGATCTCATCGCGGTTCTCCTCAGCGCTGCGCTGACCGATCTCCGGCTTGTTGCCTGCGCCTCTGCCCTTTGTGAGCTTAGCGCCTATCGGTATCCTTGTTGTTGCCTTGGACTTGTTAAGAGCCTTGGCGTCAGTATTTATCGCAATATATTCTATATTATTGACACCCGAATCAACCATACAGTTTACGGCGTTTCCACCGCCGCCGCCAACACCGATGACCTTAATGTTAACATCGGGTTCGAGTGTTTCCTCGTAATTGAAATCTGACATTTGAACTCCTCCTACTATTTATATTATCCTTTAATTCATCTAATTTATATATCAGTCTATAAATACACTTTATATTTTAGCATAACAGAGCATTTTTTGCAAGTCCTAATTAAACATTTTTTATTTTCAGCGAATTTCACAAGAACGAGCAGTAAAAACATAGCGTTTTGTACAGAGAATTTGTCTATCACCACTGAGCGTCCTGAGCCGCTCCTGTGTCGGAATATCCGCTGTAATCCGTGGTTTCGCTGCTGTAGCCGCCGCTCTCTTGTCCCTCTCCGTAATAGTCTCCCCCACTGTTGTCATACCATTGCGCCGTCGTAGTTTCCGTCCACTGTGTCGAACTATTGTCGGACCACTGATTATCGCTATAATCCGTCCATTGCCCCGAACTGTCCTCCGTCCACTGGCCGCTGCTGTAATCGTTCCACTGATCATCGCTGTAATTGCCGTAATATGGAACGGTCGTCTGATTTTCTGCCTTGCGGTTATTGTTTGCCTCCGCAAAACCAGCTTCCTGCCGCGGATCACGCTCTCCCTTTATTGGATTGCCGTATTCGTCGGTGATAGGCTCTGTTGCGTCCTCGCTACCTGATACAGCAGCAGGTCCGTCGGTCATCCTGAAGCTGCACTGATTGGTGCCGATCATAGTGAGATAGCCCTTTTTGCCCTTTACGTCTTCGTTGTTCATAACGCTTTCCGCAAGACTGAGCTTATATTCAACATCGTTCCAGTTGCCCATTTTGAAGATCATTTCGTTTTTATACTTCACCATTATCGAATGCTCATCGCTCATATCAACTGTCATTATCTTATCGTCGCCCATTTTTACAATGCTTGCGATAAGCGCTTCAAAGGCTTCGTTTTTATGCTTGTTTTCCGAGGCTGTCATCTTTCCCGGAGTCTTATCTGCGGGATCAAGCCCGTATATTATAGGGAGCTCCGGAGTGATAAAGCCGTTATCGGCAAGGATCTTGCCCTTTTTGCTGACAAGCAGGGTCCCGCTGCCGTAATTGACATTGAATGCAGGTATACAGCGTGATACGGTTATTTCCAGAGATGAGGGAAACTTTCTTTTCACCTCTGCGGTCTCAACATACAAAAGTGTGTCAAGTATGCGCCGAGCGCTCTTTTTGCAGTCGAGCCTGAGAAGATTATCTCCCTCCCTTATGCCCGAAGCGGCAACTATTTCCTCCGCGGTATACATATCCGACTGTCCGGCAACACGTATCTCGCTGATATTGAACAGGAACGTGTAGCTTATGGTTATTCCCGCAGTCAGGACAAGCAGTATGACCACAAGTCCGTAGACGTTAGTCCATCTCTGACGCCTTCTTATGCGCTTGCGGCTGTTCTGCCTTTCAACACTGGTTTTTTCAACGTCCTTCATACTTTCTCCATATCTTTCCGCCTCAGCTTCGGCGGATATCTCCGCCAAGAAGTCTTACGGCTTCTTCTATATTTTCATAGCCTCTGTCAATATGACATATCTTTGTTATCTCCGAGGTGCCCTCGGCACAAAGGGCCGCAATGACCATTGCCGCTCCTCCGCGAAGATCGGTAGCCTCCACCTTTGCTCCGTGAAGCTTTTCCCTGCCCTTTACTACGGCTACCTTGCCGAGCACCTGTATATCCGCTCCCATTTTCACAAGAGCGTCGGTGTGACGGTAGCGGCAGTCAAAGATGTTCTCCTCGAAAACGCTGGTGCCGTCAGCGGCTGCAAGCGCAGCCATGAGAACGGCCTGTGCGTCCGTGGGAAAGCCGGGATGCGGCATGGTCCTTATCCTGTCCTTTATTGCCGACAGTCTTGAACCGCTGCGGAGGTATATCTTCTTGTCAGATGTATAAATACTGCACCCCGTCTGTTCCAGCACCGATAAAAACGGCTCCATTTCGGGTATGCAGGCATTTGTAAGTATAAGCTCGCCCTTTGCCGCCGCAGCCATCGAAAGATAGGTGGCTCCCGCTATGCGGTCGGGCATTATTGTATATTCACAGCTGTGGAGCTGATGTTTTCCGTGTATTATAACGCGGCTCTCTCCTTCGCCGGCGATGTCAGCGCCGCAGCTCCTTAAAAAGCCGCAGAGGTCACATATCTCGGGCTCGCGGGCTGCATTGTTTATCACCGTCTCTCCCTCCGCAGTTACCGCGCAGAGTATGACGTTCTCGGTAGCTCCCACCGAGGGGAACGCAAGGTTTATCTTTGCACCCTTTGCTCTTCCGGCAGGTGCTTTGCAAATAATGCTGCCTCCGCTCTCCCTTATCTCTATCCCCATTTTCCTAAGTGCTGATATGTGCATATCAATAGGACGCGGTCCGAGCTCGCAGCCTCCGGGGACGCTTACTGTACACTCCCCCGCCCTTCCGAGCATGGCTCCCATAAATATTATTGAGGAGCGCATTTCGCGCATAAGCTCCTCGGATATGGACGTTTTGTCAATAACAACGGAGTTTATTACCGCGGTGTTATCGGAAAATGTACATTTGCAGCCCACACAGTTGAGTATCCTCGAAGCCGCATAGACATCGGTCAGATTCGGACAGCTGTGCAGCGTACATTCTCCGCAGCACAGCAGCGACGCAGCCATTATGGGCAGGGAGCTGTTCTTGCTTCCCTGTAAGGCAAGCTCGCCTCTCAGCCGTCTGCCGCCGTTTATTATGAATCTCTGCATTATACCACCCCACAGCATTTTTTATGTATTGTATGCTGTAAAGCGGAATTATGTTACTTCTGCACTATACCCTTTCCGACAAGGAACCGTTCAAAGGTCTCCGACATCTCGTCAGGTATAACAGCGTACATCATATGTCCTTTGTCGGACAAATGCACTTCTCCGCCGCATTTTTCTGCATAAGCCTTTCCTGCCTGACGCCATGAAAGCTTTTTGGCAGGTGTTTTCATATCGCTGATGAAAAAGCATGAGGGACATTTCAGAACGCCTGTGCTCTGCGCTTTTTTTGCGTTCTCCGTCATAAGCAGTGCCTCGTCGGTAAATTCCCTGTGTGCGATATTTTTATAGAACAGTTCACGATATATCTTCTTTTCTTCATCGGTCAGCTCACTGCCGCAAAGAAGTCCCGAAACATTTTCAAGCCTGTTTTTCAGCAGCTTTGTTATCAGGCCGCCCTTTGCCACCTTCTGCAGGAGCTTCTCCTGCCTTTTTACCATGGCGCAGCGTTTTTCCTCGCCAAGCTCTTCGGACTGTGATACAGCCATGTCGGGTACGCCCATATCCATGCTCAGCACGGCCTTTACCTCTTCGGGGTATGTATTCGCCCAGTACACAGCCTCAAATCCAGAATAGGAATGAGCTGCGAGAACGTATGGCGGTTCTATTCCCAAGATTCGCAGGGCTTCTCTGTCCTCACTGACAAGATTTTCCAGGGTTCGCGGTGTTTGGGCGCTGCCGCTGAAGCCGTAACCTGCCTTTTCTATTACTGCAATACGGTTTTTCGCTGACATTCTCCTGTAAACGGGCTTGTATTCGAGCACAGGGCAGGTCACGCCGTTGCCTGCCATAAAAACTATGGTGACGGCTCCGCTTCCCTCAGTATAAACGTTAAGGGAAGTGCCGCCGACTTCTGCTGTTTTACCTTTTTCCATTGTCACTCTTTGCAAAAAGCTTTGCCACAACATTGAGGATACGGTCGTTTGTGTCCGTAAGGTGCAGACTGGCCGCACGTTCGGACATTGCTCTGACCTTATCCGGGGCGCCGTAGAGCTTTTCGATCTCGGCTATCATCTTCTCATTGGTAACGTCCTTCTGCTCTATTACCACAGCAGCTCCCGCGTTGCCGAGGACCATTGCATTGTGGTACTGATGATTTCCCGCAACTATAGGTGACGGGATAAGTATCGACGCCTTGCCGGCAGCCTCAAGCTCCGCAAGCGTGGAGGCTCCGGAACGGCAGATGACAAGATCCGCCGCCGCAAGACATACGTCCATATCGTTTATATACTCGGTTATGCGCAGTCTGTCCGACTTAAGAGGGATGCCTGCCGCTTTCATTGCCTGCGGGAAGGTCTCCTTTCCCATGCCGCCGTAGCCGTGTATATGGTTTATTGCAAGCTTTTTTCCTGTGTGCCACTTAATTACCTCAGTCATGGTATCGTTGATACAGCCTGCACCGAGACTGCCGCCGAAGGAAAGGATAGTGAAGCTGTCGTCAAATCCCAGCTTCTTACGCGCCTCATCGCGGCTCATGGTATTGATATTGCTCCTAACCGGAAGACCTGTCACGCTGTACTCAAACCTGCTCTTGTCCATGAACTTCAGAGCTTCCTCAACGGTGAGCATAACATAGTCCACTTCCTTTGACAGGAGCTTGTTTGTTACTCCGGGGTAGGCGTTCTGCTCATGTATGGCTGTCGGTATTCCCATTCTTGCAGCCTTGCGAATAACGGGTCCCGCTGCATAGCCGCCCGTACCAATGGCGATATCGGGTCTGAAGCCCTCTATTATCTGCTTTGCCCTCCTGCCCGAGGTGACAAGATAGGCAAGAGCCTTTGCGTTCCTGCCGATATTCTCGAGGGATATCTTCCTCTGAAATCCTGCGACCTTTATAGTTTCAAGCTTATATCCCGCCTTGGGGACCAGCTTTGCCTCCATACCCTTCGGCGTTCCCGCAAAGAGGAATTCCGTACCCGGGTATTCCTCCTTAATTATATCGGCGATGGCAAGACCCGGATTTATATGTCCGCCTGTGCCTCCGCATGCGATAAGAACCTTATAACCGCCTTCACTCATACTCATGCTCCTTTTGGCTCAGCGATACGCCCGCTGCTGCCCGATCTTCGTTTTCTTGTCTGCTTGCCCTTTTCGTCGGGATAGTATCTGTGCTGCGATATATTCAGCATTATACCCATTTCCGCAAGCTGCATTATCAGCGCCGTTCCGCCGTAACTGAAAAACGGCAGGCTGATACCTGTATTCGGTACAAGATTGCTTACAACGGCAAGGTTGAGCACTGTCTGTATGCCTATCTGAGTGGTTATGCCCACAGCTATGAGCATACCGAAGCGGTCCTTGCAGCGTACCGCTATTGAATAGCCCTCAACAACAAGGAGGAAAAATACGATTATTATTGCAAGTGCTCCCGCAAAGCCAAGTTCCTCGCATACTATGGGGAAAACAAAGTCGTTCTTCGTTTCGGGGAGATAGAGATACTTCTGACGCGAGTTTCCGAGACCAAGTCCGAAAAGTCCGCCGGAGCCTATGGCGATAAGGGAATTTCCCGTCTGCCACGAATCGCCCAGCTTGTCGGCAAAGGGAGCCTGCCAAGCCTTTATACGTGTGCTTACGTAACTGCCCGGCACCTGTGCCTGCCATGAGATATATGCTATCGCTATACCCAGTGCAGCTGCACCGAGTCCGAGAAAATGCTTTTTGTTTACTCCGCCGCAGAGTATCATAGCCACGGCGATGGTTCCAAGGAGGATACAGCCCGAGATGTGCTTCTCAAGAACGATGAGTCCCAGATAAATGCCAAGTATCACGGAATACTTAACTATACCCGTCCTGAAGGTGTTCATTTCCCTGCCGTCACGCTCCATGCTGTAGGCAAAGAATATTATAAGAGCAAGCTTCGCCACCTCTGAGGGCTGGAGATTGAGAGGTCCAATATCTATCCAGCGTCTCGCGCCCATTGAGCCGCCCTCGTCGTTACCGATGAGCAGTACGGCTACCAGCAGAACTATACCGCCGAAATAAAGCAGGCTGGCAATATTCAGCTTCTTTAAAACGGGGAGCTTGAGGTTCTTGAAGTTGTGATAGTCCATCTTCATAAAAAAAATCATGGCGATGAAGCCGATAACAGCGTGCTTCGCCTGATTTTTCGCATAATAAAGACCATCGCCGCCGTGCTCGCTGTATGCCCACGCATAGCTTGCGGAGGACATCATAACGATACCCACTACAAGCAGTATCATAACATAAGCAAAGAATGACAGGCTGAGGTCGCCGCGCCTGCCTCCCGAAAAAGGATTCAGCAAGGCAATGCGCTTTTTCGTATTTTTTTTGCTTGAAGCCATTTTGTCTCCTTATGGTCAGATGATTTTTGCCGTATCAGAATACCAGCAGTGTAATTATTCCCAGAATTCCGAAAATAATGCCGCAGAGCGAAAAAGTTATCACTATCTTGTACTCGCTGAAGCCGCTCATCTCAAAGTGGTGGTGTATAGGCGTCATCTTGAATATACGTCTTCCCTCTCCGTACTTCTTCTTTGTGTGCTTGAAGTATAACACCTGTATCATAACGGAAAGGGCTTCGAGGATATAAACCATTGCAACAAGGATAAAGAGCAGATGCTTGTGGAGAACAAGTCCGATGCCAGTTACGGCTGCGCCGAGGAACATTGAACCCGTATCGCCCATGAAGCACTTTGCGGGGTTGAGGTTCCAGAGCAGGAAGCCGAGACAGCCGCCTGCAAGAGCCATTGTAAGGAATGTCATCTCATTTTCCCTGACCTTTGAGCTTGCCACTGTGAATACCAGCATGGCCACAAAGGTTACGGAGCCGCAGAGGCCATCAACACCGTCTGTAAGATTTACCGCATTGGTAAGGTAAATTATCAGAGCCATCATTAATATATAGTAGAAAATGCCGAGCGACGGGCTGGTCCAGAAGCCGAGGTCTATCCTTGTGGACTTGTCGCCGAAGCAGCGCACCGCAAAAAGGAAGCCCACAGAGAATACCAACTGCATTGCTATCTTCTGACGCGGTGAAAGTCCGTCGTTATTCTTTCTCGATATCTTTGTATAATCGTCGATAAAGCCGATGATTCCGAATGAAACAGCGTAAACAAGGCAGCTCAGCATGCGGTAGAAGGCATTGAAGCTCTCCTTGTCAGTGGTATCTATGCCGCCTCTCAGCCTGTATATCCAGTAGCCTGCAATAGCGGCTATTATAGTCGAGAAGATGAACATGAAGCCTCCCATTGTGGGAGTTCCCTGCTTTTTCGCGTGCCATTTCGGACCGTCAACGGTCTTTATGGGCTGACCGAACTTTATCCTATGCAGGAATGGGACGAGGAATATTCCCGATACTCCTGCTATCACAAAGGATAGAAGTACTGTTATAATATTGATTATCCAGAAAGATATTGACATTTTTTTCTAACAACTCCATTTTTTCTTATTGATCGAGCAGCTTAAGTCCCTCGGCGACGATCTCTCTCTCGTCAAAGTGGATATGCTCCATGCCCGCAAGGATCTGATAATCCTCATGTCCCTTGCCGGCAAGTACTATTATATCACCTTTCTCAGCAATTTTCAAGGCATGATATATAGCTTCTCTTCTGTCCGTTACAACATCGTAGTTCACGGACATTCCGTCAAGCCCAGCGAGGATATCGTCAATAATAGCTTCGGGCTTTTCGTTTCGGGGATTATCCGAGGTGATTATGAGCTTGTCGGCGTATTTTGCCGCTGCTCTTGCCATTTTCGGACGCTTTGCCGCGTCACGGTTGCCGCCGCAGCCGAAAAGGCATATCAGGTCGTTTTCGGTATACTCCTTTACGCTCCTGAGGATATTCTCAACAGCGTCGGGAGTATGGGCGTAGTCGCATATAACCGTGAAATCCCGTCCTGTCGGGATTATCTCACATCGGCCCTTTACTCCGTTGTACTCCTCGACAGCAGGGATAATGCTCTCTATACTGAGCCCCTCCTCAAGACAGGCGGCGATAGCTGCCGTAATGTTGGATACATTGAAAAGTCCCGGCATTCTTGTTTTTATGAGATGAGACTTGCCGTCGCGGCAGAACCAGAAGCTTGATCCTGTGGACTTTATCTTTATGCCGTCTGCATAGATATCGGCGTTTTCCTTTACGCTGAAACCGTATCTCCTGCAGCCGACCTCGCCGAAAAGGCGCTTGCCGTAATCGTCGTCGATATTCACCACTGCGCAGTCACAGATGTCAAAGAGCATTCTCTTTGCCTGATAGTAGTCCTCCATATCCTTGTGGTAGTCAAGATGATCCTGGGTGAGATTGGTGAATACAGCAACGTCAAAATGCGAGGAGCCTATCCTGTACTGACACAGACCGAAGGAGGAGACCTCCATAACGACGTACTCACAGCCCGCATCTGCCATCTTAGCCAGCAGCCCCATGAAATCATATGTCATAGGCGTTGTATTGTCGGTATGGAGTATTTCGTCTCCTATTTCGTTCTGTATAGTACCCACAAGTCCTGTCTTGTGACCGTTTTTCATAAGGATATGCTTTATGACGTTTGTAATTGTCGTCTTGCCGTTGGTTCCGGTTACGCCTATCATTTTCAGCCTGCGCTCGGGGTGCCCGAACCATGCAGAGCATATCTGTCCGTAGAGTTT
>JAEEGL017174988.1_pt1 | contig 10634 bp, 10 predicted proteins | sample 9134231 | NCBI WGS metagenome assembly JAEEGL01 (sample SAMN16246548, study PRJNA631951) | gut metagenome | biome: gut microbiome; feature: rumen; material: fiber-attached | host: Bos | place: Iran: Karaj | collected 2018-10 | reverse complement strand
TATGTAGTTGTTAAAGAAGGTGCTGATAAGTCAAGAATGGAAAAAGAAATTAAAGAAATGCCTAACTATTTTGCTGATTATGATACAACAGTTAATTTCATTTCAATGGAAGAATTAAAGAAGAATCATAATGGTATTCCTCATGGTGGATTTGTTATTAGAAGCGGTAAGACTTCTGATGGTGTAAATCATGTTATTGAATATAGCTTAAAGCTTGATTCAAATCCTGAATTTACAGGCTCAATTTTACTTGCTTATGCAAGAGCAGCATATAAGATGAAGAAGAGAAATGAATCAGGTGCAAGAACAGTATTTGATGTAGCTCCAGCTGATTTAACTACTTTATCTTATGAAGAATTATTAAAACATACATTATAAATTTCAAAATGGTCGAAAGACCATTTTTATTTTTAATAATGATTATGATATAATGAATAAGAATGGAGGGGGTTTCAGTGAATAATTTTATAAATAAAATTAAAAATTATAAATTTTTTGATGAAATATATATAATTATTCTATCTTTAATCATCCTCTTATCATGGGACTATTTTTTTACATTAGGAACAGCTATTGTTATAATTATTGCTTCCGTTTCAATCATTTTATTAAATGATTTTAAATATTTAATTCCAGCAGGATTATTCTTTGTTTTTTCAAATAGAGATGGTTTTAAAAGCGATAGAGTACCTATTGAATTAATAGTTTCATTTTCTTTAATGATTATTTCTGTAATCATTTATATGATTTTAAATAAATCAAAAATCAATTTAAAAAATAATAAATCAATATTAGGCTTTGGTCTTCTTGCTATATCATGCTTTATTCCAATATTTTGGGCAAATTTAGATAAAGAGGATAGTATTTATTATTTATTATATTTTTCATATTTTTTATATTTAATTATTTATTTTATTTTTGCTTCGAATTTAAATAAAAATGCATTTCAAATGTTAAAAAAATCAATGATTTATTTAGCAATAATTTTATCTTTTGAAGCAATGATTGAAATATACACATTAAAAGTAAATTATCCAAATTTAGTTTTATCTTCAATAACATTTTATTCATTAGGATGGGGATGCTGTAATGAAGCAGGTATAATTATGCTTATGGCTTTACCATTTATTTTTATGGATTTAATTAATAAAAATAGAATAGTTGATTATATTAATTTTTCAATAAAAATTTTAATTGTTGGTCTTGGTATAACATTTACTTATTCTAGAGGTACTTATTTATTTGGAATATTAGAATTAATTGCACTTACAATTTATTCTTTTATTAAAAATCAAAATAAAAAAGCTTATTTAGTATCATTAATAAGCTTAGGAATACTTGTTGTAATTAGTATCCAAATTATGTTTGGAATTGATGTATTTTTAAAAGAAATAATTTTAAATGGAGTATTTAAAGATAGATTAGATGATGGAAATAGATCTGATATGTGGGCTAAAGCATTTAAAATATATTCAAATGATTATGTTAGCATAACCTTTGGAAGAGGCATAATTTCTGATTTTATGATTGGAAATGTAAGGAATGGTATTATAAGAACTCCAATTGTTTACCATTCTACTTTTTTTGAAGTATTAGTTATGGGTGGAAACTATGGTTTAGCATTTTTAGTATTCCATATGGTTTTAAAATATAGAAGAATATCTTTAATAAAAAATAAAGATATATTTGTATATTTATTGATTTCTTATATAACTGTAGATTTATACGGAATAATAGATAATACATATGGAATGTATTATTTTATGATTCCTTTAGTAATAATTATGGCAACAATAGATTGTTATAATGAGGTGGATTTAAATGAATGATGAAGAAGTAAATTTTATTAATAAAGATGATTTTATGAATAAAAATCAAAATGAAAATAATGATAATAAAGAAAATAATGAAGAAATTGTAGAAAGAATTAAAGATAATAGAAAAATAATTTTAACAGTAATTATTTATCTATTAGTACAATTTATTGTATCAGGAATAATAGCAATATTTATCGCGGTATTATATTCTTCAACTCATAAGGAAATTGATTATAATTCTTTAATAGAAGCAATAACAAAAAGTAATATTGAATCCTTAGCTGAAAATTATAAAAATGCATATATTTTAATTAATGCATACACTAATTTTTTATCATATTTAATGATATTTATAGTTTTGATATTGTTATGTAAGAAGTTTTTTATTAAAGATTTAGAAGCTTTATTAAAAAAGCCTAAATTTTATGCAATATTTATTCCTGTTGCAGCTATAGCATTTTTAGTAATATCAACATGTATTGATAAATTTGTATCTATTTGGGCTAAAGCAAATAATAATCAAAGTATAATTGAATTAATGATTAGATCAGAAAATGGTTGGATGATTGTTATAATGGTTGTACTATTTGCTCCAATAATAGAAGAATTTGTTTATAGATTTGCAATCTTTAGATTTACAAAAAGATTTCATATAGCTATTTCATATATAGCATCAACAATTTTATTTGCTTTACCACATGTTATAACAACAAGTATTGAAGAGGTAGGCATTGGTATATGGCTATTACAAACAATTCCTTATTTAGCTTCAGGATTAATGTTTTCATTAATTTACCATAAATCAAATGAAAACTTATATGCAAGTATTTGTGCTCATATGCTAAATAATTTATTTGCAGTAATATTAATATTTATGTAGAGGTGTAATTATGTTAAAGAAAAATTTAAATGTATTTAATGATATTTTTGAAAAATTTGATAAAAAATGGGCTATTGTAACTGCAGGTGATAGAACAAATGGTATTAACGCAATGACAGTTTCATGGGGTGGTATTGGTATTTTATGGAATAAGCCTGTATGCTATATATTTATAAGACATTCTAGAAATACATTTAATTTTATCGAAAAATCAGATAGTGTATCTGTTTCTTTTTTAGATGAAGAATATAAAGATGAATTAACAAGATTTGGAAGATTAAGTGGTAAGGATATTGATAAATTTAAAGATTCAAGATTACATCCAGCTCTTGATGTAGATATGGATGAATATTATATAGCAGAAGCATGTGAAGTTTTAAAATGTAAAAAGTTATATGGTGTTGATTTAACACTTGATAACATGCCTGAAGAAATTGTTAATAAAAATTACCCAACAAAAGACATTCATAGGATGTATGTTCTTGAAATTAAACAATATTTAGATAACGAAGAATAATGTAAGCGACTTTCATAAAAAAATTATTAATTTTATGTTGAAATAAAAAAAATAATTTCTTATAATCTAACTAATCGGTATCAAATACAGGGAAAGATAAGTGTTTTTTGAAAGGAGAATCTAAAGTGAGTTTCTATGATTTAGTTAAAAGGGCCGAGCAAGGTGATTGTAAGTCTGGGCTAGAACTTGCAAAGAACTATTTTGCCGGTCGAGGAGTGAAAAAGGATTATACTGAGGCTGTTAGATGGTTTTTACTTGCTGCTGAGGATGGTTCAGGAGAAGCAGAATACTTTTTAGCTAATTGTTACTATCAAGGCCTTGGAGTTGAAAGGAATTTAAAAACTGCTTTAGATTACTTTTTGAAAGCAAAAAATCATTACTATAAAGATTGTTCATCCATGATTTCCGATTGCATGGATGAACTAAATCTTGCTTAATAATTGATAAGAAGACTTCTTTTGAAGTCTTTTTTATTTATGATAGTAAATTAATATTACTATCATTTTTTTGATTTTAATGTAAAATATTTACTTTAATTATGAAAAGTTTTAAAATTTTGTATGGATAAAAGTGATTAAAAATTAAATAAAGGGGTAAATATGGAAAAAGAAACAAAAATAAAAATAGCAATTGCTATAGTTCTTATTATTGGAATTATTGGCTTTTTCATATATATGGATTTTGATAGTTTTAATTATAAACAAAAAATGACAGAAGAAAAGGCTTTTGAAAGAGCTTCAATAGAAGAAGTAAAAAATTGGAATAAATATGAAGAACATCTTGAAGTTTCAAAATATAATGGATATTATTATAATGACGATAGCAATGTTAAAAAAGACGAAGATGATTCTTTAAAAAGAATAATTTCAAATATTAAATTTGAAGAAGTTAATGATTTTTATGGATGTCCATCAGATTATATAGTTAGTATATATGATTGTAGATTATATATTTCTACTAAAAATAAAATAATAACAAAAGAAGGTTACGATTCCGAGCCTATCTATTTCCTTGATAGCTATGAAACTACTTGTACCCGTTATTATAAAATACCTGATGAAGATTTTCTTTTATTAGAAAATGCTTTAAATGAATTATTTTTATAAGGATAAATAAAAGGACTGTATTTTTTTTTTACAGTCCTTATTTATTCCCTAGTCCCTATTATATTTTTTAAATATAAGTTGATATCCTCTTTAGTCATTTCTAAGACATAAGAGAATTCTTCACTAATAAGCTTTGTAGCATCGTTAAGGTATGTTTCGTCACAAGCATGTAGCTTACGACCTTTATCCTTTAAACCTTTACTATGCTCGATGATACTAATCATTACTCCCAAAATTTTGATTCGATCACCAGTTCTAATTATTTCGGAAAAAATCTTTTTTCTTTCATTTTCATTTTCTATCCAGTAAGGTTTTACATTAGGTATTTCACTAATAATATCTGATATTTCTTTTCTAGATAGTAAATTTTTTAATTTTATATTAGTAACCGGATTATCAACTTGAACTTGTAAAGTAGATCTTTGATCACTAAGTGGTTTTAAAATGTAATATTCTCTTTCTTCACCATTAAAAACTTTTTTAGTAATCGAATCTATTTTGCATAATCCACAAGTGGTGTAGACGATTGTATCGCCGACGTTAAACATTTAAAGGCCCCCTTTCTTTATTATTCCGATACCCTTCCAATATCTATTATATAATAAATTTTGTTTTTTTTCAAAGCAAATTTAATTAAAATATTGAATTTATAACAAAAATGTAATATTATAATATTTTCATTCTATAATGATAGATTTTTAATTATTATATCATAATAATAATTATTTGTTTGAATTTGTATTATATTGTAATATAATATATTATGTGAAAAAAGGGTGATAGCATGATTTCTAATTATAATGAATTTAAAAGCTTTTTAGATAATTTAGATTATAAACCTAAGCTTTTGTTACATGCATGTTGTGCCCCTTGTTCAACTCATTGTCTTTTTATTTTGAAAAAATATTTTGATATAAATGTATTTTTTTCAAATGATAATATTTATCCAAAAGAAGAATATTTTAAAAGATTAGATGAGATAAAAAATTTTGTAAAGGATTTTACTGAAGATGTAGAAGTTATTGAAAATGGTTATGAGCCTAATGATTATTATGATGCTGTAAAAGGTTATGAGCATCTAGGTGAAAGAAGTATCAGATGTTATTATTGCTATAAAGAAAGAATGGAAAAATCTGTTATTATGGCAAAAAAATTAGGCTTTGAGTATTTTACTACAACTTTATCACTTTCACCTTACAAAAATTCTGATTGGGTTAATGAGATTGGTTATGAGCTTGAAAAAAAATATGGTGTTAAATACTTATATTCTAATTTCAAAAAGGAAAATGGATATCTAGATTCTATAAAGATATCTAATGATTATTGTTTATATAGACAAAATTATTGCGGCTGTGAATTTTCATTAAAGGAGAGGATTGAGCATGATAGAGCTAAAGAAGAAAACTAAAGTTAGAAAACTCAATTTAGACTTAAATCGTCGTTTAATCTTTGTTTCTGATATGCATGGTGATTTAATCACTTTTAAAGAAGGCTTAGAAGAAATTAAATTTAATGATAATGATTATCTTTTTGTTATTGGTGATATGTATGAAAAGGGAGATTTAACATATAATTTAAAAACTGCTAGATATTTTGAAGAGTTAAATAAAAAAGAAAATGTTTTTTGTATGAGTGGAAATTGTGATGAAGTCTTAAGATTTATATTACCAAAAGAAGCTCATAAGGATTTTTTGTATTATACATTAGTAAGACAAAGATCAATTATTAATGATATGGCGCTTGAAATGCGTTATCCATTGGGTAAGGATATGGATGTTGATGATTTTGTTAAAAAAATCCAAGATAAATATAAAGATATATATGAATTTATGGATTCTTTAGATGATGTAATAATTATCAATGATAAAATTGTTTTAGTCCATGGTGGAATTGATGATATATCAAATATTCCTGAATATGCATTACCTCTTTTAAAATATGATAATTATTATAATGTATCTAAGCCACAAAAATTATTAACTATTGTAGGACATTATCCTACAAGAAATTATAGAAGTGATGTGGCATGTCAAAATCCTATCTTAGATTTTAAGAAAAAAATATTTTCAATTGATGGTGGTAACCATTTAGTTAAAGGTGGCCAAATCAATTTTTTAATGCTAGATAACTTAAATTCTATGAAATTTAGTTATTTATATGTGGATCATTATGAAAAGCATGTTATGAATTATACGGTATCTTATGATGAACCAGAAGATAAAATTAATTTTACTTATGGTTCACAAAATGAAATAGAAATCTTAGAAACAGACCTAGATTTTTATTATGTTAAAGATTTAAGAACGAAAATTCGTATGTGGGTTCAAAGTGCTAACGTTTTTGAAAATGATGGTAAATTTTATTGTTATGAAGGGTCTAACACATTTTTATCTGTTATAAAGGGTGATGTTGTTTCTATTATTAAAAGAGCAAAGCCTTATAGTGTAATAAAGAAAAATGGATATGTTGGATTAATTGAAACAAAGTATTTAGAATATGATCTTTAAATATCCTATATTTGAAGATATTTCTTTGCGTGATTATTTAAATTCTTATTTTATTTCAAAATCTAAAATTTATACTTTGTTTTTAGAAAAAAGAATTTATATAAATGGGAATTTAGCCAAAGAAAATTCTAATTTAAAAAAAGGTGATATTCTATCAATTGATGAATCTCAAGAAATAGATTATAAAGAAGATTCAAATTCAGTTGATGTGGTTTATGAAGATGATTATTTATTAATTATAAATAAGCCTAAGGGTATTATTATTCATGATGATGACAAATCTAAATTAAATACATTATCAAACAGAGTTGCAAAATATTATTATGATAATAATTTAGCGTTAAATGTTAGATTTGCTCATAGACTTGATAAGGATACAACAGGATTAATAATTTATGTTAAGGATTCTTTATCATTTTCTTATATGAATCATTATATAGAAAATCACGAAATTAAAAGATATTATTTAGCCTTAGTAGAAGGTAATTTTAAAGAAAAGCATGGCGTTATAAAGAAAAATATAGGAAAAGATCGTCATGTAAATAATAAGTATATAGTGTCAAAAACAGGAAAAGAAGCGATAACATATTATGATGTTATAAAAAATTATAAAGGTTTTAGCCTTGTTAAGCTTTTATTAAAAACAGGAAGAACTCATCAAATAAGAGTACATATGGCATCAATTTCACATCCTCTTTTAGGTGATGAAATTTATGGCAAAAAATCTAATTTAATTGATAGAGTAGCTTTACATAGCTTTAAATTAGAATTTATTCATCCTGTAACTAAAAAGCAAATTAATTTAGAGGCTTTACTTCCTTTTGACATGGAAGGAGTTTTGAAATATGGTATTTGAAAAGCATATGCGTAGATACTATTTACGCTATATATTTCTATATATTCTTGGTATAGCTTCGCTTGTTGCGGTAGATTATGCTCAAACATTTATACCAGAATATTTAGGTTCAATTGTAAATGTTATTGATAATAACACAAAAGGCGCAATTACTTTTGATGATGCGTTAATAAAAGTAACAGAAATTGCAATTTATATTTTAATAATTGCAGGTGTAATGTTTTTAGGAAGAATGTTATGGAGATTTACTTTATTTAATGCCTCAGGAAGAATAGAATCAGGTCTTCGTCATGATATGTTTTTAAAAAGTGAAAGACTAAGCCAAAAATATTATCATGAGAATAAAGTAGGTTCAATTATGAGCTGGTTTACATCAGATCTTGAAACAATAGAAGAATATTGTGGATTTGGTACAGTAACTATGGTTGATGCCTTCTTTTTAGGTATATTAGTAATTGTTAAAATGGTTCAGCTAGATGTTATTTTAGCAATAGTTGCCTTTATCCCAATGATTTTAATTATTATTTGGGGTTTCTTAATTGAAAAATTTATGTCTAAAAAATGGACTGAGCGTCAAGAATGCTTTGATAGCTTATATGATTTTACTCAAGAAACTTTTACAGGTATTAGAGTAATTAAAGCATTTGTTAAAGAAACTGCTGAATTACATGCATTTGCTAAAATTGCAAAAAAGAATAAGGATACTAATATTTCTTTTGCAAGAATCTCAGTTATTTTTGATGTTTTAATTGAAATTATAATTGCGGCAATTATGGCATTAATTTTAGGCTTTGGTGGATATGCAGTTTATGCAACTATAACAGAAAATAATATGGTTATTTTTGGTCATACTATTGATATGGATGCAGGTAAACTTGTTACTTTTGTAAGCTATTTTGATTTATTAATTTGGCCTATGATTGCTATGGGACAAATTGTTGCAATGCGTTCTAGAGCAAAAGCTTCATTAAAAAGAGTTGCTCAATTCTTAGATGCACCTGAAGATATTAAAAATCCAGAAAATCCTATCGTTTTAGAAAATGTAAAAGGAAAAATTACATTTAAGAATTTTTCATTTAAATATCCAGATTCTCAAGCTAATATGAATTCACTTACTAATGTTACATTTGAAATTAATGCAGGTGAATCAATTGGTATTGTTGGTAAAATAGGTTGTGGTAAATCAACTTTAGTAAACTCTCTTTTAAGACTTTATAATGTAGATGAAGATTCTATATTTATTGATGGATTTGATATTATGAAATGCGATATTAAATCAATTAGAGATGCTATAGCATATGTTCCTCAGGATAATTTCTTATTTAGTGATAAGATTTATAATAATATTGCATTTTCAAACAGAAGTATTGATAGAGTTAAAATTGAAAATGCTGCTAGATTTGCTGATGTACATGACAATATAGCTGATTTTAAGAATGGTTATGATACAATGAGCGGAGAACGTGGTGTAACACTTTCTGGTGGTCAAAAACAAAGAATTGCAATTGCAAGAGCTTATTTAAAGGATTCACCTATCATGATCATGGATGATTCAGTATCAGCAGTAGATGTTAAAACTGAAGAAACAATTTTATCAAATATTAGAGAATATAGAAAAGGTAAGACTACTATTGTTATTGCATCAAGAGTATCTACTGTTTCTAAATTAGATAAGATTTTAGTTTTAAAGGATGGAGAGGTTGAAGCATTTGATACTCCAAAGAATTTATTAGAAATTTCTCCAACCTATAAAAAGATGGTATACCTTCAAGAGCTTGAAAAAGAAGTGGAAGGAGGTAATAACTAATGCAAGAAGATTTAATGAAATTAAAGGGAGATAAGAAAATCCCATTAAGAGTATTATTTAAAAGAACAATGAAATATATAAAGCCTGAGCTTTTATCATTTATCATTGCGATAGTATTTTTAATTGCAAATGTATTATTAGATTTATATCTTCCTATTGTTTTACAAGGAATTATTGATAATTTACAAAGCGATGAATTAAATACTAAATTTATTATTGGTAATTCAGTTTTATATTTAGGAATATCTGTTTTAAATATGATTTTAATTTATTTTGAATCAATGATGCTTCAAAAAGCTGGTCAAAGAATTATTATTAAATTAAGAACAGATGTATTTACTCATATTATGAATATGAGTTTAAATCAATTTACAGAAATGCCTGTAGGCTCACTTGTTACAAGAGTTGCAAACTATACTCAATCAATGAGTGATTTATTTACTAATTTATTAGTTAATGTTTTAAAGAATGTAACATATATTTTAGGTGTTTATATTTATATGTTTATGCTAAATAGAACTTTATCATTATTTAGCTTAATTCCAGTTGCTATTATAGCTGTTACATCATTCTTATTCTCTAAGGTTGTTGGAAATATCTTTAGAAAAGAAAGAAAAACTATTTCAGATATGAATACTTATTTAAATGAAAATTTATCTGGTATGAAAATTACTCAAATTTTTAACCAAGAAGAATTTAAGGATGAAGAATTCATAGAGAAAAATGAAGCTATAAGAAAAGCAAGATTCCAAGTTATTTTATGCTTTGGCTTATATAGACCATTTGTTACATTGATTTATATTTTATCAGTTGCTGCATGCTTATATTTTGGATTTAAATTAGGCATGTCAGGTGGTGCTGTTGTAGCATTCTACTTATATCTATCTAAATTCTTTAACCCTATCCAAAACCTTGCTGACCAATTAAATGGCTTGCAAAAGGCATTTACTGCATCAGAAAGATTATTTAATTTACTAGATGTTGAACCAGAGGTTAGAGATAGTGCTGATGCAATTGATATTGAAAACTTCAAAGGTAAAATTGAATTTAGAAATGTATGGTTTGCATATAATGGTATAGATTGGATTTTAAAGGATGTTTCATTTGTTGTTAATCCAATGGAAACTGCAGCCTTTGTTGGTGC
>JAEEGL013610430.1_pt1 | contig 10634 bp, 7 predicted proteins | sample 9134231 | NCBI WGS metagenome assembly JAEEGL01 (sample SAMN16246548, study PRJNA631951) | gut metagenome | biome: gut microbiome; feature: rumen; material: fiber-attached | host: Bos | place: Iran: Karaj | collected 2018-10 | reverse complement strand
CGTGAACAAGAGCATGGCATGTGCTTTCATCGGGCAGTTCCTCGCAGGACTCTTTCAACCTGCTATTTTAAACTCACCCGGGAAAATCGCTGCCAACTGGTTCAGAGAGGATATTCGTACTTTAATTTGTACTATTTGTTGTTTAAGTGATACTATTGGAATTTTTGTTGGATTTTTATTTCATGTTCCTATTATTGATGATAAAGCTGAAGGACAAGATTTTAAAGATGATTTTTTTAAATATGTTTTATGGGAATTTATATTAAATGCTGTTTTTTGTATTCCTACTTTCTTTATTATTAAAAATAAACCTGATATACCACCAAGTCCAAGTCAAAATGAGGAAAATACACCACAAACTCCTGGTTTGGTTGTAAGTTTAAAATTATTATTTACTAATAAACGTTTTATATATCTTTTAATATCAACATTATTTATCGTAGGATACTACGATGTTTATGGTACAATCATAAATTCATATTTTGCAATATATAAAATAACTGATAGTCAATGTTCTTATATTTATGCAGTTTCAAGTATAATTGGAATGGTATCATCATTAGTAATGTCATGGTTACTTGATAAATATAAAAAATTTAAATTATTTATGATTGGAATGGCAATTGTTGGTTCAGTTTTTCAAGCACTTTTAACTTTATTACTTGAATTAAGTGTTGATCATAAAAGTGTTAATGCTTATGCTGTTGGAATGGTTATGTATTCTTTAGTTAATGCTATTGTTATTCCTTTTTATACTATTGGAATGAATTATGCTTGTGAAATTACTTATCCTGTTGGTGAAAGTATTAATGGTGGAATCATGATGAGTATGAGTCAAATTTCTGGTATTGGTGGAACATTTTTATGTGATTATTTAATTAATCATAAAGAGCAAAAAAAATATTTAAGTAATATTGTTTTACTTGGTTTCTTTGTTATTGCTTGTATTTTTGTCTTTTTATTTGATGAAAAATTAGATAGACATGAAATTGATGCTCAAGGAAGAAAGCAAATTGCTGAAGGTAAGGAAGATAATAAAGAAAAAGATGATAGTGATGAGAAAAAAAATAATGAAGAAAATTTAGATAAACCTGATAGAATTGAAATTCAAAATAATAATAATGATGAAAATGGTGAAAATAATGGTATTAATACAGCAAAAGATTTATTAAAAGCATAAAAGTAATATATTATTATGATTTCTTTTTAATTAATAGAATTTATGAAAGTATCATAATAATAGTAATAATATTTTTATTTACGTTAAATATTTATTTAAATTAATGATTGAAAGATAATAGTTTTCTTTCATTAATTAATAAAATATAAATAAACATTTTATTTCATTAATAAAATATTTAAAATATTTTTTTATATTTAAATTAGATATTAAAAAATATTTAACACGATTCACTTAATTATAATACCTTAAAAAAGTAAATAAAATATTTATAATCCATATTAAAGAATCAAATTATTATACATAAATTTTTGCATTTACAAATTTTGTAATTTGTATTAATTGTTGTAATATTTTCATATTCATTATATGTCATTTTTAAATTATAATCTTTATATGATTCTATATTAACTACATTAATAAAGGGAATTGCAAGGGAAACATTTTTTTTCTTTTTCTTTTTTTTAAAATGAAATTTTTTTTTAATATTAAAAGAGGAAATTATTGAAGTTTGATTTTTTGACAAAATACTATTATAAATTTTCCCTTTTAATGGATTTATTGAAGCTTCTAATATATCATGAATAGTCATCTCTTCTTCATATTTCTTTTTTTTTTTAAATTTATTTATAAGAGTACTTTTTGATTTATAAACTTGTGATAAGATATCATCTTGTTGCATTGTCATTTTATCTGATGATTGAGATTTCTGAAAATCATTTTCAAACATTGAAAACAATTTTTATTTTTATTTTTATTTTAATGAATATATGTATTTTATAATTATTTTAATATTAAAAAATATTTTATTTTAATATTTTTTTTAATATTCATATATTTTTTATTTTTTCATTATTTTTACCATATTAGAAGTTAAATCAAATAATTCTTGTGTTTTAATATTATAATAATTTTCCATTTCTTGTTCGTCATTTACAATTTCAATTTCATTATTTCCTTTTTCTTCTATTTTTGCCAAAGGATAATTAAATTTAATAATATCTTGAGTATATTTTCTTGTCTCATCAATATTATCATTAAATAATTTAGATAATTCATTTAAATCAATTGTTTGATTTAAGAAAATATAATTTTCAATAATTATCTCTTTAAATTTTGCATTAAATTTATCAATATAATTGTAAACAAAATAATCATTTTTCATAATTTCTTTACATTCTTCAAATAATTTAGCACTTTTTTCAATATCATAATTAATAAAAATTTCTTTAAATAAATCAATAAATTTATCTCCTTGAATATTAATTTTTTTTATACTTTCTTTAATTTGATTAATATATCTTTTTGATTTAGTTAAAATTGAAAAAATAATTAAATAGGGATACATATATTTAAAAACATTTTCAATAATAGTAAAATATGTATCTTTAAAAAGAGTGTCAAGAAATAATTCCATATTATTTTCTAATAAAAATAAAGACCAATGAATAATATACCCTCTATATAATAAAATTTCTTTAAAATCAATTTGAATTTTATCAACAGAATCAAAATTAGTTTTTTTAAATTCAGTATCTAAATAATCTTTAAGATGCTCTAAACTATTTAATATTTCAATAAAATTTTTTTCAATTATTTTTCCTTCTTGTTTAGTTAAAACATTAATTGAATATAATAAATATAAAGCATAAATAATTTTTGATAAATTCTTATTGACAAATTTATTTAATTTGATAAAACTTGTTAAAAGATTTCTTGCTTTATCAAATTCTAAACTATCATATAATTTCTTTGCATATAATATAATTAAATTTGGTGAAGTTTCATCAATAATTTTTTTTCCTAAAGAAAAAGAATTAAGATCATAATTATTTTCTCTAATACAATTATTTGATAAATTTAAAAATCCTTCTACTTTTTCAGCAAGTTCTTTTTTTTCTTTTTCATTTTTTTCTTTTAATTCTGCAATTTTTGCCTCATCAAAAATATTATTTGATTTTTGTTTGTCAAAATCTTGTATTGAAGAAAGTATTTTTGTATATAAATTTTTAATATCTTCATTTGATGAATTATTCTTTTGAAGAAATTCTAATATTTGAATTACTAAATGTGGTTCTAAATACTTTATGTATGACATGTTTGGGAGAGAAGACATTATTACTCAGATATTAAATGATTAATTTTAAATAAATAATTTTTAATAATAATGAATTTTAAATTAAGATAATAATATAAAAAAATAAAACATAAAAACTTATATTTTTTATTTATATTTTTATTATAAATAATTCTGAATTAATAACTGAATATTCATAATCACAAAAAAAAAATAATTTAAAAAAAATACAAAAAAATGGAAGAAAAAAAGAAAAAAATAGTATCAAAAAGAAGTATAAAATTCCAACCAAAAAATTCAGTATTAATAGAAAAACGTTTAGATCAAAAAACAAAATTAATTCCAAAATTAGAATCACTTTTATCAAAACCATGTTCTCAATATGGATATTCTGCAGATATTTTATCAGCATTAGAAGAATTATCAATAACACAAAATGATTTTTTCCAAATTTGTTTAAGTTGTCTTTCAAAAACAGCAAGAAAAAAAGAAGAAACAAATTTAATTTTTGGTTATTTATATTTAATGAATGACTTTGTAAATATGCTTAATAAAAATAATGGTACACATGTCTTTGAAGATTTACAATTAATTGCTCAAAATTTAGGTTATGAAAAATTACCTGAATCTCATATTTTAATGAGATTAGGTGAAAAAGGTAAAAAAGCTTATATTACTTTAAATGGTAATATTGATATATTAATTAAAACATCAAAAGAAATGAAAGTTTTAGAAAAAGATTATTTATATTATATTGCTAATTTAATAAGATGGAAAGAATATGGTTTAGTTAATATTGTTATTAATGATAATTTTCCTATTTTTCCTTTAGAAATTATTGATGATATTACACAAAAAGATATTGAAAAAAAAAATAGTACTATTAATATTGAAAATGAAACAATTAGTTCTGAAAGAAAATCAATAATAGAAATTGAAGTAAATAATAATGAAAAAAATATTATAATAAATGACAAAGATAAAGAAAATGACAAAGAAATTTTTTCATATTTTAAATTAACAACCCAAAATCAAACAATAAAAGATCCTAAAAAAACAAAAATATTCAAAGCAACAAATTTACTATCATTATTCAACTTAAAATTATCAGATAAAAAAAACGAAAAAGAAATAAACAATGTTTCAACAGAAAATTACATAAATAGATTAAATGTATGTAGAGATTACACAAATATAGAAATTCCAATAAATAAAATAGGTTTAGAAAATTTTTACAATTTAAAAATATATTCATATATTAAAATAATATCAAGAACAACAGGATCATTATTTGGTGAAATTGCCTTAAGTGATCCTCAAGCATTAAGAACAGCAACAATTATTACTTCTTCAGAAAGTCATTTTGGTACTTTAAATAAAAAATCTTATAATCAATCTTTAAAAATTGGAGCTGAAAAACAACAAAGACAAACTGTTATTTTTTTAACTAGTTTTCCTGTTTTTAATTCATTTTCTACTGTTACTTTTTTTAAAAGATATTTTACTTTTTTTTCTGAAACAATTCCAATTAAAGGTTCTTTTGTTTATTGTCAAGATGAAAAACCAAGTTTTTTTGCTTTATTAAGAGAAGGAAGTTATGAAGTAACATCAAAAATGAATATTAAAGAATTAAGTAATTTAATAGCTTATTTATTAAATAAATCAAAGACTGATGAATGTCAAAATAAATTAAATGATTTAATTAATAATGAAAGAGAACTTTATCATATTATGAAAGATAATGTTAAATTTAGAAATTTTTATTATAAAAAAGAAGTTTTTAGAATTAGTGAAATTCAATCACCTGAATTTATTGGTTTTGAAGATTTTATTAATTCAAAAGGTAAAATTGCTTTTACTGTTGAATGTAAAAGTCCTAAAGGACTATTTTATACTTTAAGTTATGATTTTTATAAAGAAATGAAAAGTAAAGAATATTCTATTAGAACTAATGAAGTACTTATGAAAAGAAATAAAATGGATGTTATGATTCAAAGACTTTTAATTATTAGAAATAGTTTAATTAAATCATTTTTTGATTATAAAATGGAAAGAAATCCAATTGAAAAAAAATTAAAAGAAAATTTCAAAGAAGAATTATTAAAAGAAAGAAGTGCAAAAAGATTATTTGAAAGTAAAAAAATTATATTTGGAAAAGATTTATTATCATTATTTCAAAAACAAAATTCAATAAATTCAAAAGAAAAGAATATAATAATTACAGAAAGATCAAAACAAAATTCCCCAGAAAAACAAAAAGAAAAGAGAATGTCAACATCTCATAATTTTAAATCATCAAAATTACCAAATTCAAAAAAAATGAAAAAAGTAATAAAATTACAAGATAAAAAGCATTTAAAAATAAATACAGACAGTGATGCATTATTAAGAATAAGAGAACAAATTTTACTTCCAGCATATTTTTCTCCAAAAGAAAAAATAAAACAATTATTACAAAATAAATATTCAATTTACAGAGAAGTAAATTATTTTTCAGATAATGATAACACATCAGATATTTATAATAGTAATGAAATAAAATCAATTGGAAATGATACAACAAATAATAGAACATATTTTAATAATACTGATAATACATTTACTTCACAAAATAAAGAAAGTGAATTAATTTCACAAGGAAAAAAACCACCTAAAATAATGATGAATGATATGGTTTGGGAAAATGTAAAACCAAAAGTTAAGTTTCCTATTTTTCAACAATTATCATTTTCAAAAACTAGAAGTGATAAATTGTATATTAATCATTCTAGAAATTTTAATAATTGTGTTAATAATGGTTCACAAACTCCTAATAATAGTAATAATTCTGTTAATTACTTTTTTAATAATACTCATGGGAATTTTCATCAAGGAAAATTTTTTAGGAAAGAAATTAATATTATTAGAGAAAATAATACTTCTAATAAAGTTGTTGATATTTATGGTTATTTTAATTTAAAAAAACAAAAATATTCTTTTGATAGAATTAAAAAATTAATTAAAATTAACAATAGATTAAAAAAAATGTTTGGTGGACATTTCAAAAAATAATTTTTTAATAATAATATTAATTGTAATAATTTAATTGTAATATAATTCTTATAAATAAGTAATTATTTATATAATTATTAAGAAATATTAATATTTTTAATAATATTAAATTTTTTAATGCTATTTATTTATATTTTTAAATTATTATTTGATTTTTCTTTTTCTAAAATTTTATTTATTAATTCTTTAAATGTTATTTTATTTAATTGACCAAAATCAAATAAACAAATTAAATGAATTAGTAAATTTTCTTTTAAATTATTTTTAATAATAATTTCAAAATTTTTTTCAATGAATTCTTCTAAATAATCTTTCATATAAATTTTACATATCTCTTTATCATTAATATATTTATTCCATAATTTATAAAATTGTCTATCTTTAAATGAAACATCAGTAATTTGGTCAATTTGATTTTCTTGTTGTTCTCTTAAATCATCATCATCAATTTCATATATTTCATTTTCTTTTTTTCCTGGTTCAATTTCTCCTCCCATTATTGAACTAAAATATTTTCTATTATTATTTTCTTTTAAACTTTCTTCTTTTTTTGGTGGGAAAAAATATGAAAAAGAATATGACATTTTAAAATAAAATTAAACAAAAAAATACTTGTATTTATAATACTAATTTAATATGTTATTTTTTGTCAAAATTGTCTCTAATTTATTTCTATTTTTTTGTAATTTTAAACCGTTAATTTTCAATTACATATAAAAAAATTTTAAAATATTTTATAAAATTTATCTAATTATTATTTACTAAAATTAAAAAAAATATTTCTCAAAAAAAAAAAAAAAATAAAACAAAATCAAATTTATTCAATTAAAAAAATAAATAATATTATTTAAATTAAAAAAAACTCTTATTTTCACTTTCCAACATAATTAATAAAAATACATTCATTTTCATAAGCATATTCATAATCTTCAGCATCAGAACTAATTTCTTTTTTAGTAACAAATCCATAAACTTTAATAGTTTTATCAAAAGAACTAGTAACAAATCTTCCATCATCTAATTGTAAAAAGCAACTAATTTTATCTTTATGAGGAGTCCCAAATCTCAATTCAACTTTTTGATTTTGCATATTATAAATTTGAAAAATTTCATCTCTATATAAAGTAACTAATCTCCCATCTTGAATTTGATAAACAAAATCTTCACCATGAAAACACAATTCAATATCTTTATTTCTCATATTATAAATTTTAATACAACCATCATAAGTAACAACAGCTAATTTTTCATCAAATAATTGAATAATATTTATTAATTTATCACCAAAACCTTCATAAACATTATCACAAGAATTTTTATAAATATTCCAAATTCTAATTGTTTCATCCCAAGAACAAGAAGCAAATCTACCATCTTTTAATGGACAAATCGAAGGAATTGGCGCATTATGTCCTAAAAATTTCTTTAAACATTTAATTGGAGTTTCAATATTATTTTCATTTGGGTATTTAAAACTATTTGGTACTTTTATTATTTCTTTTATATCCCATACTCTTATTTCTTTTCCATATGATGATGTTATTAATTTATCATTTTGTCTTATTACACACATTAATTTTCCATCTTGTTGTATTTGTCTTGTTATATGAATTTTTTTTGTTCTTAAATTATAAACTATAAATTCTTTATCCCAAGTTACTAAAATAATTAAAATTGGATTTTTTTTATTTTTAACAGATTCACTATTATAGACTGGGATTAATCCAATTATAATATCATCTAAAGGTAAAGTAAATTCGTATTCTAAAGTACGTGTTGTTAAATTCCATATTTTTAATGTATTATCCCATGAAAATGAACCAATTAATACATCATCTTTTTTTATTGAAGGGAGTTTCACAATTGAACATATTCTCTTATCATGTTTTGCTGTATTTTTTCCTGTTATTTCAAAACCGATATTATCAAAAAAAGGTAAATTTCCTATATCATTTAAACTACGTAAAATTTGCCTTTTTGTAAATTCATCTCCTGTATAATCTTGGAGATGATATTCTTCAGGAATGTCCCAATTTTTTAATGAGTATATTTGATATATTATTTCATGTACTTTTAATGCTTTTTGGAGACGCTTGTTTTCTTGAATTATTTGTAATCTACGTTTTTTTGGTACAAAAGACATTAATGTTACTAAAGTTTTTTTCATACGAATATTGAATATATTTGATGAGTTCATTTTTTTTTTTTTTAGTTATTTTTTTTATGTTATTTTTATTTTTTATTTTTTAATGGATTTGTTTAAATTTTTTAAATATATTTTCCATCATAATTTTAAGAATGTATTTTTATAATAAATAAATTTGAAGTTAAAATATAAAAAATAGACTAAAATATATACAATTAAATATATAACATTCATTTTTTAATTCCGTTTTCTCCTTTTTTTTCTTTTATTATCATTTGACTCTGATTCTGAATCATTTTCATTATCATTTGAACTTGAAATATTAGATGAATCAACTTGTTCTGAATCACTTTCTTCTTCATCATCATCATCATCATTATCAGAATCTTCATCTGAATCATTACCACTTCTTTTCCTTCTTTTTTTATTTTGAATAGGTTTTTTCTTTTTTTTCTTAATATTAATATTATTTACTTCTGATTCATCTTTTATAACATAATCTGGTACTGGTTTTCTATGTAAAGTTTCTCCTGTTATTTTTTGATATTCTTTTAATTTTTCTTCTCTTTCTTGTAATATATCAACTTTCTGTAGTTTTAATAACATTATTTTTGATTCTAGTTTCTCCTTTACAGTCGCACAACCCATTTTATTTATTATTAAATTAAAATATACCATAATTAATATAAATTCAAATCCTTAAAATCATTATATAATTATATAGAATATTTATAATTAATAAAAAAAACCTCCTTCAAAAAAAAATAATAAAATAAAAAAAAATAAAACACAAAAACATATTTCATCAAAAAATAATTAATAAATAAATAACAAAACAAATAAAAAATATAAAAAAAATAAAACCTAAACAAACTTAAAAAAACCAAAATTATTATTTATACAAAGCATCATACATTTCAGGCATTTCATTAAAGGGAACAAAATCTTCCCTAACTCCTTTCCCATTCATTCTTCTTTCATCTTCAGTTTCATATATCATTTCATGATCTTGCCAAAACTTATTACAAACAGCACAACAAAAAGCAGAATTAAAAGCCCCACAACCACATTTTTTACAATTTAAATAACCACTTCCATCATGTTCATTCCATCCATGTTTACATTTACATTTAGCTCTCCAACCTTCATAAGTAAAACCTTTTTGAAAAGGAATCCAATATTCACCAATTTCTTCAGGATAAACAGGAATATATTTAAAACCTTTACAAGCACAATTTCTACATTTATTACTAAATTTTTTCTTAGTTAATATTTTCTCATGATTAGGGAAACCATGACCACAAATACACATTGAATTAGAACCACAACGAAAACAATCAACAGTTTTACCTCCTCTTGAAGTAGTTGACCAAGTAACATAAATTCCACTTTCAATTGCTTCTTGTGCATGAAGTCTTTCATTATCCATCATTTCTTGTGTTCCTCTAGTAAGTCTATTTTGTTTTACTGTATTTACTAAAACTCTTCCTGCCATTTTTGCCATTTGTTTCTCTTGATTTGACATTTTTTTCTTTTTAGCTTCTAATGCATTTGAATCTATATCTAAATCTGGATCTTCTACTTTTTGAGTACGAATTTTATATTGCCATGCTTCAGGTTGATTTTTATTTTTTGGATTGTTTACTAATGCTTGTATTGTTGTTACTCCTGAACCATTTGTTCTTGTTATTACACCATTTTTATCTACTGTTGTTTTTGTCATTGAATATTTATTTGGATCTGCATAATATAAATCTACATCTTCTGGGAGAAAATCTTGAGGAGAATTTCCTGAAGGAAGAGCTTTTGTATTTGCTCCAGGGACATCATCGTATAAGGAATATTTACCTGTTGGTGCTGTGAATTTTTTGTCTGTTGCTTTCTTTGGTTTTGCATATATGTCATATACTGGTTTACCGTGTTTTTTGTCTTTCATTTGACGGAAGACATTTGCATTGATTCTGTCCATTTTTTTATTTATTATGTTTTTTTTTAATTTATTTTATTTTGGTGTTTATACAGGTTTTTTTTTTTTTATTTTTTTTTTTTTTTTTTTTTTTTTTTTTTTTTTTTTTTTGTTAATTTTTTATTTTATTTTTTATTTTTGAAAAAAAATATAGGATTAATGGGGGATGGGGGATGGGGGATTGGGGATGGGGGATTGGGGATTGGGGATTGGG
>JAEEGL013451632.1_pt1 | contig 10634 bp, 10 predicted proteins | sample 9134231 | NCBI WGS metagenome assembly JAEEGL01 (sample SAMN16246548, study PRJNA631951) | gut metagenome | biome: gut microbiome; feature: rumen; material: fiber-attached | host: Bos | place: Iran: Karaj | collected 2018-10 | reverse complement strand
GGATCGATCCAGAGCCAGCGGCCTTCCAGGAAGTTGTAGAGATCGGTCTCCGATTTCCATTCATCCCCGCGGCCCTCGCCGTTCATGTCATGAGCCAGCAGGTAGCGTGACTTCGGCATCCCGTTTTTCCAGGTGTAGGGCCATTCATATTCGGATTCGTCGTTCCCGAACAGGTAGGAAGCGTAATAATTGTCTCTGAAAGCGGCCAGTTTGATCAGTCCCGGATAGACCATCGGAACATATACCGCAATCTTTTCTCCTTTATCCAGGATGCCTGCGGCGACGTTTTCCCCGGGAACAAAGAGATCGTTGGTGTCGAGCTCGTAGACCAGGGAAGGATCCGTAAGGTCCATCTTGTCGATGACGTACCGGATGCCGTTTTCTTCCGCGGTCAGGACTGCCCAGAAACAGTTCTGTTCCAGGGACTTCATGAGCTCAGGATCCTTCAGCGCTTCATAAGCGGGCATGGAAGCGGTCAGTTCGGACGCGCCGGCTTTCAGCGCCTGTTCCGACGTTCTGTAAAAATCAATGGTCATCAGCTGCAGCGGGGGGACGTCGTCCGCCGGCAGATTGGACAGGAAGGTCCATTGGCCGTCCCTGATCCGGACAGTCAGGATAAATTCCCGGTCGAAGCGGTAATGCTGCCAGTCCGTACCCATATAGTTCAGCCGGTATACGTCGCCCTGCACGGTTCCGGAAGTGAAGGATACGGGGAAATAATTGGTATCGCCGTGTACATGGTAATAAAGATCGGTATCCGCGTCATACCGCCAGCGGCCGTCCAGAGGATAGCGGGCGTCGTCATAATCCGTTTCCGTCGTTTCCCGGACAAAACGGGAGATGTCTTCATTATGGATGGCGGTGATATCGCCCATGATATCGCCCTGTTCCCGGATCAGCCTGTCTTTAAGGGACTTGGGCGCTTCACAGTCGATGCCCGCGCCGTCGTAAAGGACTTCGGCCCATTTGATCTCTTCCGGCCTGGCGTAGCTGCAGGTCATAAATCCCATTTTTGCGGCGTCCACGGCGTCATTGAGTTTCCGGAGCTCGGATTTCGTCAGATTCCTGGCGGTTTCACCCGCATTCGGCTGCACGTCGGAAGGAGTATTTCCGCTGTTTCCGCCGTTTTCACTGCCGCCGGATTTTCCGCCGACGATCACCCGTTTTGCCGCTTCCGCGGTCAGGGTATTTGCGGGCAGACAGGCGGCGCCGCAAAGGCCGGCAAGGAGTGTCAGGATCAGGAGAAGAGAGAATTTTCGGATCATGGTTTTCATACGGGTTACCTCCGGAAATATGATTTTCCATGCACTCGCCCCGGGCGTTGCCGGGCAGCGCGTCACAGCAGCAGGCCGATACTCAGTTGACGACCGGAACCGGTTTCTCCCCTCTCTCGCACCGGTCGATGTTTTCCCAGAGCATGCGGTATCCGCGGGCGAAGGTGGCTCCGGTGAGCCCTGCGATATGGCAGCTTAACAGGAGCTTCTTCATCGTTTCCTCATCGCCTTTTAAAAGCGCGTTATCGGTCCCGACCGGCTCGCCCGGGACGGTATCGACGGCGGCGCCGGCAAGATGCCCGGACCGGAGGGCTTCGAGAAGGTCTTCGGAAACCATCAGTTCGCCGCGGGCCGTGTTGATAAAGAAGGCGCCTTTTTTCATTTTGGCGAAGAAATTTTTGTCCGCCATGTTTTTCGTCGATTCGAAGACAGGCAGGTGGAGACTTACGAAATCACAGGCGGGAAGCAGTTCTTCAAGCGGAAGCCAGACGACGTTATGGGATGCTTCGGTTTCCGGGGAGGCGCGGAAGGGATCATAGTAGAAGACCCTGGCGCCGAACGGTTTTAAGAGGAGCGAGAGCGCTTTTCCGATATCGCCGAAGCCGACAAGCCCGACGGTGCAGTCTGCCAGTTCCCCCAGATAGCCGCGCCGCACCTAGCCGTGTTTGACTTCAATCTGCCTGCCTTCGCGGACGGCCCGGTCACCGCCGGTCAGGTCCCGGAGAAGACAGAGCATGAACATCAGGGCATGCTCCGCGACAGCCGCTGAATTGATGCCTTTGCAGTTGCTGACGTTGATGCCCCTTGCCCGGGCGGCAGCCCGATCGATCCCCTGATATCCCACGCCGTTGGAGTGGATCATTTTCAGGTTGGGCATATGGCTGATCATATTCGCGGAGAAGGATTCCATAGCGTCGACGATTGCGTAGACGGCGTCGCCGGCGAGGCGAAGCATGTCTTCTTCCGGCGTCCTGATGGGCACGGTCACAATATCAAAACGTTCAAATACGGAAGGGTCGGAGTATTTTTCCAGATTCGCTGATTCTCCGATAAACAGTATTCTTTTCTTCATCTTCGGTTTCCTTTTCCATGAGAGTATGGTTTAAAATGTAGACACAGAGAAACGGCTGAATTTACAGACTAATCTTAAAACAACGGAGAGAAAGAGGCAATGAGACTGACCGATATCCTGAGCCTGCAGGGCACCCTGTTCGCCATGATCCTGATCGGGGCTTTCCTGACAAAACGGGGCATGATCGATACGAATGCCAGACGTTTCCTGAACGACCTGTGCATCAACGTCGTGATCCCCTGCAATATTTTCCGTTCGTGCCTGATTGAACTGGAACCCGGGATCCTGAAAACATGCGGGCTTTTATTTATCGCGTCCCTCCTGATGCAGGCTGTCTGCCTGTTATTAAACCGGTTCCTGTACAACCGCTATCCCCCGCAGCAGAAGAAAGTGCTGCAGTACTGCACAATTGTCGGGATGAGCGGATTCCTCGGCAATCCGATCGCGGAAGGGCTCTACGACGCAGTCGGCGTCCTGTATACGGCGGTTTACCTGGTGCCCATGCGTGTCATCATGTGGTCGGCGGGCACGATGTATTTCCTGAAGGATTCTTCGCCCGACAAAAAGAAAGTGCTGAAAAACATGCTGACGCACCCGTGTCTTGTCGCCACTTATCTGGGCATCCTGTTCCTGGTGCTGCAGATCCGCCTGCCTTCGGTGATTACCCAGACCACGCGCTATATCGGGAACTGCAATTCCGCGCTGACCATGTTTATCGTCGGGACGGTCCTGACGGAAGTAAAAGTTACGGAAATCATCAATAAAGACACGGTCCTGTACAGCATCCTCCGGTTGGGCATCCTGCCGGCCATCGCGCTCGCGATCGGCATGATCCTCGGCCTCGACCACATTTCGAGAGGAATCTGCGTGATCATGACGGGGATGCCGGCCGGCGCTACGGCGGCGATGTTCGCGGCGCGTTATGACAGCGACGCGCCGTTCGCGACAAAATGCGTGGTCGCGTCGACGCTGATTTCCATGGTGACACTTCCGATGTGGAGTTATTTTGTGGGCTGACAGCCGCCGGAAGTGCGGAAGAAGCGGAATCGAAAAGGAGAGGTTGTTCATGAAAAGCACACTGGCAGTTTATTATTCCTTCGAAGGTAATTCGGAATTCGCCGCCCTTACCGCCGCGGAAACCTGCGGCGCGGATGTTCAGAGGCTGCAGGTGAAGAAAGAACCGCCGAGAACCGGCCCCGGGAAATTCATCGTCGGCGGCAGGACCGCGCTGTTTCAGGAAGACCCGGGCCTTCTGCTGCCGGAAAAACGGCCGGACGAATACGAGAATATCATCCTGGCTTTCCCGGTGTGGGCCGGGACTTTTCCGCCCGCGGTCGGCGCGTTTTTGAAAACGGTGGGGCTGAAAGATAAAAATGTATACCTGATTGTCTCATCCGGCAGCGGGAACGGGGACAAAGCGGCGGCAAAGGCCGTATCGGGAATGAAGAACTGCCGCGTGATCGGTACATTGAACCTTCAGAATCCATTAAAAGAGAAAGATGCGGCATCGGAAAAGATTAAAGAGTTCCTCGCACCGCTTTCTGGAACATGACTGCAGAACAGCTGCCTGAAATTACTGTATCCTGAGACTGGATTATGGAAAAAGAAGAAAACAAAGCGTATGGTTCCAGCTGTGTGGACTGCGGGACCCTCAACTGCAGGTACAGGGACAAAACATACCCCGAATTCTGCCTGACGGACGAAATGAGCGAAGAAGAGATCGAAGCGCTTAAGAAGATCTATCTGGAGGACGAAGAAAACGCCCTCATCATGCGGTGCGCGGCCGAAGTGGAATCGGAGTTCTACGGCGTCTGCACCCGCGTGGAAGAGATCCTGGAATTCGCGCACCGGATCGGTGCGAAAAAGATCGGGATTGCCACCTGTATGGGCCTGATTGAAGAAAGCCGGATATTTGCGAGGATCCTGAGACTGAACGGATTCGACGTCTACGGTGTCATCTGTAAAGTGGGATCCATATCCAAAGACGATGTGGGGATCGCCAAAGAGTACCAGTTAAGCGGCCCCGTCATGTGCAACCCGATTCTTCAGGCCATGAAGCTGAATAAGGCGAAGACAGACCTGAACGTCGTGGTCGGCCTGTGCGTCGGGCACGACAGCCTGTTTTACAAATACGCCGAGGGGCTTACCACAACGCTGCTGACCAAAGACAGGGTGCTCGCCCACAATCCAGCGGCGGCCCTGTACCAGATCAGGTCCTATTATAAAAAACTTCTGGTAAAACGCCCGTGGGCAGAAGCGCCGGATCAGGAGACGGAAAACCTGTAGCCGGGCGCGGATGACAGATGGAAAACCGGGGATAGGCCGTATTTAAGGAATGCCGACCTCGTTCCCGACTTTCCCTTCCCAAAGATTTCCCGGATGGAGCCGCATATCTTCAAGCGTAAAGTTTTCTTTCAGAAACCGGCCGAGGTAGCGGGTGACTTTTTCGGCCCCGTTATTATTCATATGCGATTTATCCGAAAAATCATGTTCCGCATCCAGGCCGATCTCATCTGCCAATTCAAAAAAGTCCAGATAATACTGTCCGTTTTCTTCTGCGTATTCCCGCATGACATCGCTGTAATTGAATTCTCCTTCATAGGGGACGGTGAAGAATACCAGTTTTATTCCGCGTTCACGGCAGGCATTGACCATTTCATCCAGAAGCGCAATGTTTCCTTTTCTCAGGGTTTTCTGCTTGAAGGTTTTATAGTCGGGAATAGTTATCGGTTCTTCGTCATAGGAATAATAAGTACGGCAGAAACCCATTGTCCCGACGAACTGTTCCGGCCGGTAGGCGCTCCTGGGGCCCGACGAGCTCATTTCGTCCCAGTCTGAATGGTACATGGACAGCGGAAACAGATAATCCAGATACCGGAGAGGATGCCGGCCGAATACCTGCGACAGATATTTCCGTTTATACGGGAAATCGCTGATACTCCTGCTGAAGTAAACCTCGTGACAGAGTGTTTTCTCCACGATGAGTGCATCGACCTTGAACATTTCCAGCAGTATGACTTTCGGGCTCTGTGTCCTCAGCGCGTCAAAAAGGAACAGGGCCATGGTATTCAGACGCTGATTCTCGGTGCTGTAATTATAAGCGCCGATGCCCGTGTTTTCGTACAGACTGATGGGGTCTACACTGCGCCACGAGTGACTGGAGCCGATAATGAGGACTTCGCAGGAGTTTTCAGGCAGCATGTGAAAAGCTTCGATTCCGGATTTGCACCGGACAGTACCGTCCGGCTCAACGGCAACGATGGTATATGCAAGCGCAAGCACGGTCGCGGCCGTGACGATCAGACAGCTGATGATTCGGCGAGTTCTGACTGACAATACGATATCTCCTTCCCGCATTAAAACTGGAAATAATAAAAGGCAGCAGGATCGAAACTTACGCCCCAGATTCCGAATACAAGGATTCCCCAGATGCTGAAAATAAAAACCAGCCAGCGGAACCAGTATTCCTGTTTCAGGATCAGTTTGTGCAGGACAATGCCGTGATACTTGCAGATGTCCGCCACGGCCAGCACGCAGATCGACAGGAACAGGACCGCGAGGTTCGGGCCGTTCAGCCCGCAGAGGAAAATGCTTTTGTCAACCAGGATCCAGGGATTGAAATAAAGCATATGCCGGATAATATTCAGCGCTTTCGCGATGTTCTCGGCATAGAGGAAAATACAGGTCAGGCTGATCAGGCCGTAAGTGACGACCATCTGTATGAACTTGTGGCTCAATGCGTTTTCATTCAGATGGAGTGCCTGGTTGAGGCGGTTTTTAACAGGCTTAAGGAGTTCTCCGGCAATCTGGAGGAATCCGTTCAGCGCACCCCAGATGACATAGGAAAAACTGGCGCCGTGCCAGAGCCCGCTCACGATAAAAACGATCATGATATTCCGGTATTTCCGGGCTTTTCCTTTTCTGCTGCCGCCAAGCGGGAAATACAGATAATCACGGAACCATGAAGTCAGTGAAATATGCCATCTGCGCCAGTATTCCGGCGTGCTGCGGGAAGCAAACGGGACGTTGAAGTTTTCCATCAGATCAATGCCCAGGATCCTGGCGGCGCCTGTAGCAATGGAGGAATAACCGTAAAAATCGCAATAAACGTGAAGATTGAATAATAGAACGGCAATAACAATATACAGGCCCGGAAACGTTGACGGCTTTTCAAGGACATTCGAGACGAAAATCGTAATACGGTCGGCGATGACGATTTTGGTAAAGTATCCCCACAGCATCAGAAGAAATCCTTCCCGAAACCGGTCATAGTCAAACCGGTGCGGCACCGCCAGCTGTCCCAGCAGGTTTTTGGAGCGTTCGATCGGGCCTGCGACCAGTTGCGGGAAAAAGGAGACAAAGAGAGCGTATCGGAAGAAATTCTTTTCCGGGCCGATCGTTTTCCGGTAAACGTCAATGGTGTAGCCAAGCGCCTGGAAAGTATAGAAAGAAATACCGACAGGCAGGAGGACGCTGGTTTCCGGGACAACCAGGTCAACGTGCAGCAAACGGAACAGTTCGCGGAGCGTATCCGCGGCGAAGTTGATATATTTGAAGTAGAACAGCAGCCCCAGATTGCAGCAGAGACAGAAGGTAAGCGTGATTTTCCTCAGGCGCGCCTCATGAACGGCGTCGATGACCAGGGCGCTTCCCCAGGTGACGACAGTGGAAGTAAAAATCAGGAGCCCGTACCGGGCGTCCCAGCTCATATAAAAATAGTAACTGGCAAAGAGAAGCCAGAGATAGCGGACTTTCTCCGGAATCTTAAAATAAACCAGGATTACAACCGGAAAAAATACTAGAAATTGGGCGGAATTAAACAGCATAATCGGATACCGGGCATGCAATCGGTAGTCAGCAGACCAGCCGGTGAACACAACTAATCTATTATATCTTATACCGCAGCATGCTTCAACACCGCTGCACAGCGCCGGGGCGTGGAAACAGCCGGGGCGATCGATTATACTGTAATCAGGATGCGCGGCGTGTAAGCCGGAAAACAGGCTGCTGCGATTCAGCCGGTTTTACAGCATTACGGAAGGAGAACTGCAATGGTTGCCAGAAATGAGTTTACTTACCCGTCGTCGAACGGGATTACGCAGATACATGCCGACGAATGGATTCCTGACGGGGAGGTCAGGGCCGTCCTGCAGATCAGTCACGGGATGGTGGAATATGTCGGGCGGTATAAAGATTTTGCGGAATTTCTTGCCGGTCGGGGATTTTATGTAACCGGCAACGACCACTTGGGCCACGGAGCAGCGGTCAACAGTGATGACGAGCACGGGTTTTTCGGTTTGAAGGACGGCATACGGTGCGTGATTCAGGATATGGACAGGCTGCGGCGCATGACGCAGGAGAAATATCCGGATAAACCGTATTTTTTGCTGGGACACAGTATGGGTTCCTTCCTGCTGAGGAAGTACATTTCGGAATATGGGAAAGGGCTGGCCGGCGCTATTATCATGGGGACCGGCAACAAGGATGCCCTGACGCTTGCCGGCGGAAGGCTCCTCTGCCGGATCACGTCGCTTTTCCACGGCTGGAAGTACAGGAGTCATCTGGTGAACGCCATAGCGTTCGGCAGTTACAACAAAAAGTTTGAACCGGCCAGGACCCCGGTGGACTGGCTGACAAAAGACCGGGCTGTTATCGATCACTACGCCCGGGATCCCTGGTGCAGCTTTACATTTACGGTAAACGGCTATGACCAGATGTTCAAAGGGATTGCCGAATGTGAAAAGCCTTCGGCAATTGACAGGATTCCAAAGGATCTGCCCGTGTTCTTCGTTTCCGGGAAAGACGATCCTGTCGGCGGCAGCGGGAAAGAAGTGGAGGCGGCGTATGAAGCGTTCAGAAAGGCCGGAATCAGCGACGTTACGATTAAACTGTACGAAAACGACCGGCACGAAATACTGAATGAATTTGATAAGGAAACGGTTTATAACGACCTGCTGACCTGGATGACGAACCATATCCAAGGAGGAGAAGTATGAATGAAAAAGCATTGTTTGACCTGACTTACGGATTGTTCCTGATCGGCTCCGCGGCTGACGGGAAGGAAAACGCCTGTGTGACCAATACGGTGATCCAGCTGGCGTCTTCCCCGACGAGGGTTTCCCTGGCCTGCATCAACGGGAACCTGACGCCGGAACTGATTAAGAAGAGCGGGTGTTTTACAGTCTCGATCCTGGATGAAACGGCGCAGTTCCCGCTGTTCCAGAACTTCGGCCTGCAGCACGGGACTGACGTGGACAAATTCGCAGGCTACGAAGTCCTTCACGACCATAACGGAATGCCGTATATCACCGAGGGAGCCTGCGCCCTGCTTTCCTGCAGGGTGCTGAGCGTACAGGACCTGGGAAGCCATACGCTGTTTATCGCCGAAGTGACGGACGCCGAAAAACTTTCTTCCGGCAGGCCGGTTACCTACAGCGAATATCACAGCCGGATCAAACAGCAGAAAAAGAAGGAACCGGCGGAAGAAGAGACCGGGAAGAAAATCACCGGCTGGCGCTGCACAATCTGCGGGTACGTCTATGAAGGGCCGGAACTTCCGGAAGTTTTTATCTGTCCGGTCTGCAAACATCCGGCGTCGGATTTCGAACCGATTTACGGATAAGACGCCCGCCGGGAGAAGGAGAATAGTGTGAAAGTGACAGTATTGGGTCTGGGAAAGATCGGTCATTCGATCGCGGGACTTTTGTCAAGCCGCGGGGCCGAAGTCACCGGCTATACGAGGGACCCCGAAAGGGCGGAAGCGGCCAACCGGTACGGAATTACCGTGGGCGGCGCGCTGAACGGGAATTTTAAAGTTCACGTGACGACAGATCCCGCGGAAGCGGTCCGGGGTGCGGACTATCTGTTTGTGACGACGCTCGCCTCGGGACATAAACCGCTTGCGGAAACGCTGAAGGGATTGCTTGAACCCGGCCAGCGGATTGTAATCATTACCGGAAACTGGGGCGCGTACGAGATGTACAGCGTGCTGAGGGACGAAGTCCGCGAAAAGGGAATCATCATCGGGGAGACCAGTGGAAACCTCGCGGCGGTTCCGGCTTATACGGGCCCGGCGACGGTCGAAATGCACGTTTCCAAGAAAAAGATGAGCTTCGCGACAATTCCCGCTTACGCGGCGCCGCAGATTACGGAAGAATTAAAGACGCTGATGCCGGAATTCTATCCGGTCTCCAATATTCTGGAAACGTCGCTCAACAATACCAATCCGCCGGTCCATGTGCCGATCTGCCTGTTCAATATTACGAGACTGGCCAACGGGGAACAAACCGCCTTTTACGGCGAAGCGCTTCCGAAGTTCCTGCTGGACTTCCTGAACGCTGCGGACGCAGAGCGGTGCGCGGTCGCCGAAGCACTGGGAACGCGGCCGCAGTCCATAACGGATCTGATGAATTCCGTCTGGGAAGTGCAGTACGGGAATATCAAGGAACTGGGCCTGAACAATCCGAGCCTGTCCAAAGTGAACCTGCCGCTTACGCCTTATCACCGGTTCCTGACGGAAGACGTGCCTTACGGTTTTATGCCCGTCAGCCGGCTCGGTAAAGAATACGGCGTGCCGACGCCGAGGATCGACCTTCAGATCGAAGCCTTCCGGTATCTGTTCGGGGACGATAAGGGACCTGCGGAGATTACGGGTCCTGAACTGAAGAAGGAGCTGATCGAGGAAGCAATCTCATAAAAAGCGCTGTTCCTGAAAATTGAAAATGCCGCCGAAGCCGGGAAAAGAAAGGCTGCGGCGGCATTTTAATTGTCTTAACAGAGGCAGACGGTCAGCGCCTGTGCCCAAAAACGGACGGATCCACGACGTTGTCGATGACTTCCCCGCGGCAGATGCGGACGCAGTTTTCGGCAGTCATCATCATCATGCGGGCCTTTGCTTCGCGGGCGAGGGCCGCGCTGTGCGGCGTGCCGATAAAGTTGGGCGCTGAAAGAAGCGGATGATCTGCAGGTATGGGTTCTTTCGTGAACACGTCCGCGGCAGCGCCGGCGATCACGCCTTCTTTCAGGGCTTCCGCGAGCGCTTCCTCATTCACGATGCCGCCCCGGCTGTTGTTGATAATATAGGCCGTCGGTTTCATCATGCGGAGTTCTTCCGCGCCGATCATATTCCGGGTATCGTCGTTGAGAGGCACGTGAACGGTGACGAAATCACTGTCCGCCAGCAGGGCCGGCAGATCTTTATACCAGATGCAGCCCGCGGCTTCCGTAGCGGCTTTTTTTTCCTCGTCGGAAAAAGGACCGCTCTGATAGCCCAGCGTCTGCATTCCGAG
>JAEEGL011698028.1_pt1 | contig 10634 bp, 6 predicted proteins | sample 9134231 | NCBI WGS metagenome assembly JAEEGL01 (sample SAMN16246548, study PRJNA631951) | gut metagenome | biome: gut microbiome; feature: rumen; material: fiber-attached | host: Bos | place: Iran: Karaj | collected 2018-10 | reverse complement strand
TTGGTCGCATTTTCTGGCCACTTCTTTGTCCGTAGCGTCGACGAGACCTTTATAGATCGTCGTCATGGCGGGCCCCATTTTCTCAGCGATCTTATCGTTGACCTCGGGGCTCGGCAAGGCGGTTATCGATTGGAGCGCCGTCACGATCTTATCAAAGGCTTCGCTGTAGAAGGCTTCGTCTTTCCCCTCGGGAACGTCGAAGACGGAAAAGTCGAAGGTCGCCTCTTCCGCTTTGGCCTCTTCTTTAGCCTCTTCCTGAGCGAAGGTTCGATTAGCGCTTTGCGCGACGAAGCACGCGGCGCCGACCGCCAAGGCGGCGACGATTGATTGAAAACGCATTATATTTTCTCCTGTAAGGTTACGTCTTATGGGCGTTGCAATATAACGCCGACGTTGAGTTTAAGATTTTCAGCGGCGGAGTCGACCGCCGCCGTTTTGAAGTCGGCGCGCGAACTTATTTCACGTCCGGGAATTGCTTTTTAAGGAGACGTTTGAGTTCCTCGCCGCGCGCATTGATACTAACAACCTTGCCGTCCTTGTCGACAAGAATCATCGTTGGAATAGCGCTGACGCCGTAGTATTCAGAGAGATTGACGTACTCCTTGCCGCCGTTCTCTTTCGCTTCGACGGAAAGCTTTTCGGACGCGGTCTTCCAGGGCAGTTTCTTCTCCTCTTCAAACTTCTCGAGCGCTTCAATATCTTCGTCGACGCTGTAGCCAAGAACTTCGAATCCGGCGTCGTGGTACTTTTCATAAAGCGCGCGAACGTTCGGTACTTCCGCAACGCACGGACCGCACCAGGTCGCCCAGAAGTCGACGAGCACGACCTTGCCGCGATAGGAATTCCAATCGATTTCCGTCTTATCGAGATAGAGCCCTTCAACCTTCATTTCGTTCCCGACCAAGGACGCAAAGCGGAGGGTTCCTTCGAGCGCTTTCGCCATTCTTTGCTTCGTCTCGTCTTCCGAAGCGCCGTAAATCTTAACGACCTGATTGGCGGAGTCCTTCGCGGCGTCCGGCGCGATGCGGAGAAAGAGTTGCGTGATCTCGGCGATCCGTCGCGGATCAACTTCGTTCACATTGGCGACGAGGTCGGCGCCAACCGCCTTGTAATCGTCGTCCGTTACGTTCGGCCGTTGTAGTCGTCCCAAGATATAGTAGAAGAACGCTTGAGAAGCGCGTTCCTTACTCTTACCGGACGCCCTTTCTTCCTCGAAAGCCGACTTGATTTCGCCGAAATTGTGTTCGAAAACCGCCGTATACGCGGCGTAATTTTGAAACGCTTGATTGCACCTTTCAACGAGCGCTTCCTCCGTGGCGTTCTCGAGCCCCTTATAAATAGTCTTCATAGCGGATCCCATTTTTTCCAAGGCCTTCTCGCGCTCTTCCATCGTCATTTGAAGAGTCGACGCGTTAAAACTCGCGATGATCTTGCCGAACGCGTCGGCGTAGAAGGCTTCGTCTTTGCCCTCGGGAACGTCGAAAACGGAAAAGTCGAAGGTCGCCTCTTCCGCTTTGGCCTCTTCTTTAGCCTCTTCCTGAGCGAAGGTTCGATTAGCGCTTTGCGCGACGAAGCACGCGGCGCCGACCGCCAGGGCGGCGACGATTGATTGAAAACGCATTATCTTTTCTCCTGTAAGGTTACTGTCTTAGGAAACGTCGTGAGTTGAATGTTATTCTCTTGGACTACGCCAAAGTTTCGCGCGTTACCACCCGAGAAATTCGTAAATCTCGCGCGACAGCGCGTTTTTGGAGCCGAGCGACCACGGATCGTGCACGCCGCCGTCGCTAATAATGAGTTGCGAACGCACGCCGGCGATTTTGATCTTTTCGTACATAAGCGCGCTCTGGCTGAGCGGAACGAGCGGGTCGTCCGTGCCTTGCAGAATGATCGTCGGCGCGTAGTTTTCGTCGACGTAGTTGATCGGCGAGAACTTCTTCGCCGCCGCCATGAGCTTTTCGTAGTCCGCACTGTCCTTCTGCGCCGCCTCGCGCGGGAAGCCGCACGCTATATAGATGCAGTCGAGCGCTTGAACGGAGTAACGATCGAAGACGATTTCGAAATCGGCTGGACCGAAGAAATCGACGACGCGCTGAACCTGCCCGGAGACGTCGAGATTGTCGCCGACGTTAAAGGGACATTGTTCGTCGGAAATCCCGAGCGTGAGGGAGAGATTGCCGCCGCTCGATGCGCCCGCGACCGCAAAGCGATCCGGATCGTACCCATAGTCCGCCGCGTGTTTGCGCAGGAAACGGACGGCGGCGCGCACGTCTTCAATCGGGACCGGGAAAGGCGCTTCGTTAATCGACCGGTGCGAGACGCTTGCGACGGCGAATCCGCGATCGATCGCTTTGGTCTCCGCCCAAAGTCCGCCGTTGCCAGGCTCGCCGGAGTACCAGCATCCGCTGTCGAGCCAGATAAGGAGCGGCGTTCCCTTGATCGTTTCGCCTTCTTCGTCGAGCGGCAGAAAGAGGTTCAGTTTGATTTCGCGGTCGCCGACCTTCTTATAGACGATATCGGAAACCTGTAAGACGTTTGATTTTTCCTCTTGCGCGGGACAAAGGTTAAAGGAGCTTGCGACGGTCGCCGCAATAAGAGCGATAAGCGTAAGGAAACGAGTTCTCATGATTTAATCCTCAAGTTGCGTTTTATTGAAGGTCGAGATTCAGCCCAAAAGGGAATTGTCTCTTTTATTCGTTGTCATTATTTTCCGCCGCGGGCGCCGCTTCATCTTCAATCTCCGTCATGATTTCGGATTCTTCTTCGCGCCACGGCTTGTTCTCTTTGTAGGTTTCGAGCTCCTTCTTGAGCGAATCCAGGCTTTCATGCTGAGTCTTTTCTCCGAGTTCGACCGCTTTCTGCGACCAGCTTCTCGCGGTCTCGAAGTCTCCGAGTTCCGCATACGCGGCGGCGAGCGTGCTCAGAATGTGCGGCTGTTTATAGAAGGTCTCTTCGGACGCTGTTTTCGCCATTTCGAGCGCGCGTTCGCCGTTTCGGAACGCTTCGTCCGGGCAGGTGGAAAGAAGCCACGAGTAATTATTGAGCGCGCCGGAATCCTTCGGATCGATCGTTATGAGCTTTTCATAGAGATCGATCGCGTTCTGCCAGTGGCCGAAGAGGAGCTCCATATCGGCGAGGGAACGGATGAGCTCGGCGTTTTCCGGCGTTTTTTCTAGTTCCTTCTTGAGCATTTCGGAGGCGCGTTTATAGTAGCCCTGCTTGGAGACGACGTAGGCTATTTGCTGGGTCGCTTCGAGCTTTTCGGCCTTATCGTTCGATTTTCTGCGGAGTTGCTCGAGAACGCGAATCGCTTTGTCGTACTCCTCGCGCTGAATGAGCACGAGCCCCTTGAGTCGAATCGCCTGGAGCATATTCGGATCGCGTTCGAGCGCGGCGTCGGCGTCTTGGAGCGCCTTGTCGTAGTCCTTCATTTGCGCGTAGAGAGCGCCGCGCAGGAAGTAGACGCCCGGTCCGTTGAATTTTTTGGCCATAGCGGAGTATACGGCGAGCGCGTCGTCGTAGGCGCGAATATCAGCGTAGAACTGGGCTTTTTCGATCATGTCGGGAACGGAGTCTTGCGGCTCGTCCTTAATCGCTTCGTCGAAAATAGCGCGCGCCTCGTCAAAGCGTTGCGATTTCGCGAGGATAGCCGCTTTGACCTTCTTATAGTTCGCGTCTTCTGGCGCAAGCTCGATCGCTTTGTCGATTTTAACGAGCGCGTCGTCGACGCGATTCATAAGATTGAGGTATTCCGCCGCCATAGCGTACAGTCGGGGCTCCTTTTCGGGATACTTGTCGATTCCCTGGTCGACGTACGGCATAGCAAGTCTTGGATCGTCCTCGAGCATAGCGCGGTACATGAGCGCGAGAATTCTTACTTCGGGTCCTCCGTCGTCTTCTTCCTGAGTGTTAATAGCGGCGTCGAATGCTTTTTTAGCGTCTTCCGGCTTGTCGGCTAGCATGAAAAGTCGTCCGATCGAGAGCTGCGCGACGGGCATGTCGTCGTATTCGTCGAGGGCGGTTTGCAGATCGGCGATCGCATTGTCGCGCAGTCCTTCCCATCCTCTCGGCAGTTGGTCGATATGAAGATCGGGGTCCATAAAGAGCTGCGAGACGGCGAGTCCGCGATCGAGCTGGGCGGAAATGCGCAGCTGCTTGCAGAATTCAAGATTGACGTCGTCGAGTCCTCGCTGTTCCGCCTTATTGCAGAGAGAAACGACTTTGGTGAGGTCGAGCAACGTCGTCGCGCTGAGTTTTGCTTCCGTTGCGAGATTGAGTAGGTCTTCCGCCGAGTTTTCTTTGGCGGCGGCGCCGAGATCCTCTTCAACGGCCTTTTCGAGCGCTTCGCTGATAGTCGCGCCGTCGAGTTCTTCTTCGTCCTCTTCTTTCGGTGGCAGGTTGTCGTCGAACTGGAGTTCGTCGTCCTTCGCGTCCGCCTTTTGTTCGTCGTTTCCGACCTGGTTTTGCGCGTCTTGCGCTTCCGATTTTTGCTCGTCGGCATTCTCGGCGCCCTGTTGTTCCTGGGCATAGAGCGAGGCGCCGAGGTAGGCGACCAACGCTAGCGCGATCGCGGCTAGCCTAAAATATCGTTTTGTCATCTTCATTCCTTTCGCATGACGTTTTTTTCTGTTTCAGGCGTCTTATACGCCGAAATTTGCGAACACGCCCGATTATAATAATTCGTTTTTGAGAAAACAAGACGGCTTTGTATTATATAATGGCGAATTTTGCGATTTCGCGAGCCGTTTGTCGGCGCTTGCTTTTTGGGCGCTTCCTTGTTATAATAGACCGCGGTCGGCGTCGCCGTGTGGCGTCGACGAGAAACTACGTAACGAAATTAGGTGCGAACAAATGTTAATAGGTCCGGTCTTTGCACGCGAGGCGACGATAGCTCCTCGACGCGATAAAACGTATTTCGGTCGCGGCGTCTACGGCGGTTTTCTTCTGCTCGTGATAACGGCGGCGTGGCTGGTAACGAGCGGGTCGCAGCAGATTACGGACATAGGCGACTACGCGCGTTTTGGCTCGTCGCTTTTTACGCTTTTGGCGCCGTTGCAGTTGGTGGTGGCGCTCTTTTTCGGCGCGATGTTCGCGGCGGCTGCGGTCGGTCAAGAGAAGGATCGCAAGACGCTCGTGCTGCTCCTCATGACGCGTCTTTCGAATAGCGAGCTCGTTTTGGGGAAGCTTTCTGCGGCGTTGCTGTCGCTACTCGTCTTTTTGTTCGTATCGGCGCCGATTTTTCTTGCGACGACGCTCCTCGGCGGGGTCTCTTACGCGCAGGTAACGCGCGTGCTGCTGGTGACGATATTTGCGACGCTTGCGAGCGGATCGTTGGGCTCTTGCATAGCGCTGTGGCGCGATAAGACGTTCCAGGCGCTCTCGGCGACGATCCTAACGCTTGCGCTCTGGCTTGCGTTCTGGGAAGCGGTCGGTCGCGGCGCGCTTGGCGCGACGTGGTTTGGTCGCTCGACGGAAACGCTCGCGGCGATCTTTAGTCCCTGGCGCGCTATTCTAGCGGCGGCGCGCCCGGACGATTTCGGGGTGGCGTCGAGCGCGTGGGAATGGTTGACGCTCGCGCTTGGTCCGATTAAGAATTTTCTCATGGCGTACGCGGCGATCACCGTGCTAGTCAACTGGTACGCGATAATTATGTGCCGCGTTTGGAATCCTTCGCGCGAGACGATTAAAAACGCGACGATGGAGCAGGACACGTGGCGTCAGGAAGCGATTCAAGCGCGTCTGGATCGCGAGGCGGCGGAGCGTCGCGCGCAGTCGACGGGCGTTCGAGACGACGTTCCTTACGCGGAACTCGCGGACAATCTTTTCGCAGTCGAAGAGACGTTGCAAGACGTAGAGACGCGCGAAGGCGTTTCCGGCATAGCGGTCGCCGCGCGCGAGGCTTCCGCGCGAATTCACGGCGAGACTACGGGGATAGGCATGTCGGGCGCGACGACGCAGGAGTCGATCGAGACGGGCGTGGCGCCGGAGGGCAAGTACGCGGTCGATCCTTCGATTTCTTCGACGGGTAAGGCGCGTGAGGTCTGGGACAATCCGATCCTGTGGCGCGAAATGCGCACGCGCGCGTACGGACGCAAGACGTTCCTTGTCGGTCTGATTTACTTCGTCCTTTTCGTTCTTGCCGCGTACTCGTTGCACACGACGTTTGCTACGGTCGCGACGCCGACGTTCGCGCAACTGGCGCTGCCGACGTTGCCGCTCATTTTGCTCTCGATGTTCCTTCTGAACGCGCAGGCGATCGCGTCGATGACGTCGGAACGCGACCTGGGCGCGTTTCCGCTTCTGCTAGTAAGCGACCTTTCGCCGAAGGAGTTTGTGTTTGGCAAGTTGCTCGGCGCGTTTTACAATATGAAAGAGGCGGTAATCTTTCCGCTAGCGCTCTGCTGTTACCTGGGCTGGAAAGGGGGCGTGTCGCCGTCGACGACCTGGTACCTTTTCTTCGGCATTATTACGCTTTACTTCTTCGTTGCGATGATCGGCGTGCATATCGGGTTGCAGTATGAGAATACGCGCACGGCGGCGGGCATGAGTTTGGGAATAGTCTTCTTTCTCTTTATTGGCGTGGCGGTCTGCATCTGGACGATGCTCGCGTTTAGCGGATCTTTCGAAGCGCAGTTGCAACCTTTCCTGGCTTTTATGCTCGGCGGCGGCATAGGGCTTTATGTTTCGCTTGGCGCGCGGAACCCCTCCAAGGCGATCGCGCTTGCGTCCTTTGCGTTGCCGCCGGCGACGTTCTACGCGGCGACGAGCTTTATGCTCGGCAAGCCGTTTCTGGTCTTCGTCGCGGTCGTTGCGGCGTACTTCTTTGCGTCCCTCGCCATGCTGATTCCGGCGATCGACGAATTTGACGTTGCGACCGGTCGCGCGACCGCCGATTAGTTGGAGACAGTTCCATTATGGACGACAAGTTTTCCGAAGATTCCGAATCCGAATTATCGCCCGTTCTTTGCGCACGCGCGGAGTCGCTGCTGGCTACGAAACGTGCGGAAGCGGAGCGGATCGCGTCCGATCCCAACGCGTTGCGAGTCGTTCTCGACTCAGTAAAGAATTGGGCGGAACGCTTTGCGACGAAGCTCAATTCGTCCGCGTTCGAGAGTCTTACGACGATTTTTCGCCTTCTCAAGTCGACTTGTAGCGGCGAGTACCAAGGACTAGATAAATCGTCGGTCGCAATCCTCGTCGCCGCAGCGCTTTACTGCGTTTCTCCGATCGACGTCATTCCAGACGCGATCCCAGGGATCGGACTTCTTGACGATTTCTTCGTTCTCACCTGCACGATTAAACGACTTTCAAGCGAATTGCAAAGCTTTCGGACCTGGGAGCGACTGAGCGCGGCGAAGTCGGCGCTCTCTTCTTATCTGCCGAAATTTCAGGAAATCAAACGCGTAACGCTCTGTCCTGGCTGGCTTACGGAGTCGGAGACCGGAAACGAAATCGTCGCGCTTCTATCTCCCGTCTTTCCGAACGCGCAATTCGACGTCTTTCATTGGAAGTCCAATACGACGTGGTCGGACGCGCGCGAATACGCGGACGATCGTGGCGCGATCGACTTTATCGAGTTCCTGCGCAATTCCTCCGTCGATCTTGCGAATACGGCGATCTTCGGGCATTCTCTGGGGGCGCGAATTACAATACGCGCGCTCGCGCGGCTGACAAGCGAACCGGAAAAGAAGACGCTCTTCTCGCGTAAGACGACCAATCGCGTCGCCCAGACTTTTCTCATGGGCGCCGCGATTAACGCCGACGATCTCGAAATTCCGGTCGCGTGCTCGTGCTCCCTTACGCCCGTGTGTAATTTCTACAGCCGGTTCGACCGCGCGCTCGGCTATTTCTATCGATTTGCGGAAAAGCGAACGCCGCTCGGTCTTGCCGGCTTGGAAATCGCTTGCAACAATTACTTCGACTGCATGGTTTCGGGACACGAAGAATTCTTTTTGGACGTCGCGTCGAATATGTCCGATCTTGTGAATCTCCTTAATCCGAAGAGCATGGCGTCGAAACTGACGGCGGTCAATCTCCTGTCCAGCGGATTTTCCGACTATCTGAAGCATCAGTTCGAGCTATACGCGACGTTCTTTCGGAATTCAATTGCCGCGAACGGCGGCGGAAGCGATTCGATCTGATTGCGTTTTAAAACGACGCCGAGCTCTTTCTTGAACGTTATTTTTCATTCGCGCCTTGATTTCTTGACACGTTTGCCGTATGATGGTCTGCGACGCGGCGCGCGCCGTTGCGCGTTCGATTATATACGTTTCACTAAGGAATAATTACGATGGCACTATCAAGATTATCGACGTTCGTTCTCGCGCTCGCCTCCCTGTGCGGCGCGGTTTTCGGACAAAATCTCGACGAAAACGGCGCTCTGCCGCGCGCTACCCCCGAATCGGTCGGCGTCTCGTCTCAGGCGGTTGCGGAAACTCTGCAGCGACTCGACAGTGAATTCAATCGCGTCGACGGCGTTATGATCCTACGCGACGGAAAGGTTATCTCCGAAGCCTGGCGCGCTCCTAACGCGCCCGATAAGCCGCACGCGCTCTATTCGCTCAGTAAGAGCTTCTGCTCCACCGCTATCGGCTTCGCCGTCGACGAAGGCAAACTCGCGCTTGATCAGAAGCTCGTCGACTTCTTCCCGGAAGACGTCCCCGAGAATCACGATCCGAAACTCGAAAAAGTTACCCTCGCGCACCTCCTCTCCATGTCGTGCGGACACAAGTCTGAGCCGGCGCTCAACGGCCTGATCGGTACCGATTATCTGCTCGAGCCGTTCTTACCCGACGAGAAGCCCACTTGGGTTCAGACCTTCCTCGCGCACCCGATTGAATTCGAGCCGGGCGAGCATTTCTGCTATAATACGGCGGGCACGTACATGTGCTCCGCGATTCTTCAGAAAGCGACGGGCGAGACGGTTCGCGACTTCCTTATGCCGCGTCTCTTTGAACCGTTGCATATCGACAAGCCGTATTGGGAAGTCTCGCCGCAGGGCGTTAATAAGGGCGGCACCGGACTCTTTCTGAAGACCGAAGACATTGCGAAATTGGGGCAGCTCTATCTCCAAAAGGGAATGTGGAACGGCAAGCGTCTCCTTTCCGAAGAATGGGTTGAAAACGCGACGTCGAAACACGTTTCCAACGGCGACAATCCCGACAGCGATTGGGCGCAAGGATACGGCTTCCAATTCTGGCGATGCCGCTATAACGTCTATCGCGGCGACGGCATGTACTCGCAATTCTGCGTCGTTATGCCCGAGCAGAACGCTGTCGTCGCTATTAACTCCGACTGCAATAACTACCAAGGAGAACTCAACGTCCTCTTCGAAACGCTCATGCCCGCGATGAAATCTGCCGATCCGTTGCCTGAAAATCCGGACGCGCTCGCGAAATTGCGCGAAGTAGAAAAGTCCTTGGGACCGAAAGAAGGTCAGTCGGGAAGCGGCGTCTTTGAAATGTCGCTCTACAGCGACGCCCTAAAACGCGAGAAGAAATATCGCGTTTACGTACCGAACGAATACCGCACGACTTCGACTTACTACCCCGTTCTCTACCTCCTCCATGGTCTAGGCGGCGACGAAACGAACTGGAGCCATCCGGAACGCGGCAATATGCAGGCGATTTGCGACGAATGGTTTGCCAAACATCCCGATAAGAAACGCATTATCGTCATGCCCGCCGGAGAAGATAAAATCTGGTACCGCGATTCCGCCGACGATACCTGTAAATACGAAACCTTCTTCTTTAAGGAACTCATTCCGCACGTCGAGGCGCGATTCCGCATTAAGCGAAGCGACCAGGACGGTCCGTACGTCGACCCAAACGCGCCTGAAACCGTCGGACGCGAATACCGCGCCATCGCAGGGCTCTCCATGGGGGGCTACGGCTCGCTACTCTACGCATTGCGCCATCCGAACTACTTCTCGGCCTGCTACGCTATGAGCGCCGCGATTCGCACGCAAGACGAACTCAAAGACGTTCCGCTCAAAGAGTTCCAAAAGCGCTATTTCAGTCGCGCCGACTTTGGTGAAGACGAAAATCGATTCGACGACTACTTCTTCGCCAACGATCCGCATACGCTCGTCGGAAAACTCTCCGACGACAATAAGAAAGCGCTGCGCTTCTTCCTCGATTGCGGCGACGACGATTCCCTACTCTTAGGCAACTACGCCTTTTTCCGGGAAGCGCGCGCCGCCAAGGCGTCCTGCGAATTGCGCGTTCGCGACGGCGGACATACCTGGCAGTATTGGCGCGAAGCGCTGCCGATGGCGTTGGAATTCATTAGCAAGTAACGCAAATTAGTAACTTACGCTAACGACAACTAGGAAACGACGTCTCGGATGGACCGAGGCGTCGTTTTTATGTCGGAAAATTTGCGCGTCGTTACAGTCGACAGATTATCTCTAAAGGAATGCTTTTCCATCATAAGCGATCAAACTTTGGCAACGGCGCTTCGATCAGCGAATTGTCGTTCATTTCCGACGTCGTTGTTGAATAATGATGCTAGAAGTCATTTCATAACCAAGCGAGGCTTTGGTAGGTTGATCTTGTGTACATACAAGAACACCTATATATAATGTAGCGCTATCTCGATCGTTTATTCCCTGTTAAACTTAATATGAAACTTCG
>JAEEGL011353452.1_pt1 | contig 10634 bp, 8 predicted proteins | sample 9134231 | NCBI WGS metagenome assembly JAEEGL01 (sample SAMN16246548, study PRJNA631951) | gut metagenome | biome: gut microbiome; feature: rumen; material: fiber-attached | host: Bos | place: Iran: Karaj | collected 2018-10 | reverse complement strand
CCCAATCAAACCTTCAAGTTTTCTAATTCTTATGCAAGCATTCTTCATTTGATTTTCTGTAAGCCCATCAAGGCTTTTTTCTTTTGTGTAATACAAATCGTGAGTTACACAAGCAAAATTTAATGTGAGACCATGAGAAGTTAACATATCATGATAGTATATCAAATTCTTATTAAGCGGCATTCCAACTTCTAAAACCAATTTTGGCATTATTTTTTCTCCTTGGTTTTTTATAACAAAAATTATAGCATATAATAAAAACTTTGTAAAATAAATAAAACAAGCATTATTGCTTGTTTTGTGTTAGTTTTTCAATTATTTGTTTAGAGTTCTTGCCAAAAGTGATAATAATGGTGCCATCTTTAAGTTTTTTGGAATAGCCACCCACAAAACCATTTTCTTGTGAATCTAAAAATTTATCATAATATTGTTCAACAAGTGGGTCATCATTTTTTATTTCTGGAATATTTATTTCTTCTTCAAACAACGCCTCATAATATCCATCATAAGAAACATGAAGACACCCTATATTATGAATGTTTAGTTTGCCGTTCAAATCACAAATTAAACTCTCATCTCTTGCATTTAATGATTTATTTGGTTTAATTATTAAATAACCAGAATCCAATGTTCTCCTAAAAAAGTTGTTAAACCCAAAAATTAACTGATTATTGAAATCTAATTGCATGTCAACAATTTCACTGCCAGCAACATCAAAAGAAGGGTTATACCATATATCTAAAGATATTTTGGAAACATTCGATTTTTTTATTGTATTGAAATCAAATTCCATATTTGGGCTTTCGCATGTGCAATTTTTATATGGTTTAGACCAAATCAAAACAACACAATCCCCTTTTGTTGTTGCACTTAGGTTCCCCATATAGGCAAAACTTCTATATAGATAATCATGATAATCGTTATTATAAACTACTATAGAATGTATTCCAACATTATTTATAAGATTAAAAACATAATCTTTTCTGTTCTTTATGTATTGTTTTTTATCACAAACAACACGAGCATTTCTATTGCAATAATAACCATCATTTTTTGGAGTTATCACAACTTCTCCCCTGCAAATAAGTGGACAAGGGCAATCATTTTTTGCGTCTAGTGCCAGTTTATCAGCAAACAAGATTTCTTTTATTTCAATTTCCTCTTTGTCAAAATCAATAGATTCTCCATTATTAAAAGAAATATTCATCTTGCATAATTGAAAATTATTAAACTTATCTTTAGAAGCATAATATGTTTCTGCCATAAATTAATCCCCTTTACATTAAATTTACCAAGTAACAATATAACATATTTTACCATAAAAGTAAATAAAAAACGCAAATCTGTTCGATTCACGTTTTTCTTGGCGGAGAAGGAGGGATTTGAACCCTCGCTACGGTTTCCCGTACTAATGCCTTAGCAGGGCATCCTCTTCAACCACTTGAGTACTTCTCCATGTTTGGTTGAACTAAACTAATATGTTTTAGACAATTTAAAGTTTAGCATACAAATATTGTTTTGTCAATTTATTTATAAAAAATTATTAAAAAGAAAAAGACCACACAAAGAACTTAATGCTCTTTTTGTGTGGTCTATTGTTATTATATTTCCATTTTTGGAAATTATTCATATTTTTTTTATTTATATTACACTGCTCTTAGTGCAATAACTGGGTCTTTCTTGGCCGCTGCTCTTGCTGGAATGAGGCCCGCAATGAATGTTAGAAGAACACTGATTGCAACCAAAATAACCGCACCCAAAACTGGAAGCATTGCAATTGAACCAAGGTTTGTGAAGTGATTTAACAAAATGTTGATTGGAATCAAAAGAATTAAGGAAATCACAATTCCAAACACTCCGCTTGTGAGTCCAATTATGAAGCTTTCTGCGGTGAACACATGTTTAACATCGCGTTTTGATGCTCCAACGCTTCTAAGAACTCCAATTTCTTTTGTTCTCTCAATAACTGAAATGTAAGTTATGATTCCAATCATGATTGAACTTACAATGAGTGAAACAGACACAAAAGCAATCAAAATGTAGGTTATTGCGGAAATAATCATGGAAATTGAACTCATCAGCGTTCCAACGGAATCGGTGTAAGTGATAACTTTTTCATCTTGTCCAAGTGATTTTTGCAAATCGTTGTATTTATTGATGAATGACACAATGCTTGATTTGGAATCGAAGTTCACTGGATATAAGTTAACCCCAATTGGGTTTGATTTGTCGATGTGGTTAAGTTGTTTTAGAACATCTTTTTGCGTGGTGTAGGTGTCCACTTTTGGGTGGCCAGCAGCATCTGTGCCCTTAATCTTCACACTGATTGCTGTTCCATCCAAAACGCTTTGAACAAGAGGTGTTTTGTTGTTTTCTTTAATGATAAGGTCTGTTAACCCCTTTGTATAAGCAACGCAAGTTTTAATTGATGTGTTTGAGTCATCTTTCGCCCTAATTATTCCAGAAATTTTAACATTTAGTGCTGATGTCTCATATAAGTCTTGAATTTTTGCACTTCTTTCTGCCACATTTTCACTTTGCCTAATGTCCATATATGCTGAATCTGGGTCACTTGCATCTTCTTTCACAAAGAAATTGCTCGACAAAACTATTTTATAAGTTTTGCTCATAATTTCATCATATGTGTAGGTGTTTTCAATTGGCTCGCTCTCTTCCCCATTGATGTAGGCGTCCATGAGGTTATCTAGTTTTTCTTGGCTCAAAAGGCCCAAACCATAAAGTGTGTAGTCACTGATTTCGTTGTTACTGTTCAAAACAATCACAACTTCGTTTGCGTTTTGTGGATATGTTCCTTTAATAAGTTCATATTGTTCATCCAAAACCTTTTGGTTGTCTATCATCTCACTCCAAAAGCCTGAATCAAAATATAATCCGCTTGAAAACAATGTGTAAATGATTCCATAGCGTTCACTTTTGTTCTCATCCAAAAGCATTTCTGGGTGAGAATATGCATATTTAGACATTGTTTCTTTGAAAAGGTCGGTTGTGTTGGTGTTGATATATCTGTTTTCAACATCATCATAATAATATGGGTGAACTCCCTGACCATATAAATATTGAATTGCGGTGGTATATTTTTCTATTTCACTTTTTCCATCATTTTCAATATATTCTTTAAATGAGTCAATTCTATTTACAACACTGCTGGCGTTAAAATCGCCCAAAAGATCGGTGAGTTCTTGCTTTACATAAACTTTGTCACCATCATTTTCTTTTGACTTGCTCCCTGTTTTTAAAAACAGTTGCATAAGTGACGACATATTGTAGTCCGTTTGAGAAATCTCAACAGGATAAGATGAAAGTGTGTTTCTTTGCGTTTTGTCCACATATGCATTAAAACCGCTGGATATAGCCAAAACAAGTGCTATCCCAATGATTCCAATTGAACCAGCAAAAGAAACTAGAAGAGTTCTCGCCTTTTTGGTTAAAAGGTTCTTGAAACTTAGTGATAGTGCTGTCCAGAAAGACATTTTGCTTTTGTTTTTGGCATTTTCTGCTGGTTTTTCTTGTTTCCTTAATTCTTCTTCCTTTTTCTTTTCTTCTTCTGTAAATGGTTTTGAATCACCCACAATTTGCCCGTCTTTTAGATTCACAATTCTTGTGGAATATTTTTCTGCAAGTTCAGGGTTGTGAGTTACCATAACGATAAGTTTTTCGTTTGATATTTCTTTCAAAAGTTCCATGATTTGCACACTTGTTTTGCTGTCTAGAGCCCCAGTTGGCTCGTCTGCCAAAATGATTTCTGGGTCATTGACAAGCGCTCTTGCAATGGCAACCCTTTGCATTTGACCACCAGAAAGTTGATTTGGCTTGTTTTTGAGTTTATCTTTAAGGCCAACCTTTTTGAGAACTTCGGTTGCTCTTTCTCTTCTTTCTTTTTTGGAAACACCAGAAAGAGTTAAGGCAAGTTCAACATTTTCCAGAACTGTTTGATGAGGAATTAGGTTGTAACTTTGAAAAACAAAGCCAACTGAGTGGTTTCGATAGTTATCCCAATCTTTATCTTTGTATTGCTTTGTGGATTTGCCCTCTATCACCAAATCTCCTGAGTTATAGCGGTCCAATCCTCCAACAATGTTTAAAAGAGTGGTTTTTCCACAACCACTTGGACCCAAAATAGAAACAAATTCCGCCTTTCTAAACTCAATGGAAATTCCTTTCAAAGCCTCTGTTTGCGTCTCCCCTGTTTTGTATGCCTTTTTAATATTTGATAACCTTAACATTTTTCTCCCCCAATTATATAAATAATTTATTATAAAATAGGCAAAAAAGTCAAGTAAATGCAATTGTTTTAAAATTACATATTGAAATATTTGTTTACTTGTGATATAATCTAAGTGTAACATTTAAGGGGTGATAAAAATGTTAAAAAACAGCGAAAACTCAAAACCAGTTAAGCAAAGAACAAAACAATATGATTTTATTGATGGCTTACACTTTTTGTATGTGTTTTCATATCTTCACCACGACGAACAATTTGATCTCGACGACAAAACAAAAGACATTTTGTCTGATGCAGCCATGCTCGCCAAAACAGAATATGACAACAAAGCCCTTGCATCTCTTGACACATCCAACACACAATCTGTGCTTGAGCTTGCGCTAGACGAAGAGCAACAATATAAAAGCAAAATAGACAAAATGACAAAAACTGAGTTGAAAGAACTAACAAAAACAAGTTATAACTTTGCAAAAAAGATTTTGCGAAAGATTGAATCTCCAGTGGATTTGCCTGCAAATCCAGCCTCAGAGGAAATAAGAGAAATAACTTGGCAATTGTTTTTTGCCGAATCCAAAAAAGAACAAGACGCCTTGTTTGATAGGCAAAGCAAATTGTTTGCAAAAGAAGATGAAATAAACAAGAAAAATGAAAGAATGCTGGATGGACAAATCAAATCTTGCGTTACTCTTTCAACAAGTTTGGCAAATGCTCAATACACATATAGCTATCCTGTTAAGTCAATTGTTGAAAAAATCAAAACTCGCATATCTGGTGACAAAACAACAACAGAAGAAAAAGGATTATAAAACATGCAAACAATATTCAAAATAACTGAAAAAGGTTTTGAAAGACAAAAAATGTGCGAACAAACATTTTTTGTTATTGATGCCAAAGAATTTTTGCAGGCCCTTTTTGAAAACTTGATGGAAGAAGACGTTAAAACTTTGGACTCGCATCTTGCAAATCTCATCAAAAGTGCAGCCGCACTTTTTAAGCAAGAATATGAGATTGCTTCAAACGAGCAAAACGACCTAGTTAATGTTTTTTCATCAATAAAACCAGCAAACATCGAAGATAGGCCAAGCCTTTTGGAGGCTCACAAACAAAGCAAATATTTGCAATCAATCACAAACTCACCGTTTCTCACAAAAGAGGAACAAAGAATTGTGTGTTTGGCGTTTTTTAATGACGGCAATGCAAAGAGTAAAATAGATGAAATTAGCATTGCAAAAGAACTTAAAACTCTTGAAAAAAGCAGCTTACTTTTTAAAAAGAACGTCAAACAGTTTATGTTGCGCAACGCAGCAAATAACAAAGAAATCAACACAGAACTAAACAAACCATTTCCAAAAGAAGAGTTGCCTGTTTTTGATGCTTTACTTGAGGATTTGCTTCATAGCCTATCTGTTAGATCGGCAACGCAAAATGCATATAAGTTATGCCAAAACCTCATTCCAATTCAAACAACAAAAAGGAATAGACTGGTGAGTTTTTTTACCCCAAAAACAACAAAAAGTTCCACAATGGATAACAAATAGAAAAAGACATAATTATAGGAGAAAAATCATGGAAAACTTAAGAATCATTTCATCAGGAGTTAAATATGAATTCGACACAGCAAGCTTAACTCTTAGAGCCGACATGTTTCAAACACCTGTTGGATATGCAAAAGCCCACATAGACAAATGGCAAAAATGTGTTGCAATAGACACCGCAGTTTTGCCTGAGTGCCGCAACCAAGGAATTGCAAGTTCACTTTTGGAAACCCTTCTTGAAAAGGTTTTTGTTGATGGCGAAATGGACGAAGCATGCCAAAGAATTGGCACAGGAATTGAAACAAACAGAGTTGTTTTGTCTATTGGACTATCAAACATTCCAAGCAGAAAAATCGCAACAAAAATGGGCTTTAAAGAAATGGAACCTGATTCACATGATTCAATGGAATATTCTCTAACAAAAGAAGACTACTTAAATAACAGAAAAAAATCACAATCAAAAAGTCCAAAAACTTTGGGAGATTAACAAAAACTCTATCAAAAATGATAGAGTTTTTAATTTTCTTTTGTTTCAAAATCTGGAATATACTCTTCTGTTGCACTTTCTAGTTCTTGCACAAAGCCATTTATAAAGCCTAATTTAATTAGGTGGTTTTTCACTCTTTTATATTCAAGTGGTTTTAGCTTTCTGTTGATTTCCTCAAAATCACAAGCTTTTCCGTGAGGTGTGTATTGGCTCATTAAACTTATGTATGTTTTTTCACCCAAAATGTTTTTTATTTCATCCAAAACTTTGATGCTGTCGTCTGTGTGATTTGGAAGAATTAGATGACGAACTATAATCCCCTTTTTCATAAGTCCATTTTCAACAATATCTTCCGGGCAATTTTCTCTCATAATACGCAAACACTTTTTAATGTTTTCCAAATATTTTGGAGCACTTGAATATTTTTCCGCCAAAGCATTGTCATAATATTTGAAATCAGTTAAATAGACATCAACATAGTTTTTTAGTTTCTTTAGCATTTCTGGGCTATCATATCCACCAGTGTTATAAACAATTGGAATTTTTGGCCTATAAATTTTTAGGGCATTAATTATGTTTTGTGCGTAGTGTGTTGGAGTAACCAAATTTATGTTTAGTGCCCCATTTTGCTCCAAATCCCTAAAAATCATTGCAAGTTCAGCATCAATGCACGATTTTCCAACATCAAAATGGCTTATTTCATAATTTTGGCAATACACACATTTTAGGTTGCAGTGAGAAAAAAATATTGCCCCACTTCCAGCATCTTTTTCTCCACCAGAAATAACTGGCTCTTCCCAATGATGAAACATAACCTTTGAAATTTGGCAAAAATTTTTTGCCCCACAAAAGCCAACACTTTCTTTCCTATTCACTTTACAATGCCTTGGGCATTGTTTACAAAAACTTTCCATAAAAATATAATAGCACATTAAAAAAATTTTTGCAAGTTTTTTAAAAATTAAAAAAACACCCATGTAAGTGCATAAATTTTCACACTTTGTTGGGTGTTTTTTGTTATTTTGTGACAATTCTTGCGTCAACTGTTAAAAATTTTCCGTCTTCACTAATCATAAATGGGTTGATGTCTAATTCTTTCACACACTTAAAATCAGACACAAATTGACTGAGTTTTAGGAGGCTGTTTTTAACAACTTCAGTGTCAACAGCCTTTTTGCCTCTAATGTTACCCATAATGCTTTTTGCCTTGGTTGAGTTTATGAGAGCATCAGCATCACGCATATTTAGTGGGCAAGGCCTAAAGCAAACTTCTTTTAAGGCTTCAACAAAAATTCCGCCAATACCAAACATGATTTGGTGACCATAATTTCCGTTTTCAGCGATTCCAGCAACAAGTTCTCTTCCACTGCCTTTAATATGCTGCATCACAATAATTCCGTCAACAGAGTTCCAAACTCCTGCTTCTTTACATTTTGTTTCCAAAGATGTGAATGCTTTTTTAAGTTCTTCTAAGTTCTTTATTCCAACAATAACTCCACCAAAATCTGTTTTGTGGCTGATTGTTTTTGATGACATTTTTAGAACAAGAGGATATCCAATTTTCTTTGCAATCTTTTCAGCTTGTGCAATGTTTAGTGCTGAACCCCATTGTGGCTCCAAAAGACCATAACTTTTTAGTGCTTCCAAACTTTCTTTTGTTGTGAGAAGTGTTCTTGCCTCTTTCTTTGCCTTTGCAAAAATCTTGTCAACAGCATCTTTCTTCACATCAAACACTGGGGTTTTTGCCTTTATGTCCGCCAAGGATTGTTTACGTTTCACAAGAAGAGATAGCCCTCTAATTGCGTCACTCACATCATCAAACATTGGAACCCCTGGGTTCTTGATTTCCTTTTTAACTTTTTCAAAGAAATCTGGCGTTGTCATATATGACACAACAATTGGTTTTTGTGGATATTTTTTCTTTAATTCTTCAAGGTTTCTTTGAATGTCCATGTCATGCCTGCCAGTGATATATAAATAGATAACCAAAAGCATGTCTATTTCATCACTTTTCAAAACTTCGTTTGCAACGTTTATATAATCTTCCATTGGGCAACTTGCAACCAAATCAACAGGGTTTTTTCTGCTTGCCTGTGGCATTGTGATTTTCTTTAACTTTTCTTGCAATTCATCACTAAATGTTGGAACTTCCAATCCATAATCTGATGCACTGTCTGTTGCAAGAATTCCAGGACCGCCAGCGTTTGTGAGAATTCCAAGCCTCTTCCCTTTTGGAAGCCCACATTTTTCCAAAACTTGAGCATCGTTGAACATTTCTCTTAAAGAATATTCTCTAACAATTCCGCAACTTTCCAAAAGCCCATTTGCAGCACTATCAGAACCAGCAAGTGAGCCTGTGTGAGAAGCTGCTGCTTTTGCCCCTTGTGCACTTCTTCCCGACTTTATTGCCAAAATTGGTTTCTTCCTTGCAACTCTTGTTGCAACTTTTCTGAATTTTGCTGGGTTTTGGATGCTTTCAAGATATAACATAATTTCATCGATGTTGTCATCACTTTCCCATTGTTCCAAAACATCTAGGGCGTCAACATCTGTTTGGTTTCCAAGTGACACCATTTGCCCGAAACCAACTCTTTTTGCTTCACTTATGTTAAAAACACCACCAGCAAGAGCACCTGATTGAGTTGCAAAACCAATGTTTCCAACCATTGGAACTGTTGGCGCAAAACAACCATCAAAGTTGAGTTTTCCATCAGCATTGAAAACTCCTAAGCAGTTTGGACCAACAATTGTCATGTTGTATTTTTCAATTTTGTCTTGAAGTTCTTTTTCAAGTTCAAGCCCCTCACCACCAATTTCCTTAAAACCGCTTGAAACAATGATGATGTTGTCAACCTGAGCCAAATGGCACTCGTCCAAAACACCTCCAACAAACTTTGCTGGAACGGCAATGATTGCAAGGTCAATTCCTCCCAAAACATCTGTGATTTTTGCGTAACATTTGATATTGTTAATGCTTGTGTATTTTGGGTTAATTGGGTATATTTTTCCATTATACTTAAACTCAAGCATTCTTTTTAGGAGTTCGTTTCCAACACTTCCTTCCTTTTCGCTTGCGCCAATTATGGCAACGCTTTCTGGATACATAATTTTATCTAATCTTCTCATTTTGCACCTACTTTTTCTTTTAACTACTTAATTATAACTTATTATTTTTTATAAGTAAAACAAAAATGAACACAAAAAAATAAAAGTAGCGTTTTGCTACTCTTATTATTAAGAAAGTTTTCCTTGCATTTTGTCTGCTTCATCAAACTCAAGTGCCATTCCATACAATTCAGAAACATTTGCACAAATGTTGTAAACATACTTAACTGCTGTGTTATCATCAGAATATGTTTTGATGTAAATCTTGTATGTGCTAACTTCATTTGAACTGTCAACAAAAATGTCTAATTTTGTGAAAGCAATTTCTTTACCATCGATTGCTTTGTAAACAGAACCATCTGGGTTCTTTAGAGTTTGACCATCTGTGTAAACAAATTCAATCAAATATCCATCTGTTTGTTTGTGAAGAGATGAAATGCTTGATGTTTTTCCGTAAACAATTTCTTGTTTGAAATCACCAAGTCCCAAGAAAAGTTGTTGCATGTATGTGAAATATCCAAGGTTGTTAAACTTGTTTAACACAAGGTTATAATCATTTTTAATTGTTTCATCTGTTGATATTTTTTCTTTTTGAAGTCTATAGATATATTCTTTTGAATCAACATATTTTGAAACAGTTATTTCTGTTGGATTTGAAACAGCGGCACTGTCAACAGCCATGCTGGAAATTGATGGTGAAAGTTTTTTAGACACAAAGGAAAGCACAATAACCACAATTAAAACTGCTGTGATTAGTGCTAGCAATGTGTAACTGATAATCTTTTTAGCGTTCATAATTATTTGCTCCTAAATATCCTTTGGATTTTTGTTTATTATAATAGATTTTTCGCAATTAGTCAAGTGCTTAAGTTTAGTTTTCACCTTGTTTGTTGTCATCGTCACTTTCTGTTTTCACGCCTTCTTCACTTTTCTTTTCTTGCTTCTTTTCTTCTTTCTTGTTTTTTTCCTGTTCTTTTGGCTCTTCAACTGGCTCATCTTGATTTGTGTTATAAAAAGCATCTAAAGCCGTTTTTCTAATTTTTTCAATTTTTTCTTCCTCTTCTTTGGCTTTATCTTTTGGCTCTTCTTTTGCTTTTTTGGCTTCACTATCTTCTTTTTCGTGATCCTTTTGACGCTTGTTGATGAACTCTATAACTTCTTCATAACTCTTGCCGTCCAAAATCATGTCAACTTCTTGAGAATAGATTGTTTCTTTTTCAAGAAGAACTTTAACCATAACTTCCATTTCGGCTTTGTGTTTGTT
>JAEEGL010998815.1_pt1 | contig 10634 bp, 9 predicted proteins | sample 9134231 | NCBI WGS metagenome assembly JAEEGL01 (sample SAMN16246548, study PRJNA631951) | gut metagenome | biome: gut microbiome; feature: rumen; material: fiber-attached | host: Bos | place: Iran: Karaj | collected 2018-10 | reverse complement strand
CGTCCTGGGGATGGATCCTTCCCAGGTGATGCCCTTCCTCTTTGAAGGAAAGGAGCCGGATCCCGCCTGAGAAAACGCCTTATGAAACTTAAATAGACGCGCCCCCGGCGGCCTTTGCTCCGGGGGCTCTATTTCGGGGAACGACAGCGCCGGACCATAAAAACGCACCCTTGGAGGAATATCCTCCGAGAGTGCGTTTTCTGTTGTGTTTAAAATATCCGGAAAAGGCCCCGCTCTTACATGGAGGGCCCGTCCAGCCGGGCAAAGAGCGCCGCCAGGGACGCCGCGAGATTCTCGTACCGCACGAAGATCTCATCGGGCACCTTGAGACGTACCGCGGTGAAGCACCAGATCGCCTGGACGCCTGCCTTGACCAGCAGATCGCAGACGGCCTGGGCGTCGTCGTCCGGTACGGCGATCACGCCTACGCGGACCGGGTGCTTTTTGCAGAAGCCGGAAAGTCTGTTCAAAGGATAGATATCCTTTCCGGATTCAGTCTTGCCCAGGACGCTCTTGTCCTTATCGAAACCGGCGATGATATCCACGCCGTAGGAAGAAAAGCCGTCGAATTCCATCAGGGCGCGGCCGATCTTGCCCGCGCCGACCAGCACGGCGTCTCCGGTACCCCGGCGCTCCAGAACGCTTTCCAGCCCGGCGAGAAGGTCTTTGGTGACGTAGCCGGTCCGCGGACGGCCTCCGCCGAAAACAAGAGCGAGATCCTTGCGGACCTGTACCTCCCCGAAGCTCAGAGCCCCGGCGATCTTCGCCGCGGAGATATGCTCCGGCATCGGGTCCAGAGAGCGCAGGAAATTACGATAAAGCGGAAGGCGAACAAACGTGGCGATCCTGGTTCCTTTCCCTTTCATTTCTACACCCCTTCTGCAAAAATATGATAAACAAAACCAAAAGTCCTCTACTTTGTATATATCTTAACAGTTTTAGTGTGACTTGTAAAGCCCAATATAGCACAAGACAAGATAAATTTTGAGCCTCTTCTTTTTGTCATTCTGCACAAATTTCTTTCTCAACTTGTAACATTCTGTTCTACAACCAATAAAGTATTTCAATATCAATACTATTTTATCGGAGAGGACGGAGTCCCGGAGAAAAAAAGATCCGGGCCCATTGGGCCCGGACCGTCTTCAGTCGTCCGAAAACCGATATCCCACCCCGATCTCCGTCAGGATGTACCGGGGATCGGCGGGATCTTTTTCCAGTTTCCGCCTCAGGCTGGCCATAAAGGCGCGGATGCTCTTGGTATCCCCGCTCTCGTAGCCCCAGATCTCTTTGAGGATACGTCCGTGGGTCAGCACCTTGCCGCGATTGGCGATCAACAGGCACAGGAGCCTGAACTCGATGGGCGTAAGATGGACTTCCCTGCCCTCGGCCGTTACCCGCCGGCGGCTGTATTCGACCGTCAGCCCGCCGCTGGAGAAGACTTCCTCCGTGCCGGGACGGCTGCGGCTCTCCAGCATGCGCTGGATCACGCGGATGCGGGCCATCAGTTCCCCGATATTGAAAGGCTTGGTCACGTAATCGTTGGCGCCCAGATCCAGCGCCTCGATCTTGTCCTTCTCGCAGCCCCGGGCGGACACCACCACCACGGGCACGTCGGAAACGGCCCGCAGCCGGCGGAGGATCTCCACCCCGTCCCGGTCCGGCAGGCCCAGATCCAGCAGGATCACGTCCGGACGGTGGGATGAGAACAGCAGCATCCCCTGTTCCCCGCTCTCCGCCGTCAGGACGGCGTACCCGCTCTTTTTCGCGGAGGCGGCGATGAGTTTCGCGATGCTGCGGTCGTCCTCGATGACCAGGATCTTCATCCGCTGTTCCATCTCTAATCACTCCTTGAAGGTCCTTATCCTCCCACGGGGAGGTCCGCCTCTCCCATGGGCAGCGTAAAGCGGAAGATCGCCCCGTGGGGCCGGTTCTCTTCGGCTGTGATCCTGCCGCCGTGAGCCTCCACGATGGACCTGCAGATCTCCAGTCCCAGCCCGATCCCCCGGCGCCGGTCGGAGGAATCCTTGTCCAGGGTAACGAAGCGGTCGAAGAGGGTATCCGCCACCGCTGGATCGATCCCGTCCCCGGTATCGGTCACGGTAAAAACGGCTTCTTCCCCCTGCCGGTCCGCGCTGAGAGTCACGGAACAGCCCTCCGGGGTGTGGCGCACGGCGTTGGCCAGCAGGTTGATCAGCACCTGCACGATCAGGTTGCCGTCCATGGGCACCAGCAGCACCTCCCGGGGCAGCTCCACCCGGAAATCCCTGCCCCTCATCAGGCGTTTGGTGCGCTGGACCGCCTCTCCCACGATCTCATCCACCGCCTCGTACTCCTTGCTGACGATGGTCTTGTTCTCGTCAAAGGCGGTCTTGCTCAGTATGTTCTCCACACGGCCGTTGAGCCAGATGGCCTCCTCGCTGATGCTGCTCACCAGCTGCCTGCGCTCCGCGTCGGAGAAATCGTCGTACTCATCCTCCAGCATGCGGCTCATGCCCACGAGAGTCGTCAGGGGGCTGCGCAGGTCGTGGGCGACGGAGCGCAGCAGGGTCGCCCGCAGTTCCTCCCGGCTTTTTTCCCGGCGCATCTGCTCCTCGGAAGCCCGGGCCTCCATCAGCTCCTGGGCCGCCCGCTCGCCGATCTCCGCCCGGTCCCTTTGCTGGCGCAGGTCGCTGGCGATGGCGCCCACCACGATGGCAGTGATCAGAAACGTGCCCAGGGCGACGAACTCGCTGCGGCTGGAGATGGTGAGATCGTAGCGCGGCGGCGTGAAAAAGTAGTTGATCACCAGAAAAGCGTAGATCGCCGTAAAGCAGGAAAAGATATAGCCGCCGGTGACCACGGTGGTAGCCAGGACCTCCAGCAGGAAGATCATGTTGACGGTCTCCTTCTGAAAGCCGAAGTTGTCCGCCACCAAGGCTACCGCGGTAGCCAGCGCCAGATTGATCAGCGTGACGCGCAGCCCGTAAAAAAACCTCGATCTGTTCACAACGCACCCCATCAGACGGATATCGGCGGGACCGCGGCCGGTCTGTTGACGACGGATCTCTGATCCGCCGCGGCCGCTCAGGACTATTTTAACATACTCCCGAGGGGATGAAAAGAAAAAACGCTCTCCAAAGGAAAAAACCCCCGCCCGGCGGGCCGGGCGGGGATCGGAAAAGCGGTAAGCGTTCAGGCGTTCTCTCCGGCGTCTTCGGCGGCGGGAGCGGCGGGGGTCTCGGGGGCCGCGGGGGCCTCTCCGGGCAGATATCCCGTTTCCATCAGGGATTTGAACTCCGCCTCGTTGATCTTTTCCCGCTCCATCAGCGTATGGGCGATCAGTTCATGCTGGTCGGCGTGCTGGGTCAGGATGCGCTCCGCGTCCCGGTAAGCGGTAGTGATCAGCTTGTTGACTTCCTCGTCGATGGCGTTGGCCGTCTCCTCGGAGTAGTTGCGGGTATGTCCCAGGTCGCGGCCCAGGAACACTTCGCTCTGGTCCTGGCCGTACACGATGGCGCCCAGGCGGTCGGAGAAGCCGTAGCGGGTCACCATGCTGCGCGCGATGGCGGAGGCGCGCTCCAGGTCGTTGGAGGCGCCGGTGGAGATATCGTCCAGCACCAGGGATTCCGCCACCCGGCCGCCCAGCAGCACCACGATGTTCTCCCGCATTTCCCTGCGGGTGCGGTAGCTCTTGTCCTCGCTGGGCAGGCTCATGGTGTAGCCGCCGGCCATGCCTCTGGGGATGATGGACACCTGGTGCACCCGGTCCTGGGTGGTCATGTAATAGGTGACCACCGCGTGGCCCGCCTCATGGTAGGCCGTGAGGCGCTTATCTTTCTCGGTGATCATGCGGGATTTCTTTTCAGGACCGGCGATCACCTTGATGGTGGCGTCCTCGATGGTCTGCATGGTGATGGACTTGAGCCCCAGACGGGCGGCCAGCAGGGCCGCTTCGTTGAGGATGTTCTCCAGATCCGCGCCGGTAAAGCCCGCGGTGGTGCCGGCGATGACCTTGAGATCCACGTCGGGAGCCAGGGGCTTCGACTTGGCGTGGACTTTGAGGATGGCTTCCCTGCCCTTGATATCCGGCACGTTGACCACGATCTGGCGGTCGAAGCGGCCGGGACGCAGCAGGGCGTGATCCAGGATATCCGGGCGGTTGGTGGCGGCGATCACGATGACGCCGCTGTTGGTCTCAAAGCCGTCCATCTCCACCAGCAGCTGGTTGAGGGTCTGCTCGCGCTCGTCGTGCCCGCCGCCCAGGCCCGCGCCTCTCTGGCGGCCGACGGCGTCGATCTCGTCGATGAAGATCACGGAGGGGGCGTTTTTCTTCGCCTGCTCAAACAGGTCGCGCACGCGGGAAGCGCCTACGCCCACGAACATTTCCACAAAATCGGAGCCCGAGATGGAGAAGAAGGGCGCGCCCACTTCCCCGTCCACGGCTCTGGCAAGAAGGGTCTTGCCGGTTCCGGGAGGCCCCACCAGAAGAACGCCCTTGGGGATCCGGGCGCCCAGGGTGTTGAAGCGGGAGGGATTCTTCAAAAATTCCACCACTTCCACCAGCTCGGCTTTTTCCTCGTCCGCGCCGGCCACGTCGTCAAAGGTGACCTTGCGGCCGCTGTCGGAAGAGCGGAGCTTCGCCTTGCCGAAGCCGCTCATGCCGCCGCCCTTCTGCTGGCGCATGGTGAAGTACCACATGGCCACCATGAGCAGCACCAGGATCAGCGTGGGGATGATGGAGAGGATGGTGGAATAATCCTTGACCGGCAGCAGATCGTACTCCACCCGGTCCACCTCCGGGGCCTGGGCGTTGTAGCTGTCGACCCGGGTCTGGACCGCGTCGTAAAACAGGCTGACATTGGGTACGATGTAGGTCTTTTCTTCCGTCTCGCCCCGGATAACGTAGCGGAGTTCACCGGAACCCAGGTCCAGCTGGTATTTCTCGATCCGGTTGTCGTCGAACAGGGCGACGATCTCGCTGTAAGGCTGGGTCTCCTGGCGGCTCCTGCCGCTGAAAATGCCGCCGCTAGCAAAATACACCAGAGCGATCAGGATCGCCAGATAGATCAGGGCGCCGCGTCCGAAGCGCGGGCCCCTCGGTCTGCGGGGGCGGTTGGGCAGGTTGTTCTGTCCGTTGTTGTTCTGGTCGTTCAAATCGGGCTCACCTCAGTCCTGCGGTAATTGTGGATACGGTGCGGGGCCTCACTCGCCGTAGATCTCCGGCTTGAGGATCCCCACGTAGGGAAGATTGCGGTAGAGTTCGTCGTAGTCGAGGCCGTAGCCCACTACGAACTTATCGGGGACGGTAAAGCAGCAATAATCCGGATAGACGTCCACGCAGCGCCTCTCGGGCTTGTCCATGAAGGCGGCGATGCGAATGGTCTGGGCGCCCTTGCTGGCGATGTATTCCCGAAGATACGCCAGAGTCCGGCCGGAATCCAGGATATCCTCCACGATCAGCACGTCCCAGCCCTCCAGGTGACGGTCCAGGTCCTTGACGATCCTGACCACGCCGGAAGACCTGGTGCCGCTGCCGTAACTGGAGACAGCCATGAACTCGATGGCGCAGGGAATGGTGATGGCGCGCATCAGGTCCGCCATGAAGACCACGGAGCCCTTGAGCACGCTGATCAGTATGAGCCGGCGGCCCCGGTAATCCTCGGAGATCTTCCGACCGATCTCGCTGACTTTCGCGGCGATCTCCTCCTGGGTGAGAAGCACGCGCTCGATATCCTGTATCATGGTGACATCTCCTCATTGACGACCGTAAGAAGGACGGCGTCGCGGGTGGACGGGGTCAGGGCGGAAGATTCCCGCACGCCGAACCCCTCGGCCCAGAGCACCTCTCCCCCGCTTTCCAGAACGGCCGCGGCGTCCCGCAGGCCCGGGGGGATCTTCTTCTCGGAAAAGAGCTTTTTCAGGGTCTTGGTGCAGCCCCGTCCCACGGGGCGCAGCCTGTCGCCCTCCCTGCGGGAGCGCAGGAAAAGCGGATGCTTTATTGTATCACAATCAATGACGTTTTGGTATTGTCTGTGACGCTTGTTTACAAAAAGTTTTCTCTCTTTCAAAGAAAGCCGGCGGATCAGGAGGACCTTCCCCGGCAGCAGGGGGATCCGCTCCGGCAGAGCGGCGATATCCAGTTCCAGCATCTCCAAGGCCGGCTCCTTTCGGATGGAGACCACCCGGCAGAACTCCTCCTCCACCCGAAAGACCAGGTCTTTACCCACCGGACGGGCGCCCTTTCCCTTCGCAAGAAGGGAGTCGCAGGCCTGAAGGCGCCTGCGGTCCACGCCGGCGCCGCTCTCCCTAAGAAGGCGGCGCAGGACCCGCAGGCGAAGGGCCTCGGGCAGGGCGGCGCAGGAGGCCCGGGGCAGACCGCCGTCTTTCGCGTTTTCACCGTACCAGCGGTCCGTCAGGCTGTCCAGAAAGGCCCGGTCGGCCCGAAGGCTCTCGGTCATGGCGCCCACGGTCTCCGGAAAGGAGGGGTTGAGGGCGGTGAGAGCGGGGACGACAACGTGGCGCAGCCGGTTGCGGGCCGCGTCGTCAACAAGATTGGTGGAATCCTCCCGCCAGGTCTGGCCCAGAGAGCGCAGGTAGGAGAGGATCTCCTCCCGGGTGACCCCCAGCAGGGGCCGGATAATGCTGCCCCGGCGCGGGGGGATGCCGCAGAGGCCGTCCAGGGCGGTGCCCCTGGCCAGATTCAAAAGGACCGTCTCCGCGTTGTCCCCCAGATGGTGGGCGGTGGCGATAAGGGAACCGGCGGCGGCTTCCTCCAGAGCCCGGTAACGAAGGAGCCGGGCGTTTTCCTCCAGGGAGCCGGAATGGGACGCGCAATAGGCCGGCACGTCGCAGCGGCGCACCGTGAGCGGCACGCCCAGGGACTCGCAGAGGGCACGGCAGAAAGCTTCGTCCCCGTCGCTTTCGCTGCCCCGCAGGCAGTGGTTCACGTGGCAGGCCCGCAGGTCGACGCCCGTTTGCTCCGCCGTCTCCAGCAGGACCCGCAGCAGCGCCACGGAATCCGCTCCTCCGGAGAGGGCTACGGTGACGATATCCCCCGGGCTCGTCAGGCCGTGGGCAGCCATAAAAGCGATCACTTTATCTTTCATCGCGGTCAAGTTCCAGACTGCGGAATTTGGTGTACTGCCCGTCCCAGCCCAGTTCCACGGTACCGGTATCCCCGTGGCGGTTCTTGGCCACGATGCATTCGGCGACCCCGGGGATCTCGCTTTCCTTATTGTAGTAGGCGTCCCTGTAGAGGAACAGCACCAGGTCCGCGTCCTGCTCGATGGAGCCGGACTCGCGGAGATCGGAGAGCATGGGGCGTTTGTCCGTGCGGTTCTCGCTGGCGCGGGAAAGCTGGGAGAGCACCAGCACGGGGACGTTGAACTCCTAGGCCATGATCTTGAGGGACCGGGTCATCTCCGAGACCTCCTGCACGCGGTTGGGACTGGGCTTGTCCCCGATCTGCATCAGCTGCAGGTAGTCGATGATCACGAAGGACACGTCCCGAAGGCGGCGCAGCCTGCTCTTCATCTCGCCGATGCGGATCCCGGCCTGATCGCTGAGGTAAATGGGAAGTTCGGAGATCTGCTGGGAGGCCACGGCTATGTTGCTCCAGTCGTCGGGCTGCAGCAGCCCCTTGCGCATGCGGTCCGAGGGGATGAAGGCTTCAGAGGAGAGCAGGCGTTCCACCAGCTGCTCGTTGCTCATCTCCAGAGAAAAGACGGCGACCTTTCTGTGCTTTTTCGCCACGTTGACGGCGATGTTGAGAGCGAAGGCGGTCTTGCCCATGCCCGGACGGGCCGCCAGCACCAGCAGATCGGACCGGTTGAGGCCCGTGATGACGGAGTCCAGCAGCGGAAATCCCGTGGGGATGCCCAGATATTCCTCCCTGTCGGGACCTCCCAGGCGCTGCAGCCGGTCGAAGGCCGCCGCCAGGGCGTCCCGCACGGGGATCATGCCGGAGGAATCCCGGCCCTGCCGGATCTCGAAGATGCTCTGCTCCGCCAGGTCCATCAGGACGGAGGAATCCGCCCCCTGCTCCCGGGAGGTGTTGATCACCTTCTGCATGGAGGTGACCAGCATGCGCAGCTGGTACTTTTCCTTTACGATCCTGGCGTAGGACTCCGCGTTGACCGTGGTGGGCACGATCTGCGCCAGCTGGGCCAGATAGATCCGGGCGTCCTGTTCCGTGGGAAAGATCCCCGCCCGGCTGACCTCGTCCAGAACGGTGACGAAATCGATGGGTTCGGAGACCACGTACCGGCGCATCATAACGGAGAAGATTCCCTTATGCTGTTCCCGGTAAAAACTTTCGGGCTTCAGGTACTGGGTCATCACCGCCATGCAGCCGGCGTCCAGCAGCACCGCGCCCAGGACGGACTGCTCCGCCTCCAGGCTGTAGGGCAGTTCCTGGGGCAGCAGGCCGTATCCGTCGTTGGGTTCCATAGACCGTGCCTCCTTTCCCTTTTATTCTTCGGGCCGGGGCTTATTCGCCGACCCTGACGCGCACGTTGGCGGAAATGCCCGCCATCAGCTTGACGGTGGCCTCGTAGACCCCGTACTGCTTGATCTCCCCGGCGGGGAGGGATACTTTTTTCTTATCGATGGGCATGCCCACCTCCCGGCTGATGGCCTCCGCGATCTCCTTGGTGGTCACGGTGCCGTAGAGGCGGCCGCCCTCGCCCGCTTTGGCGTGGACGGCGACGGCGATGCGGTTGAGCTTCTCCGCCGTGGCCAGAGCGGTCTTGCGCTCCTCCTCGGCGTGGAAGGCGTCGGAGGCCTGCCTGGCCTTCATCTCCCCCACGGCCTGGGCTGTGGCGGGCTTCGCCAGTTTTTTCGGAAGCAGGAAGTTGCGCGCGTATCCGTCGGATACGTCGTGCATCTCGCCTTTCTTTCCGGTGCCCTTGACGTCCTGCAACAAAATGACCTGCATGATCTGATTCCTCCCGTCAGTTTGCGGCGGTCTGGGCGGCGATCACTTCGATGAGTTTCTGCCGCGCGGCCGCGAGTGTGGTGTGATCGATCTGGGCTGCCGCCATCGTCTGATGGCCTCCGCCGCCCAGGGCTTCCATAATGACCTGTACGTTGCGCACGCCCATGGAGCGGGCGGAGATCGCCGCGCCGTCCTCCGTCTGGTAGAGGACGAAGGAGGCGTCCACCCCGGCCAGGCTCAGCATCTCGTCCGCCGCCTGGGAAGCGATGATCCGCACGTCCGGAGCGATGCTGTCCGTCTGGGCGATGGCGCAGCGGTTGTAGATCTCCGCGGAGGTGACCAGCTTAGCCCGCTGGCGGTAATCGGAGATGGTGGTGGTGAAGAGCCTGCGCACCTGGGCGGTGTCCGCCCCCCGGCGGCGCAGGAACGCCGCCGCTTCGAAGGTGCGGGCTCCGGTGCGGGCGGAGAAGTTCTTGGTATCCAGGATGATGCCCGCCAGCAGCGCTTCGGCAGTGCTGCGGTCCACCCGGACCTCCTCGCCGAAATACTGGATCAGTTCCGCGACCATCTCACTGGCGGAGGACGCGTAGGGCTCGTGGTAGAAGATCACGCTGTTCTCGATATATCCCACCATGCGCCGGTGGTGGTCGATGATCACCACGTTGGGACAGGCCCGGTAAAGCTCCGGGGAATCCAGCACCCGCTCCAGGTGGGTATCCAGAATGATCAGCAGGGGGTTTTTCGCCTCTCCCACCGCGGGGATCACCTCGGAGGGATTGTAAAAGCTGTTCTCGAAGCCGTTCTCCTCCAGCTGCCGCATGAGATCGGACACCAGGTTGCGGGTGCGGTGGACGGCGATGACGCCGCGCCGGCCCATCTGCCGCACGGCGCTGAGCAGGCCCACCGCGGCGCCGAAGGAGTCGTAATCGGAGAACTTGTGGCCCATCATGACCACGAAATCGCTGGAGAGGATCAGCTCCCGCAGGGCGGTGGCAATGATGCGGGTCTTCACCTTGGTGCGCCGCTCCACGCCTTTGGAGACGCCGCCGTAGAAGTCGTAACCCGAGGGGGTCCTGACGGCGGCCTGGTCGCCGCCCCGTCCCTGGGCCATGTCCAGAGCCTGACGGGCCACGCTCTCACCTTCGCTGAAGCCGGCGCATCTGCGCGCCACGCCGATGGAAAGGGTGACGGAAAGGGACTCGTCGTCCACGGAAAGGGCCCGCATGGCGTCCAGAACGGAGAAGCGGTTCTCCAGGATCTCATCGAGATACTGCTCCTCCACCAGAGCGACGTAGCGGTCCGGATCCGTTTTGATCAGGAGCCCCCGGTAGCAGTCGAAGAAATCCTTCAGGGTCTGTTCGATCTGGGCCAGCAGCTGCATGCGGTCGTGATCCCTGGCGTAGCGCTGGAGTTCCTCAAAGTTATCCACGGTGACGAGAAAAACGGAGGGCCTGGTCTTCTCGAACTCCTCCGCAGTTTTCTTCCAGCGGGTGTCGTCTATCATATAATAGAGCAGGATGCCGCCCTCGTCGTTCCCGCAGACCGGATAGACCGTGTAGAGCCGGTCTCCCACCGCGGCGTCGAAGGGGCGGTGCATCGGGTGGTCCGCTCCGAAAAGATCCGCCGTCGGGCGGGCGTACCATTCCTTCCCGGAAAACACGTCCTCCGCCGCCCGGCCGTTGTACCACACCACGCTGCCGCCGTTGGCGGCAAGGATGGG
>JAEEGL010959517.1_pt1 | contig 10634 bp, 12 predicted proteins | sample 9134231 | NCBI WGS metagenome assembly JAEEGL01 (sample SAMN16246548, study PRJNA631951) | gut metagenome | biome: gut microbiome; feature: rumen; material: fiber-attached | host: Bos | place: Iran: Karaj | collected 2018-10 | reverse complement strand
CGCCCATGACGAGCACAAGCCCGGTCGTGCAGGACGTTTCGCACGCGACGCGCGCGTTCGGATCCTGTTCAAGGATCGCGTCGAGCACGGCGTCGCTGATCTGATCGCAGATCTTGTCCGGATGTCCGATCGTGACCGATTCGCTGGTGAAGTAACTCTTTCTCATAACTCCTCTTTCCGCCTTACCGACAAACAAAAAAGCTCACGTCGATGAGCTTTCATGATCTCATCTTTCAGCTTGCGCTGCGGGAATTGGCACCTTGCAAATGCAGGTTGCCGGACTTCACAGGGCCCGTCCCTCCGTCACTCTTGATAAGGCAATGTTGAATTTTGATCGTATTGTATCATCCCCGCTTGCAAAATGCAAGCGTTTTCTTTATAATGTTAGCAGATTTTGATGCGAGGTGCGCTATGAAACGGTTATGGGCTTTGATCCTTGCGCTTGCTTTGCTGTGCGGCTGCACGGCTTCGCAGATCAACGGCATCATTCAATGGGGCGAAGGCGGCGGCACGGATACGCTCGTGCGCCCGCTTTGTCAGTTGACGGAACCGTATCTCGACCGCAGGATCCTCGCGCGCAACATGCCGGGCGGCACCGGCACAGTCGCCACGCAGTACGTCTATGACAAGCGCGCCGACGGTTCGACGCTGCTGCTTAGCGCTGAGAATCCCGCGATGTACGACGCATTGGAGCTGTCCGACCTCACCTACCGCGACTTTGACTGCATTCTTCTGATCGGTTATGAGACGGTCGGCGTCACCGTCGCCGCGGATGCCCCGTATGCGGATTTTGCGTCGCTGATCGAAGCGGCGAAGGCAAATCCCGGCACGATCCGGCTTGCCACCACCGCGAAGGGCGGTCTGCCCTGGACCGTCGCCCGCTTCATACAGGCCGTGACCGGCGCGACGTTTGCCGAGATCCCGTATGACAGCGATGCGACCGCGCGCAACGCCGTGCTGAACGGCGAATGCGAGGTGACGGTATCGAAGCTGCAGTCCGCGGTCGACGCCTGCCGGGAGGGCAAGATGCGGTATCTCTGCATGTTCGCAGACGCCGTGACCGACGCTTTCCCCGACGTCCCGCCGATCACCGATTACGACCCGGCGTTTGCCGAGTTTCTGCCGTGGGGTCCCTTCTACGGCGTGTTTGTCAAGAAGGGAACCGAGCAAGCCGTGCGCAATACGCTTTCCGACGCGTTTTTGAAAGGCTATTCGGAAGCGTCTTATCAAAAACTGCTGTCCGATCTGTATGTCGAACCGCTGGGACTGTGCGGCGAGGAGGCGAACGCCTACATCGAGGCATGGCGCACCGCAAGTCTCAAGGCGCTGAACATCGAATGAACGCGAACCGAAAGAATCGCATACCCGAACGCATCTTTGCGATCGTTCTTCTCTGCGCGGGCGTCGTCGCTTTTACCGCGTCCCTGCTGCTGCAGCGGAAAACCGCAGGCGTCAACGGCGGCACGTTCCCGCTGATCGTGTCGGCGCTTTTCGTGCTGTTTGCGATCCTTAATGTGATCTTTGTCTTCCGTGCCGCGCCGAACGCGCCGCGCGGGTCGCTCTCGACGGTGCTGTGGATGATGCTTCTGCTTTGCGGCGTCGGCGCCGCGCTGCTTTTGCACATCCCGTTCTGGGTCGTCTGCCCCGTCTTTCTCTTTGTCGCATGTTTTGTGATCCTGCGCCAGAAATGGCTGCCGTCGCTGCTCGTCGCGGCGATCACGACCGGCGCGGTCTATCTCGTGTTCGCGGTGCTGTTCCGCGTGCCGCTTCCGTGAGGCGCCTATGCAGGATTTCCTTTCCGTTCTGAGCCTTCTCATCCGTCCCGAAGTGCTGTTTCCGGCGGCGCTCGGCACGTTTCTCGGCGTGTACATCGGCGCGATCCCCGGGCTTTCCGGCACGATGGCGGTCTCGCTGCTCGTCTCGCTGACCTATTCCTGGTCCGAAACGCCCGCGATCGCGCTGATCATGGGCGTGTTTGTCGGCGTGGTCTACGGCGGGTCGCGCTCCGCGATCCTTCTGAACATCCCCGGCGCGCCTGCGGCGGTCGCAACCGGCTTTGACGGATACCCGCTTGCGCAGAAGGGCAAGGCGGCTGAGGCGATGGGGCTTGCATGCGTGCAGTCGTTTATCGGGACGCTGCTCGGTATTCTTGCGCTTGCGTTCCTTGCGCCGCAGCTTTCGAAGATCTCCTCGCTGTTTCGCTCGGTCGACTATCTGCTGCTCGGCGTACTCGCGCTGCTGCTCGTCGGAAGCGTTTCGAAAGGACGTATGACGAAGGGGCTTTTGGGCGCGGCGCTCGGGCTGTTCCTCGGCTGCATCGGCAACACCTCGCAGTTTTCGGTCAACCGCTTTACGTTCGGCGTCCGCTACCTCGACGGCGGCGTCGGCTTCATCGTCGCCATGATCGGGCTGTTCGGCGCGGGCGAAGCGCTGTATCAGCTGTCCGTCGACGCGCCGGCCGTGAAGCAGGAGATCCCCAAACGGATCGTTCCCCCGTTTCGGACGATCCTGCGGCATCTGCCGCTGACGCTGTTTTCCTCCGTGCTCGGGATCTTTGTCGGCGCGCTGCCCGGCGCAGGCGGCGATATGGCGGCGCTGCTCGGCTATGACGCGGCAAAGCGCACCGTGCGCAAGAATGAGGTCCCGTTCGGCGAAGGCGCTGTCGAAGGGCTGATCGCGCCGGAGACCGCAAACAACGCCGCGATCGGCGGGGCGCTGATCCCGATGCTGACGCTCGGCGTGCCGGGCGACGCGATCACCGCCGTGCTATTGGGCGCGCTTTCGATGCGCGGCGTCAGCCATCTTTCACTGCAGAGCGCGCGGCCCGACCTCTTTCTTTTGATTCTTGCGGCGCTCGTGCTGTCGGCGCTGTTTCTGCTGCTGTTCGGGCTCACCGGCATCCGGCTGTTCGTGCGCGTGCTGCACATCCCGAAGGGGCTTTTGATGCCGATCATCCTTGTCCTGTGCATGGTCGGTGCATACGCGATCAACCAAAACGTCTATGACGTGCTTCTGATGATCGGCTTCGGGATGCTCGGGTTTGTGTGCAAGCGCTTCGATTATCCCGTCGCGCCGATCGTACTCGGGCTGATCCTTCGAAATCTTCTGGAGACGAATGCGATCCGTGTTGCGCTGCTTGCCGCAAGCGGCGGTGTGTTCGGCGTTTTGACGCCGTTTCTTGCCGTGCTCCTCGCTGCGGCAATGATACTCGGACGGATGCGGTTCGGAAAGGAGCGCGTATGAAGGTTTTTGCGGAGCATATCGGCGGCACGGTCCAGGCGCCACCGTCGAAATCCGCGCTGCACCGGCGGCTGATTTTGAACCGCATCGCGGGACGCTGCGATGCGCCGGGCGCGCCCTGCGCCGATATTCAGGCGACCATGGACTGCCTATTTCGGCTCGGTACGAATCAAGTGTTCGACTGCAAAGACTGCGGCGCGACGCTGCGGTTTCTGCTGCCGGTTTCGCTGCTGTTCGGCGGCGCGGATTTTACGGGAACCGACGCGCTGAAAGCGCGCCCGATCCTGCCGCTGCTCGACGTTCTGCGTGAACACGGCGCAAGCATCGAAGGCGACGCCCTGCCGCTGTCCGTGCGCGGCACGCTTAAAAGCGGCGTCTATCGCATGGACGGCGGGATCAGCTCGCAGTTTTTCTCGGGGCTTTTGATGACGCTCCCCTTCCTTGCGAGCGACAGCACGCTTTTGTGGACAAGCCCGCTCGAATCCGAAGGGTATGTGCGGCTGACCGAACGGATGCTCAAAGAGCACGGCGTAAACGTGCATCGCATCGAAAACGGCTATGCCATCCCCGGCGGGCAGCGACCGCATACCGTCGATACGCCGGTCGAAGGCGACTGGTCCTCCGCCGCGGCAATGCTCGTTCTCGGCGCGATCGCGGGTTCGGTGACCGTGACCGGTTTGGACCTTTTGAGCGAACAGCCGGACCGGCGTGTGCTCGACGTGCTCCGGCAATGCGGCGCGCAGGTCGAAACGGACGAACGCGCCGTGACCGTGCGGCACGCAAGCCTGCGCGGATTCAAGTTCGACGGCAGTCAGGCGCCCGATCTCGTGCCTGCGCTTTCGGCGCTCGGATGCGCCGCAGAGGGCGATTCGGTGCTCTACCGGCTCAGCCGTCTGCGCTATAAGGAAAGCGACCGTTTCGGCGCTCTGACGGCGCTGCTCGGTTCGCTCGGCGCGGACTTTGAGACCGAGCGTGACGATACGATCGTGATCCACGGCAGCGGCTCGGTGCGCGGCGGGCATGCCGACATTCCGCCGGATCACCGGATGGTGATCGCCGCCGCTTTGCTGAGCGCATGCGCAGCATCGCCGGTCGAGACGCCGCACGCGGATGCGGTGAACAAATCGTATCCCGCATTCTTCCGCGATTTTATGAGTCTGGGAGGGAAAACCGATGCAATCTGAATGGGGACACGCCCTAAAGCTCACCGTATTCGGCGGTTCGCATGAGAAGGAACTGGGCGTTGAGATACGCGGTCTCCCGAAGGGGCTGCCGGTCGATCTCGACGCGCTGCAATCGTTTTTGGACCGTCGCGCACCGAACGGCGGCGTCGGCTCGACCGCGCGCAGGGAGGCCGACCGCGTGACCGTAAAAAGCGGTCTTACAAACGGTCTGACCGACGGGACCGCGCTGCTCGCCTCGATCGAAAACACGAACGCGGATTCGAGCCCGTATTCGGTCTATCGCGACGTGCCGCGTCCTTCGCAGATCGATCTGCCCGCGCGGTGGCGCTTCGGCGACGACGTCGATCTTCGCGGCGGCGGACATTTTTCGGGACGCATGACGGCGGCATACTGCATTGCGGGCGGGATCGCTCTGCAGGCGCTGAAGCGGCAGAGCGTGCAGATCGCGGCACATCTGCTCTCCGTCTGCGGCGTACACGATCGCGCGTTCGATCCGGTGTCGCCAGATCCCGCGGCGCTTGCCGCACTTTTAGACAAGCCCTTCCCCGTCCTCGACGAAGCGGCGGGCGAACGGATACAGCAAGCGATCGCCGCCGCAAAGGCGGACGGCGATTCCCTGGGCGGCGTCATCGAATGTATCGTGACCGGCTTTCCGAAGGGACACGGCACGCCGCTGTTCGACGGGATCGACAGCCGCCTCGGTTCCCTGCTGTTTGCGGTGCCCGCGGTCAGGGCGGTTGCGTTCGGCAGCGGATTTGACGCGGCGGAGATGAGAGGCTCCGCGCACAACGACCCGTATACGCTCAAAAACGACGAAATTCGAACCGAACAGAACCGGCACGGCGGTCTGATCGGCGGCATCTCGACCGGCATGCCGATCGTGTTCACCGTTGCGGTCAAGCCCGCGGCGAGCATTGCAAAGCCGCAGACGACGCTTCGGCTTTCGACCGGCGCGCAGACGAAGCTCTGCATCGAAGGACGGCACGACGCCTGCATCGCCGTGCGCGCGGTGCCGGTGATCGAGGCCGTCGCCGCCCTGGCGCTCTATGATCTTTTGTTGGAGGAACGCGTATGTTAGAGGAATACCGCAGCGCATTGGATGCGATCGACGACCGGATCATCGCCGCGTTTTCGGAACGCATGGACACGGTGGACGCGATCGGCGCATGGAAGCGCGCGCATCACATGGAAGCCTTCGACCCGCAGCGGGAACAGCATATGCTGGAACGGCTCTGCGCCGAGGTCCCCGCAGAACGGCAGGATGCGGTGAAGGCGCTCTATGCCGCGATCCTTTCGATCAGCAAGGCGCAGCAGCGCTTCCGGAACACGAATATCGTTTTGATCGGTATGCCGGGTTCCGGCAAGACAAGCGTTGCGCGGCATCTCTCGACGTATTTGAATCGCCCGATCGCCTCGACCGACGAGCAAGCCGAACGGCGCATCGGCGGCACGATCGAATCGCTGTTCCGCACGCAGGGCGAAGCGGCGTTCCGTAAAATCGAAACCGCGGTCGTACGCGATCTTTCGTCCGTCTGGGGCAGCATCATCGCGACCGGCGGCGGCACGGTCGTTTCCGAAGAAAACCGCCGTATCCTTCGGGAGAACAGCCGCATCTACTATATCCGACGCCCATTGTGCGAGCTCGATACCGCGGGGCGTCCGCTCTCGCAGGGCGAAGGCGCTTTGGAACGGCTGTACGAACAGCGGCATACGATCTACGAAACCTTCTCGGATGTGCAGTTGGACGCGGATGCGGATCTTTCCGAAACCGCCCGCAGGATCGCCCGAGAGTTTCAAGCCTGTTATCACGTTTGAGGGCAGCAAAAAAGAGACGCGCAAACGAAGCGCGTCTCTTTTATGCGATTGGTTTGTTCAGGAGCGCTTGCCGAGCAGTACGTTCAGAACCGCTGCGGCTGCAAGGAGCACGATGCCGATGATCAGCACGGTCCACGCAAAGCCGTTGCTCGCGATGCACAGCGCAAGAATGCCGAACAGCAGGAAGTAGACCGCCGCGAACAGCTCGATCCAACCGACGCGCTGCGCGAAGCGGCTGTCGACCTTGCCGGCATGACGTTCCATCACGAAGTTGTTGATCAGAGCGTACTTTCCGCGCATAGCAATCAAGTATCCGATCGCGCCTAAGAACAGCGCAAACAATATCATCACGATTCCCAAGAAAATATGCATAGTCCTTCCTCCTTCTCGCGGTCTTGCTGCAATTTCAGTATATATAGTTTAGCGCACATTTGCAACAAAAATACGAAATCTATGTTACGAAATTAAGAATTTTCGCAATTCGCGCATCTTTTTACGGATTCTGCACGTACGAAACCGTGATGTCGCCCGTCGAGGTCTTGATTTCGCAGCGACCGCCGCCGTGCGTATCCGGCACGGAGACCTTGCCGGTGCTTGTCTCGGTGACGAAGTACATCTCGGACCGCAGCGAGGCGGTCACGTCGCCGGTACCCGTATGCACGGTAACCGTCTCGGCGCCGACATTCTCCAAGGTCACATCGCCGGTGCCGCGCTCGATCCACAGCGCATGCTCGATTCCGACATTCTGAAGCGTCACGCGCCCGGTGCTGCCCGTTGTTGTCAACGATTCGCAGGAAAGCCCGTTGATCTCGAGTCTGCCGGTGCTGACCGTAAGCAAAGCGCCCTTTTGAATCTGCGAGCCTTTGACCGCGATTCTGCCGGTCGAGACGGCCAGCCAAAGCTCCTCCGCCCTGACATTTTCAAGTGTGATGTGGCCGGTGGTTGCCTCGATCTTCATGCGTCCGTTTGCAGAGGCGGCGCACTTGACGCTGCCGGTCGAGTTTTTGATATCGATGCTGTCAAAGACAAAATCCTTTGCAATCTCCACTTCGCCGGTCCGGCATTCTGCGGAAAGACTTTGATACGACGTTTCGGGCAGGTATACGATCATCTGCACACCGTGCGTCGGGAACAGCATATCGATCCAGGTCCGTTCGTCGACGGTCTCGATCGTCAGAGTGCCGTCCTGCACGGTGACGGTGTGGTGAATCCGCTCCGCTTCGGCGGCGGAAACGAGCAGCGTTCCGTCCGGTGACGGCAGGATCAGAACGTCCGTGCGGTGCGTATCCAGACGGATATCGGCAACCGGTTCGGTGATCGGATAGGTCTTGGTTTCAAACTGCATCGGTTTCATGCCTCCTCCCAGCAAGAGTCCTCCGATAAAGATCAGCAGTCCCGCGCCGAGCAGGATGCTTGCGATAATAATCATTGCCTTTTTCATTTTGTTTTCTCCTTCCCGACAAACAGTCTCTTGATACCGTGTACAATCTTTTTTGCGAGCTTCGCCGTGCCGACGGTCGCCGCCTTGCAGCCGAAGAACAGGAAGATCGAAAGTCCCGCAAGGAACAGCCCCGCGCCGAACAGCATGATGCCGACGCCGATGTAGCCGTGCGCCATGTAGATTACGCCCGCGACCAGTCCCGCCAGCGCGCATGCCCAGAAGCACAGCTCGATCGCCCACAGACAGATCACCAGCACCCACAGCACGATGTAGAACACAAGGACCAGCACGAACGATACGATCGACAGCGGGAACCACAGCGGGAACCCGAGCACCAGCAGCACGATCTCCCACGCCTTCATTCGGCGCTTCGGCTTGATTTTCTCCTTGACGATCTTTGAGAGCGGCGTTTCCGCAAGGATCTCGTTGACAACGTCGTCAACCGTGCCGATCGCCGCGACCGCCTCCTCCTCGGAAAGCCCTTCCTCCATGCGGTCGTCGATCATCTCGCCGTAGAACGTCAGCCGTTCGTCGATGTCCGCCTGCGGCAGACCGTTCAGCCCGCTTTGCAAAGCGTGTAAAAACTCCTGTTTAAGCATACTGTTCCTCCCCTCTTGTCACAAACCGGTAGATCGAAATGACTTCCTTCCATTCCGTCTTGAACGTTTCGATGCGGTTGACCCCTTCCGTCGTGATGTGATAGTACTTGCGAAGTCTGCCCTCGTGCTCGGCGGTGCGCACCGTCAGCATCGACGCCGACTCCAGCCGTTTCAGGATCGTGTACAGCGTCGATTCGGACAGTTCCACGTACGGCTTCATATCCTTGATGATCTTGTACCCGTAGGAATCTTCGTTCCGGATCGCCGCCAGTACGCAGACGTCTAACAGACCGCGTTTCAATTGCGCATCCATACGATACCTCCTTTCGTGTGATACCTCTTTTTATGGTATACATCATATCACGAGGTATTGAGACTGTCAAGAGGGAATTTCAAAAAAAGTTTGGAAAAAAGAAGGACCCGAAAACGCATGTCTGCGTTCGGGTCCTTCTCTGTTTTGCGGGACGGGTATTTACAGAATGTAGTCGCTGATGCAGTCGTACCAATGGACATACGTTTCGCCGTCGACGGTGATGCGCTCGTTTTCGGGCAGGATCTCGGTCCAGAGCTTGCCGTAGGATTCCTGCATCCAGTCGTTGCGGTTGAAGCGACGCCAGAGGACGGTCCTGCCGTTTCGATCGAGGTACTGTTCGGTCACAACGCCCTCCTCGTACGCACCCGCGTCGATCACGCAGACGGTGTCGAAGGTTTTGCCGTTGATCTCAACCGTGTACCGCCCGACGATGTCGAGCATGAACGGCTGCTTTGCGGTGGTGACGACGCCGCCGTGCTTTTCGATCAGTCCCTTCGGCGCAATGTGCGTTTCGTTGCCGCAGTTGTCCGCGCCGAAGCCCCAGCTTTGCAGAAAATCATCGCCGTCCAGGAACGTGAACAGCTTCTTGACGCCGTCCTCCTCGTGGCTCTCCGCAAGGTAGCGGCAATGCGTGTCCGTAAGCTGCGCGACGAAACGGCGTCTCGAAACGTCGGCGTCGCCGATTCGGTTGCATTCCATCGGGTCGTACTCGACCGATTCGATCTCGACGCCCTCGATGCCGTGGACCTGCGCACGGCCGGTCACCTTCATGTCGCACTGCTCGGTGCGGTTGCGCTTCGGAAAGTCGTACATCGCCCACGAAAGCGTTTCACCGAGCTTCGGCACGATGAACCAGCCCATGAGCTCCTCCCAGCAAACCGCGAACGGTTCGGCTTCGGTCTTTGTGATTCGGTAATCCGGCAGTATATCCGGCATACATTTGCGATTGTTTTGCATAACGATTTCTCCTTTCGGCGGGTATGGATAACGCTCCCGGAACTGCTGCTTTGCGTGGAACAGACGGCTCTTGACCGTACCGACGGGGATCTTGAGGCGCTTTGCGATCTCCGCCTGGCTGAGATCTTTGAAATAGGAAAGGTACAGGATCTGCTTGTCGCGGTCGCCGAGCGTTTCGAGCGTTTCGCGCACGACGGTGCGCGTCGTGACGCCGTGCATACCGACCGTCAGTGCTTTTTCGTCAAGCGTTTCGATCGGGATCTCCATGCGCTTCGCCTGCCTGCGAAAGTAGTCGTTGCATTTGTTCCGTGCAATGCCGATCAGCCACGGCTTCAAAAGTTCCGCATTCCCGAGCGTATCGATGCCGCGATACGCCGCAAGCAGCACCTCCTGCAGAATGTCCTCCGCGTCCTGTCGGCTGCTTACGTGAAAGCGGATGTACCGTTCAAGCGGTCCCATATGCGCCTGCACGCGCGCTTCAAAGTCTTCCATGGTTCTCACCTCTTTCCGCGTTCTGAGAGCGTTTTCACCTATAGAGTCGTATCGAACCGGAAAAAGGTTCACGATTTGGAGAAAAATAACAAAAATCGAATCTCGATCCCGACGACGCCGTATGCTGTCTGTCGTTCCGAGGAGCAGTACGCCTCCATATCTTCGGGACTTGCCGCCGCGACGTTCTCCGGCGAGCAGCCGCATTTCAGAAGCGGCAGCGAAGCATAGAGCGCTTCGAAGGACGGAAACACATCGACGCTTTCGATCATCGCTGTGCCTTCCCTCCCGTTTGTTCTATTTTATCTGTTTTTTCGAATGATTGCAATAAAAAGAAATGTGCTGCTGCATTGTCTTGCAACCATCGGAATCATCACAGGTACAACCGCACTCCCTGAACAGAACGGATTGGAGTATGATCTGGTCAAGGATTATTGCAGTTCCCGCGGTTATCATGGATTTCCGGCGCGCCTGACCCAGTTTCGGTAAACAAGCGCCGAAAGCGCAGCGGCAAGTGCGAGCCATGCAGCGAACCGCACGAAGACGCCGCCGAGCCGATCCGCCGACACAAGCAATTCCGTAGCGGCGATGTTCGG
>JAEEGL010204107.1_pt1 | contig 10634 bp, 9 predicted proteins | sample 9134231 | NCBI WGS metagenome assembly JAEEGL01 (sample SAMN16246548, study PRJNA631951) | gut metagenome | biome: gut microbiome; feature: rumen; material: fiber-attached | host: Bos | place: Iran: Karaj | collected 2018-10 | reverse complement strand
CGTGGCGTTATTATAGGTCGCTCCCGCGGCGTCAACAAACGTTCCGCGTACGATCCCGCCTTTTCCGTCTACGGATTTCTCAATTCCGCCGGAACTTAAAAGTATTATTCCCTTTGGCATCTTAATGTCCTCCTGCTATCACTCGATTGTCACTCGATCGGGAGTACGCTAACTCCGTCTTCAAGGACGATCGTGGCGATCGCGCCGTATTCATACGTGCCGTCGCTGTTCTTTGCAAAGGTGCGGGCGTAGATCGTTCCGAGCGCGGTCGGCATTTCCTGCCAGTATACCGCGATAACGCTGTCGCCTTCCTCGCCGCCGAGGTTAGCGGCGGTGATGACGTGGCCTCCGTAGCATCCGCTCTGGATGAAGCCGTTTGCGCTCTTGCCGTGGCCTTCCTCGGCAACACGGATGAAGAGCGGCTTCGCGCCGGCTTCGCAGCTTGCTTCAGTATCGGAGAAGATGATTCCGACCTCTCTCGTCTCGGACGCGCTGATAGCCGCGTTCAGATAGAGATGATCGATCTTACCGTCGGACGCCGAGTCGCTGATCGAAGCGGTGATTTCAGGGAGAGCGGCGGCGCCAGCTTCGAGTTTAACAAGCTTAATTTCATCAAATATGATGGTGCTTCCCCCATTTTTTGTCGATGGCCCAGTCAGAAGCTCAATTTTATTGATACTGTACGATTTAAGACCCGGCACAGGCGATACAGTGTTGTTGTTTCCCGCTACGCGCGACACATAACTTGTAAATGGAATGTAAAGCCATCCCTTGAATCCGGCCGGAACCTGATTGCGCTCACCGTTTCTTATAGATTCGTCACAGCGATTCCACTCACCGTCTTTCAGGTAGTAGGCTTTAATTTCAAGATCAAGAACACTTCCAGAAGAATCCTTGTCTGTATTACGAGTCCATGAATAGTCGTTTCCTCCCGAACTGCCCTCAGGATACAAACGAATGGCGACTCCGGAAGCATTATTCTTGGAAATCACTAGGCCCGAAATATCTGCATAAAACAGAATTCCGTCAAATCCGGTGAAATCAGTGGTATTTCCCCACTGAATATACACTTCGGAGGTATCAGAACCGTCAGTAAGCTTAATTGCTCTTCCAGACGCACTGCCTTCTGACACATATTCATAAGTACATCTTCCACTTGATGAAGGCGAAACAGTCAAATCAGTCTCAAAATCGATAAATGACTGAGATTCATAACTGTTGCCGAGAATGTTTTCCGGCACGCTAACACCGGGAGCTGCTGTTGCAGCCGAACCGGTTATTGCGATAACACCCAATAGCATCGCAACCGTGCAAAGCAAAGAAACTGTTTTCTTCATTGTTTTTCTCCTTTTAATCGGATATTATTTACTGGTTAAGGAATTTGAACTGCAGCAGGAAATCATCGACGCTGTTTACGAATTTTGACTGATTCCTGGTGTACCATGACGCGAAGTTATTCGACTCTGCCTGGACGAGCGTCCTGAGGCAAAGGGCGATTCCGTTCGCAGCGTCGGAGTAAATCCATCCCGCGTCGAGCTTGATGTGGTCGATAATGATATCGAGCATCTTACTGTTGTTTTCGTCGTCCTGATATTTGACCTTGAGAGCTATCTCAAAGAACTGGTGCCTCACGTCCTCGGACTCCGAGAAGAAACACTCGATAGCCGCGCCAACCATATCATGTCTGTCCGGCGCACAGCCGTACGACACCACAAAGACGGAGCTGAGGTCGTGGACGTATGTGTAGTAGTTTTTCTGATTTTCGTCAAATTTCGGCATTGGGATAATACCGTATCCGTTTGCCGGCATATCGCGCAGGAACGAACTCTCGACGGCGTCAAGACGGAACGTGGCAAAAAGCGTCTGATTCTGAGAGAAAAGTCTCGGAGCCGTGGTCGTCAGCTCGTTGTCGTCCTTTTCATGTCCGAGCACCCTCGTCCCGTTTGAGTTGTAGAAAAGATTGTTGATCTTTTCAAGGGCGCTCGTCAGTTTTGTCTGAGCCGCTTTGTAATCAAGAGCCTTCGTGAAACCGTTGTTCTGATCCGGGGTCAGGATAGCGAGGTTGAAGCTCGACCAGTACGGGTCGACGCCGAGCACCGGGTTTGTGATAAGACCGAAGGTATCGCCGTCATCCATCGCATACTGCTGCGAACCTATATCCTTCCAGGCGTCCCTGATAAGGTTAAACTGGTATTCGTACGTCCATTTTCCGTCGAGAACGACCTGATACAGATCGCCGACCTGCATGTCTGCCGCGACCTGCTGGTTAAAGAACGTGGCGAAGGCGAATTTCATCGCAGACAGCGTGCCGTCCCCCATAACGCCGTAGAGTTTGTTTCCTATGGTGGCGTTCTTGACGAACTGACTGTAATAATAATCTTTCGTCGTGTCTATGTACTTGAAAGAGTTCAGATCGTAGAAGAGCTCCTCTGTCGTGTGTCCCATCGTATGATATATGTTGTTCACACCTATATCATAGAGACCGTCACCCGTATTCTGATCAGTACGAAGCGCCTGGATGACCACCTCGTATCCGTCTGAACCCGAGCCGGCGATAAGATTATTTTTGAGAGTGATCCCGAGTCTGTTGTTTACTGCGAGCTCTCTCTTATATACCGCAGTGTCGACGATGTCGATGACCTCGTCGGGCGCGACGGTGAGCTCTTTGTAATACCACTGGAACTCCCGGCTGGCGATCTTGACTTCCTCGCCGTTGAAGTTCAGTTTGGGGAGATCGTCTCTCTTTCCGCTGTTATCGCCGTTGCCTCCGCCAGTGACCGCTGGCGGGTCATTGCTTCCGTCGGAACACGCCACGGCGACGCCCGCAATGAGCAGGAGCGCAAGCAGAAACGAGCAGAAACGAACGATTTTACTTTTCATTTTTCCTCCTTGTTCCCTTTATTTACATTGTGTCATCGGCTGACACAAAAAGGCAAAAAAATCAAATCACTCAACAAAGGCTGAAGTCCTCGGCTCATTCCGTCACGACTTGATAAATCCGAAATCAAAAAACGGGCTTCACCGGATCGACTTTACAATATGCCGGAGCAAAACAAAAATCAGATTCGATAAACCCTCTCTCTAAGTTACTATGGCGATTATATCATCTTAAAAATCATTTGTAAACCGGGATTTGTTTTTTTTTTTTTGCTATTTGTTGCTTCTTGTCGAATTTTCGGCGATGTTTTGTCAACACACGCTTTCACATTGCGGATTTAACATAACAAGTCGCTTTTTCTGTTGACAATTATATCATTGCTTGGTATAATATCGGCAGGAAAGTCAGGGGAGGTCACGATGGAGCATCAAAGAGGCCAGTCGCCAAGCACCATTCGTTTTTATAATTTCAAAGCGATTTATATGGCGATTTACGGATCCGACAGGATAACCAAAAGGGAGATCCAGGACCAGACGTCGCTGAGCTGGGGGACCGTCACCACGATGGTCGACCGGCTCGAGGACGCCGGATATATAGTCCGCAACGGAAAGGCGAGCACAAACGGGAGGAGCGCGGCCTATTATTCGGTTAACAGAGAACGCGGATCCGTTATAGGAATAGATCTCAACCTTTCGGGAGCCACGGCCGTTTCGACGGACTGTTACGGTCAGGTGAGACAGAGTATCGGTATGCCGCTTTCAAAGAACGGCGCGGAGGCCGTCATAGAGCAGATAACGGAGATGACGGAAGAGATAATCCGAAAGACTCCGGGTATGATCTACGGGATTGGCGTCGCCGTACAGGGCGCTCTTGATACCCAGCACGGCGTTTCTTCGAGCATTCTGCAGATCCCCGACTGGAAGGACGTACGTCTCGCCGAAATCCTTGAAAAGCGGTTCGGGTGCAAAACATTTCTCCTCCACGACCCGGACTGCATAAATCTGGCGGAGCAGAAGATCGGCTCGTATATTTCGGATTACAATCACGGCAATATAGCTCTCATAAGGATAGATTCCGGCGTCGGTCTGTCGACGCTTATAAACGGCCATCTCAGCACGAACGGCTTTTCAAGCGAGCTCGGTCACATCTGCGTTGAACAGCACGGACCCCGTTGCATATGCGGCAACGTCGGATGCCTCGAGGAATACGCCTCTACAAGAGGAATTTCCCGAAGATACGAAGCGCTCGGAGGAGAACCGAACACCCCGGCCGAGGAAATCGCCGAACGCGCCAAAGAAGGCGACCGTCACGCGGAGGCCGTTATACACGGATTCTGCGAAAAGCTCGGAGTCGCCGTCAGTTCGATCGTGAACATGCTTCCGATAGATACCGTGATTTTTTACGGCAAGCTCGCGGGAGTCCTTTCGGAAAACGGTGCTGAATTCAGGCAGCTGTTTGATTCGCATATATTCATGCGCAGAAAAGTCAACGTCAGATATTCCACGCTTTCGGGCAACGCAGCCGCGATCGGCGCGTCTCTGTGGGCGACAAAAAATCTTTTGAGAGAACTCACGTTCTCGGACTTGGAGGAATGACATGGAAGTCAGGAAAAGAACATATCTGAACGGTTCGTGGTCCTTCTCTACCCCCGGACGGAGCGCCGAAACGATTGCCGTTCCGTCATCCATCACCTGCGTCGGGAAATCGACCTTTGAGAAGAAATTCAGGTACCGCCTCCCGGAAGGCCGGCGCCTTCTTCTTACGTTCGAAGGGATAAACTATCACGGAGAGATCACTCTGAACGGAGTTAAACTCGGCGCGACGCTCCCGTACTGCCACTACACCTTTGACGTGACCGAAACAGTCGCCGAGAACAACGTTCTGCGGGTCGACGCGGACGATATAAACGCGCCTTACGGTCCTACCGACGGCTGGAACAATTACGGCGGGATCATCCGTTCCGTGTACCTCGACGAAGTTCCGCGCATTTATATCTCGGACGTTTTTTTCAGATACGAGCTGAGCGATGATTTTTCGACCGCCGACGTAAAAATCGAAACCTCGATCACGGGAGGCGAAGCGACCGTCGCGTCGCGCATCTCGTACAAAGGCGAACCTGTTTCATCGGGAGGTGCCGAGCTTTCGGTGTCTTCCCCGCACCTCTGGTCGCCCGACGATCCCGAGCTTTACAAACTGACCGTCGAACTGAAAAACGGCGATGAAACGATCGATTCGGTATTGCTCGACGTCGGATTCAAACACTTTGTACACGACGGGCACAATTTCTATCTGAACGGCAGGAAATTCCTTCTGCTCGGGGTATGCAGGCATGATCTCGGTTCGCTTGAAAAGGGGCAGACGCTGACGGATTCCGCTATAGAAAGGGATCTTGTCATGATAAAACAGCTCGGCTGCAATTTTGTCAGACTTGTACATTACCCGCACGACAAGCGCGTCGTCGATATGTGCGACAGGATAGGACTTCTGCTCAGCGAAGAGTCCGGGCTCTGGTGGTCCGATCTTAGCAACCCCGATCTGTCCAGGGGCGCCGTGGAGGTTCTCAAAAAAACCGTCATCAGGGACAGAAACAACGTCTCCGTCGCATTCTGGATGGGCTTCAACGAGTGTATTTTCACTCAGGAGTTCCTGAACGAATCCGTTTCTGTCTGCCGGTCTCTCGACCCCGACAGATACGTTTCCGGGGCGAACTGCATGTGCCCCGAAATGACGGTCCCGATGTTCGGCGAAGCCGGGATAGATTTCTACACTTACCATCCCTACGGCTCCGATATAAACTCCGTCACGTCGGGCTCTCTGTCAAAAAAAGGCAGATCGTCGAGAATCGATGAAATATACGCCTCGTTTTCCGACAAACCGCTTGTCTTCACCGAGTGGGGCGGATGGAACGTTGTGGACAATCCGGCTCTTTTCAGACGCTTCTGCGAAAAAATGAGACAGGGACTCGTCTCCGGCAAGCTTGCGGGAATGATCTACTGGGCTTTTGCCGACATGTATGAACTGAACCGAGATCCAGACGCCGACGTGGACGGAGTTCAGATCGAAGGTCTCGTAACCGTCGACAGAAAACCGAAGATTTGCTATAACGTCCTGAAAGAATTCTACCGGTCGATAAACGCGCCCGTTGCAGAAAAGAAAAGCATCGAAATAATCGGCGGAGACGGGCCTGACAATCTTCTGACCGTACCTGTCCCCGTATCCCCCGCCCCGGACGACGTATGGAAAGATCTTATCGAATCCGGAAAAGCGATGGGCGGCAGGTTTTATCATCGCAAGGTGCGCCGCGCGTCGATCGGGCCGGAACTTCCGTCAAAGGTCGGGCAGGTCGGATCTCTCATATTCGACGCTGTTTGCCGGCCGGCTGTCGCGTTCGGTGACAAGTGCTGCGTTACGCTCCCGGTCGGGGCAAAAACGTCCTGCCTGTACCTGCTCGGCGGCGTCGGCTATTCCCTGGCGTACCCGTGCGCCGGAGAATACGGAGAAACAAGGGGTGAGATAAAGCTCCGGTATGCGGACGGGACCGAAACGTTCCGGCCGATCAGAAACGGCGCCGAGGTGCTGACCGTCTGTACTACGTTCGGATCCTCATTCATTGATCCGAGATCGCCGGTACTCGTTCCTGCAGTCAAGTTTTCATACGACAAAAACTTTGAAAACTACAGGATATATGTTCTCAAGATCTCTGCCGACCCTGAAAAAACACTTGATTCCTGCGTGATCTCGGCGCTGCCCGGGTTCAACTATCTGGTTTACGGAGCATGTGTCGAAATTGAATGACAAATAAACGAAAATCCCGTCATCCGGACTACCCGGATGACGGGATTTTTAAGTGAATGATTATCGTTTGCCGAATATCGCCGTACCGGGACGGATCATCGTCGCTCCGTAATCCAGCGCGATATCATAGTTGTCAGACATGCCCATTGAAAGCTGCGGCTCCTGCCCGAGCATACCGCTCCGCGACAGTTTTTCAAAGACTGACGCGACTTTTTCAAAATAAGGCTTATAGTCTTCGCGGCGCTCCTCATAAGGGCCGATAGACATCAGCCCGGTCACCCTGATCCCCGGAAAAGCCGCTGCGGATTCGATAAACCTCTCCGCATCCCCGGCGGGTACCCCTCCCTTAGCCTCCTCAAGACCCGAGTTTATCTCGACAAGGCACGTGGTTACAATTCCCGCGGCCTCCGACCTCTTTGAGATCTCCGACGCGAGAGCCACGCTGTCGAGAGAATGGATGAGACCCGTGCGGCCGACTATCTTTCTGACTTTGTTTGTCTGAAGTCTGCCAATAAAGTGTATGTGCATGGGATCAAAGCGCAGATAAGGAAGTTTTTCCTCCAGTTCCTGAACCCTGTTTTCACCCATATATGAGAGCCCGTTTTCATATGCGAAGTTGATTATTTCCGCCGGAACGGTCTTGGTAGCGGCAACGACCTTCGCGCCGTACCTGCCGGCCGTTTCAAGAATACGGAGGAGATTTTCCTTTATCCGCTCTCTGTCAAATACCCTATCCGATGATTTTTCCGTCATAAAGGTTTTTTCCTCTCGTAATGACAAGATCGTTTTTATTCAGCCAAACAATGGGATCCCCGGAGGTTGTTTTTCGTTCAGCCACTATGAAATATCCGTCGTATTCATATAGCGGCTCGACCCTCTTCATCACTACTTTAGTCCCTCTGAGCGTATAAACGACGTTATATCCATCGAGGAGATAAACCGAGGACGAAGGTATCCTGAATCCCGTGTAGCTCTTTCTGACTATCTGCACGGTCTGCTCCCTTGAAAAACTGAAATCCGGCGGAATCACGGATGCCCTCAGGATCAGAACGGCGACGTCGCTGTCAACGTCGTAAAGAATGCGGTAAAGATACATGCTCACCGTCGTTCCGTTATTCTGCGGAAATTTGACCGAATAGTTACGTCCCGTTTCAAAATAATGCAGCTCGGCCTTGTCGATCTCACAGGCGGCGTACCACAGATAGTCCGTCACGACCTTCCCGACGGGATACCCGAAACCGGTCGTCGAAAAATCTTCCGAAGCGCTTCCCTTTTTATCCATAAAGGCGGAAAACGTGAGCATCGAAATGTTGCTGCTTGAAAAAACGTTCTCATATCCGTCAACAAAAGAATAAAAGTATCCGGCGGAACCGGTGTATATCTGCGTTTCGGAGTCCGAGAGCCTCGCGTAAAGCGCGTCGCGCTCTGCCGTAAGCTCTCCGATGAGCGAGGAATAAGACAGGACGCTCCGCGTAATAATCCTGCGTTTATTTAAGTTGATCAGGAGACTGTCCTTAGCAACGTCGGCCGCCGACATATTTCCGTCTGCCGTGTATTTCAGAAAATCGTAATACCCCGCCCAGATGCTCTTATCTATCGACTCTGTATCAGACCGGCGCTCGGTTTCAGTCATATTGCTGTTGTTCAGAAGGTCGATCCTTTTGTTCAGGGCCACGATTTCGTTGAACAGCTCCGATGAATTCTGGGAAGGAAAAACCTCGGCGACCTTTTCCCAAGCCGCGATCTTGTCTCCGTCGTTTTTCAGATAGTTGACGTTTCCTTCAATAGTTGAATAAATGACCTGCTCGTTTCTCATTATCACGGCTCGCGAGCTCAGCGTCTCCTCTGCCGTCGCTTCGGAAGCCGTGACCGTGTCTATATCCGGCGTAAATCCTCCCGTGATATGGTACAGGATGTATGCGATGATAACGACCGCAAGAACGCCCGATGCGATATATTTAAGAACGTTTTTTATGTATGATGAGTCCATTTACATTCCTCAGGCGCCGAGATGCCGGCGGACGGCTTCAACCGCCTTTTCCCGCCCCGTTTTTCCGTCTTCCGCGTAAATGCGCAGAGCGTCGGGATAACGATTTTCCGAAAACCACGTTAACTGCCGTTTCGCGTAGTTGCGGGTGTTTTTCTTGATCAGTTCGATCCCCTCCGATTCAGGGATCTTTCCGTCGATCACGAGATAGCCCTCGCGGCATCCGATGACCCCGGCCATGGGACAGTCGCGTGGAAGGTCCCATTCTTCCAGTTCCTCAAAAAGTCCGGCCTTGACCATATCGTCGACCCGTCTGTCTACGGCCTCATAAAGCGCCCCGCGGTCTCTGTACGTAATGATGATTATCAGCGGAGAATATCTGTCGTTCCCTTTTCTTGAACGCGCGTCCCACTCCGTCTTGGTCACTCCGGTCCCTTCGAAGATCTCCAAAGCCCGTATAACCCTGCGAACGTTGTTTCTGTGGATACCTTCGGCAGATACGGGGTCTACCTCGGCGAGTTTTTCCCAAAGCTCGTCGGGGGACATGAGAGACAGGCGTTCCCTGATCCCTTCCGGGATCCCCGGCGACATCTCTCCCGCGCGAAAAAGCGCGTCGAGATAAAGACCTGTCCCGCCGCAAAGCACCGGGAGCCGGCCGCGTCCGGCGATTTCTTCGGCAACTCGTCCCGCGTCGTTTCTGAAATCGGCGCATGAATAAACCGAGAGAGGATCGGCAAAGTCAATAAGATGATGAGGAACGCCCTTCATCTCTTCTTTCGTTATTTTCGCCGTTGCGATCTCAGGTCCGCGGTACACCTGTGCCGAATCACAGGAGATCACCTCGCCGTTAAAAATGAGCGAAAGCTCGACGGACAGGCCGCTTTTCCCGCTCGCGGTCGTTCCCATGACGGCGACGGTTTTAATTTTATTCTCGTCTCCCGCCATGCTGCGCCTCCGGTTTAACAACTCGTATTATTATAACTGAATCCCGGTGATTTTTCAAGTCCCGACCGGTATGCGGCTGATGAAAAAAGTAATTGCTCACTTGATATTTTAAGATAATGTGGTATAATATCGTCCGTGCCGTGAATACGGCGGATAACGATAAGATCAGGGGTAAATTATATGTTTGAAAATATCGTTCAGCTTCTTTCGGAACAGCTCGGGATCGATCCTGCTGAGATAAGCGAGCATTCCAAACTGTCGGGAGATCTCGGAGCGGACTCGCTTGACGTCGTCGATCTTCTGCTCGCGATCGAAGACAGGTTCGGATGCACCATCCCCGACGAAGACGTCGAGGATCTCGTTACAGTAAGCGATCTCGTCGAATACGTTGAAAACAACATGTGAAGGTAATGAAAAAGCAAATATCAGATAATCAGGCGGAAGAGCTCGTTTCGCTTCTTGCCGAAAAAGGACTTACTGTGTTCACGGCGGAATCCTGCACCGGAGGTCTTATTGCAAAAAAACTGACTGACGTCCCCGGCGCATCGCGTGCGGTGAACGGAGGGATCGTTTCGTATACGAACGAAATCAAATCCGGTCTTCTCGGAGTTGATCCGGAGACCATTTCAAAACACACGGCGGTCTCCCGCGAGGTAGCAGGGGAAATGGCGGAATGCGCGTCAGAATACGGCGATATCGGGGTATCGGTGACCGGATACGCGGGAGGAAATCCCTCATCCGACCCGGTCGGTCTCGTCTATATCGGAGTTTCGTTCGGCGGGAAAACGGAGGTGTTCCGCCACGATTTCAGCGGAACGAGGGCCGAAATCCGTGAAAAGGCAGCGGATCAGGCGATCCGCCATGTGATAGATTTAATTATATAAAGCCGACGGCGTCCGAAACGGACGCCGTCCTTTATATGTCTATGTCCTGCGTTATACGGAAACTCAGATCGGGGTATTTTTCTTCAAGTCCGCTGCAGATTTCCCTGTATATCCTGTCCCTGTCCGGGATGGAATAATCCAGAAT
>JAEEGL010173919.1_pt1 | contig 10634 bp, 6 predicted proteins | sample 9134231 | NCBI WGS metagenome assembly JAEEGL01 (sample SAMN16246548, study PRJNA631951) | gut metagenome | biome: gut microbiome; feature: rumen; material: fiber-attached | host: Bos | place: Iran: Karaj | collected 2018-10 | reverse complement strand
GTGGCGCGAAGGAACAAAACGGAGGGCAAAATGACTCTGACTGTTGATGCCGCGGGAGCGGCATTTAATAGTTCCACTACAACAGTCAGCGGCAAGCGGCTAGCCGCGGTTTTGACCTCCGTTTTGTGACTGGGAGCCAATACTTAATATAATTATTAATCCCCAGATACCTATATATTCATTTCATATTTGACAGAAACTCAAAACGCATTATAATCATATTAAACGATTTACTAACTTTGTTTACTATAAGGAGAAAAAAGTGAAAAAAATTAAATCTACCATCATCATCGGGTGCATTGCTTTGCTTACAAGTTTATTTACATCATGTGTTTCCGTTAAGAACACAAACGGGCTTACCCTTAGGGATAAAACGGAAAAGTTTACAATTTTTGCAGAAGGTTCTGTTGCTCAGGATATAAAGGCAGAAGAAGACGGTTCTATAAGCTGGATTGCTACTGCTGCGGGAGGAGCCGGCGGCGGTGTTGCTTTTTATATGAACAGCGACAAAGCAGAAATTAATATAGGCAACTATAAGTCAATTGACATAGAGCTTGAATATGCCCCTGTAGAAGGCAAATGGAATTCAAAGGCTCAAAACCCCGGCTTTTGTATGAGAATTCTTCCATGGGATTCGACCGGTTTGTTCGGCGGTTATGAAGACCTTGAATACTTTGATTCGACAGCCCTTTCCGGAACCCTTACAAAAACAATCAATATTCCGGACAGCTTTGCAGACAGAATCAAGGCAAGCTCTGATTTTGATTCAATTCTTGGTTTTGCCCTTAAATTTAATGATTATAACAGAGGAAACTCTGACGGCGACCAGCTTAAGGTTACCTTAAAAAGCGTTAAATTCAATGCAAAGGATGGCGCTTCTGCAGACAAGGCCTTTGATGACGGACTTACAACGGCTCAGCGCGGAAAGGTTGTAGAAATTAACTACCCTACCCGCGACTACACAGTTGACCAAGCTGCCGTTACCGACGCAGACAGATACAACAAGCATGCCTTTGTATACCTTCCTGCAGGTTATGATGCAGCAGACACTGCAACAAAGTACCCTGTGTTCATTCTTCTTCACGGCTTTGGCCAGAATGAATATACCTGGGGCCTTACTACCGAAGGTCGCGGAGGAAAAATAAAGGGATATCTTGACCGTGGAATGGCCGGCGGCGAAGTAGAAAAGTTTATTCTTGTAGTTGCAACAGGTGTTGCAGATAAATCCTGGGGCCCAAGAGGTTCCGGCAACAGCTTTAACGGCTACAATGTATTTGGTGGTGAACTCCGCAACGACCTGCTTCCATATATAAGAGCCAACTTTAATGTTAAAGAAGGACGCGACAATGTTGCAATTGCAGGACTTTCAATGGGTGGCGGTCAGACCTTTACAATAGGTATTGGGGAATGTCTGGACCTTATAAGCAACTTTGCAGGCTTTTCAGGTGCCCTTTTCTCTACCGCAGAGCAGTTTACTTCTTCAGTTGATTCAAACAAAGCCTTTGATGGTCTTATGATTCATAACCTGTACATGATCTGCGGTGACGCAGACTTTCTGGTTTACGGTTCGTTCCCTGGTTATGTAGAAGCCATGAAAAACTGGACAAGCCGCGTAGAAAACTTTGAGTCCTATGTTTACCCTGGCGGAACTCATGACTTTCCTGTATGGTACAAGGGCTTTAACGACTTTATTCATATGGTATTTAAGACCGGGGTTCAGTTGTATTAACAGGCAAATAGTTTAAATGCTTTTATAATAGCCCCTTCGACAGGCTCAGGGACCCCATTCTTGACTCAGGGATCACAATCCTTGTTTAGGGACCACAATCTTGAGAGGGGGCGCTATTTTATGAAAAAAATAGTTTTTTTTAACCACTTATCTCAATAAATTACCACTTATCGCATAAATCAACACTTATAAAACAGGCTCTGCTATACTGCGAACCATGAAAAGATTAATGATTGTTTTAGGTTTGGTCGCAGGTTTCTGCTGTGCTGGCTTTGCAGATGAAAAGGATTCTGCAAATGTAACTTACAGAACTACAAGCGGTGGATTCTGGTCTTGCGGACAGGATTTTTCGGGCGGCTTTGGAGAGTTTGGTATAAACCTTTTACCACAGGAAAATATTCTGGTACTGCGTGACTGCATCTACGTAATGGGAACAGGTGGAGAACTTACCACAAGCGGGCTTGACTCAGGAGGTTTAGAAGTTGGAGACAAGCTCATTATTGGTGGACGTTCTAACTGCCCGGGTTTTATCATCCGCAGCTACGGCTACATAAGCGGTGGTGCCAAGTTCTATAAATGTGCGGGTCATAAATTTATTGACGCACCAATGATAGACATTGGCTTTGGCGGCGGCTTTGAATTTCAGTATCTGGAAGGTTGTGCATTTGTTATTGAGTTTGGAGGACAAAACAGATGGCTCACCGGAAAATACAAAAATGAGTTCAAAGATTATTCAAGATCAAATCCGGTGCTTTCATTCGGATTCAGATCATTCAAATAAAATCTATGGATGCTGAACCAAGTTTGACATGACTTTTTTAGAGGAGATATAACTATGATGAACAAAATAATTAAACGAGCCCTTATGGGATTTATGTACGGAGTATTTATCGGGCAGACAATTGTCTTGCTTGAATCACTTTTTGCCGGAGACGGAAACTACTATGCCCTTACAACCTGGCTGGTAGATCACACAAAATCAAAGCTGGCTGCGGCCTTTATCCAATACCTTATTACAGGTTTGATTGGAACCACCTTTGCAGCAGGCACCGTTATTTTTGAAGTTCAAAACTGGAGCCTTGCTGCAAAAACAACTTTGCACTTTGTGATTACAGCAGTTGTAATGTACCTTGCAGGCTTTATATGCGGCTGGTTCCCGCACACTGTAATAAGCACCCTGCTCTGGATTGGATTATTTGTTGTGATTTACGTGATTTTCTGGATCTGCTTTTACAACTTTACAAAAAAGAAGGCAGCAAGAGCTTAGGCTTTAGTTTTATTGTTCTATGAAGATTTATGCGCAGTGGTATAGCAGGAGACTATATCACTGCTTTTTTTATATACGCGGCAAATCATCAAGAGATTTTATATTTGCAGAAACATTCTGACTTTTAGTTTTTTCTTCTTCGTAGGTCTGCTGCTTGTGAACATACATTACACTATCAGCCTGTTTTATATAATCAACAAGAGTAAGCTTTGATTTGGGATCAGACAAAATATAACCGCAGCTTATTGTAAGCGGATATGCCAGCTGCATAGCTTCTACTTCTTTGCGCAGGGTTTCCTGAATGCGGTCCACAAGTTCATCAACAGATTTTTCTGTAGTGCATTCACCAACGGCAATAAATTCATCACCACCATAGCGGATTCCAACCCAATTTTCTGGCATATTTTTGAGCATGGCACCGGACACAGTTCTTATGGCAAGGTCGCCGTGAAGGTGTCCAAAGTTGTCGTTTATATGCTTCATACGGTTTATATCTGCAAATAAAATGGCACAATGCTTTCCTTTTTCGTGAGCCCTTGTCAAAACAGGAACCGCATTCTGCTCCATACCAAAACGATTATTCAGTCCGGTAAGCTGGTCGGTATTTGAAATATTACGCAGAGCTTTGTTCATTTCGTCAAACCTGCAGCTGCGGCGGTATTGTTCCAGATTATAGTTCATCTGAATCATATAATGGTTAAGCGATGTATCCTGAATTAAATCTATAGCATCACTCAAAACAATGTAGCCAAACAGGTTGTCATCGTAGTGCATGGAGGTAAAGGTGTAAACCATGGGCTTGTCACCTTTTATATAACCCGGAAAAAGCTCTTTGCGCTTAAAGTCTCCGCCATAGGTTACATCGCCATTTTTTACAGAAACAAGGCAGCACATTTTTTCGGAATAACTCTTTTTAATAGGAAAAGAACTGCTCTTTAAGGTTTTGCGCGCGTTATCATCAAGAATAAAATAAAAATCGTGGCCCTTAAAATTATTTACATTTGTATAAAAATCAAGAATATTTTTTTTGAGGGTTTCGTAATTTGAACCATTAAAGATAGAAGCTGTCATTGTTGCCGAAGCTGCCTGATTAACAAGACTTTCCATTTCTTTTACATAGGCATTAATACAAAACTCATGACGCACAGGTTCTGCTTCTTCAACAGGTTTGCAGCCACAGCTCTCATTTTTAATAAAAGAAGATGAAACAATTACCTGATTTGCGTGAGAAATTCCTTCTACCTTTTCCATGAGCTGCCAGGCGGCAATATAACCAATTTTTTCAAAATCCTGAAAAACAGTAGTGATTGAAGGAAAAAAGCTTTGGGCGTATGGAATTTTATCAAAACCGGTAACAATAAAATCTTTTGGAACAGAATAGCCTATGCGGTTAAGACCTATGCAGGCGGCAATGGCATTGTGGTCATTTGCACAGATAAAGGCATCGGGAGGATTATCACTCTGGGCATACTTTATAGCCTGTTCCATGGCAACAAGATATTCCCAGTTTGTATAACTGATGCGGTCATCTTTAAGTTCAATGCCATTAAGCTCCAGCGCCTGACGGGTTGCATCAATTCTTTCGTTTGAATCGGGATGATCAGCAGAGCCCGCAAGAAACACAGGATTTTTTACATGATGTTCTTTTACAAGGTGATCGACCATTTCAAACATGCCCTTAAAGTTGTCAATGCCAACAAAATCAAGACCTTGGAGCGGCCACCCTACACTAACGCCGGGAATATTATTTTTTACTATGACTTTGGCTATACGTTCCGGTGTTTTTTGAGAATTAAGCATGCCGGAGAAAATTATTACTCCGTCAAATTCTGAATAATCTGTAAGATCAAAAATGGAATCTTCGCCGGTATTACGAGACTGTGACTGTGCAAAAGCTGCAAAACTAAGAAAGAGGAATACGTCAATATTTAATTTGTCCGTTACACTGCGAATCCCTTTTAAAGCACTGGCAATTCCCAGATGATTCCACCCGTTAGCCAGAACAGCAATTTTTCGTTTCATTTGCCCTACCATTATAGCACAGAAATGCGCAAAAGGAAAAATTCTTTGAATTTTTTGATTTTTTTAAATACCGCTCGAAAAAGTTCTTGAGGCATTAAAAAAATAACACACCGGCGGATAAATAAAAAAAGGCGAACCAAGATAACAAATCCGGTTCGCCTTTTTAATTGAAGGTGACTAGTTAGTTCTTCTTGGGGATGTATGGGTAGGCCGTTGTGTATACATGCGGTTCATCATCATAGAGTGTACCTGAATCATATCCCTCAGTACTAATAATAGCATTCTGTGGAACAACAAAACTGCCATCAGAAGCTTCTATCGGACTGGCAATTTCCATATCAGCAAAATTAAATTTTACAACACGATTAACAGGTTTAAAGCTTATAGAATTTTCATTTCCTTCGAGAATATATTTATTACCCGAATCCGCAATATATAAATATTCATTATCGTATGAAAGGATTTTTTGAGGACCGTAGAATAATTCAGCATCTTCATTAGCTGGAGCAAAGTTTGATTGAGCTGCAATTGGATTATGATATTCAAACCCTGAACCAACTTTGTTTAAATCGGCAAATAAATCAATAACCTCTGTAGAGCTGGCAGAAACGTAATAATCAATAGTACCTGCATCTACAAACAAATCCTCCCCAGCAAGCCCTGCAGTCTCAGCATCAGCAGTTTCAAAATTATATTTGATTACGGCTCCGCGGCTGCATAATTCTCCAAGGCTAAAGAAGCTGTCATTTACAAGAATATAAAGATCCTGGTCAAGGCAGAGCATATCTGAAATTTCGACAGAGTGATTTATGCCCAAATTGGCAACTATAATATTTTTGCCAGGAATTTCGAATAAATTATACTCTCCTCCCAAAAGGTAGCACTTAAGAAGAAGCTTGCATTCTGTTGAATCATATTCAGGTATATAAAGATAGCCGTCCTTTACTATAAAACTTTTGACCGGAGCATTGCTTCTGAGAGAACCTTTATAAAAATTCAGCTTTTCTCCTGGATTTTTTACTTCATAAACAAAAAACTGTGGGAAATAAGAATCGGCGCCGTACTTACCCTGAGTTATTCCATAAATAAAGTCGGAATTTCTATCATAATAAAGGGCATTGATTGCATAGGCATTTTCTTCCCCTTCATTTATTTCCGGTTTTATAACTGTAAAGAGTTCTGCATTATCTTCTCCTGCTTTAAACAGCACTGAATAACTTTTGTTATCACTGCCAGTAGCAATACCGGAAAAATAAACTGAATCATTATTACCATAGCAGAAAGAATCTGTTAAACTTTGTCCCGTAACACTTACACTATCACTTAACGTAAAAGTACTAATACTTAGTGATGATGTAAAACTGTCCGGATAAACATTGTCAGTAACCAGTTCGTAGCTCAAACCATTTGTATCATATTTATATATAAGACTTTTTGCAGAATATTGTATTTGCGGATTATTCAAAGCATAGTCTGCTACAGCCTCTTGTGTAAGGGCAAGATAGGTACCATAGTTCTGAGAGATATAATCCAAGCCTGTTCCATACCAGGTATCTGTGGTCAGATCGGCAAAGACATGAATCCACTGATTGCAGGAATAGACAAGCTTGCCATTTTTATCAATAAACTGAATTTCTACTTCATAAGCACCGGCAGGAACAGCATTTACCTCCAAAGTAGCAGAACTGTTACGGGTATAAGAAAGAGAAGCAGAATACTGAGCATCAAGAGAATCAGGCTTATCTGAAAGCCAGGACATTTTTACAGTGTAATTATCAGAATCAGAAACAGTAGAAGCTGGTGTAAGCATATTCTTTACAGTAAGGTTTATAGCACCGGTTCCTTCGCTGAACAATGGAAACAGAGAAACAGCAACATTATCCGGCATATAATTATCATCATAATCAGGAATTTTAAGATAGCCATTGTATTCTATTACTACAACCTCTGTTTCTCCATAATATGAAGTTGAACCGTAACTTGCAGATATTTGAATTAACCATTGCCCCGTGCTTGGAATAGTTACGGTGTAACCATAATTATCTGGAGAAGGGTTCAGAATACTTCCTCTAATTTTGTAGCCGCTAACCTTATGAATGGCAGTAACAGTAGAAGCGGAACAATCAATATAAAATCCGCTGGCAGCCCCGTCTACTGTTGCCATGCGGGCATTATTGGCAGACTGTGCCTGTGCAGGAAGAGCATTTGCCTTAAATTCAATTTTTCCTGTAATTATGCACCCCTGCACAGGAGCGTCATGAGAACAGGCAGCCAGTATAAAAGCGGCACAAATTAAAAATATTGATAATAAATGTTTTGTGTGTTTCATTTTGTCTCTCCTTAATTAAAACTCACCTGCAACAGGTGTAGCGGCAAAGGCATCTTGTCCTACAGTATAATTTAGTTCTTCAACCTTTTTTACATTTGTTACAGGGAGACCCTTAAAGGCATTTTGATCTATACTTACGCCAGTGGTGATATCAAATTTAGGATTTTCCGTTAAATCAAGTTCAAAGGGTTCATCGTGTTTGGTACATGTTATAATTCTTATAATGATATCCATCCAAGTGTTATTACCTATCTCTTGATTTTGTCTTTCAGCAAGCAGAGTTACATTATTTTTTGTTGTACAAACCTGATAAACGGGAACTTGACCGCTCCATTGTACATCGATACTCCTTGGAGGCAGGGCAAAAGCACCCTCTTCGATTTCTTTTAAACCATTATCTTTGTTATAATATGTTAAATCTCCCTTAAATATTCGATTGCCATTATAAAAAGCGCCTGCTTTTATTGTAAGGTATTTTTCACTATCTGTACCATCAGCCTTTGGCAATTTTATTCCCGCACAATCAATTCCAAACATACCTGCAGGAATTTCTGTAAGACCTGTTGTTTCTGTAAAATCCAATATAAGGTAATTACCAGGATGTTCATTATAATAATCAACAATATCATCTACAAAATGTTCCACTGTATAGTCATATTTGCTTGCGGTAGCTTGATTTATTGTCACTTTAACATTTGCATAATCTGCAATTAAGAAGGAATCTAATAAACCATGAAAGGCGTCCAAGGTTTCTGGATATTTTATTTCAAAGTCTGTAGCAGGAGAAACATCAAGACTTGCATCATAATGAATTATATCTGCCTGACCCTCTTTAGTTAAACTTATTTCTATATCAATTACAAGTTTATAGTAACACTCAACAAAATTAAGAGGTTTATTCAAACTAAAAGCACCGGTTTCCGGATCAATATTATAATAGCGGTCTTCCGGCTCAAGAGGATTATCTTCCCTATCTAAATTCAAGTCTTTGCCATTACACAGGAGCTTTGCATTATAAACAGCATTTTGAAGCGGAGGATTTGTTTTGATATAGTAGATTTGATTTTTCTTAGAAGGCAAAACATCAGTAGGCGCTGGATCATCATCATTATACAAAGCAACCTGCAGCCCGTCGAACAAAGAAATTGTTGCCTGTTCTTCATTTGTTTGTACAAAGAAAGAAGCTGAAGAAAAACCATTTTGATCCGACAGTTTATAATTCATAAAGAAGCTTTCTGTATAATAATTATCAAACCCAGCCTCAACACTTTGAGTATCAGCAAATGGAATTGGATTCATGCTTGTCAAATCTACAGTTACAAGGCGGTCAAGATTTTCTATCGATTGAACTGTTTTTCCATCTTTACCTGTTTTAAACAAAAGACCATCATCTGCTATTAAGAATTTATTATCTGTTTTTCCTACAATTTTTAAAGGATTGTAAAAATACGAAGAATCCTCTTCTTCTGGCGCACAGACACCTTGCTGGTAGCAGCCCGCAAAACCATCAGAGTCTGTAGGGCCATAATCTCCAGCCCATGCAGCAGAATATGATGAGTCATCAGTATTATAAGTTGAAGAAATTTTTCTAATACCACCTGCAGACAGAAAAGTTCGTTGGGAAACATCAGCATATGCAAACCCTAAGAGAAGATACACATCGGGAATAGCAGTACTACTACCTTTTGACACAGCATATAAATCATTTATATAGAAAGGATTACCACTAAATGTCATAGTTTGTATACCGTTATTCCAGCAGCTGTTTAAATTATTTTGAGTATCCTTTATATTTTCATTAAAGACATCACAAAGAAGAGCGTTATAATTCATGAAATTTTGTATCCATGAAACAAATATATAACCATTGCAGGTAGCCATTTTTACAGGCAAACCAGGTAGTATCGACATTCCTGAAAGGCAACCAATTTCTGTAAAAGTTGAAGCATCAGAATTAAATTTAAGTATTCTAATCTGCTTGTCTGGTTCTGCACCAGAATTATTAGCCAGAACATAAACTGTTCCCTGGTTTGCACAGGCAGTAATAAGCGTATAATTTTGAGAAGGTGCTATATTTTCTTTATATTCTGAATATCCGCTTGAGGCAGTGTATTGTAAAAGAGAATTTTCTTTTGTAAGAACATACATATCATTATTGGCCAAGTCTATGAATACATCAACAATATCTTTGTCTGCAGCAAGAGAAATTCCATAAGAATCTACATTACCATTTTCATCTACAGGATGAACTCTATAAGAAGCTTTAAGAGTTACAGGATCGTAATTCCACAAAAGGGCTGTATTTTCCGGAATTGGACCGGTATAAGTATAATTTGGAAAAAGCTCCTTTATAAAGTCATCTGATGGAACCTGAAAAGCTCCTGAAGCTATAAAGATATCATCTGCAGAGGCATACCAGGTGTCGGTTATAAATTCCGGTGCAATAATTATTGTTTCTTTTACAGGACCAAAACTGAACTGATTTTCATCTATAAAATAGAAGGCTGCTTCATAAGTTCCTGCGTCAAGACTTGAATACGCAAGATTTATAGAAGAATTAAGGCCAAAGCTAAGCTGCCCGCTTATTGGAGTAGTAAGGTTTTGAGAAGAAAGTTCATATTTAATTGTCGTAATACTTGAATCTTCTGCTTTTGTAACAGGCAAAGAAAGAGAGCCTGTGCCTGTCATGCCAGAAGGATCCAGTGTAAATGGTCTTATTTTAAATGAACCGGATTCTATATCCTGCTGGTTAATTGAAATATCACGAGGGGTGGTTTCCATTAAAAGCTGATTGCTTTTATAACATTTTGCACCAATTGTCCATTCTGATATTTCTGCAGGAAAGTCCATGGTAAATGTGCCTGTCGAAGAAATAGTTTGTTCTATAGTATCACTGTCATCATCCTTATTAACAGCATAAACAATTATTGATAAGGAGGTACCATCTTTTGTTTTTTCATAAGAAGAAGCAGCTGTTCTGGAAGAATCATTTTCTAAAAGCTCTGCATATTCCGACGGCAAGGCAGAAGGAATTATTACAGAACCGCTAGCCTTTATTGTTTTAGCAGGAGAAAGACCGGCATTTGAATTATGAGGACAGCCTGTTAAAATAAGAGCCAGTGTAATAATTGCAGATAAGGCTATATATTTTATGCCTGATTTATTCATATTCATTCTCATTTTTTACTCTCCTTTTATAAATATGTAGTCCATATTACTTGAAGTTCCTGCTCCAGTGGACAAGAATTGCAGAACCTCATCCCAATTTGATTCTCGAATATTAAATT
>JAEEGL017069007.1_pt1 | contig 10635 bp, 9 predicted proteins | sample 9134231 | NCBI WGS metagenome assembly JAEEGL01 (sample SAMN16246548, study PRJNA631951) | gut metagenome | biome: gut microbiome; feature: rumen; material: fiber-attached | host: Bos | place: Iran: Karaj | collected 2018-10 | reverse complement strand
TCAAGGGTATTGAAGCAATGGAAGATTTCTACCGCCAGATTAAGATGCCCACAAACCTTCGTGAACTTGGCGTAAATGCAACCGAAGATGACCTTAAGCTTATGGCTCATAAATGTGCAGTAGGTGTGGACGGCGGAAAGGGATCGGCTCGATTCCTTAAAGAAGAAGATATGTATGAAATATATAGGATGAGTAAATAGATATATGTCATTGCGAGCGGAGCGAAGCAATCTAGTTTATAATGGATTGCCACGCTTTGCTCGCAATGACAAGGAGTTTTTTTTATGATTTATTATGTAAACGCAAAGGCAAAATCAGACGGAAACGGAAGTAAAGAAACTCCGTTTAAAACTATAAATCAGGCAGCAGGAATTGCAAAGGCAGGAGATCAGGTTCTTGTTGCACCTGGCATTTACCGCGAACAGGTAATTCCGCGCTTTGGAGGAACACAGGATGCACCAATCGTTTACAAATCAGAAAAGCCGCTTGGTGCAGTAATCACAGGCTCTGAGGTTCTTAAGGGCTGGAAAAAATACAAGGGCGATGTATGGACTGCCAAAGTAGATAACTCGATTTTTGGCGGCTATAATCCGTATACAAGTTATGTCTGCGGTGACTGGTATTTTGCACCAACAGTTCGCCACACCGGTTCTGTTGTTTTAAACGACCTGATGATGTACGAAACTGTGTCGCTTGAAGAATGTATTGCGGGTAAGGCAGATCCTTGCGCATGGAACCAGAAGGAATCTGAATATAAATGGTACTGCAAACAGGAAGGTGAGGCTCCAGCTCCTCAATACAATGCACAAGGGCCTTATAAATCAGAATATATAATAAACGCACAGGCTAAAGAAATCAAAACCGGCCGTTATACTGTTTTCTACTGCAACTTCAAAGGTCTGGATCCAAACAAGCAGAAGGTAGAAATTCTTGTTCGCCGAAACTGTTTTATGCCTGACCAGAATGGACTAAATTACATTACCGTAAGTGGTTTTAAAATTTGTAACGGTGCAACAACCTGGGCGCCTCCGGCAGCTTATCAGGACGGACTCATTGGACCGCACTGGAGTAAGGGCTGGATTTTTGAAGACCTTGAAGTTTGCAACAGCCGCTGCTGCGGTATTTCTCTTGGAAAATATCGTGACGACGAAAACGACATGTACTTCTACACAAAGCATCTTAAGAGCCCGACCCAGATGGAACGAGATGCAGTTTGCCGCGGTCAGTATCACGGATGGACAAAAGAAAACATTGGTTCGCATACCGTTCGTCGCTGCCATGTTCATCACTGTGAGCAGACTGGTATTGTCGGCCGCATGGGTGCAGTTTTCTCTACAATCGAAGACTGTCATATTCATCATGTTTGTAATTCTCAGCAGCTCGGTGGAGCAGAAACTGCAGGAATCAAGCTTCATGCCGCAATTGACGTTTTAATCCGCCGAAATCATATTCACGATTGTATTATGGGTGTATGGCTCGACTGGGAAGCTCAGGGTGCACGAATTACACAAAACCTCATGTACAACAACGAACGACCTGCCGGACGCGAAGCCGCTAAAGGTGCAATGTTCAGTACAGATGTGTTTATAGAAGTAGGTCACGGCCCTACAACAATTGACAACAACCTTTTGCTTTCGAAAGTTTCAATTACAATTCCAAGCGAAGGTATTGCTGTCGTTCACAATTTGATTTTGGGTTCATTCAGCCTCATCAATTCTGGTGTAGACAGCATCGTAAATGATCAGCGCGAGCCTCGTTATACTCCTTACCATATCCGCCACAGAACAGAAGTTGCAGGCTTTATGACAATCCTTCATGGAGACGACAGAATCTACAACAATATATTTGCCCAGGTTGCTCCTGTTACAGACAAAGAAAAAACAGCTGCTGCAGCCGATTACGAAGTAGTTGGAACTGCTCCGTTTGATATTTTCCCAACATACGAAGAATGGATTTCTAACTTTATGATGGATAGAGAACCTGATATGGGGCCTCTTGCAAAATATCATTTTGGTCATCTTCCTGTATGGGTTGGTGGAAACGCTTATTTTAATGGAGCTACAATCTGCAAACACGAAAAAGATAAATTTGCCGGCGCAAAATCAGCAAAAGCAAAAATCAGTTTGAAGGGTGGGGTGCTCAAGAGTAATCTTGCAGAACTTATCGGTGATTACAAAACTGGCGTAATTACAACTGCTTTGCTTGGAGCTGCCTTTGAACCTGAGCAGAAGTTTGAAACTCGCGAAGGAACTGACATTATCTTTAATGAAGACTTCTTTGGAAATCACAGGGGAACTTCAGTTATTCCGGGGCCTTTTGCAGAACTTGGCGAAGAGATTAAACTGTTGTAGACTAGAGGTACAATGGCAAATCTGGAAGAGTGTTTAAAAACTTTACAAAACGAAAACTGGCGCAACATTGTAAACAGCATTATTTATATCCGCTGTCCTCAAAAGCTTGAAGTTTTAAAAACGGCAGGCTTTGAGATTGTTGGCCGCAATGACGGATTTTTGTCTCTTTGTTTTGTTGATCACATAAAGGGCGTTTGTTTTTATGTAATTGCAGCAGCGCATTTAGGCGAAGACCGGATTTTTGTAAGCAAAGAAAATAAATCGAGCCAGCTTGTTTTTCCAATTGGCGAGCTTAAAGACTGCTTGTATTTGAATCAGGATTTTATAGAGGCAGACCTTTCGCATTACTATTCTTATGTTGATGAAATTATGAAGCAGTTTGAAACCGATTGCGAAGAAGCCGTAGACATTCGGAAAATTGAAAAACTTGATGATTTCAGACAGCCTGATTTTCCTGATAATATTGAAGTTGTGCTGATTGGAAAAGGACTTGAACAGGAAAAGGTTTGGGTTCGCGCAACTAAGTTTGGCGTTAATTGCATTTATGGAATTCTTCTGGACGAACCGCGTCAAAATTTTGGAGTTCACAAGGATGATTTGATTGACATTATGTTGATTGAACGAAATGAAAAAATGAGTACGGTTCACGCCGTAAAGGATTAAGGTTAAAAACAAAAGGCTGTCTTTTAATATGACAGCCTTTTCAATTTTAGAAGTCTTTCTTTTCAGACTTGCGTTTCTTGTTCAGGAGCTTGCGCTCGAGAGTTGTTTTCTTCTGGTGAAGAGTAGCAGAAGGTTTTTCAAAATATTCACGCTTCTTGTATTCGCGGATAATGCCTTCTTTTTCAACCATGCGTTTAAAGCGTTTGATTGCTTTTTCAAGGTTCTCTGAATCGTCAACCATGATTGTTGCCATACTGTATTCACCTCCTTCTTCCGGTGGTTCCGTCTAAAAATGTGAGTATTAATTTAACAGAAATGGGGGATTTAATCAAGATGTGGATTGCCGCGCTGCGCTCGCAATGACGGGGGTGTTTGCTTTATAGCATTTTATGTTATATACTGTTATTGATGTTAATTTTTAGTATTATTATTTATACACTTTTTGGATTCATGTGTTTGTGGTTCATCATTTCGGGTGTACAGAAAATCAATCAGATTCGTACATCTCAGGAACAGGCCGCACAGGACAAGGCAGAAGAAAAAGCCAAGTCCAATGCGGAAGAAGCAGATGCTTCAGAACCTGCTGAATCAGACACTACTGATCAGTAATCTCTTTTGGCGCTATCTTTCTGGCAATGTAAACAAACGGTGTATCAAGAAGACTTGTTGCAATATAAATTACATAGCATGCACCTGTAATTGCCACGAGCTCTTTAAATGTATAAATACCAAGGAATGCTCCAAAGTTAAAAATCACGATATTGATAAACTGTGAAATTAAGGTAGAAAAATTGTTTCTGAACCACAGGAACTTTGTGTGACTTCCAGATTTTTTTTCTGTTAAATTCCACCATGCGTGATAAAGGAAAACATCAACGGCTTCTGAAACTGCATATGCTATGAGGCTTGAAAGCAGCATTCGAGGTGTGTTTGAAAAAAGTCCGTGAACAAAATCGCTTGCCCAGTCGCTTTCGGCAGGAATGTAATGTACCCACAAAAACGAAAGAAGAATAAATGTAAGGCTTGTAAAGATTCCTGCAAGAACGCCTTTTGTTGCTTCTTTTTTACCGTAAATTTCGCTCAGGATATCTGTTCCTAAAAATGTTGCTGCAAAAAGAGTGTTGCCGAGTGTCTGGTCCATGCCAAATGCATTTACGACAATCGTAACTTCGATGTTTGCAAAAACAGTACAGATTCCAATCCAGGCAAAAAGACCGCCTTTTCCAAATACCTTGAGGAACAGCAAAGTTCCACCAAAAGACACTAATAGTGTGATGATGAGTAAAAGTTCATTCATTTTAAATGACCTCAAAAAAAGAATTGACCTGGTTTTGTTTATAGACAGGAAGGACTTCGAACTGTCTGTAGACCAATAATATACAGAATTTTTTTTGTTTGTGCAAACTATTTTTTTTGATTTGTGATATAATGGAAGTACAATGAATCTGCATGAAATAAAAATCAATCAAACTGTATGTGTAAAAAAACTTGGTGGTAACGGTGAGCTTCGCCAGCATTTTCTTGATATGGGTATTATTCCGGGAGCACAGATAACTCTTGTAAAGTATGCTCCTTTGGGCGATCCAATGGAATTTCGCCTTCATGGTTATGAACTTACGCTGCGAATTGCAGATGCAGAAAAAATTGAAGTTGAAGAGCTTCAGGCTCAGGAAGCAAAAGCTGTCGTTCAATCTGTTGAAAATCAGGCAGCCCTGCACCCTGGTCTTGGTGAAGGCGGTAAATTTCATAATAAAAATGATGAAAACCCATTGCCGGACGGAACGACTTTAACCTTTGCGCTTGTAGGAAATCAGAACTGCGGAAAAACAACTCTTTTTAATAAACTTACAGGTTCTAATCAGCATGTAGGAAATTTTCCGGGCGTAACTGTTGATCAAAAAACTGGAGCAATCCGCGGTCAGCCGAATACACTAATTACTGATCTTCCCGGCATTTATTCAATGTCTCCTTATACGAGCGAAGAGCTTATTTCGCGTGATTTTGTTTTAAAACAAAAGCCTCATGCAATCATAAATATTATTGATGCCACGAATATTGAACGAAACCTTTATCTTACGATGCAGCTGCTCGAACTGAATATTCCGCTTGTAATTGCATTGAATATGATGGACGAAGTTGTAGAAAACGGCGGTTCAATAGATGTAAACAAAATGGAAGAGATCCTTGGCGTGCCTGTCGTTCCAATTTCTGCAAAGAAAAATCAGGGTATTGAAGAATTGATTTCGCATGCAGTGCATGTTGCAAAATTTCAGGAGCCGCCGCTCAGACAGGATTTTTGTGATAAAACGGAAAATGGTGGAGCAGTTCACCGTGCTTTGCATGGTACAATCCATCTTATAGAAGATCATGCAGAAAAAGCACAGATTCCGGTTCGTTTTGCCGCAAGCAAGCTTTTGGAAGATGATAAAAGAATTCTTCATTCTCTTGATCTTGATGTTAATGAAAAAGAAATGCTTGAGCATATCATAATGCAGATGGAAAAGGAGCGTCAGCTTGACCGAAGCGCTGCCATTGCCGACATGCGTTTTTCTTTTATTTTCAGATTATGCGATGCCTGTGTAAAAAAGCCTCACGAAAGCAAGGAACGCACGCGAAGCTTAAAAATAGACAAGGTGCTTACCGGCCGATGGACTGCAATTCCTGCATTCATTTTAATTATGGGGCTTGTGTTCTTCTTGACCTTTAATGTTGTTGGTGCATGGCTGCAGGGACTTCTGGAAAATGGAATTTCAAAGCTTACGGCACTTACAGATTCAGGACTTTCTGCGCTTGGCGTAAATGAAGTTCTTCATCGTTTGATTATTGAAGGAATATTTACCGGTGTTGGAAGCGTACTTTCGTTTTTGCCGATTATCGTAATTTTGTTTTTCTTCCTTTCCATGCTTGAAGATTCCGGCTACATTGCACGAGTAGCATTTTTCATGGATAAGCTTTTGCGCAAGATTGGACTTTCGGGCCGCAGTATTGTTCCGCTTTTGATTGGTTTTGGCTGTTCCGTTCCTGCCGTTATGTCTACAAGAACCTTGCCAAGTGAACGCGACCGCCGTATGACAATTCTTTTGACTCCATTTATGAGCTGTACAGCAAAGCTTCCTATTTATGCATTTTTTGTAAACGCCTTTTTCCCGGGGAAGGGTGGACTTATAATGACTGGTCTTTACTTTCTTGGAATCATAGCAGGTATTCTTGTTGCACTTTTGTACAAGGGAACTTTATTTAAAGGAGAAGCTGTTCCTTTTGTTATGGAGCTTCCAAACTACAGAATGCCGGGCCTTAGAAATACAGCCCAACTCCTGTGGGAAAAAGCAAAAGATTTTCTGCAGCGTGCCTTTACCGTAATTTTTATTGCTACGATTATAATCTGGTTTTTGCAGAGCTTCGACTGGAGCTTCCATTTTGTAGATAATGCAAGCCAGAGCATTCTTGCTTCAATTGCCCGTTTGATTTCTCCTGTAATGAAGCCGCTTGGACTTGGCAACTGGGAAATTTCTGTAGCACTTGTAAGCGGATTTATTGCAAAGGAAAGTGTAGTTTCGACTCTTGAAATCTTATTTGCAGGTGGCGTTCAATCAATGATGACAAGCGTGAGTGCCGCAAGTCTGCTTGTATTCAGTCTTTTGTACACCCCGTGTGTAGCAGCAATTGCCGCCGTAAAACGAGAACTGGGCACCAAATGGGCCGCCGGCGTAGTAATCTGGCAATGCCTTATAGCCTGGCTTTTCGCCTTCCTCGTAAAAATAATTGGTGGGTTGTTTTAATTTTCGGGCAAACCGGATTCGAACCAGCGACCTCAACGTCCCGAACGTCGCGCGCTACCAACTGCGCTATTGCCCGTAATGAAAATAAAAAAAAGCCTTCCAGAATCGGAAGGCTTAGCGCGAGCGGCGGGGCTCGAACCCGCGATCTCCGGCGTGACAGGCCAGCGCGATAACCAGCTTCGCTACGCCCGCGTGATGTAGTTTATATTATAGAAAAACGGACATTATGTCAATAGACTTGCCGTAAATCTTATGCAAAATAATCAGGATACTTTTTCTTAATTTCATCTTCCTGCATGTGCTTGCGTGAAAGGTGTTTGATTATTGCTTCTTTTGCCGCAGTACTGTTTCTGTCTTTAAATGCCTGAAGTATTTCCTTGTGTTCATTAATGATGCGTTCCGGATTAAAAGAGTGCAGGTGAAGCTCACGGATTCTGTCGTAATGAATGCTTATGAGTCTTACCATATAATGACACTGCATCTTGTTTGTAATGCGGTACATTTTTTCGTGGAACTTGTTGTCGAGCTCCATAATCTTTTCAAGATTGTTCTTTTCATAGTAGAACTGCTGGAGCGTTACGTTTTCTTCCAGCTCCTGAATGTCGTTTTCTGTAGCCTTAGCACATGCCATTTCTGTAATTGCACATTCAAGGGTAGCGCGTACAAAAACAGCTTCATCTACAAGTGCCATGTCAATAAGGCTTACAAGACTGCCTCGCTGAGGAAGAATCTCAATGATTTTTGTAGAAGAAAGCTCCTGAATTGCTTCGTGTACCGGTGTGCGCGAAAGGTTAAGCTCGTTTGCAATGTCCTGTTCGCTGATCATGCTGCCCGGTGCAAGCTCCATGTTTACAATATTATCTTTAATAACGCGGAGAGCGTATTCTCTGTTCGTTTCTTTTTCGTGTTTTTCTGTGTTTTTCATGTATCTCCCCATTTTAAGACTTGAGGCTTTTCAAGTCAATAATGTTTTTTTCTTATAAAATCAAAAGTTTTTCTTGACTTTTTGAAATTATGCTTTATCATACTAATAGACAAGCGTACTAGTATGCAAGTTGACGAGTTGATTATACCATACAATTTTACAAATGGGTAATAAAATGTTTATAAAAAAAGAAAAAATGACAAGTACAGAGTTGAATTCCTCGTTAAACATGAAAGGATTCAAAAAGTACATGCGCAAGTACTGGCAGTTATATGCACTGCTTTTTGTTCCAATCCTCTATTACATAATCTTCCGTTATGTGCCTATGGCAGGAAACGTTATTGCTTTCCGTCGTTATAGGGCAGGTGGAAGCCTTTTTGGCGATAAATGGAGCGGTTTCAAATATTTCAAGCAGTTTATTGGCGATAAAACCTTCTGGCGTGCATTCAGAAATACTCTCGTTCTTAATATTTCGTATCTTGTTGTAAGATTCCCTCTTACACTTATTTTTGCACTTCTTCTTAATGAAATCAAAGCATTGTGGTGGAAAAAGTTTGTTCAGACAGTTTCATATCTTCCACACTTTATATCTATGGTAATTGTAACCGGTATGATTCGCGAGCTTGTTTCTACAAGTGGCCCGCTCAATCAGTTGATTGCACATTTTGCCGGTGAAAGTGCCAAGATTTCTTTTATTGCTCATGCTCAGTATTTTAATCCGATTTTCGTTATATCGGGAGTATGGCAGGCTTTAGGCTGGGGTACAATTCTTTACCTGGCCGCTATTGCAGGTATTAACCCGTCACTATACGAGGCTGCAGAAGTTGACGGTGCTAATCATTTTCAGAGAGTCTGGCATATTACAATTCCAAGTATTATGCCAACGATTACTACGCTCCTTATTCTTGATATAGGTGGTCTTGTAGGTTCAGGCGGTGCGTTCGAAAAAGTATTCCTCTTGTACAATCCGATGACCTACGAGACTGCTGATATCATCTCGACCTTCGTATTCCGAATGGGTCTTGGTTCGGGTAACTACAGTTATGCAACTGCTGTAGGTTTGTTCGAAGCCCTGTTGAATCTGTGTCTGCTTACAATGGCAAACAAAGTATCTAAGAAAGTTTCCGGTTCGGGCTTGTGGTAATGGAGAATTAAAATGGCTGAAAATACTGGTGTAAAAATTAAAGAATCTACCGCATATATAGTTTTCAAATGGATTAATACCATTATCATGATTTTTGTTTGTGTAATAACGCTTTATCCGTTCTTGTATCTTGTTGCACAATCTTTTTCTTCTGAAGAAGCAATTACTTTGGGAAAGGTAAACCTTATTCCAATTGGTTTTAATATTGAAACTTATAAGTCTGTATTCGCCAAAGGTGAATTCATGCATTCTTATAAGAACACTGTAATTTACTCTGTACTTGGAACAATTCTTTCTCTTGTATTCAGCTGCTGTATGGCTTATCCGCTTTCTAAAAAAGAGCTCAAGGGCTACAAACTGCTTACAAAGTTTGTAATCTTCACAATGTACTTCAGCGGTGGTTTGATTCCAAATTACGTTCTTATGATGAAGCTCCATCTTGTAAACAAAGTTGCAGGCTTTATTATTCCGTCGCTGCTCAGTACATATTACATCATCCTTATGAAATCGTTCTTTGCAGAAACACCACACGAGCTTGAAGAAGCAGGCGAGCTTGACGGCCTTAGCCCAATCGGAATTTTCGTGCGAATAGTTCTGCCTCTTTCAATGCCAATTATTGCAACAATGATTTTGTTCAATGCGGTTGGTTATTGGAACAACTGGTATAACGCCTTTCTTTATCTTGATAAAAAGGAAATGTGGCCGGTTGCTTATTATTTGAAGACTGTTATTTCCGGCGCATCTACTTCTGCAGACCCTGGTGAAGCAACTGCAGAAAAAATGCAGATTGCCGCAAATATCAAGTCATGTTCTATGGTTCTTATGGCATTACCGATTATCTGTGTTTACCCGTTCATCTCGAAGTACTACGTGGAGGGTATGATGCTCGGTGGTGTCAAAGAGTAATAAATTAATTAGTCAACAAAAAGTTTTTATCAAAAGGAGGATAAAACTATGAAAAAAATTGTGACTTTTGCTGTTGCAATTACATGTGTTGCAGCTTTGTTCACAGCATGTTCTGGTTCAAAGTCTGCAAAAGGTGGCGCAGCATCTGCTGAAGCAGTAGGTTACACATTCGGAGAGGAAAAAACATTCCATTCTGATGAACCTGTAACTTACTCAATTTCTTTCAGTGATGCATCTTGGTATGCAATGCAGGATACCTGGAAAACAGAAGGTATATTCAAGGACATTGAGAATGTAACAAACGTTCACCTTGATATTACTTCTTATGACAGTGGTGACTACAACCAGAAGATTAACCTTGCAATTAACTCTGGTTCTGCAACATACATCATTCCTAAGGTATATGATGAAAACCAGTATGTAGCTGGTGGCGGTGTTGTAGCCGTTTCTGACTATACACAGTACATGCCTAACTTTACAGCATTCGTAAAGAACTACAACATGAATCCAGACCTTGATACAATCCGCCAGAGCGATGGAAAGTTCTATCGTCTCCCAGGTATGCATCAGGCTGCTTTGCAGGACTATACAATCATGGTTCGTGATGATATTTTCTCTGCAGCAGGATACAATGTTCGTGAACTTGAAAAAGACTGGACATGGGAATCTTTGCATGACGTTCTTGTTGGTGTAAAGAAGTACATGGTTGCACAGGGAATGTGTAGCGAATCAGACTACATCTGGTCTGACCTCTGGTGTGGTGAATCTGGAAAAGGACAGCGTGGCAACCTTCTTAAGTTGATGGGTGCTTCTTACAATGTTCTTTCTGGATGGGCTATCGAAGGTTCAAACGGTGGTATTAAGTTT
>JAEEGL016596037.1_pt1 | contig 10635 bp, 9 predicted proteins | sample 9134231 | NCBI WGS metagenome assembly JAEEGL01 (sample SAMN16246548, study PRJNA631951) | gut metagenome | biome: gut microbiome; feature: rumen; material: fiber-attached | host: Bos | place: Iran: Karaj | collected 2018-10 | reverse complement strand
TGATGTCCTGGCGGGGAACCGAGGGAGGCCTGCGGGCCGTTGCAGAAGGCCACGACGTGATTTTCACGCCCACCACTTACTGTTACCTGGATTATCACCAGGATCCCAATCAGTACCGGCCTGCGGGAAAGTATCTTCCCCTGGAGAAGGTATACGCCTTCGATCCCATGCTGGAAGGCATCTCCAGGGCCGATGCCCACCATGTCCTGGGTTTGCAGGGCAACCTGTGGACCGAGTGGGTCCACGAGGCCTGGCACGCGGAGATGATGCTCTATCCCCGCGCCTTCGCTATTGCCGAAACGGGCTGGACGCCGGCCGATCAAAAGGATTATGCCGACTTTGCACGCCGGGCGGCCGCCTTTTCAGCAGTCGCCCGGACGATGGGGTATACCGTATATTAAGAATCTTACAGGTTTCCCGTTATTTCGAGTCTCTCAAGGCGTTCCGGGTGGAGTCGTCGTCATCGGCGCTCGACTTACCCAAAAGACGGAGAACTTCCGGCGCCAGGGGGCTGCCTTCCTTCACCAGGGCGTCCAGCTGCTGCTTGTTGTGCGCTCCGCCCATCTGGACGGCGGCAAACACGGCGGCTTCGCCAGCTTCGCCGGGCGTGAGGCTAGTGTCAACGAGCTTCTGCAGTTCCGTCAGTTTGTTCCGGCCGATCCAATAAAGGACATCGGCCTTGGCGGTGTCCGGAAGGGTGGGGAACAGTTTCTTGACCGTCTTGACAAGGGCCTTGGGGCCGGCGGTTTCATCGGCATACTCCAAAACGGCGTTGGCGTAAATGCGGTTGCCGCTGGTTAGCGCCTCCGTGACCAATTCGGGCGCGGCCGAAGGTTGGGCCGAAAGCAGTTTCCAGGCGTCTTGGCACTTCAGGTGCGTGGCTTTTGCCGTGGGGAAGGCCGTCAGGGGCCTGTCCAGGGTATTCTGCCCCCAAAGAACAAGGGTCAGGGACAGCGCCGCAAAGAGGGTAATGATCTTTTTCATAGGCTCATATAAGATGCCCACGGGGTGCGCATGGGCTGGTTAATGAGGGCGTTGGCCGCATCGTCACCAATGAAGCGGCAGGTCTCAGGATCAAAGTTCAGGGTGCGGTTCAGGCGCAAGGCGGCCGATCCGATATTTACGATGGTGCAGCTGTGGTGGCCGATCCTTTCGTCCAGGGCGAAATGCTGACGCGTGCGCACGCAATCCAGGAAATCCGTATGGCGGGGCGCCGGGGCGGGCAGTTCGTTCAGGAAGGCCTGCGGGTTCTGCACGCCCGGAATGTCGCATTCGAAGCCCTGATACACCTTGCCGTTGGGTCCTTCGATATAAGGCACCTTGCCGGGCGACTCGAATCCTTCGCCCTCCAGGATGATCCGGCAGCCATCGGCATACGTGTAAGTGATTTTGCGCCAGATACCTACGGCATCCGCGTCTTGTACGGGGGCATCCACCTCCACCTTTACAGGGTAGGTGTCATCCTTTCCTAAAATATACTGTACAGGGTCTATGTAGTGCTGGCCCATGTCTCCCAGGCCGCCGCTTTCGTAGTCCCAGTAGCCGCGGAAGGTCTGGTGCACCCGGTGCGGATGATACGGCTTGTAAGGCGCCGGTCCCAGCCACATGTCGTAGTCCAGTTCTTCGGGGATGGGCTGCTGCACCAGGCCGGTCTTACCGGTCCAGTAAAACTTCCACGCAAAGCCCGTGGAGGCCGATATGCGTACGGTGAGGGGCCAGCCCAGCACGCCGCTGTCCACCAGCTTCTTCAGGGGTTCTACCGTGGTGCCCAGCCCGTAGAAGGTATCCGTGAAACGGAACCAGGTGTCCAGGCGGAAGATGCGGCCATAGTCGTGGACGGCCTTCACCACCTTTTCTCCTTCGCCGATGGTACGAGTCATGGGTTTCTCGCAGAAGATGTCCTTCCCGGCCTTGGCGGCCTCTACGGCCATGATGCCGTGCCAATGGGACGGCGTGGCAATGTGCACGATGTCCACGTTGGGGTCGTGTACCAGGTCCCGCCAGTCCTTATAGGGCTGCAGCTGCGTGTTGAAACGCTCTACGCCCGCATCCAGCGCCTTCCGGAGATGGTATTTATCCACGTCGCACACAGCCACCAGACGGCAGCGTTCGTCCGACGCAAAATGCAGGCCGCTCATGCCGATACCCCCGGTACCGATGATTCCCCGCGTAAGCTGGTCACTGGGCGCCGTGTAACGCGTGTTACCGCCCAGTTTTCCCAGCACTTCCCGGGGCAAAATGGTGAAAAGGCCCACTCCCAGGCCGGCCTTTTTCAAGAATTCCCTTCTGTTTTGTGCCATAGTTCTATGTGATTAGACAGTGTAAATATACGGATTCTGGGGAAAACAGCATAATTTTTGTACCTTTGTTTCGCCGAAAAAATAGAGACAGTCATGAAAAAACTCATCATATGCCTGGCAAGCCTGTTGCTGCTGGTCCCCGTCTGGGGCCAGGGCCGGGTAAGCACCCGCAAATACATCGTAAGCGATTTCACGGATAAGATCACCCAGGTGGTCCTCACCGGAAATGACGTAATGGACAGCGCATTACGGACGGAAATCTCCAATAACTGGACGGCATCGGCCTTCGAGTTCTGCACCCTGGAAAAGTTCGAGCAGCTGAAATCCAATAGCCAGTATTACTTCCTTCTTCCGGCCGAAAGCCGCTTCAAAGGGGAAGAGAATCCCGGCATCCTGTTTTTATCGCTGTTAAAGGGCGATCCCGATGCAGCGAAAGGAATCGGCGAGATGACCGACATCATTTCCCTGCCCCTGTGCGCCGCCATGGGTGGCAGCGGACGGGAACTGATCTATTTGGGCGCCGTGGTAAAATCCATTCAGGAATTCACTCTGGCGGCTATGGAAAGCGAGAAAGTGGCCTATGCCAAAACCCTCTGGTTCAACGAGAACTACGCCAAATACGGCAAGATGAAGCAGATTTACCTGGCCCGGGAAGATCTGGCGGAATCCGTGACGGAAAAAGACCTGGAACGCTATCTGGACGCCGATATTTTCCTGGTAGACGAGTCCAAGGTGGATGAAGTGTACCTCCGCGGAGATTACAACACGCTGGTAAGCTATACCGTAGCGCCTGTCGTGCCCGAAGAAAAATCCTCCTACTGCTACAAGCTGCTTTTTGAGGCCGATACCCACACGCTCTTTTACATCCATCGGCATAAAATCACCCCTAAATTCGGCGAGGGATTCCTGGTAGAAGACCTCAAACGCCTGGCCCGGAAACGATGAAAAGCGGCCTCTCTGCATCCGGCGTACGCTACGCCGTCCGGCAAAGCGGGCGCGCCGTGGCGTATTGCGCCCTCACCATCGGCTGCGGCACCCGGGACGAATCCGGCTTTCCGGCCGGCATAGCCCATTTTGTGGAGCACACCCTGTTCCGCGGAACCGCCCGCAAGAGTGCCGCCGTCATTGGCGGCTACCTGGACCGTCTGGGCGGTGAACTGAACGCCTACACCACCAAGGAAGAGATTGTCCTGCACGCCACAGTGCTGAAGGAAGACCTGGGCAAAGCCGCCCGGCTGCTGTTCGAACTGGCCCTGGAAGCCACCTTCCCGGACAAGGAAATCGAGACGGAGCGCGGCGTGGTCCTGGATGAGATCATCTCCTACAAAGACAACCCGGCCGAAGACGTCTACGACCGCATTGAAAGCCTGCTGTTCCAGGGTTCGCCCCTGGAAACGCCCATCCTGGGCACCGCCGCTTCCGTGAAAAAAATCACGCCGGAAATGCTCCGCCGCTTCGTGGCCGAACGCTTCACCCCGGACCGTATGGTTTTTACCGTGGTGGCCGATATCCCCGAAGAAAAGCTGGAAAAACATGTTCTCAAACTCCTGTCCGGCGTACCGGCCTTTTCCTCCGCAAAAGAGAAGGCCGATGCTACGGAAAAGGCCGGTACCCCGTCCATCTCAAATCAAGAACCTTTCCATAAGGTTGTGGACAAACGGCACCACGAGGTGAATGCGGTGTTGGGCGGAAGGGCGCCTTCACTGTACGAGATGCCGGACAGACTGGTATGCGCCATGCTGGCCAACATCCTGGGAGGACCGGCCTCCAATTCCCTGTTGAATAAAGAATTGCGGGAAAAACGCGGCTGGGTGTACGGCATTGAATCCTCCTACACGCAATATGCCGATACCGGCATCCTGGCCATCACCTTCGGCTGTGACCGGCCCAACCTGGACGCTTGTCAGAAGGCTATCGGCAAGATTCTCAAGCGTTTGCAGGAAGTTCCTTTCACAGATCGGCAGTTGCGTTCCTACCGGAAGCAGTTGCTGGGGCAGCTGGCCATCGGCTCCGAATCCGGCGAAGCCCAGTGCCTTTCCATGGGAAAAAGCATGCTGGCCTGGGGAAACATCATGAGCCCGCAGGAGACCCGTAAACAATTGGAGGCCATCACACCCGATGACCTCCAAGCTTTGGCGAAACGCCTGTTCTCCCCCGACAACCTATCCTCCCTAATATATCTATAAGTCCCTCCCCCGGGGGGAGGGGTTTCGGGTGGGGGTAACGTGGGGCAAACTGTTGCAAACATCAGTTTGCAACTTCGCAAAGGAATTTAATTCTGACCAGACGGATTTCTTCGTCTTCGTATTCATCGCCCAGGGCTTTGCGGGCATCGGCCAGGGAATCTGATTCGGCCTCTTCCTTGAACCAGTGGTAGAGTTCCTCCACCACATCCGGATCCAGTTGCTCGTTGATGTAATAGTTCAGGTTCACGCGGGTGCCGGTGGCCACGATGGCCTCTATCTCCGTGAGGAGGGCGTCCATATCCAGGCCCTTGGAAGCGGCGATAGACTCCAGGTCCAGTTTTCGGTCTATGGACTGGATGATATACACCTTGTTGCCGGAACGGGAAGCTACGGATTTTACCACGAAATCGTCGGGGCGTTCAATCTCGTTTTCCTCCACATACTTGGCAATGAGCTCTACGAAGGGCTTGCCGAACTTGTTGGCCTTGCCTTCTCCCACCCCCTGGCATTTTTCCGACAACTCCTTGAGGGTGAGCGGATAGCAGATGGTCATATCTTCCAGGGACGGATCCGAGAAAATGATCCAGGGCTGGAGCCGGAGCTTGCGGGCCATATCCTTGCGGAGGTCCTTGAGCATGGCCAGGAGCATGGGGTCTCCCCCACCGCCGCCACGGACGCCGGCACTGGGATCATCGTCGTCATCGTCCACGCCTTCGGAGAAGGTGCGGTCCTCTACCAGCATTACCTCGTGCGGGTGCTCCAGGAAGTTCCGGCCTTCCTCCGTGGCGAAGATGAGTCCGTAATTATCTATGTCCTTGTCCAGGTAATGCAAAATGAGGCCCTGGTGGATCACAGTGACCCAGAAACGTTGGTCGTGGTCTTTTCCGGCGCCGTACAGGGGCAGTTTATCGTGGTGGTACGACTTGATGAGCGCGTTGGGGACACCCGCCAGAATGCCGGCCAGATGTTCCAGTTTGAAACGCTCCGGCAGGGACTCGATCAGTTCCAGGACCAGGCAGAGTTCCTCCCGGCCATCAAAGCGGGCCTTGGGGTGCAGGCAATTGTCGCAGGCGCCGCACCCATCGGCCTTGTAATCTTCGCCGAAATAATTGAGCAACAGTACTCTGCGGCATTGGCTGGATTCTGCATAGGCCACCGTTTCCTTCAGCAGTTGCTTGCCGATTTCCTGCTCTGCCACCGGCTTTCCCTGCATAAATTTTTCCAGCTTCTGGATGTCTTTGTAGCTGTAATAGGTAATGCACTGGCCTTCCTGTCCGTCCCGACCGGCGCGGCCGGTTTCCTGATAATAGCCCTCTATGCTCTTGGGGATGTCATAGTGAATCACGAAGCGGACGTCCGGCTTGTCAATGCCCATACCGAAGGCGATGGTGGCCACAATCACGTCCACTTCCTCCATTAGAAACTTGTCCTGATTCTCGGCCCGGGTTTTGGCATCCAGGCCGGCATGGTACGGAAGGGCCTTGATGCCGTTGATGCACAGCGTCTGGGCCATTTCCTCCACCCTTTTACGGCTGAGGCAGTAGATGATGCCGGATTTGCCGGGGTTCTGGCGGATGAAGCGGATGATGTCTTTTTCAGGGTCTACCTTGTCCCGCACTTCGTAGTAAAGATTGGGCCGGTTGAAAGACGATTTGAACACCCGGGCATCCTGGATGCGGAGGTTCTTGAGGATATCGCTCTGCACCTTGGGCGTGGCCGTAGCCGTTAAAGCTATCACCGGCGCCGGCTGGATCTGGTCTATGATGGTGCGGATTTTCCGATATTCCGGGCGGAAGTCGTGGCCCCACTCAGAAATACAGTGGGCTTCGTCCACGGCGTAGAAGGAGATTTTGATTTCCTTCAGGAGCGCCACATTCTCCTCCTTGGTGAGGGATTCCGGCGCCACATACAGCAGTTTGGTAATGCCCTGCAGCAAATCCGCCCTTACTTCGGCCAATTGGATCTTATTGAGGGAGGAATTGAGGAAATGGGCGATGCCGCCGTCGCCGGCCTCGAAGCCGCGGATTACATCCACCTGATTCTTCATAAGGGCGATGAGCGGGGAAATCACGATGGCCGTTCCGTCCATCACCAGGGCCGGCAATTGGTAGCAGAGCGACTTGCCGCCGCCGGTGGGCATGAGCACAAACGCGTTGTTCCCTTCTACCAGATGCTGGATGATCTGTTCCTGATCACCTTTGAAAGCATCGTAGCCGAAGAAAGTCTTCAGTTTGGACTGGAGAATGGCGGGCTGGATGGCCATGGCGGTTATCGTTCAGTGTTTAGGCCAATATAGTCATAAATAATGACTTCTGCAAATAAAAATGACACTGAACCAATAAAAAAAACCACTCATCCGAAAAAAATGTGTTATTCGGATTAAAATTATTATCTTTGCAGGATTGAACGTTTAGACGTTCTCAAAGAGAACAAACGCTAAAAAACAAAGAATATGAAAATCGCAAAACTGTTTGCTATCGCTTCCGCCGCTGTGCTGGTGGTTGCATGCGGCTCTCCCAAGGTGGAGGGTTCCAAAGAAGTACGTGACCTGCTTCCCTCCAAGGGCCAGGTAGACACCACTTCTTATCTGCTGGGTGTCAACTTCGGTCTGGTCATCACCCAGAACAACTTCGGCGACCTGAACATGGCCCAGCTGGAAAAAGGTATCAAGGACGCCCTGAACGCCAAGGAAGGCCAGCCCATGGACTCCGCTTTCGTGAAGCAGTTCAAGATCGATCCTTCCGACATGAACATGGTCATCAACAACTACCTCCAGAAGCGCACCGCCTACGAAGGCGCCCTGAACAAGGAAAAAGGTGACAAGTTCCGTCGCGAATTCTACGAGAAGAACAGCGCCGACTCCACCGCCTCCGGTATCGTGTACCTGATTCAGGATTCCGGTAGCGAAGTGCGTGCCACCAGTGACCGTGACACCGTGAAGGTGAACTATCGCGGCACCCTCATCGACGGCACCGAGTTCGACAAGAACGAAGGCATCGAGTTCCCGCTGAACCGCGTGATCCCCGGCTGGACGGAAGGTATGAAGCTCGTGGGCGAAGGCGGTAAGATCACCCTGGTGATCCCGGCCGAAAAAGCCTATGGCGAGCGCGGTCCCCGCAACATCGGCACCAACGCCACCCTCGTCTTCGACGTGGATCTGCTGGAGGTGAAGCCCTTCGTAGAGAAGGAACTGCCCATCGCTCCCATCCCCACCAAGAAGAAGTAAGCCATGGCACTGGAACTGGAAGGCACCCTGCGTCAGAAACTGGGCGTACAGTCCGGCACCAGCGCCCGCGGCCCCTGGGCCAAGCAGGAGTTCATCCTGGAATACCCGGACGGCAATTTCACGGCCCAAGCCTGCTTTACCGCCTGGGGACAGGACAAAGTGGCCGAACTGGACAAGTACCAGGTAGGAGACCGCATCAAAGTCTCCTTCAACCTCAAGAGCCGCGAATACAACGGCCGCTGGTACAACGACCTCCAGATCTGGCGCATCGCTCCCGCCGGGCAGGCGCAGGCAGCCCCGGCTGCAGCACCGGTCTACGACGCCCCGGCCCCAACCCTGGACGATATGCCAGGGGACAACGAGGATGATCTTCCGTTCTAAGATTGCAAAAAAACCTTCGGTGAATGCCGAAGGTTTTTTGTATATTTGCGGGCTATGACTAATATAGGATATAACAACCGTTGGGTACGTCTCATCAAGGATGTACTGTTTGTGGCCGTGGCCGTGTTCATCATGGTTCGCGGACGCACCCTGGGCTTTGTGCTGGGTCTGCTTTTCGCTTACTGGTATGGACGTGACGCGTACTTCCAGGCCAAGGCCCTGTGGCAGGAAAAAACCTATCAGGCCCCGGATCGGCAGAGTGGCAACCCCTCCCCGCAGGCCCCGGCCCAGGATGACAAGATCACCGTCACCAACCTGTCCGACGCCAAGGAAGTGGATTTTGAAAAGGAGTAGGCTTTGATACCCAAGGAAACAGTAGACCTGATTCTGGACACCGCCCGCATCGAAGAAGTGATCGGCGATTTCGTGACGCTCAAGCGCCGCGGGTCCAGCTATGTGGCCTGCTGTCCCTTCCACAATGAAAAAACGCCCTCCTTCCACGTAACGCCCTCCAAAGGCATCTACAAGTGTTTCGGCTGCGGAAAAGCCGGCAGCGCCGTAGGTTTTGTGATGGAATATGAGCATATGACCTACCCGGAAGCCCTCCGTTACCTGGCCCGCAAATACAATATCGAAGTAAAGGAAGAGGAGGAATCGGCCGAACAAATCGCCGCCCGCCAGCGCAGCGAAAGCCTCATGGCCGTGAGCGAATTCGCCGGCAAGTTCTTCCAGGAGCAGTTGGAAACGGAGGAAGGCCACGCCATCGGCTACCAGTATTTCCGTTCCCGCGGCCTGCTGCCGGAGACCATCCGGAAGTACGGGCTGGGCTGGGCACCCAAGTCCAAATCGGCCTTTACCCAGGCCGCCAAGGCCGCCGGTTACAAAGACGAATTCCTGCTGGAAACCGGCCTCTGTGCCCAATGGGAAAGCGACGGCACCCTGCACGACCGCTTTTACGAGCGTGTCATCTTCCCCGTCCATTCCGTCAGCGGGCGCGTGATTGCCTTCGGCGGCCGGACGCTCCTGAAGGAGAAGAGTGACAAGATCGCCAAATATGTAAACTCCAAGGAGAGCGAAATTTACGTCAAGTCGCGCTCCCTATACGGCATTTACTTCGCCAAGAGTGAAATCTCCAAGCAGGATAAATGCTATCTGATGGAAGGCTACCTGGATGTGCTGTCCATGCACCAGGCGGGCATCCTGAACTGCGTAGCCTCCAGCGGCACGTCCCTCACGGAAGAGCAGATCCGCATCATCAAGCGCTTCACGGAGAACATCACCATCGTGTACGACGGCGACAGTGCCGGCCTGCACGCCGCCATCCGGGCCATCGGCATGATCCTGAAAGAAGGTATGAATCCGCGCGTGGTGTTCCTGCCGGACGGCGACGACCCAGACTCCTACGCCCGCAAGCATACGCTGGAAGAAATCCGCGCGTTCATAGAGGAGCACGAGCAAGACGGCATCGCCTTCAAGACGGACCTCCTGCTTTCCGAAGCCGGCGGGGACCCTTTGAAAAAGGCCAACCTTATCAATGAAATAGCCGACACCGTGGCCGATATCCCGGATGCCATCAAGCGCCAGGTATACGTGGACACCGTGGCCCGGCAGTTCGGCATTGAGGCCGATATCATCCAGGAGCGCGTACGCAAAACCCGTGAGACCAACGCCCCGCAGTTTCGGAAGGAAGGTTCTCTTCCCTCCGCGAATAATAAGGCCGATGCTCCGGGAAGAGAACCTTCTACCGAAGAGACGCCTTCCCGCGCTTCTTTGGTGCGTTCGGAGGACCGGATTCTGGAGCCGTCGGAACGGGAGTTGCTGGGATTCATCCTGCGGCACGGGTGCAACCCGCTGCAGTTCGAGACAGACTCGGAGTTCTTTGACCCGGAAGGCAACCAGACGGTGGCGGAGTTCATCGACGCCGCCTTATCGGCCGATAATATCCGCTTCTGCAACCCGGCCTATGACGCAACGTACCAGGCCTATTTTGCCCTGTACGATCAAGGGATGGAGCAGGAGGAGATTCTCCGCTGTCTCCTGAACGGGGAAAACCGCGCCGTGGCGGAGGTGGTGGCCAGTTTAAGCACCGACAAGTACGAACTCACCGTCCATAACTTCTCCGATGCCCTCACCACCACGGATTCCTGGCTGGTGAACTTCGTTCCCCGCGCCATCCTGGTCTATCACGATAAAAGACTATCGGCCCGGCAGGATGCCATCAACCGGGAGCTCAAGGCCGGCACCACGCCGGAAAAGACGCTGGAGCTGATGAACACCCTCACCCGCCTGATTGAATTGAAGAAAACCATCAATATCAAACTTGGAAGACTAAAGAAATGAGCCACAAGAGAACCCTGGTGACCTGTGCACTCCCCTATGCCAACGGTCCTGTCCATATCGGCCACCTGGCCGGCGCCTATATTCCCGGTGACATCTTTGTCCGCTATCTGCGCATGCGCGGAGAAGACGTGGTGTTCATCTGCGGCAGCGACGAACACGGCGTTCCCATCACCATCAAGGCCCGCAAAGAGGGCGTGACGCC
>JAEEGL015728091.1_pt1 | contig 10635 bp, 9 predicted proteins | sample 9134231 | NCBI WGS metagenome assembly JAEEGL01 (sample SAMN16246548, study PRJNA631951) | gut metagenome | biome: gut microbiome; feature: rumen; material: fiber-attached | host: Bos | place: Iran: Karaj | collected 2018-10 | reverse complement strand
GGATAACTTCTCTTTTAGCTATATAACCTTTTCTTGGCACTGTTCTTCCCTCCTATTAAAAATTCTAGTATGCACATATACCGCATACAAAGGTACTCTGAAAATTGTTTTTACTATTATTCAAAACATTTTCCGTAAGTGCTCATTTTATACGTATTTTTCAATATATATAATTTAAGCACAACATTGAATCTAAAAACCATTATAAAGTTTAGTTTTTACAACCAGATTTGCATCAAAAGTAATTAATTACAAGGAAAAATGAGCTAAAAAAGCGGAAGCGTATATGAGATACGCTGAGCATTTTTTATGCTCCATTATGACGCAGTAAGTGATTGCTTTTCATGCAAATCTAAGCTTTTTTAGGTTTTTTAGCACCATAACGAGAACGACCTTGCATTCTGTCTTTAACACCGGCAGTATCAAGTGTTCCTCTGATGATATGGTAACGAACACCTGGAAGGTCTTTTACTCTTCCTCCTCTAATAAGAACAACACTGTGCTCTTGTAGGTTGTGTCCAACACCTGGAATATAAGCTGTAACTTCTTGAGTGTTTGTAAGTCTAACTCTGGCTACTTTTCTTAAAGCTGAGTTTGGCTTTTTAGGTGTAGTTGTCTTAACTACAGTACAAACTCCTCTTTTTTGTGGAGAAGATTGGCTTGTAACTCTCTTTAATTTTGAATTGTAACCTTTTTGTAGAGCTGGAGCTTTTGACTTAGAAGTCTTGTCTTTTCTTCCTTTTCTAACTAATTGGTTAATCGTTGGCATTTACTATTTTCACCTCCTGTACCTAAATTATATATATTGAAATAGAGCGATGAGATATTTCTCACAACTCAGGTTCAATCGTTACTCTGCAGAACAAGAAGTTCCTACATCGATATTTGACATAGCTCCAAGTTCTTTCATCGTTTTAACGTGTATAATTTTAATGTTTTTGTCTGTGCACAATTTTAGTAATTTTTCTACTACGTAAGGCTCTGCATCATCGGCAAAATAAACAACTTTAACATTGCCTTCTTTTACATTTTTTGTAACTTGTTTTACTCCGACATATTTCACCTAAAACGCTTACCTCCCTATGTAAAACTGCATAATAATCCCTTATACACGATAACGAGTTATATTCTAACATCTTGCCAATTGTTCGTCAAGAAAAACAAATAATTTTTTTGCCTATTTTTAGGTGTTTTAAGCAAAAAAAAATGACCTAAAAGAGGTCATTTTTTTATTAATTCTATTGAGGTTTATTTAGCTCGTTTATAGCTCTATCTATGGCAGCATTTAAAGGGGTACTCCTAGTGGCTCTGCTTTGAGCCCTAGCAGCCCTTTCTCTTGCTTTTTTCTCTATATGTCTTTGTTTAACTGTATCTTCAATAGTCTTTATTTTTGCTTTGTCGTCTAAAAAGCACCTAGTTTCAAGAAAGGCCATTATGTTCTTTGTTTCTTGCCTTACTTGAGAGTCTAGAGGTTTAGTATAGTCAATTTCAGGTCTGTATCCAAATTTGCGCTCGTTTTTAAATAGCCTCAACATATTTCTTGGAACTTTCTTTTTATAGTCGTCGCCAAGCCAATTTAAAATATCGTATATTTCAGCATATGCATATTTTCTTTCAAAATTTATACTCATAATTTTCATCCTCTCTTGTTATTTGGCTTACAACTACTCATTATTCTCATCATTTTTTAAATTGCTGTTGAAATTGCCTTTCTTCTTCCATGTCCATATCCATACAAGCTTCAAGAAGTTCTGTTTCTATATCCTTAGGATCCATATCACCAGCAAGTGAAAGAAGATAAATTGCATAATCTTTGTCAATTTCGTTGTCCATCAACTGTCTAGCAACGCCTTCAGTAGCTCCTGAAACAACTTCCGAGCCATTTCTACCAAGCGTTTGTGGATCTTCTCTAGTCGCTTTCGCTTGATTAGATGTTTGAACTCCAAACGCAGCAGTAAGTCCAAATTTAACCGCGCCTCCAAGTACATCATCACCATTTTCAAGCAACGCGCCCATTACTTTACTTTCTCTTGCTTCAGGATCAACCATATTTTGCACGCTCTTCATAAGATCCTCAGCAGTGCCCATGTCAGGTTCAACTGAAACTCTAATATTTATATTCTCTCCACATGCCTTTAAGTCTTGATATATTGTTCTAAGTTGCTCAACATCTCCGATATTTCTAACTACAAAATTTAGATTAATATCTTTGAAAGCATCTGGTGCTCCCTGATTTTGAGCATCGCCTTTTCCAGATATTTCTTTAAATACTTGTATTAATTTTTTTACTGATTTTGGATCATTAAGTGGAATTTCATCAACAGCAAAAATCAAATTAAGCTTTTCCATTGGTTGGCTTGGCTCGTTAGCTTTAGCATCACTTTCTCTGAAGTTCATACTCTGTATAATTGCTATTTTTGTTCCAGAGTCTGGATCATTTTGGCCATATTCATTCATTGTTATTTCAGCAGCTTTCTCCATAACTAGTCCGGCTGGTACTAGTGAGCATAGTGCTGCATATTTATCTGGTGATTGATTAACTTTTTCTTCTATAAGTTTTCTAAAATTACGTTGAACATCCTCCATTACAATAGCCTTAAGCTTCTCTGGCATCTCTTCAATACATTCTGGAAAACTAATACAAGCAACATTATATGATTGTTCTGCATCTTGAGAAACATCTTGTCCCGCAGTTGGAGAATCAACGACATCAAACCTATACCCAACATATGTACAACCTAAAGCAGAACTATGAACTTCTTTTAGAAATGCTAAATCTGGTCTTTGACCTTCTGGGAAATTTTCCGCTAACTTCTCAATATCTAAAAAGTCTGGGTTACAAAGGTCGTTTGGCCATACACATGACATATATTCTCTTTCAACTGCGCCTTGTAAACCAAGAATACCAAGATATGACCACACTTGCCCACCATTCATTTTCTTAAGAGAATCTAAAACTCTATCTGGCGTTAAGTAATAGCTTTGCCCGATATATTCGCATCTCTCTTCGGCAATAGTTTTCTCAATTTCTTCAGGTTTTTTCCCTTCTTCTTGAAGCTGTTTTCTACGTTCAAGTTCAAGTCCATCGAATTCAAATAGTATTGCACGAAATTGTTCTTTTTCTTCAGGCGATTCAGGCATAAATTTCATGTTTGCCATTTCTTCTTCAACGTTAAAATCCGAAATTTCTGGCTCTTGGTCGGGAACTAATTCGTCATCTTCAGGAACTAACATACTATATTCATCCGGATCCAATTCATCTACAGGCATCATACCTTCTTTTTCTTGAACCTTCTCTGCATCCATTTCAATCCCTATATCATATAATCTATTATACATGTCTTCACTCAATTCAAAATATATTCCAAATTTCATTGCATTTGAAAGAGCATCAACGATTTCATATGGAATTCCCTGAGAATTGGCTTCCAAACCTTGAATTAGCTCTTCATTTTTGTCACTTTGTATTATTGCTACTATGTACCTATCTTTATTCATAGAATCAGCCCCCTAACGAGTTAATTATAACATATTTCAACATAAAAAGCTAGTTAAACATTACTCATGCTTAACTAGCTAATTGATTATTCTTCAGATAGTTTAGCGGCCATATCAGCAGCATTTAAACTATCTATCATCTCATCTAAATCTCCATTTAGAAAATCGTCTATTCTGTACATACTTACGTTAATTCTATGATCTGTAATTCTTCCTTGTGGGAAGTTATATGTTCTTATTTTTTCACTTCTATCTCCGCTTCCAACTTGACTTTTTCGGTTTGCGGCTTGTTCTTTACTCTGCTTTTCAAGTTCAGCTTCATAAAGTTTAGCACGAAGCATTTTCATAGCTGTTTCTCTGTTTTGAATCTGTGAGCGTTCAGTTTGGCATTCAACTACAACTCCTGTTGGAATATGAGTAATTCTTATAGCTGATTCAGTCTTGTTGATATGCTGTCCACCGGCACCTGACGAGCGGAATGTATCAACTTTTAGATCTTCTGGTTTAATTTCTACTTCAACTTCATCAACTTCTGGAAGCACGGCTACAGTTGCAGTAGAAGTATGAATTCTTCCTGACGCTTCCGTTTCAGGAACTCTTTGAACTCTATGAACGCCACTTTCAAATTTAAGCCTTGAATATGCACCCTTACCTGTAATATTTATAGTAGCTTCTTTTATTCCTCCAAGCTCAGTTTCATTTAAATTAATTACTTCGAATTTCCATCTTTTCTTTTCAGCATACATCATATACATCCTGTACAAATCGCCTGCAAAAAGTGAAGATTCTTCTCCACCAGCTCCGCCCCTAATTTCCATGATAACGTTCTTTTCATCGTTTGGATCTTTTGGAACTAAAAGCATTTTAAGTTCTTCTTCAATATGTGGGATTTTTTCTCTAAGAGCATTTAATTCATCTTGTGCTAAATCATGCATTTCTTTGTCATTTAATAATTCTTTAAGTTCTTCTTCGCTTTCTTTAGCCTTTTTATATTCCCTATATTTTTCAACTACAGGTGTAATATCTGAATGTTCCTTCATTAACTTTTTCCATTCATTTTGGTCAGCAATTACTTCTGGATCAGATATTTTTGTATTTAATTCTTCATACCTTTTTTCAACATTTTCTAGTTTATCAAACATTTTGCACCTCAAAATTAACATTTTTATAGCGTAATAAATTTAACATAATTTTGCTTTTTTATCAAGAGGAATTTGGTGACACAATAGTTAGAGTCACAAAATCATAGTCTAATTCTTTTGAAAGTTTATTTCTTATATGGTAGAATTGTTTCAAACATATATAGAAAGGAATTAAGATGAGTAAACAAGTTTGGAAACCTGGAACAATGGTATATCCTCTTCCAGCAGTAATGGTAAGTTGTGGTGATATGAATCACTCAAACATATTAACTGTTGCATGGACGGGGACTATATGCACTGACCCAGCTATGACATATATTTCAATTCGACCAGAAAGGTATTCGTATGAAATAATTAAAAATTCTGGCGAGTTTGTAATCAATCTTACAACAAAAGAATTAGCATATGCCACAGATTGGTGCGGTGTTAAGTCAGGGAAAGACGTAGATAAATTTAAAGAAATGAATCTAACAAAAGAAAAAGCAAATTTTGTTTCATGCCCACTAATTAAAGAAAGTCCAATTTCTATTGAGTGTATGGTTCAAGAAATCAAAGAACTTGGTTCTCATCATATGTTTATAGCAAAAGTTTTATCCGTCGACGCAGATGAAAAATACTTCGATGAAACTGGTAAATTTTGCTTAGAAAAAACTGACCTAATTACATATTCTCATGGTCAGTATTATACATTAGGAGATAACATTGGAAGATTTGGTTTTTCAGTAAAAAAATCATAAACAAAGGAGAAAAAATGAAATACGCTGTAATATCTGATATTCATGGTAATATTTTTGCTTTAAAAAGAGCATTAGACTTAATAGATCAAGAAAATGTAGATAAAATAATTTGCTTAGGAGATATCATCGGAATTGGAACACGTTCTGATGAATGTGTTAAGCTTCTATTTTCATACGAAGAAAAACTAATCTGTGTAAAAGGAAATCACGAAGATAGATTTCTATATGGCGTTCCTGAATATATTCATGAAGGAAAATATAAAATGACTGAAGAAGATATTAGTCAAGAACATTGGATTAGAGATCATATTTCTGATGAATCTAAAAAGTATCTTGAAAAATTAAAATCAGAATTAGTTATTGAACTTGATGGTGTGAAATGTGCAATCACTCACTACCCACTTGATGATAATATGAATTACGAACACTTTATTGATGCACCTCAAATGGAAGACTTATTCGAATTCTTTAAAAAATATAATGCTACAATTAACTTCTATGGGCACACTCATAACGAAAGAATTAAAGTTGCAAAAGATGGCACTTGGTTTATCAACCCCGGAACGCTCGGAACAACAGATTTTAAAAATTTCGGGACTTATGGAATACTTCAAATAGATGATAATAAGAATATTGCGTTTGTTACAAAAGCATTCAACTATGATTTAAAAGCAGCACTTGATGATTTTGATGTTATGAATCCACCAAGGAAAAATCACTTTAGAGATAAATTTTTTGGATACAAAAGATAATAATTCTATTAAATGAGTAAAGGATGATTTTATGAAAAGAATTTTAATTTTGTATGCATCAGTTGGAGGTGGCCATTATAGAGCAGCAGATGGCATCAAAAAGTATATCGATGAAAACTATAAAGATGAGTATAAGGTCGAACTAATAGATGGATTACATTACGTAAGTAAAGTATTCGATAAATTAGTTATTTCATCATATGTAAAAATGGCTAGATATTCTCCTAAAACATGGAGTAAATTCTATAATTCAGGTGCCAATGGAAAAGCATTATCAAAGGCAAATTCTGGTGTTCAAAGATATCTATCACATAAATTATATGAGTTATTCAAAGAGCAAGATCCAGATTTAGTTGTATCAACTCATTTCTTTATGACCGATGAAGTTATTAACTTAATTAAAAAAGAAAAAACAAAAACCAAACTTGCAGTTATTTTGACGGACTATGCTTCTCACAAGTTTTGGGAGAAAGATTCCAAATATGTTGATTTTTATTTCGTTGCAAACAATCAAATGAAATATACTCTTGCTCACAACGGAATCGATGAAAACAAAATTACAGTTACTGGAATACCTGTAAGGCCTGAATTCAATATGAAATACGATAGAGAGAAAACTTTAGAAAGTCTCGGCTTAGAAAATGATGTGCCAACATTTTTATTCTTTGGTGGTGGTCAATATGGAATGTCTGATTCATCAGCCATATATAAAGGAATCCTTGATGTAAATGATAAAATACAAATGATTGCAATTGCAGGAAAAAGTGAAAAAACAAAAGAATTATTTGAAAATCTTGCATCTAAATCTGACAAAAAAGTTGCTGTACTTGGTTTTACAGATAGAGTTGCAGAATTAATGTATGCATCAGATTTTGTTGTTTCAAAGCCAGGCGGGCTTACAACAACTGAAATATTAGTATCGAATAAACCATTTATAATTTTTAGTCCAGTACCTGGCCAAGAAGAAGAAAATTCTGCTTTCTTAACCAATAATGGTTGTGGATACCGAATATGGGATTATTCAAGAACTACTCCTCTAGTTGAAGAACTACTTTCTGATAAATTCCATATCGAAAAAATGAAAGAAATGCAAAAACATATTGCAAAACCTAATTCGACAAAAGAAATTGTTGAGAAAATGTTAAGTGAAATTTAATAACCTTTCAAAAAAAGGACAGCTCTGCGTGATGCAAGGCTGTCCATATTTTTCAAAAAGTCTTATTCTTTTGGTAAGATAAGGTTTAATGCTATTCCAGTTATTGCGGCTAGACTCATTCCTGAAATTGGAACTACCATACCATTTCCTGTAGCAAAGCTAATTACTGCTCCACCAAGACCTAACACTAACATGCTTGATGCAATTATAATATTTCTATTCTTTCCAAAATCAATTTTGTTCTGAATTAATATTTTTAATCCATTTACTGCTATAAATCCATATAGAAGTAATGAGATGCCTCCTAATACTGCAGCAGGAATTGTTTGAATTAGTGCAGTAAACTTTCCTAAAAATCCAAATATTATTGCAAATATTGCAGCAAGCCCGATTACCCAGACAGAAGCAACTTTAGTCATTCCTACTACAGAAGTATTTTCACCATAAGTTGTATTTGCAGGTCCTCCCAAGAACCCTGCTACAAAAGTTGCAATTCCATCACCTAGTAATGTATTTTCAAGTCCTGGTTTTTTAAGTAAATCTTTTCCTATAATTGTTGAAAGTGCAGTATGGTCTCCTATATGTTCCGCCATTGTAACTAATGCTATTGGAGCCATTGTAATAGCTATCATGAAGCTTGGTGTATATGATAAAAACGGTACTTGAAAGTTTGGCATTTGAAACCAAGCAGCTTCTCCGACAGGTGTAAAATCAACTAGTCCAAATAAAATTGAAGTAATATATCCAACTGCTATTCCAACTAAAAAAGGAATAATTTTGAAAAATCCTTTTGCCTTCACCATTACAAAAGCAGTTACATTAAAAGTTATTAGTGCAACTAGTACAGCTCTAAAATCAATCTGTTCCACTCCAGAACCTATTCCAATATTATTAACCGCAGAACTTGCAAGTCCAAGTCCAATTATCATAATCATAGGTCCAATAACAATTGGTGGAAGCAGTTTATCAATCCACTTTTTTCCAACAAATCGAATTATGAACGAAACAATAATATAGATTACTCCAATAATCATTATCCCTGTTAATGCTGCTGAAGCACCACCCTCAGGACCACCAGTTGAACTTCCAGCAAGATATGCAACTATTAAAGGGGTAATAAATGCAAATGAACTACCTAAATAGACTGGTGACTTTCCTTTTGTACATAAGATGTAAAGAAGTGTACCAATACCAGATGTAACCAGTGCAACCGCAGTAGACAGAAAATCACTTCCACCACCTTCTCTAATTCCTTGATTAACTAGTATAGGAACCAACACTGTTGCACCAAACATAGCAAATACATGTTGAAGACTTAAGATAATCCACTCTGAGATTTTTGGTTTTTCATTAACGTCATATAAAAGTTTTACGTTGTCTTCTTGCACCTCATTATTATCTTTGGTATTCATTTCCAATTCTGCTTTTTGCACGATATTAGAAGTTTTCTTCAAATGCTTTTTGTTTTTCTTTGACATTGTACTGCTCCTTTCATAAAAAATATAAACATAAAAAAAGAATTATTAGAGTCACTAAAAAAGGACTTTAATAATTCTATATGTTTTAAAATTATAAACTGAAAATTTAGATTTGATGATAAAGGAAAAATGAGAACACTTATAGACTTATTAATACCGGTTGTCATTATTCTAGAAAACAAACAAGTAAATAAGTTCATTTTTACCCCCATAATTTTGTACTGTGTCATATTTTATAGTATATTTATAAAAAAATAAAGATAAAAATTTAATTTGTAATTTTTTTTTAACTGCATAAAAAAGCACCACTTTAATCTACTACTAAAGTGGTGCTTTTTCTATTCCTAAAAATTTATTTTCCAAAAACTTCAACACTTCTTAGTGAAATTAGAATTGCTTCTTCAATTCTCGCAGTACCTAAAGCATCAAATCTATTATCGCCAACGCCTTTTATAATTCCATTTTCCGACATAAAGTATACTGAAGCTCTTCCCCAATCATTCATATCACTATCATCAGCAAATCTATTAGCACTTGCTAGATTAACAAATGTATCTACACCAGCCTTTGCTAAAGCACGGGTAAGCATTGTTGCCATTTGCTCTCTAGTAATTTGATTTGTTGGGTCAAATGTGTTTTCAGAAGTTCCATTCGTAATTCCAAGTGCATATGCCTTTAATACATATGAATCTGAAGTATCATTAAATGGATTTTCATATACTTCTTTTGCTTCTTTACCAGTAAGTGCCTCATAAAGTTTTACGGCAACTGCTGCAAAATCTTTTCTAGATATTTGTTTTGAAAAATCTTTTCCATCAAATGTTTCAGGAATTAAACCTTTAATCTGAGCCTCGTTTAATTCTTCAACTGCCCAGTCATCACTATTTGACCATACAGCTTCTGGTTTGGTAATAACCTCTATTTTATGTGCTGTAGTTACTTTTTCTAATGTGTAGCTATCAACTGCTCCAACAGATTTTCCATCAACTAAAACATCTGCTATTTCATATCCTTTATCAACTGAAAATTCAAATGTTTGACTTGCATTTCTTCTAACATTTATACTCTTTGGTGTAATTGTACCATTTGAAATCTTTGTTGAAATTCTATGTGTTGAATCACCTGCAGAACCCTTATTCTTTGGTTTATTTCCTTCGTTGCCGCCTTCGTTACCTCCTTCATTTCCGCCTTCGTTGTCTCCTGATGGTGTATTACCACTATCGCCAGAAGTATTTCCGTTATCTCCTGATGTGTTTCCACTATCACCAGAAGTATTTCCGTTATCTCCTGATGTATTTCCGTTATCTCCTGATGTGTTTCCACTATCACCAGAAGTATTTCCGTTATCTCCTGATGTATTTCCGCTGTCTCCTGATGTGTTTCCACTATCACCAGAAGTATTTCCGTTATCTCCTGATGTGTTTCCACTATCACCAGAAGTATTTCCGTTATCTCCTGATGTATTTCCATTATCACCAGAAGTATTTCCGTTATCTCCTGATGTATTTCCATTATCACCAGAAGTATTTCCGTTATCTCCTGATGTATTTCCACTATCACCAGAAGTATTTACGTTGTCTCCTGATGTGTTTCCATTATCACCAGACGGATCTACATTATCTCCTGAAGTCTGACCGTTATCGCCGCTTGCTTCTCCTTCGTAATGAACAACACCATTTGCATCAATTGTATCGCCTTCATCAATGCCATCAACTGATACTATAAATATTTTCTTTTGTTCATCATTTACTATTACTCTATCATTCTTTTGATAGCTTCCTGATGGTAATCCTTTTCCTTTGCTTTCGCCTTCGTCAAATGCTACCTCATTGTCTGTATTTACATTTGCTAAAACATGAATTATTTCATAGT
>JAEEGL015409389.1_pt1 | contig 10635 bp, 9 predicted proteins | sample 9134231 | NCBI WGS metagenome assembly JAEEGL01 (sample SAMN16246548, study PRJNA631951) | gut metagenome | biome: gut microbiome; feature: rumen; material: fiber-attached | host: Bos | place: Iran: Karaj | collected 2018-10 | reverse complement strand
ATAAATATGTCGAACCTTGATAATTGAATTGATACCTTGTTACACACATGATTGGTGCACAAGGTTTATGCTATTCAATCGATTCATCTATGATATCGGCGGGTGTTTTTAGGAACAAGATTGTTCCCAGATTGTACCCAGAAACTCCGGGGAAGAGGCAGATTACAAAGAATAGATGGATTTGGGTCACAAGATGTTGTGTTTATAAAAACCAACAGACACAACATATAGAAGACTGCATAGAGTACGAATGATACAAAAACACTGGAAAGCCCCGTAAATAGGGGCTTTCATTTTTATAAGCCAACAAAAAGCCAACATGATTTGCAAACTCATTTTAAACTCATGTCATATGAGATATCTGTAGAAGGGTTTCTTGCTGATATAATTTGATGTGTAGATGAGAGGAGAGATCCTTGGATCGACAATTTTAAGATAGTAGGAATCAATGAACGCAAGGGATTGTTGGGAGAATCAGACGGACGAAGAGAATATCAGAGAGCTTTCAGGCGCAAACATGGTTATTGATTTAGTCAGTGAAAATGCACCTTGGGCTCAATGTGCTTGTCCATGGAATGAAGTTGAGAATGCCAAAGAGCATAGATGCGCAGTAAAAGACACTTCTATATGCAAGTATTTAGACAGTGTGCTATGCAGTTATCCGCAAGAAGAATGATTATGGCTTATTTCAGGTTTGAGAATAAGAATATCTACTTTGAAGAGTCAGGAAACGGATCACCACTCCTTATTCTTCATGGAAACACTGCTTCTTCAAAGATGTATGCGGATGTTGCAGCGAGATATGCAAGTGAGTATAAGGTAATTCTCATAGACTTTCTTGGTCATGGCAAGTCTGACAGACTGGAAGAGTTTCCGGCAGATCTCTGGTTCTATGAAGCGCAGCAGGTGATTGCTTTCCTGAAGAAAAAAGACTGCAAAGACGTCAGCATCATCGGTTCAAGCGGCGGCGCGATGGTCGCGATCAATGTCGCTTTGGAGGCGCCTGAACTTGTGAGCAAACTGATCGCAGACAGCTTCGAAGGCGAGAGGGCTCAGGCTGCATTTACAGAGAATCTTCTGAAGGACCGTGCTATGGCAAAGGAAAACCCCGGGGCTAGAGGTTTCTATGAGTACATGCACGGCCACGACTGGGAGCAGGTCGTGGATAATGATACTTCCGCGATAGTCAGGCACGCTGATGATATCGTGGATTTCTTCCACAGGCCACTGACAGAACTGAAGGCTGAGATCCTGCTTACAGGTAGTAGAGAAGACAAGTTCATGTACAGTATCGCCGATGATTACTATGAGAAAGTTTACAGTGAGATACTCCAGAAATTGTCTACGGCAAAGATGAACCTTTTCGAGCACGGAGACCACCCTGCGATGCTGACGAATTTCGAAGAGTTCTACGGACTGAGCATGGATTTTCTGAAGGGATAATTGCATGAACAGTCTGTTTTATGAAGGCCTCGCAGAAGGAGACAACAAGAAGCTTCTTTCAGTTCCTTTCATCAGAAGAATTGTCCCAATACGGTATTTGAACCGGATGGACTGCGGTGGAAAAGTGTTGCATTCTTTTGAAAATTTTTAGTGAACGATTGTGAAACCTATAATCAAATGTGATGACAACTAGTCAGTCAAGTAATATAATCCATATTGTTCACTTAAGAGAATCAAATTTCTTGGAGTATTGCACTCTGCGAATGATGGTTTGAATGTGGGAGGGTGAAATGGCTCAGCAAATCATCGAACTTAATTGCCCAGGCTGTGGAGCTAGGGTTAGTACTGGTCAAAAAGAATGTGAATGGTGTCATAAGCCGGTTGTAATCACGACATTTAATAGTGTTTACTCCATGCCCGCACCAGAGGTAAACAAATATGCGAGCGCTTACAGAAAAGCGCTAGGAGAGAACCCTAATAACGATGAAATCAACAAATCTATAGCAATGTGCTATTTGAAACTGAAGTTGTATGATAAAGCATTGCTATCATTTGAAGCTGCTATAGAAGATAATTTTGATGATTCAGAAACTTATTTTTATGCTGCGACGTGCTTGCTAAATGGAAAGAAAGCATTTCTTGCTCCAAGAGATAAAATTGACAAAGCAATTGAGTATATTGATGCAGCGAACATGATTGAACCGAGAGGCATCTATTATTATTTTTTAGCATATATTAAATACGATTTCTTTGAGAGAAAGTATTTAAATACCAGCCCCAATTATATTGATTGTATTAGGACTGCAAACGATTTTGGGGTTTCAGAATATGATATCAAGATGCTTTTTGATATTTTAAATGTTTCTAATCCAGGGTTATAGGGGCATTATATCAGTATTTAGATACTGTTGTAATAATTAAAAATTGTTGGGAGGTTATTATGGATTACCAAAGAAATCTGAAGTACTTTAGAGAGGTAAAGTATGGTGCCGCAATCGGGATGCTCGTTGTCGGTGTTATTATGTTCTTTATTGGTTGTGGAGCTAAATCAGGAGGGGTGATATTTTTTTCCTTATTGCTAGTAGGCGGTGGAGTAGGACTTATTGTTTTGAAAGTTAAAGGCGTGGTATCCGACGAAGAATATGATTCCTCTGTTGCAACAATGTTGAATAATATCCAAACCAAGGCGTTGAACAAACTAGGTATTGATGCTGATGAGGTAAAAGAAATTGCGCCGATTCGATTTGATGGCTTTACTTACAACGGAGCGACAATGGGGAAAAGGGGAAAAGATGGATATGCTAGAACAAATAAATATGAGAGTGTAGTTTTGTTCTTTTCCGCAAACGAGGTGCATTGCTATACATACAGATTTGACACAACGTCAAGTTATCAGTCGGAGCAGACAGACGTGTATTTTTATAGAGATATCGTATCTGTCACAACAAGAACTGAAACGGCCCAATTCCAGGGTGGAAGCATTAATTATGAGAAATTCATATTAAATACAGCCGGTGGTACAGCTCTTGAAGTTTCTGTAAGAGATACTGGTAATGCACAAAGATCCATTAATGCAATGCGTCAATTGTTGAGAGCAAAGAAATCGGTATAATTTGGTTTCTCACTCATGATCGCAATTAGTAACAGGTTTTATTAAGCTGTGGAGTCGTTAAGATGCCAATAGAAACCTACGAATTGAATAGTGGCGAATATGTGGGAATAGATGTTATAGGAATAACATCTATTCCCACTTTGTCTGTATTAGAGGAGAAATATCCCCAGGGTACAGATGTCGAGAATGAATATAGACAGTTATTTGCTAATTTGCTTGGTGAATTACATAACAATTATCGTATTCTTAGTTCAAAAGAAAACACAGAAATAGCATTTGAACTCTTGTGGCTGACCGAGCCAGTAAAAAATCAGCCATTCAAAGCAAAGATCAATATCTTTCTTGTTCTTCGAGCATTAGCTGGAACTGAATCAAGTTGCCGTTCGGTGGTAGAACGGTTGGCAGCTTCATGTGAATCATCTCTTAAAATGTGGCATTATGGAGTCAATAAGCTCGCGATATCCAACATCCTAACCTATTTAAACAGTATTCCTACGGAATCGATACAAGCTCTTGTAAAAGATGAACGGATTGAGAGCTTGCAGAATCAGATGCTTCCTGTATGCTATGCATTTGATATTCTTAATGGATATGCTAGGGATTTAAGTTCTATTGTAAATTGTCTTATCAACAATCCCAATTGTGCTTTTTCTATACAACTTATTCCCACCGTCTTATCAAATGTTGAAAACGGAAAAATAACTCAACTTACGCCTATTTTGGATACTTTGAGTCATGGAGTAATGACTCAGGGTGTTGGAAATGTGAGTTTTTCGAATACAGATGAAGTGGCTGGAACATATCGGTATTATCAAAACAATAAGAATGGGGCATTCTTTTCTTATAACATCACTGTTTTTGGAAATGGAATTGCCACTGAAGAACTGCTCTCTAAAGTTCATAGTTCAATAGCCTTTGACAGTTCTAAGAATATATCTCTCAAACATATTTCGCTTTCTAATAATAATGTTGGTATTACTACGAACTTTGTTGCTTTGCCTTGGGCCATTAATGAGTTACTGGTTCAAAGCGACAGAAATCCTGCTCTGTACCAATCAGGATTTCAGGAACTTAGCAGGCTTCCGTATATTCTTTCTGCAGAAGAAGCATCAGGTTTATTTAGACTTCCAATCGGATCGCAGAGAGTATCAGCAGGATTGCCTGTAAATGAGTCTGAGAGTACAAGCAAGACATATGCTGACAACCTGATTAATGCTGGTGATATCGAAATCGGTTTATTGAAATCCTCTGGAAACAAGGATTCAATCGGAATATCGCTTAAGGATCTTGCCAAGCATATGCTTGTAGTAGGTACGCCAGGTTCAGGTAAAACGACTTTCTCTGTTGGTCTTCTTGACAGACTTTGGAAAGATCATCATATTCCGTTTTTAGTAATTGAACCCGCTAAGAATGAATATAGAGCATTGGTTCAGAGTATTCCTGAATTACAGGTTTTTACACCGGGAAAAAATTACATTTCTCCATTTGTATTCAACCCTTTTGTTCCGCCTAAAAACGTTAAGTTAGAAACATATAAATCCACTCTCAAGACAGCGTTTGCAGCTGCTGTTTCTATGTCAACACCATTGGATAAGATTTTTGAAGAATCAGTTAATAATTGCTATTCCGATCACAGATGGTTAGATACCTATACTGTCGATGATAAGGGAGAGATTTTTAATATTACTGATTTCATACATTGTTTTCAAGATACTTTTGACGCAATTGGTTATACAGGCGATGCGAAAAATATCGGTCGTGCCGGTGTGGTTCGTCTTAATAGTTTGGTCAACCTTTTTGATAACTACCATTCCATACCAATACAAGATTTGCTTGAAAAACCTACAATAATCGAATTAGCAGCAATAGAAAACAGCGATGAAAAAGCGCTGATTATTGCTCTCCTTCTTCTTTCAATCCTTGCATATGTTAATTCTAATTATGTTGGAGAAGGTGGGTTGAAAAATGTAATTCTCCTAGAAGAAGCGCATGTTCTTTTAGATGCTGGATCGAATGCGAATCAGGGGGATGCCAATCCAAGTGCAATTGCACAGGGATTGGTTAAGAGAATGCTTGCGGAGATTCGTTCTTATGGTGTCGGAATAGTTATTGCTGATCAGTCACCACGAAAAGTGTCCACTGATGTCGTCGCTTTGACTGATATGAAGGTTGTATTCCGTCTTGTTGAAGCAACAGACAAGCAGATAATTGCCGATAGTATGAATATGAATGATGTCCAGATTCAAAGATTATCAAGACTCAAACCTGGCGAAGCGTATTTGTTCTTCAACAGACTTGATGAACCGGAAGAAGTTATCACTCCAGATTATAGATTGAATAATAGCATAAGCATTTCTCTTTCTGATGATGGCATTAAGCAATTGTCGAAGTATTGGGATGATAAACAAGAATATTTAAGACCATATCCTGAATGCGAAAAAACCAATTATTGTGCACATTCTTGTGACTACTCAAGGAAAATTCTTTCGAGGGAAATAGCTAGAAGGATCTTTGTAAGGAACTTTAAACCCGAAACATGTGATTTTAATACAGTTATTAAGGTGTTTAAGCAAATAACAAAGCTTGTTAAAGCTGAACTAAACGATGAGCCTTTTTCACCTGAATTGGTGGCGTGCGTAAAGGTTCATCTCTGGAGAAGAATTCGTTACGGTACAAAGATTCCTGTAAATGATATTCAGATAACGAATTCCATTATCAAATCCTAACGGGAGGTCGACTGCTTTATGGATGAAGATTATTCTGAAAGTGTTGATACTTCATCTGATGTGGATATGTCATCAGATATTGACGTATCGTCTGATGTAGATTCATCAGGTGTAGTCGACGATGCTCCTGTGGATTTCCCCGAAGATATACCCGAGGATGTACCTGAAGAAATTCCTGCAAATGCTACAGAAGACTTGGCAGAAGACATTCCAGAAGATATTCCTGAAGATGTGCCAGAAGACGTTCTCGAGGTGGCCCCTGAGAATGCAACCGAGGATTTCCCCGAAGATATACCTGAGGATGTACCTGAAGATGTTCCTGCAAATGCTACAGAAGACTTGGCAGAAGACATTCCAGAAGATATTCCTGAAGATGTGCCAGAAGACGTTCCCGAGGAGGTGCCAGAGGACGCAACCGAGGATTTCCCCGAAGATATACCCGAGGATGTACCCGAGGATTTCCCTAATGATAGTTCTGAAGATGTAGCAGAAGATGCAATTAACGATATTTCCGAAAACAGTCCTGAAGACAACACGGAGGAATCGGAAGATACTGCTGAAGAATCATCAGAAGATATCTCTGAAGAAGAGCCAGAGGATACGTCGGAAAAAACTACAGATGAAGATACTAGTGAGGCAGTAGATGAGTCTATTCCCGAGATGAATAGTGACTTGTCAGAGGTTAATAACTCAGAAGAATCTGAAGTTGAAATAGATAATGCTGAAATCCAAGATGTCGATTCTGATAGGGATGCAGACGAATCCACAGATACGATGAACATGGGTAGTTCAGAAACAACTGATCAGACGCAAGATAACGCTGAACAGACAGAGGATGTAGCTGATATAGTAGATGCTACCGAAGATAAATCAGAAAATGTTACAGATAATGATGAGATAGAGGATTCTGTTTCTGATACGCAACGGGATGAACATAATGATAGAGATACCAGTGACTACGAAACGGCACCGGAAACGCTGGATGATGTAAATCCAGAAACCTTAGGCGAGAAGGTGCCTTCTGATAATCCATATCAAGAGGGTTGGGAGAAGTTCGGAGAAGAATATTCTGATAACGTTGATATTCAGGATAAGTGGGATCATTTAAGTGATGCTCCATTTAATGCAGATGATTCTTCGGCTACTGATTATTCTGATAATAAGGAGAACAGTCTTTCCGATAATACAAAACAAGAGAATTTGGAAAAGCCGAATGAAGAAAACGATGTAGTTAACAATGGTGTCAGTGACAGGGATTCTTTGAACGAAGGTTCGAATGATAGAAATAAACAACCAAACACTGACGCCATTGATAATGAGACGGATGAATCCCTTTTGTCAAGAATACTTGGTGGAAAAGAAAAGCAAGAAATTACAAGTGATAAAAATGATGATAAACCAGATTATAGTGATCAGATATCGAGAATTAAAGACTCAGTAGGAGAAAACGAGTATAAAGAGCATCAGGGATTCTATGATAATTTGGCGAAGTTAGATGTTACTCCGGAATATAGGGATAAGCTAACTGATTGCTATAAAAATATGGATCCTGATTTGAAGGATGTATACAACGATTATTCGGATAAACTGAAGTGTTTAGACACAAAATACAATGGAACTGCGCATTATTCACATAGAGATGGTGGATTCTATTTCAATGAACAAAAAGATATAGCTAAGGGGCTTGGCGAAGGAAACACATATTTCCACGAAAGTGCGCACATGATCGATGATCTTTCTGGCAATTCTTCATATGCAAATAATATGACCGATGCAATTCAGGCTGATTATGATGATGCAATTTCGAATATAATGAAGAATGAAAACTGCACTGTTGAACAGGCACAAGAAAAACTCAGTAATGAACTATGGAATAATCCTAATGAGTCAAACTGTGTTTCTGATGTTTTTGGTGGTTTAACTGGCAATAAAGTTTCTGGTCCTTGGGGACATGATGCTGAATATTGGGCAGAACGTGATAGATCAGCTATTGGCAAAGAAGCCTTTGCTGAGATAACGGCTGATAGTGCGTGTAATGCTAACAATCTTGCCTATACACAGAAATATATGCCCAAAACCTACAACGCATATAAATCTATAATTGGATCGATTAAAGGAGGAAAGTAAATATGATTGAAATGAACAACGAATTAATTACAGCAATGCGCAAGTTTAAAGATGTTTTCGGGGATATTGTTCCACTTAGAGAGCTGCCTGCGGATACAACTAATGAGGATATTATAAAAGCTGTTAATGAATCATTAAGTGCTAATAAAAACTTGTTGCCGGAACGTTTTGGATACCAGAACCTCGATAGCAACCCTGATACATTGATTTAAGATTGGAGGACAAAGCATGGCACTATTTGCTAAGAACCCAAATGAAGCTGCATATGTGGGTGGAAAAAAACATTGGGCTGATGTCATCAAGAATTCTGGCCCTGGAGAGTTGTTAATTTGGAGACAGCCCGAAGAAGATTTCAATACTAATTCCACGCTTATTGTTATGCCCGGTGAAGAAGCTATCTTTATAAGAGGCGGTAACATTGAGCAGGTCTTTGATAATGGTACTTATAAATTGTCTACCGACAACTATCCATTTATTAGCCGTCTTCGTAATGCTTTTACTGGTGGTGTCAGCACATTTAATTGTGTAGTTTATTTTGTAAGAAAAGCTGATAGCCAAGAAATAAAATGGGGAACTGAAACACCGATTCAAGTTAGGGACAAGGTGTGGGGTATTCGAACTGATGCAAGAGTACGAGGTGCCTATAAGGTAAGAATTGAGAATCCTGCTAAGTTCTTAGAGAAACTCATAGGGAATAATGTGCCTTATCAATTCCAACAAGAGTTAGATAAATATTTTGAAAGCGAATTCCAAGGCAAGATTAAATCCGCTATATCTAAGTTCTTGAATAGTTTGGATCAGGAACTTATTGGTATAGATGCATATCTGGACGAGCTATCAGAGAAGGTTGAGCCATATATTGATGAAGTTGTTCAGGATTATGGTCTTAAGTGCGTCAAATTCTCATTGGCTGGTTTAGACATTGACAGCAGTAAATACGATGCAATTGACGAATCGCAGATTGCATCGATTAGCAAGGTTAAGTTGGCTCAAGGTGATAAAGGCGTAATGGATGTTCTAGGTGATGACTGGGCACGTCAGCAGTCAGCTAATATTCTCGGTGATTTGGCCCGCAATCCAGGTGCCGGTGGAGTCGGAGCTATGGGTGCCGGAATGGGTATGGGTGTTGCTGCCGGAAGTGTTTTCGGAAATATGGCGAATCAAATGTTTGCACCTATGAATCAGCAACCTAGTCAACAGGCGTATCAGCCTATCCAACCCACTCCTTCAGGTAGATTTGCGCCCAAAGGATCTGACACTGATACATCAGGTACATCTTCAGCCCCCACGGAAGATCCCATGGAAACACTTGGCAAGCTCAAGAAAATGCTTGATGCAGGTTTGATTGAACAGAGTGAGTATGACGCTAAAAAAGCTGAGATTCTCAGTAGAATGTAGGAGGCACTAAAATGAATAAGAAACAAGTCCTCTGGATACTATTAGACCTGGTATTCATTATTGTTTTTAATGTTGTTTTCTTTGTAGCTGGAGGCACAGAGCACAAGGCATCAGTTTGGATTTCATATGCCTTTATACATGTGGCATATATAATGCTTGTAATTACTCCGTTCCTTGTTAGGAAAACTACAAACAAAGCAGTTTTGGGATTCCCGCTTTATTCAATCTCGGCTGGTTACTTTATTGTAGCGTTACTAGTTGGTGTTGTTTTTTCTATTATCAAACCTGATTCTTACAAGGTTCCATTGATTGTTCAGGTAATCATTGCGGGCATATATGCCATTTTATTAATCGCAAACCTTATTGCAAATGAGAGCACAGCCGAGAGCGTCGAAAAGCACGAAGCCGAACTCCAATATGTAAAGGTATCATCCGCAAAATTGAAGGGCATCATGGATTCTATTGATGATAAGAAACTGCGGAAAAAGGTTGAGAAAATATATGACTTGATACATTCCAGCCCCGCTAAATCTAGCAGTGCGGTTTATGATATTGAGAAGTCAATTATGAGTTATATTGATGCGCTAGAGGATCAAGCTAGGAATAATAACATAGAAGTCTTAGAGGGAACAATTGGTGAGATTGAAATACTGGCTAATGATCGAAATCGCAAGCTGAAAGCTCAATACAAATAAGAGCGCAACCATTTTTCATACAAATATGAGTTTTCTTCAAAACCTTCCCAAGAAACAAGAAATAACGGATGGCGTATTCTGCGTCATCCGTTATTTTGTCAGGCCCCAATGATAATCTCTTCCGTTTTTTGAACTGTTCAACTACAGCTTAATCCTGGTCTAAATGTATCTTTAGAATTAACATTTAGACACCTATTTGTTGACTTGTGCAAGATGGATTATGGTCACAAGATGTTGTGTTTATAAAATCCAACAGACACAACATATAGAAGACTGCATAGAACTTGAATGATACAAAAACACTGGAAAGCCCCGTAAATAGGGGCTTTCTTATTAGCCAACAAAAAGCTAACATGATTTGCAAACTCATTTTAAACTCATGTCATATGAGATATCTGTAGAAGGGTTTCTTGCTGATATAATTTGATGTGTAGATGAGAGGAGAGATCCTTGGATCGACTAATTTTAATCTATAACTAAGGAAGAATAATCGTGAGAGACAATCCTGTACGAGAAGAGTATTCTTTTGATAAGCAGTTTAGATACTTAATCTATAAAGAGGAAAAGTATTTCGAAGTATGTCTTCAGAAAAGAATAACGGATGAGTATATGGGACCGGACTGGTTTGCTTATT
>JAEEGL013242486.1_pt1 | contig 10635 bp, 9 predicted proteins | sample 9134231 | NCBI WGS metagenome assembly JAEEGL01 (sample SAMN16246548, study PRJNA631951) | gut metagenome | biome: gut microbiome; feature: rumen; material: fiber-attached | host: Bos | place: Iran: Karaj | collected 2018-10 | reverse complement strand
CGCCTGTATCACGGCAGATCCCGTCTTCAGTGAAGTAGGAGTAGCCGTAGAGACAGCACCTACCACGAAGGGACGCTCCACGTTGTTGTTGGCATAGTTCACCAGCACTTTCTCGGCCAGATAATGCCTGCCGTGGACACCAGCCCCTGCAGGTCCTGATGAGGCAGCATAGATCAGCCAAGGGGTAGCATCCGACACATCTTGGCCTTTCAGGTCCGACGCCGCGATGGCCTCATACATCGGATTGACAGATGTGAGCTGCCAAGGATATTTCAGACGTACACGGTTCTTCTTATTCGGATCATTCACATCTACCACCACAGCCACCTGTGGACCACAGCTGCGGATGTGTCCGGCAGGAATCATCATTGGATAGAATGCATCCTCATTCTTTGCTATACCCACAACGTTGAAAACGGGGGAATTCTTCTCATTGAGGTGGGAAGATATCTCTGCAACAATATATTCCTCACCACAGACTTTGATGATGTTTCCCAGCTTCAGTCCTGGCCATATCGTGTCATATTCAATGTCGACGGTGTTCTGCTCTGCCATCATCTCTCCAGCCAGAATCTTAGCATAATCCTTTGCCTTGAGTATAGGGTCTGACTCAGAGAACTGGTTTAGGGTCTTCTTCGACTTGTCATACTGTTCATCCAGAAAGGATATGTCTTCCTTCTTTTTCTTGAAATAGGCATCATTATGTTTGTCGTTATATTGGCTTACCAATGCCTCTTGCTGTGCCCACATAATAAGGTCGTTGACTGCTGTATCGAACAGGAAGTTCATAATCGACTTGTTGTTGGTCAGCACCTGTCCCACCTTTGCCAGCCAATAATAATCAGCTCCGGCATCCATGTCGGCCATATTCTTGATCGTGCCGAAAATCATTGCGGCACCGTCTTTCTTTACCATGCTTTTCAGCACATTGTCGTCATAAGGTGCTTCGGATACATAGGTACTGTTGGCAGATATGGGCTGAGCCGACATGCTGTCATGGAATGTCATCGAGCTATAGCCGCTGACCTCTTTGACTTTATCTTCGTCGGCATCATATCCGATACGGAGTTTTCCGTCCTCCCAGTATAGGAACTCTCCCCAACGGTTACATGTACGGGTGAGCATATCGTAGAAACTCTCGTTATACTGTACGAGGTAGGGGAAAATATGCTCTTGCCCGTCTTTGACAAGATGTTTCACCATTGAGGTGTCACACTCCAGATACTTTTCAGCATTATATGGAATCTTATAGTTTGGGAGTTCACTTTTCAGAATGTTGCTGCAGAGTTTCTTAGCAGTCCAGCTACTACAATAACTCGACAGGGTAAGCAGCTTGTCGAGACTGTAAATCTTCAACTCTACAAACAATGAGGATGTCTTATATGTAGGAATGACTTCATGAACATAGAAATCCCTGCCGATGGTACCGATGACCTTTGTAAATGCCAACTCCTGGGTATTGGTAGTCTCTGTACTCAGGACGTCAACAGCAACTTTCTGATGATAGAAAGCACTCATAACCTTCTTCTTATCCACCGGTTTCCATCCAGTACCTTCAGACATGTATATCTGCAGAATCGCGATAATCTCAGTTGGCTGATACATTTTCTTCAGCAACTTGAAGCTTTTCAGACTCACTAAGTAGTTCTGCTCGGAGAATTCGTCAATGGTAAATGGGATCGTTGCAGTCTCTTGTTCTGTAGCAACTGCGAATTTCCCAATTGTTAATCTTAATCTTGCCATATTAAAATATAGTTTTAGTTTATATTCTATTTAGTGGGTGTAAAGTTACAAAAAAAATGGAAACAATGGTAATGTTTTATACATTTTTTAACGTAAAACTTACAAAAATCAACCACTTTCCTCTGAAGAGTGAAATTTTTTAGTCCTCTCCAAGTGGATGTTACATTCTCTATCATAACTCTTTTAAATTCCCCCAATTTCTGTCGCTTTTTTAATCCTTCTTGATATCGAAGACAAACTTTCTTCGGTTACCCTTCGGACGCACAGCGAAATGAACCCATATTGTCGAGCCCCGCACCTCGATGATCAGCTCGTCAAAGTCCTCGCGTGATTGATCTGCGATATCGAGCAGGATCACAGCATATCTTAGTGCCTGCTCCTTGTCTGCGCACCTTATATCCGCCGCACAGCCTACGAGATGATTCGAGGTCGCTGAGCCTCCAGCCTTCTTGTTCACCTCCCAAGAGCGATAGGCCGAATTGATGATTATCGGATCATCACCCATCTTACATCTTCCATCTGACGTCTTACATCCCGCATAGCGGATATTCCATTCACTGCGAAGCATCTCCAGCCATCCGCACAATCTCTTCAGGTTCTCTATCGCCACCCGACTCGGTATATTCCCATCCTCCGTCTTATGCTTCGTCTTCGTCATCTCACCGAGCGAAAAATGCTCGGTGAGTTTCATTGATTTGTTAATACTAACTGCCTCCATCAATTTTTTATTTTTATTTTATATTTTTATTTGAAAACCTCGTTTTTCCCAAATGGTGCATGGTGCAATGGTGCACATCAGTACATCACCACTCCTGTCTTACGATATTTGGCCTTTGACGATGCCTTGCCTTTCGGTTCCTCAATCTTCTCTATCAGATGATCCTGCAGAAAACGTGATATCTTCATGCGGGCAGAACCGTCGCTTGCCATATTGAAGCATCGCATCACATCCTCGCTGGTAAACGACTCCGGCAACCGTTCAAAGCCATCGTAGGTCTTCTGTTTACGCCGCACATTTACAGCAGCATCCCTCAGACGATTGTCGAAGTAAGTCTCTGCCATCGCTCCGAAGTAATGGCGCTGACAGGCATACTGGATGTTTACGATAAGCTCCACCAGTTTCCAGTCCGTATCGTCGGTATCGAACTCACCACACCAATATGATCCATCCTGATGGATGCTGTCCCAGTGGCGCATCACGATGAATGGTGCAGCGAAGTTCAGCCCGTGATAGGCGCAGCGCTTCAGCAGCATCTCGTCAGCCTTAGAATCGTTCTCCTTGGCATCCATCATACGGCGTGCAGTCCAGTCGTAGAGCTCATCCACAATCTTCTGAACCGTGAGTTCGCCCTTCATCCGGTCGAGTTTCTCTGCCCAGGATTTCAGGCGCTCATCACTATTGAAGTCCACATGACTCTCGCGGTCCATCATCTCGAAATTGGTGGCTGGCAGAGGGATGCAGGTCAGACGGGTGGCCAGACCGCTTCCGAAATTCTGCTCGTTCACCTTCTTCTTCAGGGCGATGGGCGTGCCGGTGTAGATGAAGTTCCAGGTCACGTAGAAGTCCTGAAGGATAGAGTCATTGTTCGAATACGCCTGACCGTCTTCTTCATTGTGAAAGGCCTTCAGCTCGAGCGATTGCTTGTCGATCCACGAACCGCCCTTCTGAACAGTCACGGTATTATCCAGCTCTGTGTCAAAAGTGAGCATGTGGAGCTGCATCAGATGTCCGTCGACTTCTTCTACACTATTCACCATGTCCTGGATAAACTGCGCATTCGAGGTTCGGGCGGGATGCACGCGGACGATAACCTTCGGTTTCTTAGGCTTCTCCTTGTTGGCCCCCTTGGTGCGCATCTGCTCTCGATAGGCATTGATAGCCTCTTTGCCTATCTTATCAGCAGCCACGATAGGTGCAGCAAGCAGCTTAAAGAGCCTGGTGGCAAACGACTTTCCGCTGGCGGGATCGCCAATAATCAGCGTCGAGTTATTGAGCCTGCGCAGTTCTTCCGGACGATGATAGAACCGATAGGTGCAGCGGGTCATCAGTGTCATCATCAGTCCTCCCGCCACGAACATAGCCGCTGGATACTGGTTACGCTTCAGCCCCTTGCAGATGTCCTTCAACAGAGGGAAGTCCTCCATCAAGCCCTCAATCTGCTCGCCCCAGTCATCAAGTTGACAGTTGAGAGTTGGCAGTTGACAGTTATGATTACCCTCTGTCACTGTCTGCGCTTGCGCTTTCGTGATTTCCACATACGAGTGACCCGTTGCCTCCTGAATCGCTTCGAGCATCGCCTTAGATGGCAGGCTGCCGGCATACTTTCTTTCCTTCTGCGCCACACGCTCAGCGGCACTGGCCACCGTCTGCGCCACGTTCTCATCCCTCTCCTGGATGATTTCCTGAACCCACGGCTGTGACTCAACGATGCGCAGCACTTGTTGCTTGTCGCCGTCGAGCATGAGCAGCAGATCTGTTGCGAGTTTGAGACTCTCGGCATGACGGTTACTATCGTCCTTGCATGGCAACTTGTCGCCATAGCGAGCATCAATAATACGCTGTATCTCATATCCACGCCACTTTATCGGTACTGACTCGGTGACACACGGGGACTGTCCCAGCTGTGCGTAGCTTGCGGAGCACTGGGGGACTGTCCCCTGCGTGTCGCCGCAATGCGTAGCCTGTGAATGACCGTCTCGATATAGAGCATCATATCGCTCACTAAACTCCTTGTTCTCATACGTAAACAGTTCTTTGTCAATATACAAAATATCCTCTTCCTTGCAGATGAAGCTCATACGGCTTGCATCCTTGCAACTTTCGTCAACCTCCACGCCAAGCACCTCGGCCATCGCGTGCTGATTGTCGATGAGATTACCCTTCGCTGCATCGGCCTTGAAAATAATCTTCAAGCCATGACCTGAAGGGGTGATATACACAAGCAGGATACCCAGCTTGCCAAAATCGAGTGTCTTCCATTCGATGAATTTCTCCTGAGGATTATCCACATGATCAATATCCATCACTACGAGACCTGTCAGCCTTGTAGCCGCCTGTTTTCGCCAGCGCCCCACCTTTCCCTTGGCCGATGCTGTCTCATCAAACATCGCCTGGAAAATAAACGCAGGCAGTTTGCGCTTCAGCGAAGCCTCACCTGTCTCACGGTACTTATCGATATTCTCCTTCCACTTTGTCGCCCTGACGAGCGCATAAAACTGCGCTTCGTCAACGGGCAACGTAGGATTACTAAAGTTCTTCTGATAGCAAAATCCCATATATCTGTTACTATAATCTGTTAATCTGTTACTCTGTCTTTAAAACGATACTCTGTCTATCAACAGAACTCTATCACTCCCAGTTCCTCATCCTTTGCCTTTTCCTCCTCGCAGAAGTCATGCAGGAACTGTCGTCCGCTTTCCGTCCACACCAGTCTCACCGTCGACCGGTTCTTCCCGTCGCGACATTTCCTCCAGTCGGTGCGAGTCTTGGCATAGCCCTTGCGGGCGAAGTCGGCATAGAGCATATACTGGCTCGACTGGTAATAGATGATGCCACGCTGTAGGAGTCGGCGCGTGAGGTCGTAGACCGTCATCGACATCTCCTTGGCCACCTGCGTCATCGTGTAGCAGCTCACCGAGAGCAACACCTGTTGGCAATAGTCGGCCTGCGATGCCAGGAGCCTTACCTCTGATGGCAACAGCTCGTAGCGTCCCGTGCGACGTATTGCGGGCAGCACCTCAGAGGTCACCCAGCGTTTGAACACCCTCGCCTGTTCCAGCTTAGAGGAGAGCACCAGGGCGTAGAGTCCGCTTTCGTTGATGATGATCGTCTGCTGTCTTCGCCCCATTGAGTCGATGAGTCCGCATTTTGCGGAGTCATCCTCTTCTACATGCTTTGACAAGGCGTCAAGAGGCTTTGCATATCCCAGTGCCTTTGCCACGTCCTTACCTACGAAGAAGGTCTCACCCTTCTCATCTGTCATGGTTCGGATATCTCCGAACATCTCATGATTGAAAATCTGAATGTTTGTGTTAATGTTTGTATTCATACTTTTGTCGAATTTGTGAGCTTTGGAAAGCGTAGTGTTTTTCAGTTGAGCTCAATTTCTATCCGGATACTTTCCCACTCGCTCATTCCTCCGACTCGGTTGCTAATTACGTCCTGCATTCCAGAGCCCGTCGCTCATCTGCCATTTCGGACAGACAAAATCCCTCGGGACCTTCAGTTGCATCTTCTGACATACCCTGGTGCCGTCGTTCGCTACTTCCTTATGCCGGCATGAGGCGCACCATTTCCTCACGCTGATTTGATATCTGTTAGTTTCCATAAACCAATGCTCTGATAAGCTCTCTGCCCTGATCAGTCCATACTATCGAGGACTTCAGTCTCAGATGACCGTCAGCACCCATGTAGTAGCTGTAACGTTTCTCCGTGAGGCCCATGTGGATGAATGGCTTCATGAGCTGCCACTTGCCTCGCGCCTTTCGGATCACTTTCTTGTCGGCCAGAAACGATTTCAGATCGGCTCCGTCAAGGCCGAACTCCTTGCCGATCTCATTTGCCGTATAGCAGTAACGGCTGCGACGGTTTAGTTCTTCAAGTTTCTCAGCGAGGATATCATTTGCCTCGTCGAGCACTTCTTCGTCATTTGCCAGGAGACGGATCTCCTGAATCTTAATTGTTGTCTGTTTCATAAATTCTGTTTGTTTTTAATTATTAAATGTATGTGTACATGCGCGTCGTGCGCAGATACGTTAATGACTCTCTCGATATTTTTCCTCGCCGAGCCTTCCCCAGCGGTTGTTTGTCTCAGCAGCTCAAAGATCGCTTGTCTTCTCCCGTTTCCGTTTGTTGACAGTGCAAAATTAGGCATAAAAAAAATGCGTTCCAATTTCTTGAAACGCATTCGGTAAGTGTTTTCGGTAAGTCTTTTTGAATTCGGTAAAACCAGCTATCACTCTTACCGAACTTCGGTAACTTCTTCGGTAAGTCTTATATGTTTTTCCTCAGAAACTCCATCAGCACGATCTCACGTGTGGAAGCCCCGTTCTCTTTCCATTTGTCGATATGCAGGCGCATATACGGGTGATTACTGATAGTACGCTGCACCTTGCCTGCCGAACAGGCATATTCGAATCGCATTGGCAGATTAAGGTTCTCGGCCTTACGCTCGAAATCACTTACGCCCTCGTCATATCCGCAGCAGTCGCGCACCACACAGTAGGCCACCGCCCATGCCGATGCTGCCCAGAACAGCAGACTGCCCTCACTGACAGCCTTGGTCAGACGCTGCATCACATCACCCTCCTGACCTCTCTTTGCCTTGGCACGATTCACTATCTCGGCACACTCCCTGTACGACATGCGGGTAGACTTCTTTAAGATGCAGCGCACAACACCCGTTATCCTTGTCTCTTTATCCGGAGTAAGCAGGATAGGCTCGTAGTCCTTATTCCTCGGCAAGAGCCATTTCTGCTTCTTGTCGTCGGTAAACAATACTTTTGCAGTAAACTCTCTCTCGATATCTGCCACTACGATGTCTCCGTCATGAGCCTCGGCTCCTATCTCCATTCTCAGCAGGTCGCCCTCATGGATATCTGCATCAATCATCGAGTCTCCCTGGGCAGGAAGATCTACCATCGGATGCAGGCCTACGGCCGACTTGGGCAGATAATAGTACTCGTCGATTCTCTGATCGCCTGCATCACCGGGCTTCCCGCATTTTACACTGTTGGAAAGTACTGGAACAGGAGTGTCGCAGATTTCATACTCGATTCCTTTTGCGTCGAGGAACTCCAATGTCTCCTCGGCAGACATGACATACGGCTCGAAGGTCATTTCTTCTGATTCGTTTTTCTTTGTCATAATTTTAACTGTTTTAATTGTTATTGATGATATTCTCTGAGTAAGCATTGAACATATTCGCCAGTGCCACTGCTATTACAAATGCTAAAAATAATCCAGCCATAACTCATAAATTAATTGGTTTCGGCTGCAAAGATAAGCCCAATGCGTTCACCCAGTGCAAACGCATTGATTTTTTTTCAGTTTAAAGCAAAATTTTTTTGGGAGCCTCACACAGGGGACACCTCACACGGGGACAGGCACCGTGTGAGGTAGGCATGGACGCAAAAGGGGTGACCGATTGGCCACCCCTTGCATTTCTTTTCGCTACTATACTTATTAAAGTCGCTTGATCTCTTCTAGAGAAAGGCCTGAAGCTTCTGCTATTTGAGATGTAGGGCATGTCAGTATTGACAAGCCCATACATATACATCACTCGTCGAAATCTGGTACGTCAGGAAATGTGCTATAATTTGAAGAGTAGCATGCATTAATTTCATGGATTTCATCACTTTCTCTTTGCTCTGCCAAATCATGGATGGCAAGCATGGCCTCAGAAATGAGAATTGAGTCAGCAAAACACATCTCGTATTTCAATTCGTCGTTCTCGTAGAATTGAACATAATTCTTATTGCGATCATGTCCTTTCATTACAATCTCCACACGGGTTTTCACATGGTCCTTCTGGGAGAATGTGACGCCATAGGCCTTTTCATCCACACAAAAAGCGCCTTTCCTGTTGGGGAGAAATTCAACATCCAAATTCAAATATCTGTCTTTCTTCATATACTTTTCTTATCAATTCTATCGTGGAAATCTCGTGACGGACTTTCGTGATGAACTTTCCATGGTGCAAAGATACGACTATATTTTCAAATAACAAAGCCTTTTTAAAAAAAACAGATTATGTTATGGCTTCTCGATAAAAAAGTGTATCTTTGCGTCCTGAAAAAGAAGAGATATGAAGACTAAGGAATATTCAATGAGGGAGATGATCATCGACCAGTGTCTTGGCACTGGGCGGGAGTTTACACGTGAAGAGCTGCAGACAGAGGTGAACAAGGGCCTGAAGGCGCGCGGCATGCAACCCGTAACATCGAAGGCCACCATCCTTCAAGACATCAGCGAGATGAACGAGAAATTTTATCTCAACTATGGAGAATACGGCATCATCGCCGAGAAACGGGGGCGAAAGATATACTACCGCTATCGCGACGGGATAGAGTCGATATACAATCGCGAACTTACCCCCGACGAGATCGAGAAACTACAGGAGATACGCACCCTGTTGCAAGGTCTGAAAGGCATGCCACAATTGGAGTGGCTCGACCAGATGTCAGTACGTTTCGACCAGCAGCTTATCGGGTCCGAGCGCACGATTGCAAGTTTCGAGAAGGGCACTGCCGGCGATGACAAATTCTTCCTGCAGCTCTTCAGCGCCATCAGCCGTAAGGAGGTGCTTACCATCGAGTACGGCCCCTTCGGCAAGGAGGCGAAGGAGCGCCAGATCCATCCCTACCACATGCGACAGTATCTGCGCCGCTGGTATCTCTTTGCGAAAATCGACGGGAAGGACTTCGTGACCTGTTTCTCGCTCGACCGTATCCAGTCAGTGCGGAAGAATAATGACCTGACTTATATTGATACCGACATCGACTTCAACCATTATTTCGACGATATCGTGGGCGTGACCCATCCCGACGGCAAGGAGGTGGAGCATATCGTGATCGAGGGCGACCGGTGGTCGGAGTATTACCTGCGCACCCTGCCGATACATCCGTTGCAGCACTTCGAGAGCAGGGGCGAGGAGGGCTGTGTGGTTACGCTCGACCTGATGGTAAACCCAGAGCTTGAGCGTGAGATCCTCTCCTATGGCGAGCACCTCAAAGTCAAGGCTCCGGAGTCGTTCCGCAAGCGCATGGCCACACTGTCGGAAATACTGTCGGAGGAGTATACACCTCACACGGGGACAGGCACGCTGTGAGGTTACGCCTCTTTGACGACATAGAAGCTTATACCGGTTAGCCGTACAAGTTGGCGTATGCTTGCACCATATTGTTTTGCTTCAAAAAGAATTTCAAGACGTCTCTCACGGGCATATAATTGCAGATCTGTAGGTTGCCTCAAACCGAACGAAATAAGATAATCCTTCACTTCTTCATCTGAAAGGATTTTCCTACCACTGTCTAAGTCAAGTATCAATGTCGTCTTTGGCAAAGGATCTGATATAAACTCGCGTAGTTCATTGATAGGCATATGTGTTACAACAGGCCTGACATTGCAAAATCCACAATCACATATCCCGTAATTGGCATATTCTTTCCAACTGCTCCATTCATAGTCGTCTATACCTTTTGACAAACCAGCCGCCATTGGATTCTGATGGATATAACGCAGTAACGTGAAAAAGTATCCTTGGTCATTTACGGGTTCGCTTTTAAAACGGTCTTGAAAGAGATGTCCACATCGAAAGTATTTGTTGTTATAATAATGCGCATAGGCAGTAGCAATGCGATGGATGACTGAAGCAAGTTCTTCTGCCGATTCTCGTATAAGAAGATGAACGTGATTCGTCATCAGGCAATATGCATAGAAGTTACAACGAGGTGGAAGTGGTTTTCTTGTGTCATCAACAGGATAAACCATGTTACGCAGAATGGAGATGAAACGGACATAGTCTTCCGTTTCTTCGAAGATGTCTTGCTTATTGGTGCCACGCATCATGACATGATAGACACCAGTTGCACTCTTTTCTCTTGATTTACGAGCCATAATATTAAATATAAGTCACATATGCGCTGCAAAGATACAACTTTGTTTTCAAATAACAAAGAATTTTTTAAAAAAAAGTATCGCAATTCTGTAATGATTGCGATACTTTATCTTAAACCTCACAGCGTGCCTGTCTTTTACCTTTGCACGCTGGAATCTGAGCAGGTTCTAGTGTGAAGGAAGCTTAATGCGAGCTGCTAACTTTTTGGGATGTGCTCCGTAGAGGGCTTCAGGCCAAGTCCTCCCTTGACCTTCTCACGATTCCTTTATATAGT